>Ga0172379_10000032_pt1 | contig 349565 bp, 286 predicted proteins | sample GrowelOW334metaG_FD_119756 | JGI IMG/M metagenome (GOLD analysis project Ga0172379, IMG submission 119756) | Groundwater microbial communities from an aquifer near a municipal landfill in Southern Ontario, Canada - Groundwater well OW334 metaG | ecosystem: Environmental > Aquatic > Deep... | reverse complement strand
TTACTTTGTGTGGCACTGGCCTCGTCGGAACGGCGGGGGCGGGGGGGGGGGGGGGGGTTTGGGAGGGGGGGGTTGGGGGGGGGGGGTGGGGGGGGGGGGGGGGGGTGGATTCGGAGGAGGATCATTCGGTGGAGGCGGGGCCTCGGGGAGATGGTGACTGCGGAAGGGGAATCAGACTGGCGGGCGAACAGAAAATGGAGCACACTGATCACCGGTCTTTCCCTCCCATGCGCCGTTTCTTCACATACGGCACTCTCCTCTGCAGCGCGCTGCTGATTGTCTCTTGTCTGCGCACGTATACGCCGGAGGAGATGTTGCTCCACGCGGCCGCTGCCAACAGGGAGCTTCGTTCCGCGAGGTTCGAGGCGACGGTGAATATGAACATCAAGAATGCGGACGCAGGTACGTACCGTCTTCGTGATGGCATTTTGCAGGATGATGGCGCCACCCTTTCCTTTCTCTTTGATGCGGGTGAGGGGAAAGAGAAAACGTCAGCTCAGATCGTCGTGTGGCAGGGAATGGAGCTGTATTTCAAAATTTTGTCATCAACCTCAACAGAGAGCGGAAGTGTCTCAGATACGCTCGGGAACGGTTGGTGGAGGATCCCGCTGTCTTCGGCTCCGTCATTCTTCGTGAGTCCCGAGCCGGGCCTCCTGCGATTGCAGACGGAAGCTGTGAAAGTCCTCTCAGATCAAGGAAAGGAAACACTGGACGGTCGCTCGTACCGGCATGTGACTGTGTCTCTGGACGAAGCGAAGGCGGTTTCACTCTTGCGACGTGTTGCCACGGATCGGGAGACGACATTCGATGAGCAGATGGTTCTTTCACAATTACGTGCAACGGGTGCGACAGGTGATCTGTGGATCGACACGAAGACCTTCCTCACGAGCAAGATCACCTGGACCACGAAGGCGGGTTTGACGTTCACGTTTGCGGTGAGTGATCCCGATGACACCCCCCCCGTTCTGCCTCCCGCTGGTGCCCGCACCCTTCCGGACAATGTGCCGCTCTCTGCGGTCATCCAGCTGTTCTTTCCTGACGGGAGCGTCACGCTCCCGATCAACTCTTTCTTCTCTTCCCCACGGTCGTATGAGTGAAACGCCCGTTCCTGCAGTTCCTGAACCCATTCCACCCGCAGCGCCCGCAGCGGACGCATCCACTGTGCCGATGGATGGCGTAGCGGCACCGAAGTCCGCGGATGCGAAACCCAAGATCCCCGATGGCAGGGGGGCGATCGAACGCAGCAAGAAACTTCTCATTCTGGTGGGGACTCTCATCTATCTGGTGTACGTCGGTTGGTGCGTAATCCTCATGTCGGTCCTTCCGAGTCCGACGGGGCAACTGCAGTCACTTGTTCGTGCAGGACTCATGACTTCGATCATCGGGGGAGCGCTCTTCGCAGGGATCGGCGTCCTTCTCTTCCTGCGTATCGGGCGCTCCAAGACCGCGACGAACAAGGCGAAACAATCGAGCATGGTGAAGCTCCTGCTCATCGTCACTCCCGGCATCGTCCTGAGCTGCGTTGTCCCGTACACCATTCTCCGTCAGCCGACACTGTGGATCGATACCGATCCTGCCAATCAGTCGGACTACGTCGCTCCGCTTGCCATCACATTCAGTGCGAAGAACGCCGCGGACATCCTGAAGAGGCTGGGGAAGAATCCTGTGCAGTATGCTTGGGATACCGATGGCGACGGGAAGACGAACGATACGACGATACAACCGACGACGACGGCTCTCTACAAGCGTACCGGCTCGTATGGCGTCACCCTGAAGATCAAACTGTCGGATGGGACGATCAAAGCAGTCACCAAGAGGATCCTCATCCAATCTGCGGTGTTCTCGACGGATCCGGAGCATGCCGTCGTGGACAAAGCGGTGAAGTTTTCCGTCGCGCATCTCCTCACTGAAGCGAAGCAGCTGAAGCAGGTGCAGTGGGATTTCGACGGGGATGGGAAGGCGGATGAGAAGGTGACAGTGCCGGAGATCTCACACGTGTTCTATGGTGTGGGTCCCGTCACGGTGACAGCGTGGGTTGATATGGAGAATGAAACGCAGAAAAAGCTCACCCGATCGGTTGAGATTTTTGAGCCTACGCCATTACCCTTCCCCGTCACGGTGAAAACCGAGCCGGCAAACCTCATCGGTCCCCCGCCCCTCGGCGTCATCTTCGTCGTGGAAACGCAGGAACCGGTGAAGGAGATTACATGGACATTCGGGGATGGGAAGGAAGAGAGAGGAGCTGATCTCTTCCGGGTTGGACATTCATTCACGAAGCCCGGGGTCTACAGCACCCTCACGAAAGTACGGTCATCGAGCGGGAAGATCGCCGAGATTTCCTCAGTGGTGCGCGTCACAGAATTGCTCGAAATTGAGGATCTTTCGTTCGTGAGTGAACCGGTGGTGAATAATGAAATGATCACGGGGGAACTTCCGCTCTCGGTAAATATCACGCCAAAGACGGCGCTCCCTCTGATTCAATTTTCCTGGGAATATTCCTCGAATGCTGATGCAGTCGTGACGGACAGTACGTTCAGCGCTGTGTATCGGCGAGAGGGTGACTACGTGTTGACACTCATCGCGGAAGGACCTGATGGTGCCTCTCTCCGCCTTCCGCTTACGATCAGAGTGCAGCCGCCTGCCCCGGAGCCGACGATTTCCATCAAGCCCGAGACGGGCATGGCTCCGCTCCATGTCTTATTTGACGCGTCGCAGACATTCATCCCGGAGGGCAAGAAGATCGCCGGATTCCGGTGGACATTCGGAGACGAAAAGACCATGGAGGAAGAACCCGAACTCGGAGGTTCACGCGTGGAGCATACGTTCGTTACGGCGGGTGAATATAATGTGAAGCTGGCCGTGGTGACGTCGGATGGCGAGGAGTACGAAGCAACGCGGACCATCATCGTACGCAAGCCGGCACTCTCCGCGTGCATTCTTCCGAGTCGCACGTCAGTGGAAGCGGGCGGGGCTATCCGCTTCGATTCCTCCTGTTCTGTGGGAGAGAATGTCACATACCTATGGGAAGTACGGGCCACGCTCGATCCTACGATCCCTTCGGCGGAAGGGGCTACGGCAATGTACGATCATGTGTTCAGCCAGGGCGGGACATACCAGGTGACGCTCACGCTCACGGATTCCAAAGGCAACAAGGATTCAAAGTCCGTCGATATCACGGTCAATGCTCCTCCTTCCTCTTCCTTCTCTCTGTTCCCATGAAGAAGTCCACCGTACGCACCGCTGCCATCATCGCCATGGTTGTCATCGTTCTCGGCGCCGTCCTGCCCGCCATACTCGGATAGTGTTCTCAGTTTCAGATGTGCCTCGCGACGACGTCCGTTAGTGAGAGTGAAGCTGCAGTCTCAAATGGTACGAGGGAGAGGTTGAGTTCCTCCTGTACGAGGAACGAGCCCGCAGCAGCAATCATCGCGGCGTTGTCCGTGCAGAACGTGAGCGAAACAGGAGCGCGGAATGTGATGCCGTGACGTGCGCAGAGCTCTTCCGTCATCGTCCGCAGTCTTGTGTTCGCGGACACTCCACCGGACAGGTGAATTTCGGCGATGTCAGCATGCTTCTTCAGGGCGCGCTGCAATCTGTCCGTGAGATGGTTGCAGATGGCATATTGGTAGGAAGCCGCCAATGACGGAAGGTCGCTCTGAGCTTCCTTGTGATCACGCAGTACGTACTTCAGGGCGGTCTTGAGACCCGAAAAGCTGAAGTCCAGTGAGGGATCATCGTGCAACGGCGATGGGAAAGAAAAGCGGTGTTCGTCGCCTCGTTCAGCGAGCTTCGCGAGGTGCGGCCCACCGGGGTAGGGGAGTCCCAGTTGACTCGCACCTTTATCGAAGGCTTCGCCAGCAGCATCATCGCGCGTTTTGCCCAGGAGGACGCCCGTCGTGTGTGATGTTCTGTACCAGAGATCCGAATGACCGCCGGAAGCGGAGAGCGTGAGGACGGGAAAAGAAATGTCCGGCACGGGTTCGCCTTTCATCGAAAGCCATGGAGAACTCAGATGCCCGAGTGTGTGATGGACACCGATGAGCGGCTTTGCCCAGACGGAGGAAAGCACTCTCGCAGTCGTTGTGCCGACGAGCAGTGATCCGAGCAGTCCGGGCCCCTTCGTGACGGCAAGATAGTCGAGTTGCTGTGGGATCACATCTGCCTCCTTCAGTGCCTGTTTCAGGACGGGAATCATGCACGTGACTTGCTGTCGTGCCGCTTCTTCCGGGATCACACCAGCGAGAGCCTTGAACGCATCCTTGGAGCTGCTGATGATGTTGCAGAGGACCTCCCTGCCATCGCGTACGATGGCGACGCAGGTCTCGTCACACGATGTTTCGATCCCCAGGGTGAGCATGGAGGCAGTGTAGCGTGTCCGGATCGGAATCCTCTACAATGTCCTTATGCTGAGTTTCTTCCCCTCCAGGACCGTAGCCGTTGAATTGTTCGGTTTCGCAGTCCACTGGTACGGGATCATGTACATTCTCGCATTCGTCATTGCGGTCGTGCTGCTGCCGCGTCTTCAGCATTTCCGGGGATTGATGCTGAGCAGGGATCGATGGATGGAGATCATTTCGTGGGGGGTCGTTGGTGTCCTCATCGGGGGACGCCTGGGCTTCGTTCTCTTCTATGAGCCCGCGTACTTCTTCGCAAATCCTCTGAAGGTGTTCGCTGTGTGGGAAGGAGGCATGTCGTCGCATGGCGGCTTCATCGGGCTGACGCTCGCGCTCCTCTTTGCGCTGCGTCGGGAAGGGAGAAGCTTGTGGAAGATTGCGGATATCGTCACCGTGCCCGGTTCACTGGGTCTCGCGTTCGGAAGATTCGGAAACTTCATCAATCAGGAACTCTATGGCACGGTCACGAGTCTCCCGTGGGGGATTTCCTTCCCCGGGGCATCAGGTTTTCGGCATCCCGTTCAACTCTATGAACTCATGATCGACCTCGTCATAGCTCTCGTCTGTCTCCTCTCACTCCGCCGATCGAAGACGGATGGCAGAACGCTTGCGTTCTTTCTCATGCTCTACAGCGTTGCGCGTTTCCTGCTCGAATTCGTACGAGCGCAGCAGTACCCGATCTTCATGATGCTGACGCGGGGGCAGATGCTTACCATTCCCCTGTTTCTCGCGGGGCTATGTGTGTGGTTCTGGCGTACGAACACCAATCCGAGCATGCCGGATGCCGAGAATGTTTGAGAGGAAGTTTCTCCTGTGCAGAACGCACGCTCCATGCCTTCGAATTCTTTCACAGTGTTCATCCGTGCCGTACCCTTTGTTCGTTTCGAATCCGAAGGACGGGATCAGAGCGCCCCACTTCCGCATGATCCGGTCGCGAGTCACTTTGGCAAGGATGGATGCAGCCGCGATACACGCCTCCGTTTGATCGCCCCGTATGACGGAGGCATGCGGCAGGTCGAACCAGAAGTGATCACGGCCGTCCACGAGGAGGAATGTCGGTTCGATGGAAAGACGTACTCGTTCGAGTGCCAGTTGCATCGCACGTTCGTTTGCCGCGAGGATCCCTTCCTGCTCAATGACTTCCTGCGACACGATGCCGACTCCGACGTAGCAATTGTTCGATATCCATTCGAAAGCCCGTTCCCGTTGTTCAGGTGAAAGGGCTTTGCTATCGGCAATCAGGACATCCTGATCTTGCTTCTTCCTGGATGGCGACCAGTTGATGAAAGTTGTCTTCCTTCGAAAGAGTGGAACAGATGAAAGAACACACGCACCTGCGACAACCGGCCCCGCAAGTGCACCCCGCCCCGCTTCGTCGATGCCTGCAATGATCGCAGAAACAACCATGAGTCCATGACGGCTATGTCACTTCGGAGCCGGATTCCGGGAGGCTCTTGAGCATTCCGTATGTGATCTCCCGTTCATTCCACGGAATCTGCCCTTCTGCCGTCATCATCGTCGTATCGCTGCCCTTGCCGCAGAGGAGGACGATGTCGCCGGGTTGGGCCTGTGTAAGGATGAATTGGATGGCTTCCCTGCGATCACTGATGCGGTGTGCCTGTGCGGCTCCGGAGATACCGGCCCACACTTCATCGATGATCCTCTCAGGATCCTCCGTGTAGGGGTCCTCGTTCGTGACGACGACCACATCGGCGAGAGTGCTGCAGATTCTCCCGATCTGAGGACGCTTCTCGCGCATGCGATCGCCGCAGCTGCCTGTGAGGACCAGGAGTCTCCTGCCCTCTGGCAGAATCTTCCGAAGAGCTGACAGTGTCTTTTCGTACGCTGCCGGCGTCACCGTGAAGTCCACATACACCGAGAAGCGCTGCGGACCCTCAATTCTCTCCATACGTCCCGGGACCCCGGTGAATGACGAGAGGGCAGCAGCAGCCGTCTGAACGGAAATACCCGTCGCACAGGAAACACTGATGGCACAGAGCGCATTCTCCACATTGAAAAGACCGGGAACCTGTAAGACGAGAGAAGCTTCCTCCTCCGAACTGGCGTGCGGCCCCCGACGGATCCGGTGCAGGAGCGCTTCCGTGGAGAGCGGTTCCGCGAGGACGTCGCTGACCCAGAGGAACTCTTCACTCCCGCGATCTTCATCGGGGAGAGGAGTGCCTCCGTAGGAGAGTGTTCGCTTCGTCGGGATTGCTTCGAGCAGATCGTAGGAGTCGTCCTCGAGATTGAGGATCTTCGCGCCGTTCGTGCGCAACATCCGGAAGAGGAGCGCTTTATCGAGGCGGTACTGTTCCATAGTGCCGTGGTAATCGAGGTGTTCCGGCGTTGTGTTGGTGATGGCGGCAATGCGCGGCCACGTCCAGTCCATGCGATGTTGCACGAGGCCGTGGCTGGAGCATTCAAGCACCGCGTGCGTGCAACCGTCGCTCACGAGCTGGCGCAGAAGGTGCTGGATGAGAAACGGGGAAGGGGAAGTCTTCTGCGTCGCATTCCACGTCGTGTCCTCTCCGATGCGGAAGAAAGCCGTGGAGACCGCACCGCACCGGATGCCGCTCCCGGTGAGGATGTGCGCAATCATCGAAACAGTCGTCGTCTTTCCGTCGGTTCCCGTCACGCCGATGATCGTGAGATGACGGGCCGGAAAACCGTAGCGGAGTGCCGCACAGAAAGACTTGCCACGATGCCAAAGCAATCGCGCAGGACTCCGTTCCGGCATGAGCGCTCGAAGGAGGGAGAGGGCGTTCACGCGCCCAGCATACCACCAGCAACAGTCACGAATCAGGAAGCTGTGGCAGCTTTGGCCTGGCGGGCGCTTTCCGCCATTTTCCCCGCAAGGGTTTGCACCTGTGTGGCGAGGTTTTCCAAACCCGAGCTCAGTTCCCGTGCTCGCTCCGCCTGTTGCCAGGATTCCTTGCAGAGGGCAATGGCATCGTCGAACAGCTTTGAGGAGCCGGCACGGTACGCGCGAACGATGGAGCGGAAGGATTCCGAGATCTTCAGAGCGCCCTGGACGATCGGCTGGTCGGGCTGCTTCGCATGTGCTCCCCGTGCTGCGAGCAGGGCGCGAGCGGACGCATATTCCGCCTGTTCGATGTTCTGGTCCTGCATGCTTCCGAGAACGATAATGATCTCCGTCTCCGCTTCGGAGAGGAGCGCCTGTGTTCGACGACCGGACCGGTACATGAGGAATCGGTAGAGCAACAGCGACGTTTCTCCGCGGGTCAATTTCTTCTGGGGCGTGAGCAAACCATCCGTGCTAATCATGGTCATCGACGATGAGAGGGCATACCTCATGTAGGGGTAGAACCAGACGGATGTATCCTTCACGTCACTCGAAACAGGGAGGACGATTTCGCTGTAGGAATTGGGGTCTTCCTTGAACGCGAGCATCAGCATCTTCAGAAACTCCACCTTCAGCACCGGATCCGTTCCACGAAAAGCATCCTTCTTCGGCGGGCCGTCCACGACTCCGTTCTGGCGTGCCGCTTCGACGTAGGGCAGATACCACGCATCAGACTTGACGTCGCTGAAGGTCGTCTGCTTGATCTGTGCGAGCGACTCCTGTTTCACGAGTGGCGCGATGATAATCTTGAGCGCCTCGGCGCGGTTCACGCCGTTGTTGGGACGAAATGTCCCGTCTGAGTACCCCGAGATAATGTTGTTTGCCTTCAAGAACTCTACCGCTTCGGCAAGTGCTGTTCCTGCCGGAACATCTTTGAAAGGGGCGTCCGCCGCACATACAACTTGACTCACAAGGAGCACGGGGGAAAGGAGCATTGTGAGAATTACCTGACGAAAAAACATAGGGATTGTGGGGAGGACAACGCGATCCTATCAGCATCTCTCCACGTTTCGACATCACTCTGATCTGACAAGAAACACAAATATTGTGCCGTAATCGAAGTATTTACATAACTCTATTAATATGCTATAATGAATACATAAGTAATATCAAAATGAATAATCAATACAACGTCAATGTTCGGGTGGCTCCGCTCCTCATCCTCGCCGCGTTGATGACACCGGGGGTGTCGCATGCAGCAGAAAGTTCGTCGTACCGTTTGTACGACGTCATTTCCCGGCAAGTGACGGGGCCTGGAGAGTCGGCATCATTCCATCTTTCGCAAGGTGATGTGTCGTGGACATCACTCCCGCTCAAAAGTTCGAACTTTTCGATCACTACCGGCTACACACCTTCATCTCAATCCTCCTCTTCAGCGGGGAGCAGCGTGAGAAGTGCGGCAAGTTCCGCGGGAGCCGTTCAACCGACGGGAGGGACGCGAGGGAAGGGGGAATCATCAGTATCATCCATTGCTCCGACACATCCTGCAGCCGGCTATTCATCCTCCCGTTCATCGCGTTCGTCACGTTCGTCACGCTCTTCTGTTTCGCCGATAGGTGAAACGGAGGGTGTGGGTGCCTCTCAATCGAGTGCGAGCTCGGCATCTGTGCGACTCCTCGTTCCTACGTTCCATTTCCGTCGCCCGGTGCTTCAACCCGAAGAATTGCGCATGCACAGAATTCTCTACCCTCGCACATGGATACGTTCCCTCTTCGAATTCATCAGAGGACCTAAGGACGCACAGATGCCTTCAAATTCTGACCAAATTTGTGAGTGCAGTTCCATGACTTCAATCTACCTCTTGCTCGTTGTTCTCGAATTCATACTCATTGTGTACCTCTACCGCCGTTTGCGGTCACAGAAACAACGCACACGACGTCGATCCCGCAGACACAAACACGCATCATGATCCATCCGTTCATTCGCACAGGCATTCTTCTCACAGCGGTCATCCTTGGCTGTTCCGTTGCTGGGATGGTTCGTGCAGAAACGACAGTTCCGCGATCACTCGCATACAACGGCCACCTTCTCGGGAGTGACGGACAACCCATTACCACGGAGCACTCCATCCGGTTCAGTCTGTGGTCGAGTGCGGACTTCATCGATGGAGATACAAAAATCGATGGCACGGTCAATACTGACGCTGCCGCGTATGCCGGTTGGCAGGAGGTATTCACGGTGACACCCGATGCGCAGGGATACTTTTCCGTTGAGTTGGGATCGACGACCGCATTGCCGGATTTCTCGTCGTTCACAGCCGCAGAGATTGTGGCATTGCACCTGCAGGTTGAGGTGAAGTCGTCCGCGAGTCCGGCTACCTCCTACGAGCTCCTCGATACTGATTCCTCGTCGGATACTTCTGATCGCGCGCCACTCCGTTCTGTCCCATTCTCTCTCAATGCAGACTTGCTGGACCAGCATGACGTGGGAACGGGCAGTGGATCGATTCCCGTACTGGGGAGCGGGGGACTCCTGGACTTCTCGGCTATTCCGGGGGGAACCAATGCGGACACATTCATCCTTGATGCAAACGCCAATGCTTCCGGAGACATCAGCCTCCAGTTCGGTCGTGATCTTGGCAAGACGTTGACGTATGACGTCGACAACTCGCGCTTCCTCTTCAATGAAGATGTTCGTATTGAGGGGGACTTGACGGTAACGGGGCTCGTGAATGGCATGGATCTTTCGACTCTCCAGAGTGGAGGATCGAATGCCTCGCTCCTGGTTTCAACCGGCGCAGGTCTCGACGTGAACGTCGCAGCCGGATCGTTCCGACTCGGAGGTGCCGTCACTGATTTCGCGGGAATCGGGAATGTTGCGTTGGCAGACGATGCTACGAACTATGTCTTCTTCAGCTCCGGAGGATTGACTGTGAATCAGACAGGCTTCCCGGCTGATCGCATGAATATCAGACTGGCGACCGTTTCGACGGCAGGTGGTGCCGTCACGAGCCTTTCGGACAAGCGCGTGTACTTCAGCGATGATACGGAACAGCAAACCGTTCGGACATTCCAGCCTTCGTACGAGGGAGCCCTCTACGAAGGGGATACATCTGACAATGTAGGGCAGCTGAAGGTGGGACTGGATACGTTGGCACAGCGAAATGCCTATCAGTGGGTGAGCACGCGTCCGACATTGCAGGATTACGACATCCTCCTTCGCGTCACTCTCCCGGAGGGTTTCATTCGTTGGGATGAACATCCTCTCTCCGTCCTGTATCGGACAGAGACGGCGGATGCGGCAGACAACGTTGTGGGTGTGAGTCTCCTGGATACAGGCGGCAACGCTGTCACGCTGTCGGGGAGTGCCATTGGTCTCGTGAATACGAGCTGGTCAACCACGGCCCTTGAGTACGAGGGAACACCACTGTGGACATCTGGCGGTGAAATCCTGCTTCGTTTGCACCTCTCTGCCAGGACTGGAGGAGGGGCATACGTGGGAACCGTCAATCTTCGCTACATTGAGAGAAAACTCAATCCTTAGGGAGTTGTTTCAAAGTGTATACCAGACAACACATCATGTGTTAGTCCATTTCCGGTGGATTGAAAAAAAGACCCAATGCATGTATTATTGGTGGAAGTCCAAACAAATATTCTTATGCAGAAGCCCCTCCCTTCCGGCATGAAGCTCCTCAGGAGAGTGTGTACAGGCTGTACCATCGCGGCACTCCTCTCGCAGGTGTTGCCGGTGACGGCGCAAGCGACGTCCATCTGGAATCCGACCCTCCTTGTGAATACAGAATCCTTCAATACGATTGACGAGGGAGACGGTTCGACGGACGTGGAATTGCGGTTCGGTTCAACAGCGGGAGGCATCCAGAAACTCATCTGGGACATCTCTGCGAGCCGATTCGACTTCTCCCGCAGCGTGATGATTCACGGCGATCTGACCGCCACGGGCTCCCTCAGTATTCTGGGGACCATGTCCGGCGCGAACTTGCACGTGGACGAGCAGGCTCTCATCAATAAACTCTCCGTGAGCGGTGCAACGATCCTGGACGGATCCACCACCATCAATAACGACCTCACCGTGCGCGGGACCATGTCCGGTTCTACCGTCCACGCCGACAGGACGCTCTCGGCGAGCGGCGCACTCCTTATAGAAGGGGCTGGAATTTTCCACAGTACACTCTCTGCGACGGGTGCCATCAAGACTGACGCTGACCTTACGATTAACGCCGACAATGGTGATGTTGATGCCGTTCTCACATTCGGCAACGATGCAGGTGTGGAAACGATCAAATTCAACAACACGACGAATCAGTTCGAATTCACCGACGATGTGAGCATCACCGGAAACATTGCTGCCACGGGCAACATCACAGGTAGCGGCTACCTCTCCATCGAAGGCACATTGGGCGTGGATGGTGCGGCCACATTCGGATCCACGATCACAGTAGGTGGCGTTACGTACACATTCCCGGGTGCCGATGGTGGAGCTTCCGGCAGGGTCCTCAAAACCAACGGCGCTGGGCAGCTTTCCTGGAGTACGGATACGGATACCAATACCAATGCGGAAACGCTCTGTGGTGCCGATCAGTATCTTGATGGCGACGGAAACTGTGTGGATGTAATTGAGGAGTCAGAACTTGATACACTTGCAGAATTGAATTCTCAGATCACAGATGCCACCATTCTTGATCAGACTGCTGGAGACAATCGATATGTAAATACGAGCGGGGATTCGATGACTGGCAGTCTCACGATCAGTAATGGCGGAGGACTCAACGCATCAGGAACACTGATTACGAACACCAACGTCACGCTCAATAGCGACAATGAAGCTGCCGACGCCATCATCACGTTCGGCAACGACGCCGGTGCAGAAACGTTGAAATTCAATGACACGACAAATAGGTTCGAGATGTCGGACGATCTGGCGGTGAGCGGGAACCTCTCGGGCAGCACACTGACCGTCGATGGCAACGTGACACTCCATGGCGTGACGTACACGCTCCCGACTACCAGTGGAGTCAACGGACAGGTGCTGACCACTGCCGGTGACGGGTCACTGTCATGGGCAAGCACGACTGTGGGCGTTGGGAGCGGCGGTGTCGTCTTCCTGTCACCTGAATACCCGCATGCCGTGTACTTCGGCAGCGGCGCCAACAACATCGGGCAGCTGTCGAACTCCTACGATGCGACGAATAAGGAGAACTACTACCATTGGACATCGACGAAGGCAACGCTGCAGGATTACTGGACCATCGTACGAGTGCGTATTCCGAACAACTTCTCCGTGTGGGATGCAGCCGGGCCGATCACGGTTCGCTACCGCACGGCCGATGCATCAGACGCCGTGAACTATGTGAACATCAAGCTCCTCGATACGACGGGGGCAGCGGTGGCTCTCACCGGAGGTGACACTCTCTCTTCCGCCAATACCTGGACCACTGCAACGATCACGGGACCGGAGGCGGCAGGCACCTACACGAAAGACGGCTATATCACGCTCCTCATCAAGCTCGCTACGACGAGTGCCGGCAGCGCGGACATCGGTTGGATACAGCTGAACATGGAGACGAGCGCTCCATGAGCGTGACGAGACTCGCGTGAAATTCTAAGCGCCCCTACGTCAGGGGCGCTTTCATACCTGTCTCATGCATATCCCTCAAAGCGTAGAACGGAGCGGGTAGTTCTCAGCAATGCTTCTGGATGTTGCCGAATACGGAAACGGGTGTCCCGTAACTACCAAACGCCGCAGCCCCTTGATATGATTCGCACTGATGAAAATGCGCTTCACTAGGGGCTTTACCACTCGACTTGCTGTCGTCATTGTCGCGGCGTCGGGTGTCGCTGTATTAGCCTTTTTCATCCCGAAGAGCTTCGCGACCATTCCAACGGATAACCTGCGATTCTACTTCGATGCGGCGAACATCGATGGTACGGGGACGCAGAGCGGCGATATCGGCGCGCGGACCGATACCAAATGGAAAAATTACCAACCGGGGGTGACTAACACCGGAACGCTGGTGAATTTTAACTTCAACACGACGAACAGCGGTTGGGACGGCGCGGGAACGACCGCGGATCCATACTGCCTCAAATTCGACGGGACGGATGACGGCGTCACGTTGGCAGCGAACATCGCCACCCCGAAGTCCTTCTCGATCTGGTTTAATCCCCACACCTTCGTCACGGGGAATGCGATCCTGCTGTACGGCGATGCGGGAGGGATGTACGTACAAGTCATGGCGGCAGGGTACCTCGCCGTCCGCTACAACGCGGGGACGGTCCAGTATACCGGCATCCAGCTCAATGCCTGGCAGCACCTCGTCATCTCCAACAACGGCTCAACGACGACGTTCTACCTCGATGGCGTTCAGTTCGCGAGCGTGTCGACGACGGCAGATACGAATACGACCGCTCATCTCATCGGGGACTACAGCACGTACGAGTTCGACGGTGCCATCGCCAACGTCCGCATCTACTCCGATACCCTCACCGCGGCCGAAGTGACCAACATGTACGGAGAGGAACATGAACGCTTCTACGCGCCTCCGGCCTCAGCACCCCAGATCGACCGTCTCGTCCCCGCAGCGGGCACGGGCGGAACCACCGTGACCATCTACGGCTCGAATTTCACTGGAACGACCGGCGTCACCTTCGGCATGGTCGCCGGCACGAGCGTCACGGTCGTGGATGACTACAAGCTCACCGTCGTGGCCCCCATCACGAGCGCCGGATACAAGGATGTCAAAGTCACCACTTCTTCCGGGAATGATACGTCCGCCGGCGCCTTCCTCTCCACGGACTCACCCACGGACAACGTCATCCTCTGGTATGACGCAGCCAATATCGACGGCAACGGCACGAAGGGCCATGGCACCAGCCGTACGGCGTGGAATAGCATCACGGCCGGCCCGGCGGCATCGCTGGTCGGCGTAACCCAGCCGGGGAGCGGCACGAGCGGATGGGACGGCGACGGGACGGCCTCAGACGAATACCGTCTGCAGCTCGACGGGTCGGATGACGGCGTCTGGGTGGGCAACACCCCAGCACCAAAATCTTTCTCCGTCTGGTTCAATCCGGACAGCTTCACCGCCAATGGATTCATTTTCTACCACGACGGTGGGAATTCCTACGCACTCATCAACACTGCCGGCTATCTCACCGTGCGGTACAACGGCTGTACAATCATGTATACGGGCGTCGCATTGAATACCTGGCAGCACCTCGCCATTGCCGATGACGGCACCACCGTGCGGTTCTACCTGGACGGAATCCTCTTCGGGAGCGCAACCATCGCCGCGGACACGGGTAATACAGCTCTCTCCATCGGTGACTACAGCACCTCAGAATTCGACGGCGCCATCGCCAATTTCCGCATGTACTCGGATACGCTCACCGAAGCGGAAATTCTCATGATCTACGGTGAGGAACGCTACCGCCTGTTCGATACCCTGACCTACGTCGCGCAAATCAACCGGGTCTCCCCTGCCGTGGGCACGGGCGGCACGACCGTGACGATCCTCGGCTCGCGCCTCACGACCACGACGAGCGTCACCTTCGGCGGCTCGGCCGGCACGAGCCTCACGATCGTGGATGACTACAAGCTCACGGTCGTGGCCCCTGCAAACATGACACCCGGGTATGTGGCTGTTCAGGTCAATACGACCGAAGGTGCCACCTCGGTCAGCGGTTTCCTCTACACGGACTCGCCCACCGACAATGTCATCGTCTGGTACGATGCCGCCAACATCGACGGGATCGGCACGAAGGGGGATGGAGCAACCAACACGGTCTGGAGGAGCATGATGGCCGCTCAGGCAGGCGCCGTCCTCTCTTTCACGCACCCGACCGATGGTACGAGCGGATGGGACGGTAACGGCACGGCGAGCGATGAGTACCGTCTGCAGTTTGACGGGACGAGTGACGTCGTCAACACAGGAACCATCCCCACCGCCCCGAAGTCCTATTCCTTCTGGTTCAATCCTGATTCCATCGGCAGCAATCAGTACGTTATGTACCATGACTCCGGGAATACCTATGCCTACATTTACACGAATTTCCTCACAGCCAGATACAATGGCAGCAGCTTTGTCTACAGCGGCATCGGCACCAGTAAGTGGCAGCATCTCGTCATCGCCAACGACGGCTCCACTACGCGGTACTACCTGGATGGCGTCAAGTTCGGAAGCGTCGCGACGTCTGCGGATGCAAACCTAACCGCACTCTATTTGGGAGCCTATTCCACAACCCTATTCGACGGCGGCATCGCGAATTTCCGCATGTATTCGGATACGCTCACGGAAAGCGAAATTTTTACCATCTACAACGAAGAACATGAACGTTTGTTCGACGCTCCGGCCTCCGCGCCGGTGACCGACCGCCTCCTTCCTGCGGCAGGTACGGGCGGCACGATGGTGACGCTCTACGGTTCGAATCTACTCAGTACCACGGGCGTCACCTTCGATGGCGTGAGCGGCACCAGCGTTTCCATCCTCGATGACGGTCGTCTCACCGTCGTGGCCCCCACAAACATGACGCCCGGGTACGTGGACGTGGTTCTCACAAATGCTGCCGGGACGTTCACAAGCACCGGAGCTTTCCTCTACACGGACACGCCCATCGATAACCTCATCGCCTGGTTCGATGCCGCCAACATCGATGGCAACGGCTCCAAGGGAGACGGTGCCACGGATACCATCTGGAAGAGCCTCACGGGCAGTATTGTCGGCGGCCTGGTCGGAGTGACGCAACCCACGGATGGCTCGAGCGGATGGGACGGGAACGGCACCTCCTCCGATGAATACTGTCTACATTTCGACGGGACGGATGACGGCGTCTCGATGGGAACAATCGCCGCCGCCCGGTCCTACTCCGTATGGTTCAACCCTGATAATTTTTCGTCTGCTGGATTTTTGATGGGCCGGGGAACTTCTGCTTTGGCAAGCTTCAACGTCTATGGCTATCTCAACGTGACGTATAACTCCGTTACGAAGAGTACCGGTCTTGCCGTCGACGAATGGCAGCACCTCGTCATCGCCAATAACGGCTCCACGACGCGGTACTACCTGGATGGCATCCTCTTCGGGACCGGTGCGTCGACTGCAGAAGCGTCCGCATCCAATTTCTGGATCGGAGACTATTATACGAACAGTTCGGAGTACGACGGCAGCATCGCCAACGTGCGTTTGTACTCGGATAGCCTCTCTGAAAACGAAGTCCAATCCATCTTCCGGGAGGAACGTGTCCGTTTCTTCGACGGACCCGCCTCCGCACCGCAGACTAATCGGCTCATCCCCGCAGCAGGCACGGGCGGGACTACGGTGACGCTCTACGGCTGGAACTTCACCGACACCTCCGGCGTCACCTTCGATGGTGTTGCAGGCACAAGCCTTTCCGTCTTGGACGACGGCCGCCTCACTGTGGTGGCGCCTGCCCATGTGGGTGATGAGTACGTGGATGTGGTTGTCACGACATCCGCCGGGACGTTCACGAGCACCGGGGCTTTCCTCTACACGGACACGCCCACCGACCATCTTCTCTTGTGGTTGGACCCCGGCAATATCGACGGGAACGGCTCCAAGGGGGACAGTGCGACGAATACGACGTGGAAAAGCACCGCCGATGGCTCGCAAGGCTCCCTCGTCAATATGTCCACGAGCGAGTGGCAAGGCAACGGGACGACCGCGGACCCCTACCGTGTTCACCTCGATGGTACGGATGACGGCATCACGGTCGGGACCCCGCAACTGTCCCGTCTCTCCTACTCCATGTGGTTTAAGCCCGAATCCCTGACCGTGGACAAGTATTACCTCATGTTCAGCGATTCTTCAATCACAGCCACTATCGAAGCCGAAGGCTACATGAATACGCGGTACGACAACGGTACGCAGATCGGCACCGGCGTCGGGTCCGGTTCCTGGCAACACCTCGTCGTTGTCAACGACGGCGCCAACACGCGGTTCTACCTGGATGGCGTCCAATTCGGGAGCGCATCGCAATCCGCAGACATAACGACCGGATACTTCTCCATCGGTTGGGGCGGTTGGTCCTTCGACGGCTTCATCGCCAGCACGCGCGCGTACAGCGATGCCCTCACCGAGAGCGAAATCTATTCCATCTACGAGGAAGAGCGGCGCCTGTTCTTCGACCCACCCTCCGCGCCGCACATTGACCGTATCGTTCCCGCCACCGGCTCCTCTGGCACCACGGTGACGCTCCACGGTTGGGACCTTTCGGGTGTGACGGGCGTGACGTTCGGCTGCGCCGCGGCGACGAACGTCACCGTCGTCTCGGATTCCGCAGTCACGGCGACCATCCCCCTGCGCGGGGCCGGCTTCGTGGACGTCTCCGCCACCGCCGCAGCCGGAACCGTTACCAGCTCCGGCTCCTTCCTCTACACGGCCACGCCTACCAGCGGTCTCATCACCTGGCTGGACGCCGCCAACATCGATGCCAACGGTACGAAGGGCCACGGCTCCACGAACACTGTATGGCTGAGCATGGTCACCGGCCCGGGGGCTTCGGTCATCGCCGCGCAACCGACGGACGGCTCGAGCGGCTGGGATGGCGACGGAACGACGAATGACGCGTACCGGCTGCAGCTCGACGGTTCGGATGACGGTGCGCCCGTCGGGTACATCCCTTCCCCTCAAGCCTTCTCCCTTTGGTTCAATGCCGACGTGGTTGATGCGATGGGATACCTGTTCTTTCACGATACGGGTGCGACGTACGCGTACGTGGGCTCCGACGGGAACCTGTACGTCAAGTACAACGGAGGAACGGAGAGGAGCACGGCCATCAGCGCAGGGACGTGGTACCACCTCGTGGTCTCGAATAACGGCACCACGACGACTTTTTACCTGAATAACTCCATCACGGAGCTTGCAGCCGATACGAACGCTGCGGATGACGGCAATACGCCTCTCTATGTCGGCAAGTACAGTACGACCCCGTTCAACGGGGCACTGACCGCCGTCCGCGCCTACAGCGTCGGGCTTTCGGCAGCGGAGGTGGCCGCCATCTACAGCGAAGGAAAGAATGCCGGTGAATCGATAAATAACTGCACGCCCAATCCCGCGCTCGCATCGGTAAGCCACTCTCCCGATCAGCTGGATGCAGGAACCGACATCACCTTCACCGCCAACTGGGAAGACATGGATTCGGCGGGAGTGAAATTGTACGTCTGCAAAACCGATGGCGGCACCTCCGCCGGTTGCGGAGCCGGCGGGAGCTGGTGCACCAACAGCAATGATTATGAATCCAGCAAGCCGATCACCTGCTCCGCCACTCCCACGGACGAGGATGCGGGTCCGCAGAGTTATTATGCGTACGTCTGTGACGCCGATGATTACTGTTCCAACACCTTATCGGACACCTTCTCCGTCTTCGGGTGGCTCTCCGGCTTTGGCTACAGGAAACGCATCGTCATCGACAATACGCACGTCGACGGCAACCTTTCGAATTTCCCGGTCTTCGTGAAGTTCACGGCGGATACGGACATCGGCACGAACGCGCAGAGTGACGGCGATGACATTCGCTTCACGACTCAGACGGGGGGGCTTTTGCCCTTCGAAGAAGACCGTTTCTGGGTCAGCTCCGGTTCCGGGACGGGCATGTATTGGGTGAAAGTCCCAACAGTCCTGACTTCGACAGGGACAATCCTCTACGTCTACTATGGCTCAGGGGCCGCCGAGGACGGGCAGAATATCTCAGGGACATGGGATTCCACCTACCGCGGCGTCTGGCACTTCGGGACGGGCGCGTCGCTCTCGGGCACTGATTCCACCTCCTACAACAACGATACGACGCCCACCGCCGAACCGACGGCGGATTCGGGCATCATCGGAACGGCTCTGAGTATGAACCTGTCTGGCGAGCTTCATAATGCCGACGCGAACAGTTTCCCGGAGGGGACGAGCGACCGCGAGATCAGCGGATGGATCAAGACGGGCTACACCACCAACCGGGACATGCCCATCATCCATTACGGAACCTACGGAGCGGGCCAGCTGAACGTTCACCTCCTCGTGGGGACGACGACGCAGAATACCTACAGCGACTGTTCGGCTTTCAATTACGATGAATCCACCTGCACGACGACGAGTGGGTGCTCCGGCGTGTACAGCGATTACTGCAGCGGAAATACCGGGTGCGAGACCTACGGGGAGTCCGACTGTTACACGGATCCGATGTACTACGGCAGTTGCAGCTGGAATCACATCTACCAGAACTCCTGCGTTGGCTCGTATGTCACCGGGAGCGTGAATTACGACGTCGGCATGGGCAACGGGTGGAACGCCGCTGAGATCATTTACGTCAATGCGAATGTTCTCACCGATACCTGGCACCAGGTGGTTGGCACGTACAACTCCTCCACGAGCCAATTTGAGATCTACGTCGACGGGGCGTACGCAACCGGCGGGCTTCCGGCTAACGCGCCGAACACGGGCGACGGACCTTTCTCCATCGGCAACACGCAAGACAGCAGCACGTATGCGAACTACTCGGGACTGATGGACGAGGTGCGCATGAGTGCCACGCTGCGAGGCGCCGCATGGCATGAGTTCGAGTACTACAACATCACGGAGGGTGACAACGAATTGACGTTCAATGCGGAGGAGGAGCCTTCATCCGAGGGGGAAGGACCGGCGAAGCACAATTTCTTCTTTTTCTTCTAGGGAGCGTGCTCCTCTGTCATTAGAAGTCCCGTATTCCCTTCAGGATAACCGTCAGGTTCGCGCCGGCAATCGTGCTCCCCACCTGATCGATGTCCAGCGTGATCTCGGATCCTGCCGCGAGGTACGTATCGGAGAAGACTTGATTGCCGTCTTCCGTTGTCGCGGATGCGTCGATCTCCGCATTCGTGGAGAAGATGGTCGATCCCCCGTCGTTGAGGTCGATGATCAGGCTCGCCCCGGTGGGAGCCGTTTTCACCTTCAGGTCGATGCCCGTGACAGTGAAGCCGAATGGCATCGTGACAGTGGCGCCCTGGTTCGTGCCCGTCGCAAGCGTGCCGTCGATGTACCAGATCATCGAAGAAGTAGCGTCCCTCCACACAGGGGCAGACGTTCCTTGCGATAGCAGCAGCTGCCCAGATGAACCCTTGGCGCTGCCCATGAGCGTGGAACCACTGGAGTACACGATAGAACCCGACAGAGTGATATTTCCCATCCGGAGCTGGGAGCCGGAGATGGTGCCCACTACTTCGAGCTGCGTCGTTGGAGAGGCCGTCAAGATGCCGACATTACCGTTCTGTTGTACCTTGAACAAGTTGCCATCACCCGCTCCTATCGCAAATGCAGGATATGTTGTCGTTGGCGACCCTGACGGTCGAATACGAATGCCTCTCCCTGCAGTAATCACGTCTTCTGCGAAATACTCAGTATCCAACTGATTCAATATCAATGTGTTTATATTGGAGGCTGCTGCAGTGTCTATTTGTAGTTTACCACCTGGGCTCGTCGTCCCGATGCCGACCTTCCCGGTGAGCGTATTGGTGAAGAACAGCGGATCCGAACCTGTTCCCGTCACGTAGAGGGACTTCCCGGACATCGTCCCCAACACTTCCAACGTCGTCTCCGGCGTCGTAGTCCCGATCCCCACGCGGTCATTGTCCGCATCGATACTGAGCGTCGAGGTGTCGAACGAGAGGCCGTTCACGCCGCCGGAAATCGTGAAGTTTGTGTCATTGGCAAACGTCCACGCAGCGGCATTCACGGTAATGGCGTCTGTAAGTGCATTTCCGAAGGTGAGATCTCCTTCCACAACGAGCGTGCCGCTCGAGGTAAGGTTCTGTTCTGCATGGAGGACTGTACCTGACATGGCTCCGACCACTTCAAGTTTCGTTTCCGGCAACGCCGTCCCGATACCGAGACTTCCCGTATTCGTGATTCTCAGCATCTCCACGCCAGCATTGTTGCTGAATATAGCATCCGGAAGCAGCGAATTTGAGGCACCGAAGTGCACCGGCCTCGAATCCGGCCCGTACTGGACCGCATAACCATACTGGTCATTGTTGGATACCGTGTACGTTCGTCCGCCGTAGACTTCGAGTTTCGCGGTGGCAGGAATATTTGCCGGGCTTCCGATACCAACACGATCCCGGCCGCTATCCGCTGAGATTAAAGGATACGCTCCCGATCCCGTCACGAAGAGCGACCTGCCGGACATGGTGCCGAGAACTTCCAGTTTTGTTTCGGCTGTCGATGTTCCCACGCCCACGTTTCCTGTTCCAACGAGGCTGATGCCGCTTCCAAATATGACCATCGGCATGAACTCCGTGTTTGTCCGATCGTAGGCGCCCACGTTTCCCGAATTATTCCAGAAAAATAGTTCAACTCCTTGCCCTTCGGATGGCGGTGTCTGGGTTGTTCCTCTGATCGTCCCGGCGACGTCCATAATTGTCGCGGGACTCGCCGTCCCCACGCCCACGCGCTTGTTCGTGGCATCGTACACGAAGCCCTTCGTGTCCACGACAAGCGTATTCCCCGTCGCCGTGCCTGCGTTCTTCAAAATGACGAGTGCCCCGGTCATCGTATCCCCGGCGGTGTTCACGTAGCGGGCGTCACCATCCGACACCGAAAGACCGGGTGACCCGCCATCGTCATCGCTCCAGGAAAGGTGTCCTGCACTGTCTGTCTTCAGGACCTTGCCGGAGGCCGAGCCATCCGCGCCTGGGAACGTATACGTGACGCCGCCGATCTTGATCGTGGAGCCGAATGTCGATGCTCCTTCAATGACGAGCGTTCCGCTCGAATTCAGAAGATCTTGTGCATGAAGTGTGCTTCCGGAAATCGTTCCTACGGCCTCCAGCTTTGTTTCGGGCGATGTTGATCCGATGCCGACATTGCCTTCGTTCGTAATTCTCATTTTCTCCGTACCGTAGGTATTGCTGAATACCCCGTCCGGAGATGTTGAATCCGATGCACCGAAATAGTACTGGCCTTTTCCGGAGCCATACTGTGCTGCAAAACTGAGTGCTTCATTATTTGCCGTGGTTCTCGTTCTTCCTCCAACCACATCAAGTTTCATGTTTACATTTGGCGTCGTCGTTCCAATGCCGATATTTCCATAAGGGAGTTTTGTGTAAATGAGTGGTTCTGCCCCCGAACCTGTTATCTGGAGCGACTTACCGGACATCGTCCCTGCGACCTCGAGGAGGTTCCCGGCATCGACCGTCCCCCCTGCACCATTGATCAGGAGTCCGCCCGTCATCGTATCCCCGGCAGTGTTCACGTAGCGGGCATCGGCATCCGTCTGTGCAATACCACCAGCTCCGTTCGCATCATCGCTCCACGAAAGCTGCCCCGCACTGTCCGTTTTCAGGACCTTTCCGGAGGACGAGCCGTCTGTACCGGGGAAGGTGTAGGTCACACCGCCGATCTTGATGGTGGAGCCGAATGCCGCTGCGCCTTCGATAGCGAGGCTGCCACTGCCGTTGATTTCGCCCGAGGTCGAAAGGTTTCCCGCGATGCTCACATCGTCAGAGAATTCGAATTGGTTCGTTGCATCGTTGAACTTGAGAGTCTCCGCCCCCGCATCGTTCCCGAAGGTGAGGACGGCATCAGCTGCACCGCTGTCTCCGTTGATCGTCAGGTCACTGGCTGTCGCGAGGTCGCTCGTGAAGAAGCCCCCGCCCGTATCGGTATTGAAGTACATATTCGCCCCGTTATTCGAAATGCTCATTTCCGTTGCGGTTGCATCGTTCTTCAAGATGTAGCTCGGAACGGTAGTGCCGTATGAGCACGATGCAATCTCCAGACATTCCGCGTTTGATATTTGAGAGCAGGCCAGGTTGTTCGGATCACCTTCACATGCCGTCGGAATGTTTGAGCAGCCGTCTGAGGAGGCGTCACACTCCGACTGTTGGCAGGAGTGAGGGTCTCCGGAGCAATCACCATAGGTTGCGGAGTTCCACGTAGAAGCGCAGTTGGTACTTGCATGCCATGTTGAACCGCAGTTCGTATTGGGATACCAGGTAGAAGCACAGTTTGTGGAGGCATGCCAAATGGAATTACATTGCCCTGGATCTTCACAGGATGACTGGTCGCTGCACGCTGCGTTTTCGCAATACGCATTAAGTGCCCCCTCACAGGACGATTGGTCCGTACAGCCTCCAGCGGCACAGTACGAGTTATCCCCGCCGACGCAGGCCGCTTCATTCCCGTTACAGGAAGCGTTGTCGCAGTAAGAGTTGTCAGCTCCAGTGCATGTAGACTCTTCAGTACAAGAACCGTTTGTGCAATATGCCGACGCCGGGGGATTCCAGGTACAACTATGTGTGGTACACGCGGTTTCGTCTGCATACGTGGTACAAGCGGTGTGCGTTCCGCCGCAATAATATGATCCATAGGTACATCCTCCCACCATCAAGCACTGGTCGAGATCGAGAGCCTCGCAATCATCCGTGATTGTTCCTGTACAAGCGAGGTTGGATTTCGCCATCACACTCCCCGCCACCTGAACCGTCGCCGTTCCGTCTTCGGTAGTAGCTCCAAAGAGCGTTCGTTTGTTCGCCGTCGTTCTCCATGCTTCGTTTGCTGCTCCACTGCCCCCAGTTTCTACGATGTAGGATGCGTCCGCTCCGATGGCAATATTCCCTGTACTGTCGCCCTTCACATAGCCTGTATAGTCTCCGTATATTGCATCGTAGAACGCCATCGTTTCTTGCCCCGCGCCGACCACTGTTAATTGAACCTCGGCAGTTGGAGAGTCTGGATACTGTCCCGTACCGTAGACCTGCAGTGCGCCACCGTTACCATACGTCGTCGTCGTTCCAAATCTGCCTGTAGTATTCGTTGATGCTTCTCCGGCCAGCGTCGCGATGACCGGTGCAAGGGAGACATCGTCGAGATAAAACCTCGCATCATACGAGGGTAAAAACATTAAATTACATGTCGTCGAGGTCGCAGTAAAATTTTCTGCGTATGTACCATTTGCACCTCTCGTCGTTAATGAAACGGGGGCTCCGCCACCGAATCTCGCAGTAACGGTGCCTGCAGTCCAATTGGATATGGAATATATCAATCTGTACATTTGTCCTGAAACGCATGGACCTGCAACGGCCTGTAGCAAGACATTGGTTCCGTCTGACTGCTTTCGAACGAGATTCGTGTTGTATGCCCATCCTGAGCTCACGTTCCAGTAGTTCGCATTTCCCGTGAAGGTTCCATTGGAGACTCTATCGGTTCCGACTGAAAATTGATACGTCAATCTTGAATCACCGGAAAGTACTCCTCCGGTGTTGAATTGGATTTGAGAGGTTGACCCCCCCGGTGTCGTTGTATTTGCATCCGTACTCCAGGAGAGCTGCCCCGCACTGTTCGTCTTCAGGACCTTGCCGGATGCCGAACCGTCGCCTCCCGGAAACGTGTACGTGACGCCGTTCAGCTTAATCGTGGAGCCGAATGCCGCCGCACCTTCGATGGCGAGTGTTCCGGAACCGGCGACATTTCCCGTCGCGCTGACAGCGCCGGTTACGGCGAGATCGTCATCGAATTGGAATTGTCCGAGCGTGCGATCGTACGTCAGGTTCTTGTCGAGTGCGTCGCCGAATTTCAGAGACACATTGGATGCTGCGTCCGCGTCATCGATCACCTGAAACGCCTCGGTATTCACAAGAAAATCGACCGATGCGGATGCGATCGAAGGCGGAAGACACATCGACAGGAGAGAAATCCCCATGATCAGGATCTGCCATCGCGCGAGGGCTTTGATCAGAGGCCGGCGAATAAAGCAGGATTGCGTCATTTATCGATCACTTGGAATGCCTCCGAGATGTTCGCGAGTGGGTTTGAGAAATGGTAAGCGATCATTCCTGCAGTGGCGGGAAGCACCACCAGGAGAATGGTCAAAATGAATACCAGGAAAATGAGCGACACTATCGGAGGAAGCGTGGGACGGTGCATTCGTTGCCTCAACCTGCAGAAGGGACAATGCGTTGCAGGAGCAGGTGAAAGGGGGGAAACCGGAGTACGCTCTACTTCTGGGCGCGTCGGAAGATCTGTGAGCGTCGTGAAGTTCTCCGGATCGAAGCGGCCGAGCCAGCGGTACAAGGTGCTTCTGGAAATGTTGAAGTGAGCGCACGTGGCGCTCGCGGAGCCGCACTCAGCAAAGTAGAGAAGCCACTGCAGCCGCTCGAGAATTTCCTGCGAAGATCCTTCCTCCATTGCTCGCTGAAGGAGAGAGATTACCTGGCCTTTGTTGATCGTGTTTGTGTGAATGGGACTGTGCGGAGGCTGTAGCGAGACAGTATCGCTATCTCAGTATTCTATATCAAATTGGCTGTGAGGAGAAGTCCTTTCCTAGCCACCTGTTTCGATACACCAATAGAGTTGGATTTTCATGGAATATGAGGAATAACCTTCACGCCATCAGAGTGACAGCGTGTCCAGTTCCTATGAAAGTATCCTCTTGGCGACATCGATATCCGACTTGATTTGTTCTTCGAGCATTCCACTCAACGGAAAGCTCTTGATGTCACGTATGCGGTTCATCACAGATACGTGGAGCTTCTGTGGCGGTGATGTGATGACTCTATCGATGACATATATTTCGCAGGAGAGCGTATCGGCAAAGACAGGCCTCGGACCGTAGTGCATGACGGCAGGGAGACATCCGGAATCTTCAAATTCAACGAAGCAGGCATAAATCCCATGTTTGAGATCAGACGGAATCTCATTCAGGCTGAGATTGAGTGTAGGGAAACCGAGGGTTCTGCCGCGCTTGGAGCCGGGAACGACCGAAGCGGTGAAACGCTGCTTATCCATGTGTGATGAGAGGAGTGAATCACGCGGAAACAGATGTCGGCGCCACGTCGCTCGCGAGCGACGTGGCGGTGGGAGTGGGATTCGAACCCACGAGACCCGTGAGGGTCTAACGGATTTCAAGTCCGTCGCCTTCAACCACTCGGCCATCCCACCAGAAGAATCATAATGTACCACCGGCCAGGAACCAATGACCAATTCTCAGACACTACCCAAGAAAAGTGCGTAGCTCGTCATTCCCTGGAAGCTTCTCCGGTGAAATCGTCCGCTTCCTCCACATGCCCCGAAGTGTTTCCAGGTACCCCTTGTCCGAGCGGAGGCGTTCGATGTACGGAAGCACACTATTGCGGAAACGGCTCTGCTTCACATTGTTCGGGAGAGCGTACAAAGCGGTGACGAACAAATCTTCGCCGCCCGACACTTCGTGCCGCAGCTCATCCAGAACGGCATGCATGATGGAATCAACGTCGAGACCCGCGAGGAATTTGAGGTCTTCCGCCGTCCCCGACGGAAAGTAGTGATTGACTCCGAGACGGCGCAATGAAGCCAAAAGTTGGAAGTCAGCTATGACGTCTGCGACCTGGGAGGCCAATCCTCCTTCGCTGTGGTGATCCTCCACGACGACGAGGTGAAGCGTTTCCAATGCTGCCTGCAGAATCGCGGACGCATCGAGTGGCCGGACACACGAGACGTTGAGGACACGCACCTGCATCTTCTCTTCAGCGAGGAGTCTGTCCGCAGCTTTGATGGCATCGTGAACGGAGATGCCCGTTGCGATGATCGTCGCACGATCGGAGATGTCACCTCTTCCGCGAAGGATGTCCGCCTTGCCGTCGAACACGTACTCTTTACCGTAGATCACATCACCCTTCGGTGTTTTCAGCTGCTCGTGTCCTGTTCGCGGGAAGAAGACGTAGGCACTCTCTGCACCGCCGGCGACCAACCGGAGTCCGCGTTCCGCGGCGGCCGCCGCCTGATTGGAGTCGGCTGGCATCCACACCTGTGTATGGTCGAAGGGAATATTGAAGTAATTTCGCTCCTGGTGCGTCTCGCCGTCCTCCCCGACGCTGAGGCCCGTATGCGTGCAGTCGTGCAGGACAGAGCAGGGAATGTGGCCGCTATTGATGTCGATGAGACGCGCGTTCGCCCTCGCCTCGTTGGTCCCGAATGCAGCGAAGGTGTAGGTGAGAGGAAGCATGCCGGCTTGTCGCAGGCCGGAGGCCATCATGTACATATTGGCCTCCGCCGCGCCACAGTTGATGACGCGATCCGGGAACTCTTTGGCAACGTCACTAAAACCGCCGGAACCCGCGACGTCTCCATGCAAAACGATGACGCGCTGGTCTGAAGCCATGATGCTCTTGATGTGCACGGCGCCGAAATCACTGCGCGCAGCGCCCTTCTCCGTCGTGATGTGGCGCTGTGGAAACGTCGGAGTCGGAAGAGGGGTCGCGGCGGGAGGAGCCCCCTCGTAGCGCTGCATGAGGCGCTTGCGGTGCTTCTCATACATCAACGTCAGTTCGTCGAGCGGCGGGAGCTTCGCGAGCTCCTTATCCGCCGCTTCCTGCTTCATCGGCGCGCCGTGGAATGCCGCAGAACTCTTGTTCGCCGCCTCCTCCATCGTCTGGACGCCATAGCCCATCGTCGTGTAGTAGCAGACGAAGATCGGACGTCCGTTCCCCACGAATGAATCGACGAGATCGAGCGCCGCCTCCACCATCATCGGGTCATTGCCGTTCTGCACCTCGATGACCTGCCATCCCATCGACTGGAAGATTGCGGCGAGGTCCGCGGCAGCCACCTTCGTCGGCACGGTCGAGAGCTGCACGTCATTGACGTCGGCGTGAACTACGAGACGGTCCGTCTTCAGTTTTGTGGCGAGTCGTGCCGCTTCCATGACCTGCCCTTCCTGTGCATCGCCATCGCCGATGAGGACGTCCGTCACACCCGTCTTCCCGAGCATCTTCCATCCCACGGCATGGCCGAGACCGTTTGAAAGACCTTTTCCGAGCGGTCCGAACCCAAAGGGGATATCGCCGATTCCGGCTTCCACATGCCCAGGAAGGCCATTCGGCGTCCGGAACGTATCGATGATTGTCTGCGGACTCGCGAGACGGGGATCGTTCTTCCCGCGACCGCCGAAGTACTGCAGACCGTATGCGAGGAGCGAGAGATGTCCGGCGCTCATACGCAGCGCCGCATCGTTGTGCGGATCGCGGCGTCGCAAAAGGGCGTAGCAGAACGTGAACGCGGAGAGGGGACCGCCGGGGTGGCCGGACTTGTGTTTCAGAGGAGCCTGAATGCAGAGATGCATTTGAATGTTGTGCGCGAGGTCGTACGCTTCCACTTCCTCCGGCAGGAGTTTCTTCGCATCATCAGGACCGATCCACACGCTCGCCACCTTCGTTTCCGAAGCGATGATGCGCTGGGCGGAGAGGGGAACGTCTTTCGAATCCTTCCCTACAATGTCCCCTGAATCTGGACGCGTGTGTGACATGGCTCAAGTGTATTGCGATTGGATGAAGAATCCAAGGTCACCAAGTCAGGAGGCTTGACCCTCGATGATGAGCATGGATTTTGTCCCCTGCCGGATCTCTTCTTTCACGCCTGTCCAATCATGCACGGCATTGAGCAGCACATCCTTCCTGTACACGAAGTTCTCACCTCTCTTCGTTCCCGGATCGTTGGTGATGTAGCGATCGCCCTTGAAACCTGTGATGACGAGCATGTGGTACCACGGGCCGTCGCCACTGAAGTACGGATTGCCGAGGTCGCGGCCTGCGGCAGGAATGATGAGGGGACGTCCTGCGCGTAATTCCCTCTCGATCGATTCCTCCGAAAGGTCAGTTGAAACTCGCGTGATCAAACCGAAGTGTTCGCGTGCGATCCGCGCGAGCTCTTCCGTCGTCACATCCTGGGGGAAACCATTGCTTTCCTCCCACGAGATGAGTTCCTGCAATTCTTCTTCAGCAAGTGCGCGTGTGAGAGGACTTCTCGTCCAGAAGTGCCGTACCATGATGAGTGCCATTTCCTCACAGGATTCTTCGTGCAACGCATCCCAGTTTGCGAACGGTGCCTGGGGAGAGAAGGGGACAGCAATGCGAAGGCTGTCGGGTTCTGATCGTGATGAAGAACTGGAGCGTTCCGAGATCGTTCCTGATCCGGCGGACGGTGCACCGATCACGACATCCACCTCTGGCGGTTTCAAGGCGGTGCGGCTGCATGCAAGAAGTGCGCAGCACAAAGCCAATGTTGGAATGAATCGGCGTATGCACACAGTGTGGGGGTACATCTGTTTGTGTACAACCCATTCTTTCGGGAAATCGCATGACTTGCAGAGGGGACACGCGATTGATGTCGGATTTCTCCATTGAGGAAATGTATGCAGAGCGGCATACTCAACGCACATTCTCCTCCTTTCATGAAACTCTTCCTCGATACAGCCAACGTCGCACACGTCGCAGAGATCGCCGCCTGGGGCGTGCTCGACGGCGTGACGACCAACCCCTCACTCGTTGCGAAGGAGGGAAAGAGCTTCAAGGAAACCGTCCTCGCCATGTGCCAGCTCGTCCCATGCGTGAGCGCCCAGGTGACGGCGACGGATGTCGAAGGCATGCAGACGCAGGCAGTGGAGTACAGCAAGTGGCACAAGCACGTCGTGGTGAAGGTCCCGATGACGACGGACGGTCTCAAGGTTCTTCGCTTCTGTAAGCGCAAAGGAATACGAACGAATTGCACGCTCGTCTTCTCCGTTTCGCAGGCTATTCTCGCAGCGAAAGCGGGTGCCTCCATCCTCAGTCCGTTCGTCGGGCGACTCGATGACATCGGGGAGGACGGGATGGTGCTCATCGAGAGGATTCTCAAGGCATGGGAGCACTATCACTTCGACACCGAGGTGCTCGTGGCATCCACGCGCAAACCGGAGCACATCGAGCGCGCGGCGATCCTCGGCGCACACATCTGCACGATTCCCTACGAGATTTTCAAGAAACTGCCGGTTCATTCATTGACGGATGCAGGTCTGAAGAGGTTCCTCGATGACTGGGAGAAGGCGAAGAAGTAGGTTTGTTGTTAGCAAAAGCGGTGTCACCCTGAGCGTCGTCGAAGGGTGACAACGCGTGTATGGTTCGACTACGCTCACCATGACACACTAGGTGTACAATGACGCCGTGCAACAGATTGGCGTCATCGGCCTCGGGACGATGGGGGCGAACATCGCTCGCAACGCAGCGAGGAACGGGGCGCAGGTTGCGGTCTTCAATCGCACAACGGAAAAGATGGAAACATTTCTGTCCTTGCACGGCAAGGAAGGGAGATTTATCAAATGCAAGACTCTCGAGGAGCTCAGTGCGGCACTGAAGCCTCCGCGTGTCGTTCTCCTCATGGTGAGCGCCGGGAGCGCGGTGGATCTGACCCTCGAAGAACTTCTTTCGCAATTGGAATACGGCGATATCGTCATCGACGGAGGGAACAGTCACTACCGTGACACGGAGCGACGCGAAGAGTTACTCGGAAAACGGGGAATCCGTTTCCTCGGGTTGGGAATCAGCGGCGGAGAGCAAGGTGCACTCGAGGGGCCGAGCATGATGGCTGGGGGCAGCCACGATGCGTTCAATATCGTGGAACCTCTCCTCCGGGATATGGCTGCGGAGGACGGAGAGGACGGGAAGTGCGTCGCCTTCATGGGCAAAGGCGGGGCAGGGCATTTCGTGAAGATGGTGCACAATGGCATCGAGTACGGCGTCATGCAGCTCATTGCAGAATCATACGACCTCTTGCGCGGTTTCGGTGCGAACAGTGCGGAAGTATCGCGGATCATAACGTCGTGGCTGCAGGGGGACTTACAGTCGTTCCTCATGGAGACCACAGCGAAGGTTCTCGCCAGGAAAGAAGATGAGTCGGGCTCATTCCTCGTCGATCTGATCAAGGATTCTGCCGGACAGAAGGGGACTGGTCGTTGGACGACGGAAGCAGCCATGTTGTACGGAACCGCCATCCCCACCATCACCGCTGCCGTCGATGCGCGTTTCCTTTCGCAGCTTCCCGAAGAGCGCATGCGCAGGAGCAAGACGTTTGAGGCCGCGACCGTACCGGACGGACTGGATGTTCGGGAAGCTCCGGAGCTCTTCCGCACAGCCCTCACTGCGGCGACGCTCCTCACATATTCCCAGGGATTTGAGCTCCTTTCGCGCGCGAGTCATGCAGAGTCATGGGGATTACCGCTCGTTTCCATCGCACGTATCTGGCGCGGAGGATGCATCATTCGCTCACCGTTGCTCAAGATCTTCCAACACGCGTACGGCGGAACATCGGAAGATATGAAACGTGAGCGACAGGCCATCATCAACCGACTCTCGGGAGAGAATCTGAAGGCCATCCGGAGAACCGTCGCATCCGCTGTGAGCAGAGGTATTCCCGTTCCATCCTTCTCAGCGACACTCGCATACTACGATTCCATCCGGGCTTCCCGTCTCCCGCAGAATCTCATTCAGGCGCAACGTGACGCCTTCGGAGCGCACACGTTTGAGCGAACGGACAAATCCGGCTCCTTCCACGTCAATTGGAACTAATACTCCACCTCCTATGATATTTTCCCCCCTTCCGGGTACTCCGATTGTCACACAGGGATTCGGTCAACACCCCGAGATCTACGGACAGTACGGATACCTCGGCCACAACGGATTTGATTTTGGCGTATCTGTCGGATCATCCGTTCACGCACCACACGATGGAATCGCGAGGGTCAAAAATGACGGAACGAGCGGCTATGGTTTATACATCATCATCGAAGGACCGACACGTCTCAGTCTCCTTGCACACTGCTCACAGATTCTTGTGGCGAACGGGAAGCAGATTTCTCAGGGTGATGTCGTGGCGAGGAGCGGGCAGAGCGGCAACTGCACCGGGCCGCACCTCCACTGGACGTTCAAGATCCTGAAGAACGGCGTTGTACAGAACAAGACCAATGGGTACGACGGCGCCATGGACGTTTCTGAACTTACCCGACTCTGGCTCCCGCAGGACCTACATCGAAACGCCACGTATACGGACGACGCGAAGCCCTATCTTTCGCTTGTGCTTGCGCCGAATCAAGTCCTGCATCAAACGGCATGACGATTGCTAGCTCGTGAGCTTGTTAACCTTTCTCGTTCTTGGACAAGGTTCATTGAACGAGCATCGCCGCCCCTCTCGTCGCAGCGTCACTCAGCTTCCCGATGGCCAGACGGGGCAGGGGAGTGCCGGGCAGAATCCATGCTGTCAGTTCCTCTTCGATGGCATGTAAGTACGTCTTCAGTGCACGTCCGGTCGACCCGCCGAAGACAATGACAGATGGATTGAGAATATGCGTGAGTGAGGCACAGAGCCACGCGGCTTCGCGGACGATCTCCGGATGGAGGAAGGCGCAGGCTTCTCCTTCCAGAAGGTCCTCAGGTTTCTTCGCCGCGGTACAACGCCGATGCATAGCGGATCCGGAAAGAAACTGCTCCACCTCACCGCGTGTATTCCCATCCTCCACGGGTGGATCACCGGGAAGGAGGAGCGCGTGACCGAATTCGCCTGCGAATCCTTCCGCGCCGTGGTAGAGCTTGCCGTCGATTACGATGCCACCACCGACGCCCGTACCCAGAGTGATACCAATGACAACGGGTTCTCCTGTTCCGGCTCCTTCCAGCGCTTCCCCCAGGGTAAAGCAATTCGAATCGTTATCGACGCTGACCTTCATCTTCAGTGCATGTTCAACATGCTCCTTCAGAGGAAAGTCATTACCGTTTGGAATATTCGGCAAACGTTTGATGACGCCCGCAGCCTGTGACACGAGTCCCGGAACACCGATGCCAATGCCCACGGTATCCGGTCGTCGCATCGCTTCGGCACGCGTCACGACGTCCTTGAGGATTGCCGGGAAACCACGTGCGGCATCCGTGGAGAACTTCTCCGATGTGATGAGCTTGAAACCGGGAATCTCATAGAGTCCGAGTGCGCTCTTCGTCCCCCCGATATCGACACCGATGACAGTGGATACGGCCATGGAACATACTCTACCACAGACGATGTTCGTGAGCTGTCACGGACGAACCGACAGGGCTACGATACATCCATGTCATCCGCCGTCAGGTCCCGCAACCTCTTCGATCCGACGTCAGACGCTCCCTTCAAGCTGAGCCGCAGCAAACTGGAACTCTTCCTCCGCTGTCCGCGGTGCTTCTACTTGGATCGGCGCCTCGGTATCGGACAGCCTCCCATGCCCGCGTTCACGCTCAACAGCGCCGTGGATGTGCTCCTGAAGAAGGAATTTGACCTCTTCCGGGCGAAAGGGGAGACGCATACGCTCATGCGTGAATTTGGCATCGATGCTGTTCCCTTCAGCCATCCTTCTCTCACAGACTGGCGCGATAATCGCAGAGGCGTGCAGGTGCAGAGTCCGGAGACGAGCTTTCTCGTCTTCGGTTCCGTGGATGATCTCTGGATCCATCCGTCCGGAAAGATTTCCGTGGTGGATTACAAGTCCACGAGCATCAATGGCGAGGTGACGCTGGAAGGGGAGTGGAAGGACGCCTACAAGCGACAGGTCGAGATCTACCAGTGGCTCCTGCGGGGCAACGGTCTCGCCGTCAGTGATACTGCGTACTTCGTCTACGTGAACGCGGACAAAAGCCGGGAGAGCTTCGATGCGAGACTGGAATTCTCCATGAAGATCCTCCCGTACGAAGGGGATGCGTCCTGGGTTTCCGATGCACTCATGGAAGCACACACATGTCTGGAACGGTCATCCCCTCCGATGTCTCACCCGGACTGTGAATGGTGTCTGTATACTGCCGCCGTTTCGCAGGCGGTGAAGACGTCGTAATGTATCGCATACAACCAGCGGTTGTCTCGTGAAGGTTGATCCCATAGCATGATGGCATTCCTTCCTTTCTCATGACACACTTCATCCTTTCTGCATTCATTGTACTGTCATTTCATTCGGGCGTTGCAATGTCCGCAGTGAGCGTACCAAGAACCGCACCTCCTGCGGGCTATGAGGATGAAGTGCTCATGGACATAGGTGTGTACCAGAACCCTTTTCCTGATACAGACATGGCCAGTCTCCAGGGCAGAGCGGCCGCCGAGCTCTACCGGCGCGCTGTCATTGGCGGGTTTCCCGACGGGGAGTTCAAAGGCGATCGTCCGGTGAACCGTGCGGAAGCTGCGAAATTCCTCCTTCTCTCCAGGTATGGCTCGGTCGATGATGCCGCCAATAGCGGACGCTTCAGCGACGTGCTCGACGGACAATGGTACGTCCGGTTCGTCGTCACAGCAGCCACAAAGGGCATCATCGACGGCTATCAGGACGGCTCGTTCCGTCCCGCAGCAACCGTCAATACGGTCGAATTCCTCAAGATGCTCTCACTGACATTCAATCTGCAGAAGGATCTGCCATACCCGTACGGTGATGTGGACGTGGAGGACTGGTTTGCCCCCTACGTTGGAGTGGCACAAACGTACCGTCTCTTTCCGGATCGGACGGATCTTCTCCAGCCAGATCGGCTTCTCACCCGGAAAGACGTGGCAATTGCGATCTACCAGTTCCTGCAAAATAGGAACAGCGACGCTCATTCCTCGTCTCTCACATCGCTCCCTTCCATCAGTTCATCCTCCCGTTCCTCTTCGTTCCATTCCTCGATTTCCGGATCTGCCGTTCCTTCATATTCCTCATCTCTCCCATCTTCTGCTTCCTCCGTATCCGACGGATTCACAGTCAATGAGAACCTGCCGGCTGTCGATGCGGGAAGCGATCACATCCGCGGAACGATCGGCAAAGCGGACGTGGGCATCGTGATCTATTCGGATTATGAATGCCCGTTCTGTGTGAGTATGAACGACAAAGCGAAGGAGTTGATGACGATGTACGGAGACACCCTCGTATGGGTGGCACGATCGTACCCGCTGAGTTTCCATCCGTACGCACAGGAGAAAGCTGAAGCAGCGGAATGCGTAGCCGCTCTCGCTGGGAACGGGGCGTTCTGGTCATTCTCCGACTACCTCTTCGCGGATACAGGACTGACATCCGAAGAGCTCGGTCCTCTCGTGACGCCCCTTGGCGTGGATCAAACGGCATTTGATGAGTGCCTCCAGAGCGGCACGTATGAGCAACGGGTACAGGACGTCCAGGGCGGCGGGACGGCTGCCGGGGTGCGGGGAACGCCCACGACATTCGTTGTGGATCTTGCGACCGGGAAGTCAAAGCTCATCTCTGGCTCGGTCCCTATAGAAGTCATACAGTCAGCCATCGATTCGTTGCTGGATTGACGCAATCTTCTCATCCCTTTTAGCACGTCAAAGCCAACCGCGGCGTAGCTCTGAAGAAGTGAAGCCAGATGGCGGAGAGAGGGGGATTCCCTTCGGCTCGTCGCTGCACTCCTCGCTCAGGGTAAACTTCTCATCCCTTTTCGAAAAATATGTCTAAGCCAATCAAGTCGTAGTTCTGAAGAAGTGAAGCCAGATGGCGGAGAGGGGGGGATTCGAACCCCCGATACGGGTTTAATCCCGTATACCACATTAGCAGTGTGGCGCTTTCGACCACTCAGCCACCTCTCCGCGCAAGGCGAAGTATAGGCATGTAATGGTGCATAGCCAAGGCAACCCATCTCCCTTTACACAGATGGAGACGGAGTGACGGGAGGCGGAGCAGGGGGATTTGGAGCAGGTGTCTGAATTGTTTCTGGCTCTGAAGGCGGGGGAGCCTTCACGAAAACGATCTCCGTCCCATTATCAGAGACGGCAAACTTTGCCCCTGGGTTTGTTGTCTGAAGAGCTGCAGTGATCTGTGTGATGTACTTCTGTTCCTCCTCAGCAAGAGGCTTCAGTGACTGAAGATTATTGCGTCGATACGCGATGGCTGAATTGAGGACAGAAAGTGCATTCAGCTTTTCACTGTTATTGTTGTCTCTGAGTACTTTGAGGAAAGCGTCATGAGCATTTCGAATTTCCTCCAATTTCTTCTCAGACAGTACCCATTCAATGTTGTTCGTGCCGTCGAACTTGAGACGCACGCCGTACCCCTTTGACTCGAATTGCTCGTTCATAAGCGTTTCAAACTGCGTCACGACGCCGCTTGCGTTGGTCTGCACCAATACATATTTCGGGAGTTCGATATTGATTTCCTGAATATAAGATCGGAGTTTCTGAACCATTTCCGGCGTACTGACACCCTGCTCCATGATATCCCTGAAACCGCTCATTGCAGCTGTGAAGCGGTTATGGATACTGAGAAATGTATTCCACTCTTTGAGGGCATTTCCCAAATTGTTGATTCTGTTGACGCCACCAGGGCGCAATTCGGATTCCTTCAGAAGGAAGTTCCTCTCCTTCGAGATGGCCGCAATTGCAGCTTCCACATTCTCCTTCGTCGGGTCTTCTTTCGCCAGAGCGATATGCTCGTCCGTCTTCGTCCAATCAATCTCCTTGGTTGATTGTTCACGGCTGCGACGTTCTGTCCTGTTCTCCTTTGCTGCAAGCACCGGCTGCTTGTTCAATCGTTGACTGACTTTTGTATAGGAAGGTCGCAGCGCGCGAATGTGCTCTCCGACCTTCGATGGATCCTCACGCTTCCAGAACTGCGCAAGAGCCTGGAGCTCGTCGAAGTCAATACGTGCTTCCTGAATCGTCGGAGCATACGGTACTGTCGTGGACATGATCTTTCCAACAAGACCACTCTGCTTCGAAAGCATGTTGTTTGTAAGCACCGTAATGGTTTTGTTGTCGTCAAGAAGTCGTTTGCCTACAGTATCAGGCTCCCGCCCGGGAACGAGTTCGTCAGGACTGAAGAAGCGAGTGAAGTACTCACGCTCTCCTTTGGATGTAAGGATGTAATTTTCGGTGCTTCGTATGGATCCTGAGGCTTCGTAGACACCTGATGCTGCAAACGTTTTCCATTGCAGGAGAAATGCAATACGCGACTTTTGCGTTTCACCAAAGTTATTCTGGAGGTAAGAAAGCTCACTGTTGAGCGTCAGCATGAGCAGCTCGCCTTCAGAGGTCACTTTTCTCGTGACCATGTCTTTATGAAGAGCTTTCTCCGAATCAGTCAGACCCTTCGCCCATGCATACGCTGCCTGAAATGCCGTACAACGCATAAGTGTTCTTGATTGGTATCCTGTCAACATCGCCTTCGACATCCGTGTATCGCGGTCCATCTCCTCCTCGAACTGTTGCATCACTTCCTTAAGCTTCACCTGAGCGAGAATATCGGCCTGTTGATTGGCGATGGTATCCATGAGTACATTTCCCTGTTCTCGAAACGCTGTGTATTGTTCGAACAACTTCTGCCGTCGAGCACCGTTCGGAAGCGCATCAAGGAGCTCCACCGCTTTCCTATTTGTATCCATGTACTTCTTGAGTGACTCCTTTGCCTGATTCCAGCGATCATTCACTCTCACCTCCTCGGGAATCTCGCGCGTTGAACCTGGTGGCAAGAGAGCGGACTCCGGCGTTCGATATTCCCATGTCGCTGCGCAAAGTCTCGCCTCGCCTTCAATGAACGAACAATGCTTCATGGAAGAAGAGAAGAAGATGCTTCGGAAAGTCGTTCTTCTGCTGACGTCGCATCGTGTTCCTGCTGCTTTCCTTCTTTCTCATTTCGCTCAGTCGTATTCACTTTCTGCGCCATGTCACGGTTGAGCGTCTCCAGATTTTGTACCGATTGCTCTCCCTCCTTGGCTGCATCAACAAACGCTTTGTTGGTCTCGTGAAGCTGCACGATCATTCGTTCTCTGCCGTCATCATCCAGAGCACTCCCGACGAGTCGAACGTGATCAATCTCGTCTATCGGAAGATGAGTGAACGACTGTAAAGCCTCCAGGAACTGTGCGATCGTCATAGGATGTTTGTTGGTACTATTATACCAAATTACTTCTATTTGATCAATACTTGAGCTTGGCTACGGAGAGCGCAGATCATGATTACTGACCTGTGAATTCCTTCACAGCCGTTTCCACCTGCTGCGCTACAGCTCCCGATGTGACAACATTGATTGATCCATTCTTTTGGAGCGTACGACCGAGAATGTCCAGCACCTTCTCGCTCACGATAACGCATCCCATACTGCGGTAACGATTCGAACTGCTGCTTCCAAGCATCACCGTAGAAGCCGCATGTCCATGGATGCCGTACGGCGTTCTCTCATTATTCCTGTTTAAGCGGAAGAAGCGACCAGAAGTTCCAAACGTATTTCGGTCATCTTTGAGATCCATCCCTGTGATCGTCCATGAACGCAGCGGCGTGGCTGCAAAGTACGTTCTCCCGATATATCGCACGGTCTTACGTTGTCCTGTCGCCACGGGAAACGACACGTACGTTCCGTTCGTATGAATCAGGAATCCAGTGTTCTGCTCCACATCAACGAGCATGCGATCATCAGCTTCTGGTACCCAATCAGCAAGGGATGGCGCCAATGCCGCTGAGGCTTGGACAGGGCTTGCTAGAGCCAGAATCAACGCGATCCAGGGGAGGGGGTTGTGCGACAAAGTAAGACATTCTAGAGGTTTATTTGATTATGTCAATGGTGGCTAGTACAAGAGAATAATCGAGTATAAGAAATGTGTTCAATGTGATGGTATTCATGCATTCAGCGATTGCGAATGACCATCTCAACCGTACAATGCAACAGTGAGTCATATCCCTGTTCTCCGCGAGCGCGTCATCGAAATCCTGCGACCGAACGAGGGGGAGCATGTTCTCGATGTGACGTTGGGGCTTGGCGGACATGCGGAGGCATTTCTCCGTGCCGTAGGGGAAGGAGGACGATTGACCGGAATCGATGCCGATACAGGTAATATTGCATGCTCTCAGGAGCACCTGCTGGAGTGGAAGGAGCAATGCACCTTCATCCACGCAAACTTCCGCTCACTAGCGACTCTCGGATTGGGCACCTTCGATATCATCTTCGCAGATCTGGGCGTGAGCTCACCTCACCTCGACGATCCTACCCGCGGGTTTACATTCCGTTCGGATGCTCCGCTCGACTTGCGCTTTGATCAGAGCAGCGGAAGGTCTGCAGCGGATATTCTCTCAGACGCAACGGAAGACGACCTGAAACGAATGTTGAGAGAATATGGAGAGCTTCACAATGCGGGAAAGATTGCCTCGACCATCTATGCTGCAATTCGCCACGAGGGGATCAAGACGACATGGCAACTCAAGTCCGTCATTGAAAAAGCAGCGGGTTTTCGTGCTCCTTCTATCCTTCCACAGGTGTTTCAGGCGCTACGTATACGAGTGAATGATGAACTCGCTGCACTGGAGGCATTCTTGCACATCGCTCCATCACATCTGAATCCCGGGGGAAGATTGGGCATCATCAGCTACCACTCATTGGAAGACCGTCTCGTGAAGCAGACATTTCGCTCTCTCACGACACCGCTGAAAGATTCGATCACAGGAGCGATCGCACAGGACGCGCCCTATCAGCTCCTCACGCCAAAAGGCGTGAAACCTTCCGAGAATGAAATCGCGAGGAACCCGCGGGCACGCAGTGCAATATTTCGCGCCATTGCAGGGAAAAGACAGACGATCTGAAATGAGAACAAGATCCGTGTTACACTCCAGGAAATGTCACCCTCCGAGAAGGAACAGACTCACCGGCAAACTCTCGGTGCACTCGTGGCGCAGAGCACAGTGCTTCTCATGACATGCATCGGCACGCTCATCATGCTGCTCGCGCTCCTCATCCTCTTTCACGAAAATGCGACTGCAACGAAAGGGTACCAACTCCGCGGACTGCAGAAGGAGCGTTCGATGCTGCTCCTGGAGCAGGAAGTACTGAATATGCAGATCGCGGAATCTCAATCACTCCAGCATCTGCAGAATGATCCGCAGGTTACGAACATGCTCCTTCCCAAACGCCCGACCTACGTGCATGAAGGAGGCTCGGGAGCATCATTGTAGTTGCCGAGCGTCCATCGTTTCACTCAATCAACGCGGCGAACCTGTATGGTATTCACCGATTGTTTGTTTGCGAGAGTATCCGAGACAAGGACGATACGATCTCCCCGATGCAACACTCCTAGTCGCATTCCCTCATTCTTCGCCGTGCTCACGCTCTCTTCGGGATCTGTACTGAAAGCCGAGAAAATGGGAACGACACCATACATGAGCTGAAGTGAGCGTTGTGTCTCAGCGCTATCCGTGAACGCTATGATAGGAACTGTGGGGCGGAAACGGGCAATTTCACGGGCTGTCTGGCCGCTTCTCGTCATCACAAAGAGCGCACTCGCATTTGTCGTTTGTGCGAGTGTCACGGCTGCGTGAGCACGCGCTTCGCGTTCGTTCTTGGACGGAAATTCATCCTTCAGTGGCGTCGACAGGAGGTGTTCCTCGGTGGCGAGCAGCACGTGATCCATCGCAATAACGGCGTCAAAAGGGAATTTACCTCCTGCTGTTTCCCCGGAGAGCATCGTGGCATCGGCTCGAGTCGTTGCTGCATGCGCGATGTCCGTCACTTCCGCCCGTGTCGGGATCGGTTCTGTAATCATGCTCTCAAGCATCTGTGTGGCGACGATCACAGGTTTCCCTGACTGTCTGCAGAGAGCGACAATGTCGTCCTGGATTGCGGGTACTGTTTCAAATGGCACTTCCACTCCCAGATCTCCGCGGGCAATCATGATTCCGTCCGAGGCTGCGACGATCTCACGAATATTGCGAACGGCCTGACGCGCTTCAATCTTTGATATCAATTGGATGTGCGCTCCCTGTTGTTCCAAATACTTCCGAACTTCGTCCACGTCGGAGGCCGTACGAACGAAAGAAAGCGCGAGAAAATCAACTCCTTCCTTCGCAGCAAGCGCAATGTCTTCCCAATCCTTGGGCGTAATGGAAGGATCCGAAAGATTTCCTCCCGGCAAATTCACATGACGTCTCGATCCAATGGTCCCGTCCTGCCGCGCACGTGCGACGACGGTTCCGTCGGAAGAACGTTCAGAGACGATATCGAAGCTAAGCAAACCGTTATCGATGAGGATTTCTTTCGCCTCACGAACATCCGCATAAAAGTTCTCATGATTCACCATCACGATCGTCCGCTTTTCACGCGGGAGGGGACGATGACTGAAGACGACTTCCTCACCGGCTTTGATGACGAGCGGAACCTTGACGTCAGCGGTACGAACTTCCGCACCTTTCGTGTCGAGAAGGATGCCAATGCACATGGGCGGATTCGCTGACTGCCTCAGGTCTTCATTGATCTTCTTGAGCAAACGAATCGTCTCGAGATGCTGTTCCTCGGAACCGTGCGAAAGATTGACCCGAGCGATATTCATCCCGCACGTGATGAGTTTTCGGATGTCTCCTTCCGTCTTCGACGCCGGCCCCAGCGTGCAAATGATTTTTGTGAATCGCATGAGGTACATTATCTCATGCGAGCGCCAAAGTCGCAATGAAATCCTGTCGTGCTATTTCCGAGAACGAGCGTCTGCAGCCAGCTTCTGGGCGTTTTCCTGTACCTCCTTCGAGAGGGTCTGGAGCGTCGATGAAAGGCCTGTGGCGGTGCTCGCGATGCCCCATGCATCCTTGGACAATTTCTCAGCATCGCCGTAACGCAATTCAAGCATGGCACGATAGGCACGAACGAGCGCACGGTAGGCTTCCGCGATCTTCACAACGCCGGAAACGAGTGGCTCCTTGGGGGCGGCATCATGTGCACCGCGAGCCGTGAGCAACGAACGCGCCGAGGCGTACTCTGCATCCTTCAGCTGATTGGCATTCAATGCCTTCGTGAGGCGAAGAATGTCTTCTTCTGTGAAAGAGAGAAGTGCCTGCACACGCTTGCCGTCTTTGTACATAAGGAATCGGTCCAGGAGAAGCGCCGTATCACCGCGCGTCAGATCACGTCCCGGACTGATGAGACCGCTTTTCGGGATGGATGTAGCGGACGTTGCAAACGCGAGTCGGACGAATGGGAAGTACCACACATCAGGATTCGAAACGTCGGAAGAGAGAGGAAGCTTGATTTCACCGTACATGCTGAGGTCGTATCCATGCGCAAGAAACATCATCTTGAGGAATTCCGCCTTCGATACGGCTTTCCCGGGTCGAAAGTACTGTGCCTTCCCCGGTCCATCCACGATGTGCAAGACGGACGCCGCTGTCGTCACGTACGGTGCGAACCAGGCATCCGCTGGAACATCGTCAAATCCATCCGTGGGTGGCTTCGCGAGATCGGTCTCCGTCAGCCCGATGGAGAGAACGATCATTTTCACCGCTTCTGCGCGCGTCACCTTTTGATCCGGGCGAAAGCTCCCGTCTGGGAAGCCGCTCAGAATCTCTCTTTCTTGTAAATCGAGCGCCGCCTGCATGAGTTCATCGGATCCCGAAAGATCACTGAATGCAGACGCAACGACGGGATTGAGGAGAAATGAGAGTGCTGTCAGAAATGACAGCGATGCTTTCCATGAAAGGAGTCGTGGATGGGAGAACTTCATAGGCGCCGGGCAGTATAGAGCGGAGTGCCCGCAGGTACAGAGATTGTTCAGAATATCTGCTTGATCATGATTCACACGGACAATCGAACAAAGCACTGAGGCTGCATTCATGATAAAATGGAATCTGTGCCCCGGTAGCTCAGAGGAAGAGCGGGAGCCTTCTAAGCTCTAGGTCGCAGGTTCGATTCCTGCCCGGGGTACCACGAAGTATGCGCTACGCGCAACTTCATGGCAGGCCACGAAATATTCGAAACAATCGCTACGCATACTTCGTGTCCTGTAGTTGCACGCAGCGAAGCGAAGTGCATACTACGGGACTATGTTCACAGTCTACGTCCTTCGAAGTGCACACAATGGACAACTCTATGTTGCTACACGACAGATCTGAAGCAACGTATCGAAACTCACAACAAAGGCAGCGTTACTTCCACGAAATCAAAGCGCCCGTGGAACCTGATTCTTTCCGAAGCGTACCTTTCACAAGAAGACGCATTGCGCAGGGAAAAATACTTCAAAACAACGCAAGGAAAGAACGCACTGAAGCACATGTTGAGGGAAACCTTAAAACTGCCATTCACATATGAACATTGAATATTTTGAATTCATGCTCTTGGAAAACGAAAACCAGTGTAAAGAATCGATGAACTCTGATTACCGTCATCAGGAGGAAGGTCGAATGGCTTTGACGTGTCGAACGATATACAATCGGATGGCTATGGACACTTCTTCTCAAACAACGAACTCTCCTGGAACACAACCGCAGATTCCTGCACCCGATGCAAACCAGGATGTGGAGAAGAATAAGGATCTCGCCGCGTTCAGCTACGTCTACGTCATGTCCGTGGTGTTGTTTTTCCTGAAAGGGTCAGAATCGCCGTTCATTCGCTATCACAGCAGACAGGCAATGATCCTCTTCGTGCTGGCAATCATCGTCTGGTACGTGCCGATCCTTGGTTCATTCCTGGAACTCGTCTTGCTCGGAGCGATGGTCTACGGGTTCTTCAATGCGGCACAGGGTCTCCGGAAGGACGTGTGGCTCATCGGACCGCTCTCGCGCGGGGAGATGAGTCTGCGGCAAGCATGGAAACAGCTCGTCGAAGCCTGTGTACGGATGCTCCATGCATTCCGTTCGGGCATGTCCAATGAGAAGAAGAAAACCGCAGATCCCTTGGCGAACGTCACATCTCCCTCTACCATCCCAACCGATGCCAAGATTTAAGAGAATCATGCTCAAGCTCTCGGGAGAAGTCTTCGCGGGAAAGAGGGAATTCGGCATACACAAGCCCACGCTCGATGATATTGCCAAACAAATTCACGAGGTGGCGAAGCTGGGCATTGAAGTCGTCATCGTTGTTGGAGGCGGAAACATCTGGCGCTACCGCGATACCAAGGAGACGGCAATCGAACGCACCGCGAGCGACGCAATGGGTATGCTCGCGACGATCATGAATTCCGTGGCGCTGCAGTCCGCGCTGGAAGCGATCGGCTCTGAAACGCGCGTTCTCTCCTCCATCGATGTCCCGCAGATGGCGGAGCCCTTCATTCGCCGTCGCGCTCTCCGCCACCTCGAGAAGGGGAGAGTCGTCATCTGTGCCGGCGGCACGGGCAATCCCTACTTCACGACCGACAGTGCCGCCGCGCTTCGCGCGCTTGAGCTCTCGTGCGACGTCCTCCTGAAGGGTACGAACGTTGACGGCGTCTATGACAAAGATCCGCGGCGATTCCGTTCCGCGAAGAAGTACGCTGAGATTACGTTCCAGGAAGCCATCGAGAAGCACCTCGGTGTCATGGATCAGGCCGCCTTCAGCCTCTGTGAAGAGAAGGAGCTTCCCATCGTCGTGTTCAACTTCGGTAAGCGCGGCAGCTTGCTCGCTGTGGCGCGGGGTGAGAAGATCGGCACGGTCGTACACGCATAATTTCCCCCTCTTAATTATGGCAGATGCACGTATCGCGGCATTCCAGATTGAAGTGGAGAAAGCTCTCTCGCACCTCAAGACGGAATTTTCCGGTCTCCAGACAGGCCGTGCCAATGCGGCGCTCGTGGAACGTGTGCAGGTGGAAGCGTACGGCGTGAAACAGGAACTGCGCGCGATAGCGGGAATATCCGTGCAGGACGGACGTACCATCGTGATTCAGCCCTGGGATCGTTCCGTCCTTCAGGCCATCGAGAAAGGGCTTTCACAGGTAGATTTGGGTACATCTCCCACAAATGACGGCATCGTCATTCGCATTACACTGCCACCGATGACGGAGGAGAGGCGAACCCACTTGAAGAAAATGGTGACACAGCTTTCGGAAGACGCACGCATCCAGATCAGGAAGAAGCGCCAGGAACTTCACGATTCATTCAAGCAGGAGAAAGACGAGGACGTGAAGGAGACGCTGCAGAAGGAATTGCAGAAGGCGGTGGATGACGCCAATACGAAGATCGGGGAATCTGCGAAGAAGAAGGAGGATGAAGTGATGAAGATTTGATGCGTATTGCGTAGGAGGTATGACGTATTTCGTATCCACACATACGTTATACGTGATACGAAATACGAGATACGTTCCCGATGATTTGCTACACTTCCTCCATGAGCAAGCCCACGATCGCCGTCGTCTCATTCCCTGGCAATAACTGTGAGTTTGAATCGCTCCGGGCCATCGCACGAAGCGGCATGACACCGATGTTCTTCCGTTGGAACGAGGACAGAGCGAAATTGAAGGATGTCGACGGGTACTTCCTCGTCGGCGGGTTCAGCTACGAGGACCGCGGTAGATCGGGGATGGTTGCGGCGCGGGATCCGCTGATGGAATTCATCGGACAGGAAGCAGAAGCCGGCAAAGTCGTCATCGGCAACTGCAACGGAGCGCAGATCCTCGTCGAGAGCGGATTGATTCCACTGGATCATGAACTGCAGATGAGTCTTGCCAGAAACGTGATCCACACGAAAGAAGGATTCGAGTCTCCCGGCTTCATGAGTGAGTGGGTTTGGATCAAGCCCGGATGCGGGAAGGATCGTTGTGCAACATCGGATTGGGGGGAAACAGCTCGTGGTGAGCGTAGTCGAACCATGCACCTACCTATCGCGCACGGCGAAGGACGTTTCATCACGGAAGATGCGGATGTCATCGCGCAATTGAAGAAGGATCGTCAGCTCGCTTTTCAGTACTGCGACGCTGCAGGGAATGTCTCGGAGGATCCCGCCATGACACCGAATGGATCCATGTTCGCGCTTGCAGGCGTCTGTAACCCCGCTGGGAACGTGATTGCGCTCATGCCGCACCCCGAGCGCACGAACAACGGCAAGCCGTACTTCGACTCCATGCGCGTATGGATTGAGACGAAGGGGCGCACCGCGAGAGCAGCATCCAAAACAACACCAGCGGGGAAAGCCGAACCGCTGAACGTTCGCAGTGCTCAAGGCATCGAAATCTTCATCGACACGATTATCGTCAATAACGAGGAACGAACGGTGGAGCAGACGGCGAAGAAGTTCGCGCCTGCCCTCAAGCTGAAGCAATGGAAATACCTGATGACCAAAGATCGGGAACCGACGGAGATCCTCTCGGACCTTTCCGTATTCAATGCAAACAAGGAACGTGCGTACGTGCGTCGCGGGACGAAGCTCTACCGGTGGGATGCGACGACGAAGTGCGAAGATCCTCTCACTGATGCGAAGAAGCGAGAGATCTTCTCCGGAGTTTCGATTTTGCGGCGTGACCTTCCGGATACGGGCTCCGATTCACTCGGTCGGGGAGGGGAATCAGGAATCTGCTACACGGTGACCGGCGTCAGTGAGGCGGGACTCCGTACGCAGCGACTCCTGGAAGTCTTCGGCAATCCGCACGCGAGCACACTGGAGAAGATGAGTTAATCTATCAGTATCATCTCGTATTCGATCTGACCGAATGACCAGTTTTTGTCGATGAATCTGCGCGTCTTCCTGAAGCCTGCAGACTCATAGTTCTTCTGTGCCGGAATGGAAAACGCATGATCCCCGGTGGAAACGCGTGCCTTCCGGATTCCCATCGCTCTCATACGATTGAGGATCTCAAGAAGTTGAGCTTTTCCGAATTTCTTTCCTTGAACGGACGGAAGGACGACATTGTGCCCGACAAGGCCATACGCGGGTCTCTTGCGAGGATCATAGGATCCAAGTCCGATGGGAATGCCGTCAAGAACAGTAATGAACGTGCATCGTGCGACGTGGATGTTGGAAAACACTTCCTGATCAAAATCCTCAAATGTCTTCACGAGCTTCTTCCATTCCTTCTCCGAAAGTGTCGGTTTGACGCCTGCATACCCTTCTTTGAGCAGCCGCGCGATGATGCCGGATTCGAAGTCCGCAGGAGGCGAAAAGATGAGCACACCTGTATTCTACCCCCGCACATGGCTCGAAAGATCCGTCTCCTGGCTCACAACGTCCGCTCGCTCTGGAACGTCGGCTCGTTCTTCCGCACCTGCGACGCCTTCGCCGTGGAGAAGATCTACCTCACTGGCTACACCGGCACGCCGCCGCGCAAGGAGATCACGAAGACGGCCATCGGAGCGGAGGAGTATGTCCCGTGGGAGAGTGCCCGGGACCCGTTTCCGTTCCTCAAGGCGATGAAGAAGGAAGGATATTCTCTCGTCGCGCTCGAACTGACACCGGATGCGATCGATCTCAATGACTTCGAACCACCGGACAAAGTTTGCCTCATCGTCGGGCATGAACTCACAGGAGTTCCGGAGGAGATTCTTTCCATCTGCGATGAGGTCGTGAAGATTCCGATGCTTGGAAAGAAAGAGTCGCTGAATGTTGCCGTGGCTGCGGGCATAGCTCTTCATCAGTTGAGGTCTCTGTTGTAGACATGAAGGAAACAGACGAAGCCGAGGAATCCGGCGATTCCGAGGATATTGAAACCAGAATCGTCGGTTTCGTCGGCATCTTCGGGCTCTTCGGAATCCTCCCGTCACATCGTCTCAACGGGGTCCACATCCACACTCACATTCTTGAGATCCAGGTACTGCAGGAGCGACCGCGGATTCGATCCGCGCAAGAGAACATGCCATTCCTTGCCTCCTCCTGAATACGTCGGTGCAAGGTACGCTTTGGTCGTGCTCTTCTCTGCATTGATGGAGCGCAGGGCCTGGTCATGCACGCGCTTCGCGCGCTTCATTGCGTCCTCTCTACGGAAAAGCAGACGAATCATCCGCGTGAATGGCGGGTAGCCGGCATGCGCACGGAGCTTCAGCTCATTATCCAGGAACTTTTCCGTTTCATGACTCGCAGCCGCGAGAACCTCAGGAGCTTCAGGACGGAAGGTCTGAATGATGACTTCCCCCGGCTCGCCGCGCCCGCTCCTGCCGACGAGCTGCGTGAGGAGCTGGAAGACCCGCTCCCCGGCACGGAAATGCGGCAGCGACAAACCAAGATCGGCAAGAAGAACTGCAGCCAATGTAACTCCGGGTAGATCGATGCCTTTCGCCACCGATTGCGTCCCGAGCAGGATGTCCGCCTCGCGCATCTGCATCTTCTTCAGAATCGTTCGCAGCTGCAGAGGCTCTTTGAGCGTATCGGAGTCGGCGCGGAGAATGCGCGACTTTGGGAAGCGCTCCTTGAGAAGGTATTCGATCTTCTGCGTCCCTGCCCCGACGGGGTGTAGCTCCGTGCTCCCGCAGTGCGGGCAGCGCGCGGGAATCTGCGCGGTCGCGCCCGACGTATGGTCGACGAGGTACGACTCCCCCCGCGGACTACTGTGCACCGTGAACGGCAGTTGAGATTCCGGACTCGTGACACGGCGCCGACAGGTAAAGCACAGCAGTGCGCTCGCGAGTCCCCGACGGTTCAGGAAGAGAACGCATTGCTCCTTCCTCTTCAGCCGGTCGTCAATCGCTGCGAGGAGGGGAGGGGAGAAGGGATAGAGCTTCCCGAAGCGCACGGACGCCAGATCGACGACCGCAACACGCGGAAAAGAACGTTCCTGGTAGCGATGTGAAAGTCTCACGAGCTGCAGTGAGCCATTCTTCGCACGTGACCAGGACTCGAGCGAGGGCGTCGCGCTCCCCAGCACGAGTTTGGCCCCGGCATTCCGGCAAAGCGTCTCGGCCGTCTCCCGCACGTGGTAGCGCGGCGACTGTTCGTTCTTGTACGTCCACTCGTGCTCTTCATCGACGATGAGGAGGCCGAGGCGGCGCAGCGGCGCGAAGAGAGCGCTCCTGGAGCCGATGACCAGCGACACGTCCCCTCGCGCGATCCTGCGCCACTCATCCCTGCGCGCCTTCGTCGTGAGTTTGCTGTGCAGGACGGAGATGCGTGAACGATCGAGCAGGAGCGTGAACCGGTCGATGGATTGCTCCGTGAGGAGGATCTCCGGCACGAGGAGGAGCGCCTGCTTCCCCGCACGAACGGCATCCGCGATGAGCTGCGCATACACTTCCGTCTTGCCACTGCCTGTGACGCCGAACAGCAGCGTTGATCGTTGATCGGATTGAATGAAACGGAGGGCTTCCTCCTGCGCAGACGACAGGATCGGAAGAGACAAGATTCCCGTGAGAGCCTCAGCCGGCTGAACGTCTTCACGACGTCGTTCCTCGGCGATGATGCCTGCCAGAAGCAAGCGCTTCAGAACCTGTTTCGAGGCCCCGGTCTCGCGCATCACCTCACGTTCATCCGTCCATTCACGTCCGCGGAGGAAGTCGATGACCGCTATCTGCTTCTTTCCGCGAAGAGCATCGTCACTCTTTCCAGAAAGTGTGTACCCAATGAATTCCCTTGGAGGCAAGAGTGACCATGGAGGCGGGGGAAGCCACACCGAGAGCGCCTGACGCAAGCTCGTCGCATAGTAGGAAGCCATCCAGCGCGCTGTCTTCAGCTGCGCATCCGTGAGCAATGGCTCATCACCCAGAATGTCCTTCACCTTCTTCATCGCCTTCACCTCGGCATCACGCTCCCGCATCACCTCCACGACGATGCCCTCCACGATACCGCTTCGGAGCGGGACTCTCACAGGCATGCCTCGTTTGAGCGACTCAGATGTTTCGTAGGTTAGTCCGTTGCCGATCCCCTCGGAGCGCGAAGATGTGACGACGGTGCAGTACATGTGAGGCATTGTGCGTGAAGTGGCAAAGGAAGTGTACCTGAGAGTCCGTAACCTCTTCTCCTTTTGCCCGTCCGGTGTCATAGTGTCCCTGTCCTATCGGGACGTAGCTCAGTTGGCTAGAGCGCCTGCTTTGGGAGCAGGAGGTCGCGAGTTCAAGTCCCGCCGTCCCGACCATTCGACTCGGCGCTGTGCGCCTCGCTCATGGTAAACCATTCAGCCTTCTCTCTTCGAGAGGGCAATATTTGCTGAGAGAACAGCCGAGCGAATGACCCTGAGCGAATGAGCTCAGCGAGTGAGTCGAAGGGCCATTCGTTGTATACTGGCTCACTATGTCCTGGTTTGTCTACATTGCGGAGGCGAGAACTCAGAGGTTCTACGTGGGAATCACAACAAATCCAACGAAGAGAATCAATGAACACAATTCAGGAGAAGGATCCCGCTTTGCCATCAATCAAGGGCCATTTCGTTTGTTATATGTTTCGCCTCCATTTAGCGACAAATCTTCAGCTCGACTACGGGAAGCACAGATCAAGAAGTGGAACAGAGAAAAGAAGAAGAAACTGATCAGAGGAGAGTGGAAATAGTCACGGCATCTCCACCAGCCTTCTTGACAAGAATCCAGTCAGCAGTACAGTGCCCGCCAATCATTTCCTTCCTACCATGCCGGATTCAATTCGTGCCCGATTCAATCCTGAACTTCCACACTCTGTTGTACTGCTTGGAATACAGAGAGTTGAAAAGCAAACAGGGCTGACAGGTATTAGCGGCAGAGACGGAGTTTCGTTTCATGCACAAGGGGACCTGACTGCAGATGGCATATTGGCAGTGAGAAGAGCCATGAAGCAAACAGGTGCTTTCGCCGACTAGTATGATGGGAGCGCTCCGTTGAGAGTTCTTCGACTCGAACCTTTTACTGTGAAGAGGAATGTAAACATGTGAAGAGTTTTCATCATCCCTTTGATTTGAGCATCTGGATGGGAAGATGTGAATGACGAGTCAGTTTGCCATGCATGGTACTCAACATTGCTCACTCAATCCTTACACTTCGTACATCTACCTCATTCCCCAACTTCATTCCATGAGTAGCTCCAACACCCTTCATGCCTGGGATACAGGTGGCGACACGCTCACCGCTTACAAACCCGGTGAAGTGCCGTCGTACTACACGGCGGCAGTGACACGAGCGATCCCACCCATTCATGATCGCATTGATGAAGCATTGAAGAGTGCAACTTCTGAACAGCAAACGAAGGAGCTTTGAAGAGAATCGAGACCCCCTCTGTTGAAATGATTGAGGGGGTTTTCATTTGTCCGTACACTCTACCCATGAAGTCCTACCGCTACTTCGATGTGATCATAGCCGCATTCGTCGCGGTACTCCTCATCAGCAACATCGCCTCCTCCGCAAAGATCGTGGACTGGGGCGTCTCACTCTTCGGCCTGCGCCTCAGCTTCGATGCCGGGACGCTGCTCTTTCCCCTGAGCTACATCTTCGGCGACATCCTCACGGAGGTCTATGGCTACACACGTTCCCGGAGCGTCATCTGGACCGGCTTCGGCGCATCGGCCCTCCTTAGCCTCTGCCTTCTCGCGATCTCACACATGCCCGGGGAGGCACAGTGGCAACAGTATGCCGGGGATGAGAAGTTTCAGGCGATCCTCGGAGGTGTTGCGAACGGGGGCATCATCGTTGCAAGTCTCTGCGCGTACTTCGCCGGAGAATTCAGCAACTCCTACGTACTGGCAAAGATGAAGGTATGGATGGAGGGGAGGCAGCTCTGGATGCGTACCATCGGATCCACACTCGTGGGGGAAGGGATCGATACGACCATATTTATTGCCATCGCAACGTTCTTCGGCGTCTTCCCCTGGTCACTCTTCTGGAGCCTCGTGGTGACGAACTACGTTTTCAAAGTAAGCATTGAGGTCGTCTTCACGCCCCTCACGTACCGCATCGTTGGATTCCTCAAGCGCACGGAACAGGAGGATGTGTACGATCGTGATACGAACTTCAACCCGTTTACTCTTCTCAGTCGGAGGCGATCGGAAAGAGTCTGAAATTCTCCGCAGACTATCGCCATCTTGAAAGGAACGCTGTATTCTTTCATGGCATGGAAATCAGAAATTTCTGCATCATCGCCCATATTGACCACGGGAAATCCACCCTGTCCGATCGCATGATCGAGCAGACAGGCACGGTGCAGAAACGCGAGATGAAAGAGCAACTGCTGGACATGATGGATCTGGAACGCGAACGGGGCATCACGATCAAGCTTCAACCGGTTCGCATGCAGTACAAGGGAATGGAGCTGAACCTCATCGATACGCCCGGACATACGGATTTCCGCTACGAAGTGAGCCGTTCACTCGCCGCCTGCGAGGGCGCCATCCTCCTCGTGGACGCGACGCAGGGCATCCAGGCACAGACGCTCGCAGTCCTCTACATGGCGATGGAGCACAGCCTCGTCATCATCCCCGTCTTGAACAAACTCGATCTCCCCGCCGCAGACCCGGAGCGGGTGAGCGAGGAGGTGCGGAGACTTCTCGGCTGTAAGAAGGAAGATATTCTCCGAATATCCGCGAAAGAAGGAAAGGGCGTCGGAGACGTACTGGACGCAGTGATAGCGAGAATTCCCCAGCCGAGGAAGTATCCGGCTGCATCCGGAGGCCGTGAATCAAGGGCGCTAATTTTCGATGCCATCATGGATACCTACCGGGGCGCAGTAGCGTACGTTCGCGTCATCGAGGGCTCGTTCCAAAAAGGACAGAGAATGCACTTTCTCCAAACGAAGACCCCGTTCGAAGTGCTGGATGTCGGACACTTCGCGCCGAAGTACGTCTCGGATGACACGCTTTCCGAAGGGCAGATCGGGTACATCGTGTCCGGACTGAAGGATGTCGGTCAGGTGCGGGTGGGTGACACTGTTTCGTCCGCGGCCGATCTGGAACCGCTTCCGGGATACAAGCAGGTGCAACCAATGGTCTTCGCCGGACTCTACCCGACGGAAGCTGACGAGTACCCGCAACTGCGTGAGGCACTGGAGAAGCTGTCCCTCAATGACGCAGCGCTTTCGATCGAACCGGAACGTAATTCCGCCCTCGGAAACGGCTTTCGCTGCGGCTTCCTCGGTCTCCTCCACCTCGACATCGTGCAGGAGCGCCTCGAGAGGGAGCACAATTGCAGCCTCATCGTCACGGCGCCGAGCGTGCTCTACGAGGTGAAGCTTTCGGTGAAGCACGCGGCTGCCTACGTTCGCTCCAGCATGCTCAAGGAAGACGAGCCGAACGTGGCGAGGATCAGTAACCCTGCCGATTTTCCGGATCCGGCGCACATCGAGGAGATCCGCGAGCCGTGGGTGAAACTGGAGATCGTCTGCCGTAAACAGGACGTAGGACCGGCCCTGACGCTGGTTCAGGAGCGCCGCGGCATCTACCTCTCGCTCGAGTACCTCGACGCCGACCGCGCACTCCTGAAGTTCGAGGTACCGCTCCAGAGCATCGTGCTCGATTTCTTTGACCGCCTGAAGTCCTCAACAGCGGGCTACGCCTCCATGAGCTACGAGCACCTCGGCTACAGGGCAGGAGACCTCGTGAAGCTCTCGATCCTCCTCCTCGGCGATCCTGCAGACGCGCTCTCTACCATCGTTCACCGAAGCGAAGCACACGCCGTCGGTAACATCATTTGTAAGCAGCTCAAGGACGTGATCCCGAAGCAGCAATTTCCGATTCCCATCCAGGCGGCCATCAGCGGAAAGATCGTCGCGCGGGAGACGGTATCGGCGTACCGAAAGGACGTGACGGGCTACCTCTACGGAGGAGACGTATCGCGCAAGAAGAAGCTCCTCGAAAAGCAGAAGAAGGGCAAGAAGAGAATGAAGAAGATGGGAAAAGTGACGTTGTCGCAAGAAGCCTTCCTCGCCGTCCTCAAGCGATAGTTGAAGGATGACGCTTCAGTGAGGAGTGGAAGAAAGCTTTGCCATAGCTGATGCAAATTCCTCGTCACTTGCCTCCTTTCCTTGTAAACAGGCATCAGTGCTGCCTTTCCAAAGAGGTAACCCCCGCATCGTCTTTCGTACGAGCCGTTCAGCGAGCGCACGGTCGCCTGATTGCGTCGCAGTCAAAAAGAATGCAACGCCTCCATCGAATATTTCATCACAGCTCTTCACCCCTCCTCCTGGACGTGAACAGTGTATGCAAACGGGGCCATCCTTCGTTTCATTGCCCCTGTCTTCTGAATGAATGAGTGGCATGCTGCAGGAAATACATGTATCCATAGACATTGGGGAAAGTGTGATGACAGTATCCGAGCTGGTGCAACGATTCAATCATTCCTAGAATCTGTCAGTGGATATGTGTTTTCCTCTCCATTCGGCCTTCCTCGCCCTCCCGCTGGAAGGAAAGTCGAAGTGGCTCTTCCAGGTTCTGCAGGAGCAACTGAAACCCTACGAAGACATTCTCTCCTTCCAGAACCCGCAATCCCCGCACCTGACGCTACAGTTCTGGCATGAGCTCATGGAGATCGAGTACGGTCAGGTTCTGAAGCAAGCGGAGAGTGTCGCGATGAAAGCTGCTCCGTTCACACTGAAAGTTTTAGGAGCAGGAACGTTCGGTTCACATGGGGAAGACCGCGTGATCTATGTGAATGTCCCGTTCTCCGAACCGCTCGCGAGGCTTCGGAAGCTCTGCCCCTGGCCTTCCGACAGGCCATTTTCTCCACACATCACGCTGGCTCGCATCAAGCACTCGCAACGCTTCGCCGTCGTGAAGAAGAAAGCGATGAAGGCGATTGAAGACGCGTCGTTCGACATGGAAGTGAACCTGCTCCGGTTGTATGCGGAAATCGACGGGAAGAAGCAGACGCCGCTCCGGGATTTCATAATCCATTGAATATGACGTACAGCCGCCCTGCAGGGCGGCTCTACATCTCCGATGAATCGCCATCATCAGATGTTGGCGGCGGCTTCTGGAAGAACTTCTTATCGACCGCATCCATAAATGGCTCGAAGACCGACTGCAAGATGCTCGCGGAGAGCGCGTGGAGCTTCTCGAAGGGGATGTGCTTCTTCCCGCCTTCCGGCGAAGTATAGAAGGACTGCAGCACGAACGTCGTAAGTTGCAGCACCGTCCCGTCGATATTCCGCGCATCCACCATGAGACGCGTGAGGATAGGCACGGTCTCGAGGGAGAGAATCATCTGCATACGCGTCACCCATTCCACCACGCGGAAATTCGCCGCGGCCTCCAGCTCATCGCTCCGCGTGAGTCGCATGGACTCGGATACCGTCTCCGCTTCACTTTTCTGCCCCAACTCCTGCAGGTACTCACGGACGACAGTAAGACAATCTTCGGAAATGAGCGAGAGGACGGCAAGAATGAAGACGGAAGGACAGTCCCGGGCGACAAGGCGCGAAATGAGGACGAAGAGATGCGCGTAACGGTCATCATTGAGAAACTGGATAATGGTCCTCGCCACACGGCTGTCGCGCTTCTTACTCCGCTTCTCCTCACGCTGAATAGCCTTCATCGCGGCTGCCGCCGCGGCAAAACGCGCCTTCGCCTCTTCTGAAAGCTGCTCGGGGGCGTTGCCTGCGCCTTCGCCAGGCGCAAATGATTCTGGACCCATGTCAGACATACACGCGCATCATACAAGAAGGATCAGCCAAATCCATCGTCCTTTCCTTCGAATCACTTCGCAGCAGCCTCAACACGAATCTCCGTGCAGCGCTCCCGGTTCCCGTTGAACTTCAGCACCCGCTTCTGACAGAAGCGGACGACGCCATCGACATTGGCATGAATCGTCCAATCCTTTCCGAGGTGCGTATTCTCACCTGGCCTGAAGGCGTAACCCTTCTGACGAACGAGAATCTCGCCGGAGGCAACCCTCTGCCCTCCGAAACGCTTTACGCCACGACGCTTCGCAACGCTGTCGCGTCCGTTCGACGTAGAGCCACCAGCTTTCTTATGTGCCATAGCCGGAGGAGTGTACCCTGTTTCTTTGTGCTTGCAAGGGCAAAAGAAGGGGTTCAGAATGCGTCCGTTCAACGCGGGGTGGAGCAGCCCGGTAGCTCGCGAGGCTCATAACCTCGAGGTCGCAGGTTCAAATCCTGCCCCCGCAACCATTCAAATACTTCAGACAAAACGAAATGCACTTACAAACTCTGCTTCAGATCATCAATCCTGTCTTTGTGAAAAAGGTAGAGCTGCCAGTGTTCAATCACAGGCATCGTCCTGAGAAGCGCTTCAAACGCAGCCTGTTGCTGCTCCGTAACAGTGTCGTGTACTTCACTGTCCAACACCGGTGTCTTGGATGCCGTGAGGATCACAAGAGCCTTCTCTCCGGGTCGGATCTTTCCGAGACTTTCCTTGGCGTACTTGTCTCGAAACTGTGCGGAACGGTAGTACTCAAGATCATCCTGGCTCACCGCATTCTGTCGACGCAGTTCGTCATTCTGCGCGGAGAGCTGCTTCAGTGTCTCTTCGAAGAGAACATTTCGGTAGAACGAAAGCGCAAGACCAAACGCCATGAAACCTACAACCGTGAGACCCACGACAATCGTAAGCTGCTTCGAGACTGGTTCGAGGTCACGGTAGGGCACAACACTAGAGTAAAGCACCAAGCCCCAAGTCCCAAATCCCAATCGAACATTCAGGTGCGCAGCATTCGTTCCTGGGATTTGGATATTCTGAGCCATTGTGACTACTCGCACCAGTACAGCCTCGGTACAATGCCACTATGAAGATCTTCTGTTCCGGGATAGGGGGAATCGGCCTCAGCGCCTATGCGGCTCTGCAGAAGGCGAATGGTCATGACGTGAGCGGGAGCGACAGGGCAGGCGGCGGCATCGTCGATGACCTTCATGCCATGGGAATTCGCGTGACGGATGATCAGAGTGGGAATGCCATTCCCCCGGATACGGAACTCTTCGTCTATTCTGAAGCGATCCCGGACAACGCACCCGAACGCAAACGTGCTTCTAATCTTCACATCCCGCAGAAGTCCTACCCGGAAGCTCTCTCAGCATTGATGCAGGGCAAGCGAGTCATCGCTGTGTGCGGCACACATGGCAAGTCTTCCACGACGGCCATGGCAGCCCGGCTCCTCATGGAAAGTGGTCTCGATCCCACAGTCGTCGTGGGCACGCGGATGAAAGAACTGCAAGGACGCAACTGGAGGAAGGGGGAAGGGGAGTGGTTCGTTGTGGAGGCCTGTGAATATCGCCGTTCTTTCCTGCACTATGCCCCGCGTATCATTCTTCTGACGAATTGTGACGGAGACCATTTTGATTACTACGCGTCAGTCGGAGAGTATCGAAAAGCGTTTGCCGAGTTCATTGGCAGTCTTTCGGAAGATGGAACAGTCATTGCGCATGCGAACGATGAGGATTCATGGAAGCTCGTGAAGGATTCCGGGAAACGGTCGATAGACGCAGATGCATTTCCCTCCGTCAGACTTCACACACCGGGTGAACATCAACGCTCGAATGCGAGACTCGTTCTGGCGCTGGCGACGATACTCGAAGTTCCGCAGGCGGATGCCAAGAAGTCGTTATCCGGTTATGCGGGTTCATGGCGGAGGATGGACATCCTGGGTACAACAGAATTCGGCGTGACGATCATCAATGATTACGCACACCACCCTGTCGAGATCCGTGCGACGATCGCAGCCGTGCGAGAGGCCTATCCACAGCGGAGACTCGTGTGTGTCTTCCAGCCTCACACGCATGACAGGACGATCAAGCTGTACAAGGACTTCATTTCGTCATTCCGGGGAACGGATGTCGTGATCATTCCGGATATCTACGAAGCCAGAAACGACAGAGAATCAGGGAGAGTCGACATACAGGCTTTCGTTGCGGACATCGAAAAGGGGAGTGACGTCGAAACATACGATGGATCTTCGCTTGAAGGAACGGAAGCACTCCTCAGAACAACAATCCTCAAGAACGGTGACGTGCTTCTCGTCATGGGCGCCGGATCTGTGACGAATCTCGCAACTGCGATGGCGGTCGAAAGCTCAGGAGGAAGCATCGCTGGAGGAGGCAGCAGCAGCCTGGCTTGAAGAAGCGGCGGCGGCGCTGCTTACGGCGGCAGTCGATGAAGATGCTGGAGGCGTAGAGCTCGACAGTGAAGATGCTGCAGAGCTGGATGATGGGAGTGACGAAGAGGAAGCCACGCTGGACGAATAGGTCACGGCTGCGGAAGAGGACCTCAGGGATGAACGAGATGATGAAGAAGAGTGCACGGATGCCTTCGATGATGAAGCGGAGGAATGAGAGGAGGTGGATTTCAATTTCCCAATTGCAAGAGACAGAATCTTCGACATCTCCGCACGATTGATCCATCCTTCCGGATCAAAGGACCCGGTGAGCACTCCACTCTCATCTTTGCGTCCCGTTACGATGCCGAGAGCGGCTGCTGTCTCGATCTCCGCCGCGTACTCGTCCCTGCGACCGACATCGTTGAAGATGTTTCCCTTCGGCCAGCGCAACGGAACGTCGAAGGCTTGAAGGATCGTCGACACGACTTCCGCGCGTGTTGCCTGTTCCGTAATGTCTCTCTCGGGATCTCTGTACACCTTCCAGTCAAGCTGCTCGGCTGCGGCAATGAAAGGTGCCGCCCATTCTTCCACGTACCAATTTTCCGTCGCAGCACCGGACTGCGGAATACCGGCTGCCCGTTCAACCCCAGCAGCCACTTCCTCAAGCGTCACCCAGTTCTCCGGTCCGAAGAAGTCCGTCGGTTTCCCCTCCTCATCTTTGTAGCCGGACATGATGCCCTTCTCAGCAACCCCCTTCACGAAATCTGCGAACCAGGCTTCCAGAGGGACATCGCGAAACATGAGCCACGAGCCGTCTGCGGCCGTCACGGTCACGAACGGAAACGCCGCGGGTCCAGCGGTAGACTGGGCAGACGCTACGGAGGCGGAGGACAGCGCACTGCAAATGAGCGTGATATTGAACGAGACACGACCATCTTTCTTCAGTTCATCGGACCTCGCCGGTGTCTGCGGACAACCATTCGGCTTGTAGATAACGTTGTACTGCCCGATGGGCATGTTTTGATAATCCATCGGCGTCACGCCTTCCTTCACCATCTGGTTTGGTCCTCCCAACCTGAAGGAAATACCCGTCGGATTGCTCAACACACCGACCTGCCCGATATTGGCAAGCGTGAGTTTCGCGACAATCCGCAGATTCGTTTCTCCGTTGAAGACGAAAGACAACTGCGGACTGTCCACGGTCGTCACGACCAATTCGCCGCGGTACAGAACGACCTGAGCCGTGTATCCCTGAGGCTGCGTCACGAAGAACGTATAGTTGCCGGAGGGGATCGATACCTGCTGCTGTGGTTCATTGCCGATGTATTCCTGCTGTAACTGACTGAGGAGCGTCCAATTGGATATGATTCCTTCAGAATTCTTCTGTTCAATGGTAATGGGAACCGTCGGTAGGGTCGTCCCGCTCTGTGCGAGAAGGGAGGAAGGAAGCGCCGCGAGCGTGAGGGACAGCGCGACGCAAGTAGAAAAAGCACGGGTGAGGAATGTGAGACTCATGACGGCATTGTACCTCTTCATTACTCGAGAGAAGCCAGCATCACTTGCGATTCCATGCTTCTGTGAGACCATTGTTCCAATGCTCATGTAAATGCGACAAGAGTCCAGAGATGATCAGCTTCTGTTCCTGACGTATGGTGAAACGGTCATCCGCGGTGGTTGAGCCGACTTCCGCTACGTGAAGCCCCTTCTTTACGAGATCCTGAACGATAGCTGCAGCAGAATCTTTCCGGACCTCGACAAGGAAAGCGGGCGTTTGCGAGAAAATCAATTTGTCCGCAGGAAGAGCGCTCTTGAAACGACTGACATCGATATCGATGCCGATTCTTCGGTGAATCTTCCTCTGCGGAACAGTCATCTCGAAAGCCGCGAGCGCAAGCCCCCCTTCACTGACATCGTGACAGGAGAGGAGGAGCCCTTTTTGCGCAAGATCCACCACCGTCTCGATCATGTTTCCCACGACCTGAAAATCAGGATGCGGAACATTCGTGCCGAGCAGGATGTCGCGGGGAGCCCCGCTCATCTGCTCAAGCACTTCGTAGTAGGCGCTCCCGCCGCACTCATCGTTCGGCGTCCCGATGTATAGGAGAACGGAAATCGGCTCCTTAAGATCCATGGTGATCGCTTTCCGGGCATCCGGCAGTACGCCGATGCAACAGACAATGGCTGTAGGTGGAATGGGGCCGCCCTCCGGCGTGTCATTGTACAAACTGACATTGCCGGAAATGATGGGAACGGGGGACCCGCCGATCGACACGCCATTCGATGCGTCTGCGATTCCACGTACGCCTTCCTCCAGAGCACCGAGCTCCGCCGGAACCTCCGGGTTTCCGTAGTTCAGGCAGTCTGTGAGTGCACGGGGCGTCGCGCCCGTGGCCGCCACATTACACATACTTTCGAGTGTGGCGAGCGCCCCTTGCCAGTACGCGGAGATGCGACCGTAGCGTCCGTTCCCGTCTGATGCGAATGCCGCACCACGATGCTTGTCCGTCTCCGAAAGCTCCCATCCCGGATGGCTCCCGCCCTGAACATAGTGCGCGAGATCGGCGAGCGGTTCGATCACACCGGCATCAGCTTCTCCCGCCTCGACGATGGAGTTACCGATGACGGTCTTGTCGTAGTGCCGGATGGCAGGCGTCTTGCTCGCGTGATTCGGGTGACGCAGCATCGTCTCAAACACATCTCCCGGAGAAGTCGTGAATGCTCCGCCGTTCCATCGGACAGAGATTACGTTGCCATCGCACGCTACATCCGGCTCGGATCGTAGTGTATCCGGTTTCTCCGTCGGTCGCGTGTACGACAATCCCGACGTAATGTCCTCCGACTTGGCTTCGACCACGTATGTGCCGCGGTGGCGAACCTTGTAGATTCCGTCACCCGTGACATGTCCGATCACGCGGGCTCCGGCATTCTCCGCGATCCTCGGAAGATCCCAATCTCGATTGTAGTGCTGCAGGATATGCTCGGTGAGACTCGGGTGACATGTCCAGCAGAAGCGTTCCTGTGTTTCCGCGCAGGCGATCACCTCCGCGGGAAGATCTGCCATCGAAACATGAACGGCATCGAGGTCGATCTCCGCTCCGAATCCTTTCGGCGAGACCTGCTCGACCGACGCACACACGACTCCCCCCGCTCCGAGATCCTTGAAACTGACGCGATGGAGCTTGCCTTCCGTCACAAGCCAGTCGAAGAGCGCATACGTGGATGCGAGGAGGTGACGTTCGAGGAAAGGATTGGGCTCCTGAACGGCTCCGGAGTTCTGCTCCTTCTTGTCCTCCTCCATCGTCGCGCTTGCGAAGGACGCTCCGCCGAAACCGCTCCTGTCCGTCGGCTTCCCGACGAGGATGATGTCGTACCGTTCCTTCGCCGCCTCATCGGGAACGTGACTATGGATGATCTCGTCCTCCCGTACGATCCCGACTGCGATGGCATTGACGAGGCAATTGCCGTTGTAAGCGCTGTCAAAGACGGTATCACCGCCGAGATTCGGGAGGCCGAGCGGATTGCCGTATCCGGCGATGCCACGGACGACCTCCTTCGCGATTGTCCGGGTACTGGCGTCATGCAGATCGCCGAGTCGGAGACTGTCCAAACTGCCGAGGACGCGCGCACCCATGCACACAACGTCACGAACCGTCCCGCCGATGCCCGTCGCCGCCCCTTCATACGGCACGATTTGCGAAGGGTGATTGTGCGATTCATGACTGATGACAACCCCCCAGCGCCTGCCCGGTGGTCCGTCCGTGAGCGCCACAATGCCGCTGTCCTCCTTCGGACCCAGAATCACATGCTTTCCCTCGGTCGGGAGCGTCTTCAAAAATCGGCGGGAGGATTTGTAGCTGCAATGCTCGCTTCCCTGAATGCCCCAGATGACGGCTTCAACAACCGTCGGTGGGCGCTTCAGCATCTCCTGGACCTTCCGCGCTTCATCGACTGTGAGGCAGATCTGATGTTCGGATAGTGCACTCTTGACCTCTGCATCGCTCATGGAGGCGAACGCCAGTGTCGGTACGTCTGCTGACATGGATGGATTCTACGGAAAGAAATCCCAAATCCCAAGCCCCAAATCCCAAGAACGTCGTACGATTGGGATTTGGGATTTGGAGCTTGGGGCTTATGATGTACGCCTATGCGTCTCGATTGGCGCGCACTCTTCGATCAGAAGCGGATTCTCGGCGGCGCGACGGTGCTCGCCGTCACGCAATTCGGGGCCTCCCTCGCGGGACTCGTGCGGGACAATGTCCTTGCGGGGACATTTCAGGCACGTGGTGAGGTGGGCGTGGTCGATGCATACCTTGCTGCATTTCGTCCCAGCGACTTCCTCTTTCAGGTCTTCATCATGTCGGCGATCGGGACGGTTCTCGTGCCCATGCTCGCCGGACACAGGGAGAGCGGAAGGAAAGACGAACTCGAACGTCTCCTCGGCGGGGCGATCGGCACGGGCGCGCTCTTCTTCGGAGGCATCGCCCTCCTGCTCGCGATCGTCTTCCCGTACATCGCGCCGTACCTGGTGCAGTTCCAGGGCGAGCAACTGCGGATATACGTGACCTTCGCACGCATCGCACTCCTCACCAATTTCCTCTTCATCTTCGGGAATGCGTACGGTCAGTACCTCATCACGGTTCAGCGGTACTGGATCTACGGCCTCACCCCGATCCTCTACACAGTTGGAACCATTGCAGGCACCGTATTTCTGACGCCGCAGTTCGGCGCTCTTGGTCCGATCCTCGGCACGCTCGGCGGAGCCATCGTATACGTCCTCCTGCGCGCGGCGGGAGTCCTCCTCTCCGGAACGAACCTTCGGCTGCAGTTGTGGCATCGCGAGGTGGGGGAAATGGGCATCCTGATGCTCCCTCGCATGGCGGCATTGGGAGCGATGCAACTGCAGCTCCTCTTCTTCGACGGGTTTGCCTCAGGTCTCGATGCAGGATCGGTCATGGTCAATTCCTACGCGCGCAATTTCCAGTCGGTCATCGTCGGTGTCGCCGGGATCGCCGTTGCACAGTCTGCGTTCGCCCTTATGAGCCAAGCCGCCGCCCGCGGCGAACGACAGCGCTTCGTCGTTTACGTCCGGAAGGGGATTGGCATCCTCCTCGTTCTCACCATTCCCGGATCTCTCCTCCTCGCATTCCTCGCCCCTGTCGGCGCATTCCTGGTGCACATCACCGCCTTCCTGCCGCTCTTCGCCGCGACGCTCTGGGCCTACGCCATCAGCATCCCCTTCGAGAGCTGCAACCATTTGCTGCTTCGCGCCTACTACGCCACAAAGCACACCTTTGTCCCGTCCGTTGCCATGGTAGCCGGTGGAATCACTGCTGTCGCAGGAGCTTGGGTATTCCTACCCCGTCTCGGAGTACAGGGATTGGGCGTCGGATACGCGATCGGCGCAGTCGTCACGACCATCATCCTGGCACTTCTCTTGCCCCGGAGGATTCGATCGATCGCTGCGCAGTAATTCACCACAAGATTTCGAACGTCTGAGAACCTTCCTCTTTCGTTTCCTCAACACGCACAGAATCGACTTCGGCCGATGGAGGTCCACGGTGACACCATTCCTCAAGCGTCTGTAACGCATCCCCACTCCCTTCAGCGTGAATTTCCACGGAACCGTCATCACAGTTCTTCACCCAGCCCGCAATTCCCAATTCATCCGCGTTTGCTTTAGCCCTGTCACGGAAAAAGACTCCTTGGACGAGGCCTGTCACACAAATAAACTTCGCTGGCATAACGAACACATGAAATCATACTCCTCGGAATCGTCGGATTCTTCGGAATTATTCGCAGCCCAGAGGGCTGCTACTTTTTCTTCACCTGCGTGAAGTCCAGCTCTACTGGCGTCTCGCGGTCGAAGATCAACACGAGGACGTTCAGCTTGCCCTTGTTCACGTCCACGCTCTCGATGGAACCTTCGTAGTTCTTGAAGGGTCCGTCGACGATGACGACGAGGTCGCCTACCTGGAAGTCGCTCTTGAACTTCGCCTCCAGCTCACCGACGCGCCGCTCAATGACGCCGTACTCCTCGGGCGTCACGGGAACCGGAATATTGCCGGACCCGACGAAACCCGTGACATTCGGCGTGTTGCGAACCACGTACCAACTCTCGTCCGTGACGATCATGTCCACGAGGACGTATCCCGGGAAGAGCTTACGCTCCTCCTCCACCGGCTCATTCTTCTTGAAGATGAGCTGCTTCTCCTTCGGGACCTGCACGCTGAAGATGTAGTCATGCATCCCGAGGGATTCGATGCGCTGCTCGAGTGCCTGCTTCACGCTATCCTCATACCCTGAGTAAGTGTGCAGCACGTACCAATTGCGCCCTGCGCGCGGGTCTTGCTTACCCATGTTAGCTGGGGAGAATGAAGGTAATGATCTCGGAGAGAACGAAGTCTGTAATGCCGAATGCGAGCGCGGAGGCCACCGTGAAGACAAGCACGACGAGCGAGAGACGAATGGCTTGCTGATGGGTCGGCCAACGGACATGGTGCAGCTCTTCGATGGATTCACGGAGATACGCGACGATAGATGACATAGGATGGTGTCTGAAAAAACCCCTCGCGGGGATGTCTCTATACTACACGCACCACGCCATTCTGCAAGAGATTTTCCGTCCTCTCGAGCTTGCCGAGGGATGGCTCGACGGGCTCACCATGACGTTCAGAATCCATACTGAGGAAGCGTGAGGGCGTGAATCTTGGTTACGGGAAGCGCCACGAACCACACACGGCCTTTGATCTCGCCGCGGGCAACGAATGGAGTCAATTCCCCGTCCACAGTGAAGCTGCGGGAATCCAGACTCCCGACGCGATTGTCTCCGAGGAGGAAGTAGGAATCGGCGGGGACATCGTACTCGATGGGCGCCTTGTCACCGCTGCTGGGGGGATGCCGGAACGTATGACCCTCATTCTGTTCAAGCAGATACGCAGATTCATCCAGCTTATGCACCACCGACTCGTCGCCTTCCTTAAGATAGACGTACCCGTCGCGAAGAATCACCGTATCGCCCGGGAGGCCGATAATGCGTTTCACGTAGAACTTCGCGGGATCATTGGGAGGACGAAACACCACGACATCGCCGCGCTCCGGCGCCCCCACAATGTAGGCGAGTTTGTTGATGATGATGTACTCCTTATCCTCCAGCGTATCGATCATGGAACTTCCCTCAACCTGAAAAGGGGAAACGAGGAATGTCCGGATTCCCGCAACGATCGCCACGATCACCACGATGTTGAAAACGACATCGAGAACGTGAAACCAGAAGCTGCGCTGTCGATCTGCCATGTACGGAGATGGTACACGAATCAGGGCTTCTGTACAGCACTTTTCGTTTGAACGGGACTCCAAATTGCCAGGGGGAACGGTGTACACTTTCCGGCATGTTGGATGAGTTCTTCTTCGGGAAACACCTGGATGATGACGAAACCGTTTCCCTCATCGTACACAAGTATTGGGGAACGGCGACGAGCTCTCTCCTGTGGCCGAGCGTCGCGTTCATCGCAGGATGGGTCGCACTCGTCATCGCGCCCGTTCCGGTCGTCCTGTTCCTCATGGGACTCTGGATTCTCTTCTCTGCCGTGTGGTGGATGCGAAACTTCTTCGACTACTACCTCGATGTATGGATCATTACGGATCAGGCCATCATCGATCTGCACTGGGAAGGATGGTTCCACCGGCAATCCACGCGCATTCTCTACAGCGACATTCAGGGTGTCACGTATGAGATCCAGGGGATCTTCGGCACATTGAATCGAGTGGGGTCCCTTACGATTGAAAAGATGTCCACCGGAGGAACCATTTCACTCACCCATGTGCGTTATCCCCGCAAGGTGGAAGCGCTCATTCTGCAAAACATGGAGCAGTACCTGCACAAGAAGAACCTGAAGGATGCGACTCACGTGCAGGATCTTCTCGCCAACTTCGTCGCAGGAAATCTCAATCTCAATGACGTCCGGAAGAAGAAGAAAGAGGAACCGAAGAAATCCAAAGCCATTGTGACTCGTCCTGTATGACGCCCGTCTTCGTCGCGCTCACCGCCCTGTTCGTCCTGGTCATCGCGGGAGCGTGCGTCTGGTTCCTGCATCGCCGCTGGTCGCGGCACCGTCTGACGGGATGGAAGCGCGCGAAGATGCTCAAGAAGTGGTCTCAGGCTGCTTCGCAACCCGATCCGCATCGTCGCCTCCTCGAGGCGGATGCGATCCTGGATGAAGCGCTTGCCCTGCTCAGCTACCGGGGATCGATGGCAGACAAGCTTCGAGGCGCGCATGCCTACATCTTCGATGTGGAACAGGTGTGGCGCGCGCACAAGCTCCGTAACCGCATCGCGCATGAGGCGGGCTTCACCCCGACGAAGCAGGAACTGGAGTCAGCTGTTTCTTCGCTTGGAGAAGCCATTCTCAGATTCTGTCGATAGCAGTGCCGCCACAGTCGTCGTATCCTCCCCTCGTGAAGCCCAACCTGATCATCATTGGCCTCGGCAATCCCGGTGACGCGTATGCCTCCACCCGGCACAACGCCGGATTCCGCGCCCTCGACATTCTCTCGACGGCATTCGGGGAAGGGAAGTGGCTGCAGAAGGACAAGTTTCTCTCCGACATCCAGGAAGCGCGCATCGTCACCGTACCCGTCCTCCTCGCGAAACCGCGGACGTTCATGAACAGTTCGGGCGAAGCCGTGAAGAAGATCGTCGATTTCTACAAAGTGAATCCGCAGACACATGTGCTGATCCTTTGCGACGATATTGATCTCCCGCTCGGATCCGTACGGTTGCGGAATGAGGGAGGCCCCGGGACGCACAATGGCTTACGTTCCGTCGCTCTACTCTACGGAGAGCACTACCCACGTCTCCGCATCGGCATCGGGCCGAAGCCTCCGCAGGGTGACCTCGCTGCCTGGGTGTTGAGCGTTCCCTCTGAGGATGACCGGAAGAAGCTCGACGATGTTCTCGCCACACTGCCGGACGTCATTCGGAAGTACGTCCTGGGGGAAACGATTGCTCCATAACGAACAAGCCCCCCGCGAGCGGGAGGCCTGAACGTTCGGTATGAAGAGGAATATCAGAGGAGAACTTTTCGCATGACGGCTGCGCCGGCCGTGAGGCCCATGAGCACCATCGCGAACGAGACGGCCACGGGGACTTCCCCGTTCGACATCGGAGTCAAATGATTGCTGTTCGATGCCGTCAGAATACCGGTCTGCGGGAGTTGCTTGATGACCGTGATGTCGCAGAGCGCGAAGCGATCCGGGACATCATCTGCACGGGCGATCGTCGTATTGTGGAGGATGTCGCCGTGTTGAACGGTGTTCAGAACACGCAGACGATAACGGAGCACGAGGGATTCACCGGCATCGAGCTGTGCGATATCCCAGCTGATGTGATTCCCGAGCACCTTTCCGTTTCCGGCATCCTGCACCGCGAGCAACCTGCCGTCGAATGCATCGTCAACGGCCACATTCTTCACCGTTCCCTTCGTGGGGTTGGTGACGGTCAGCGAGTACGTCACGACATCATCAGACTGAGCCTCGCTCCTGTCCGCTACTTTCTCCAGCGCGATGTCGATGGGCGTCACAGGATTGTAGTGCGCGAGGATGATCGACGCGATGTCCTTGCCGTGACGGTAGCTGCCATTCGACTGCTTTGGCGTCTGATTACAGGTCGTACAGGCCGTCGGCGGTTGATACGGTGCACTCGACGCGGCTGCGGAACTGCTGCTTGAGCTCATCGGAGCGGAGCTCGACGAGGCGTCAGAACTGGAAGAGGACGAGCTTGAGGAACTTGAAGAACTTGGAGGAGTGGAAGAAGAACTGCTCGAGGAAGGCGTGCACTGAGCCGCCGTGTAAGTAATGGTGAACTCCGCGTAGTCGATGGCGAAGAATTCTGCATAGTTGTAATCAGTGACAGGAATCATCTGACCGTTGCGCGTCGGCTCATCGACGAGCACCGTCATCGTGCCATCCGCAAGAGCTGACTGGACGAGCGAAGTGGAGAGTGAGAAGTCTACGACACCGGCGTATCCCGCCATGCCGCTCATGTACTGGTTCGTCGTGTCGAACGCACCGGCGACATCCGTCCCGTCGATCGTGAGACGATCGTCGATCGTGTCGGTATTGGGCGGGAGGAGAAGATCGTCAATATCCCCCGTGGCAATACTGAGAGTCGTGCTCTGGATGACGGCATCCGACGGCAGAGAAACACCGATGTTGAAGGAGGTCGGTTTCCGACCGTAGGGGCTCGTCAGGTTCGGATTGGCCGTCACGTCAGCTTCCCACGAGCTTGCGATGAGGGGACGGTCCATGGTGTCCGGATCGCCACTTGCCGGCGTGAAGGTATTGAGATCCTGGAAACTTCCGCCCATAGAGATACCGACTCCGAATCCGTCCTTATCACCGACGAGGATGGTCTGCGTACACACAACGGAGGAACTGCTGCTCGAAGACGAACTCACGGAGCTTGACGAACTCGAGGAACTGCCCGGGAGAACCTGCTGGTTAACGAAGTCGATGACGGCGCAACCCGTCCCTGTCGGCACGATGACCGCGCCGCTTCCGGGATTCGTGAGCTGCCAGCCCAACATCGGCTGCTCAATCACCGTATGCGCACCGGTAGTGACATTATTGAAGTACAGGACGCCGCTCGTGTTGATGGTCTGGGAGACAGCTCCGTCAAGAACGAAGACGAACGCGTCGACGAGCGTGGGATTACCGGTGAAGTCGAGAGAGGTCTTGTTGATGCGGATGCATCCGCTTCCCGTTCCGATACTGCTGGAAGAGGAACTCGCACCTTCCTTCTTGAAGTTCTTAAACGTTGCGCCGTAGCACACCGGTCCGGGGCCGACGAAGAGCGAGATATTGTCGGTTTGCGGCTCCCACTGGAGAGGATCGAAGTCCTGTTCGAAGACCGTGTACGTCCCGATGGGGAGGTTATTGAAGATCAGACTCCCGCTGTCGTTGCTCTGCGCGGGGCCAGCCACCGTCTGACCGGCACTGTCTGCAACGCGGAACGTGAAGTGCGGGACAGGTGTAATCAGATTCCCATGCTCGATCGCTTCCTTCGTCACCTGGATACATCCCGTCGGAGGCTGGGAAGAAGCTGACGACGAGGAAGAGGAACTGCTCGAGGACTCTCCGCACTGTGCGGCATCGTAGGAGATCACCAATTCGGCGTAGTCGATGGCGAAGAACTCGGCGTAGTTATCGTTCCCGTCGGGGATCATCTGCCCGGCTCGATTCGGCTCATCCACGAGGACCGAGACCTGCTCATCGGACAGGGCTGAACGTGCAAGTCCGAGATCGAGGGGGAATTCCACGACACCGGCGTATCCCGCCATGCCGCTGATGTACTGATTCGTCGTATCGAAGGCTCCGGCAACATCCGTTCCGTCAACCGTGAGACGATCATCGATGAGGTCGCTGTTCCCTCCGGTCGGCGGAGAGATGAAGTCATCGATATCCGCTGTGGCGATCTTCAGGACGGCGCCCTGGATGACGGCATCGGACGGGAGCTGATTGGCATTGAGGTTGAACGCGAGGGGCTTGCGACCGTACGGGCTCGTCAGATTGAAGTTATCCGTCACGGCCGGCTGCCAGGACGTGGCGATGAGCGGACGATCCATGGTGTCCGGATCGCTGCCACCAGGGATGAACGAATTGATGTCCGTGTAGGAACTGCCCATCGTCACACCGATTCCGAAGCCGTCCTTGTCACCGGACAGAACCGTCAGCGTACAAGCCGTGCTGGAAGAGGAGGACGTGGATGAGGAAGAAGAACAGGGCGTGTCAGACAGAATCGTCGTCTGAACGGAACTCGTATTGTCTGCGGGGTCGGGATCAACCGTCGACGTGGACACAACGGCGGTGTTCTGCACGACGAGGGATTCGCACCCGAACGGCGGAGGCGTATTGAAGACGAGCGTGAACGTGCGCGGCGCCTCGCCCGGAAGCATGGAGAAGGACGCACACAGCACCACCGATCCCTGCAACGAACACGTGGGGCTGGAGAGAGACGGGATGTACGTAAGTCCCGTCGGGACGGCATCGGCAACAGCGACACTCTGAGCTGTGCTGGGGCCGGAGTTCTGAACCGTCAGCGTGTAGGCAATGGTACTGCCGAACGTTGTGATCGTCGGGCCGGTCTTCAGGATGGAGACATCGGAGCCAACCGGGCAGGTGATCTGGGTCGTCACCGAACTCTGGTTATTTCCCGGCGTCTGATCCGGCACGGAACTTGCTACCGTTGCCGTATTGATAATGGAGCTCGGAATGCACTGCGGAACCGTCGGAAGGACCTGGAAGACGAGAGCGAATGATTGCGTCGCACCGGCTGCAAGCGAGGCATGAGTACACGAAACCGTCGATCCCTGAAGGGAGCAGGCGGTGCTCGAACCGGCGGGAACGAAGAGGAGCTGTGTCGGCACTGCATCCGTCACGACGATGTTCGTGGCGGCGTCAGGACCGTTGTTGGTGACATTGAGCTGGTACGTAATGTAGCCGCCGCGCACCGCTGATGCGGCACCTTCCTTCACGATGGAGAGATCCGCGCGAGCCGAGCTCACCGAGGAACTGGAAGCCGCACCGCGGCATCCGACGAGGGCGAGGACATCCAGGTAGTTGCCATTCGCAGCACCGCCACCCATGTAACGGATCGAGACGGTGTGTGATCCCACGGAAAGGTTCGACACGGGAATCTTGAAGACGCTGTTCTCCGCCTCAGTCGAAGTGTTGCTGCCGACCAACGTGCCATCGAGGAGCACGTCATTGCGCTCTGATCCAGCCCTGCTGAGGACTATCTCTCCTGACACGATGGGCTGGGAGAGGCTGAAGTGAACATTGAGCAACTGCGTTCCATCCACCAACCGCCTTGTCGGATCAACCTGACTCATCTTCCTGTCCGTGATGTATCCCGGCGCGGCGGGCGTGAGGTTCACCGGCGTGACGATGTTGAAATCGAATGCGGGCGTGTATAAGTCGTTCGCCGGCATGTCCATGTCGCTCGTGTTGAAGTCGACGGTGAACATCTGCCACATGAGCTCGTTGGAACAGGTGCTGAAATCATGTTCATCATTATCGTCCGGAGAATCACACCCCGGATCGAGGATATCGATGAGACCGTCACCGTCATTGTCCACTCCGTCCCTGCACTGAGGAACGGCGGAACTCGAGGAAGACGAGCTGGAAGTGGAACTGGAGCTGCTCGCCGGAGGAAGGCACCAGTTGCCGGCAAGCGGCTTTTCGCCACTGCCCGGCGTTCCGAAGCCGATCGTGATATCGGCGTATCCGGACGTATTCGAATTGCGCAGGTAGAAGGCGGAGGAGGACGGATCGTAGACACCAAGCGTATCGACCTTGTCCGCGTTCCAGTCGCCGATCACGGGGAGTTGGCCCCCACCGGCAACGCCGTACCCGATCTGCCAGTCTGCCACTCCCGTCGTATTGCTGTTGCGGAGGTAGAAGATGGACGTCGCGGGTTCGTAGACACCGATCGTGTCGATGCCATCACCGTTCCAGTCACCGGCAACGGGGAGGAGACCGCCGGCCCAACCGAATCCGAGGATGATATCCGCAGGGCCGGTCGTGTTCGAATTGCGCAGGTAGAAGTAGGAGGTGGTCGGGTCGTAGAGACCGACAGTTTCGATGCCGTCACCATTCCAGTCGCCCGCCACCGGCAGGGTCGCCGTCGAAGGCGCAGCGGTGATGGAGAACTCCATCTCTCCCCACGTCTGCCCCATGACGTTCGTGAGGAAGAAGAGTTTCGAGGAAGGATTGAAGATTCCGATGGTGTCCTGTCCGTCGGCATTCCAGTCTCCGGCAAGCTGCTTCCAGTTGCCCGCGATACCGAAGGGGATCGTGCGATCCGCGACACCGGTCGTGAGGGAATTCCGGAGGTGGAACCAGGAGACCGAGGGCTCGTAGACGCCGACTTTGCTGATGCCGTCGCCACACACGGGGTTCACGATTTCGCAGAGGGGCAGTTGATCCGTCCGTCCTCCCGTGAGGAAGTGCGGAACCGCTCCGGGGCGGAGGTATACCTGCAAATCATCGACGAGAGTCGTGGGAGCCGCGCCGTACCAAAGGTCATACTGCGAACGGCACGAAGTAGGAATATCCACCGTGAGTGTCCTGGTGGAGTTCGCAGCCACAGACGTGAGCGGCGTCACGTCGTAGAGGACCTGCGTCGTCATGACCGGAAGTTCGTCGAACATCTTGTACGACGAGAGGGAGAGCGGCGCACTGCAACCCGTCCTGTTCGTCACGGTCGCCGTTACGGACTGGGATCCCGGATCCACGACAACGGAGCCGGAGACGAGACCGGCCGTCCAAGCAGCCTCAAACTCCGAAATATTGAGTTCCGTACCGTTGGCGCAGGAAGGAGGAACGGAGCTGCTGGAGGAAGATCCGGATTCCGTCGGATCGTCCGGACCGGTGCAGTCCGGATCGTGCATGACTTCACTCATGTCATTCCCGTTTACACAGCCCGGATCCTGCATGTCGGCGAGTCCGTCGTTATCGTTGTCACGGCCGTCGCTGCAATCGGGGAGGGAGATGGTTCCGTTGAAGCGGAAGTGCTCGTTGTTGTACGGAGTGTCGAAGTTACATTTTCCATTGGGGTACTTGCCGCTTCGCTCGTTGTCGCGGCAGGTCGATGTGACATAGCTCTCGTAACCCAGGATCTCACACACAGCCTGGAGGGTGGGCATGTGGGGTGTCCCTTCATTCCAGATGCTGCCGCCACCGCTTCCGTTGTCGGTGCGCACGAGCGGCTGTGTCGGCGGGGTGAAGGGCAGGTGCCTCAGTGCGATCGCATCGGCAACGGCAGCGGGCACAGAGAGGGCATTCGTGTTGCCGATCGTCGCGGTCGTCCCGTTGGCGGCGCGACAGGTGATCGTGGCGATCCATGTCTTGCCGTACTTCGTCTCGGCTGATTCCATGTCGAAGTCCCCACCTCCGATGCTCCTGGTGATGAGTGCATCGATCTTTCCATCACCATCGTTGTCCACCCCATCGGAACATTGGGGGTAGGAGGACGAGCTGGAAGACGAAGATGTCGGGATGCAGAACGGGGTATTGGGGATCACTCCCGTAATGAAATGCGGCACGTATCCGGGGACGACGTAGGGATTCGAATCCTCAAGTGTCGTCGGGTACTGGCCGTACCAGAAGTCCACCTGCACCTTGCAGCTCGGCATGCTGATGGTGAGGTCGGCCGTCGCGCCGGCGGGGACATGCACGAGACCTTCGCCATCGTAGAAGACCTGCGTGGAGAGACCGGTCGCCTGGTACATCATGTAGTCCGAGAAGCTCACCGGGATACTGCACCCCGCGTGGTTGACGACGTGCGCGGTCATATGGGTTCCGTCTCCCGAGGTCTGCAGGGACACCGTGACGGTGCCAGCAGTGTAGGCGGCTTCAAACTCGCTCAACGAAAGCTCCGTACCGTTCGCGCATGCAGCAGAGGAAGAGCTGCGGCTCGAGGACGAAGGAGGGATGCTGGAGCTGCTTGCAGCAGTGATGCACCAGTTGCCCGCGATCGGCTTCAAGTTGGCTCCCGGTGTCCCGACGGCAATCGTGATATCGGCGTAGCCGGACGTGTTCGAATTGCGCAGGTAGAACGCTGAGGAGGCGGGGTTGTACACACCGATGGTATCGATGCCGTCGGCGTTCCAGTCCCCGATCACGGGGAGTTCACCGATCCCGGCATCGCCGTAGCCGATCGTCCAGTCCGCCGCTCCCGACGTGTTGCTGTTGCGGAGGTAGAACGTGGATGTCGACTGGTCGTAGAGACCGACCGTATCCGATCCGTTCCCGTCCCAGTCACCCGCAATCGGCTTGAGGTTCCCGTTCCATCCGAAACCGAGGACGATGTCGGCAGGACCGGTCGTGAGCGAATTGCGCAGATAGAAGTAGGACGTGGCGGGGTCGTAGAGACCTGCGGAGTCCCTGCCATCGCCGTTCCAGTCTCCGACAACCGGGATCATGGCACTCGTCGCACCCGTAATACCGAACGAGTAGGGGTACGTATCTGTGAACACGTCATTGAGGTAGAACCACTGCGTCGTAGAATCGTAGACACCCTGGCTTACGGCACCGTCAGCATTCCAGTCACCGGTGACAGGCTTCAGGTTCGCGGCACCGTAGGAGAAGGTCCTGTCAGCGCTGCCGGACGTGAGTGAGTTACGGAGGTAGAAGAGCGCGGTGGCAGGATCGTAGACACCGACCTTGCTGATCCCGTCGCCACAAACCGGATTCTCATACTGACACACCTGTGCCGCCGTGACACCCGCGGCAATGACGTGCGGAACGTATCCCGCAGCGCCGTAGTCGATGCTGTTCGAAAGGGTGCTCGGAGCGTCACCGTACCAGAAATCGTACTGCGACTTGCAGGAAGCGAGATCAACCGTGAGGGTCGCCGTCTGCCCCGCCGCGACGTGCGTGAGGGCCGTCTTGTCGATGAGGACCTGCGTGGAAAGATTGACGGTGTCGAACATCTTGTAGGACGACATGCTCACCGGAGCGCTGCAGCCGGTCCTGTTCGTAATGGTGCCGTTGGCAACCGTACCCGCCTCATTGAGCGTCACGGTGATCTGACCGGACGAGAAGGCGGCCATGAACTCGTTCACGGAGAGCTCCGAACCGTTTGCACAGGTGGAGGAACTCGAGGAGCTGGACGGTGGGGTGCACGTCAGGTGGAGGGGCGAGGGCGCGAGAGTCGTGTTCGTTCCGCCGCCGATATTCACCGCCTGCGCGTAGACCGAGTGCGACAGTCCGTCCTTGAGAGATGCCGGCGTCTGGATGACGAATCCGTGCATCCTGTTGCCGCCGCAGAGATTTCCGACCGCCGTCTCACGCTGTGAATCGGCCGTGCCGGTCGCGACGAGTTGCCCGTTGCCCGGCACACCGTCCTTGTAGATGTTGACGGTCAGCGGCTGAGCATTGTTGCTCGCATCGCAGGCCCAACCAAACATCGTGGAACAATCCAACGCATCGAAGTACCCGATCGGGGACGTTGTTTCTCCCGGCGTACAAAGGTCATCCCATCGCGGGAACGTTCCGGCCATGTAGTGGGGAAGGTACTCACCATGCCCGTAGGGATTGCTGTCTTCGAGGTGCTGAGGCGGCGCGGCGCCAAAGAAGAAGTCGACCTGCGTGGCGCAGGTGGGGATGTCCACTGTGAGCGTCTGATAGGCCCCGGCGTTCACGAGTTCCGTCCCGTCGTAGAAGACCTGCGTGGAGAGGTGCGTGTGATCGTACACGGCGTACGAGGCAAGACTGACAGGCGCCTTGCACCCCGTCGTGTTCGTCATGACCGCCGTCGCAGTGTTATTGGTGGTATTGGCCGTCACGGAAATCGTGATATGCCCATCATCGACGGCGTCCTGAAACTCATGGAGAGAGAGCGTGCAGCCGCAGCTGCCGCCTGCGCACGCCGCCTGCAGTCCCGACGCGGAAGATGCCGCAGCGGACGAGGATGCCAACGTAAACGACTCGACGGAGCTCACCTGCGAATACGTCGATTCATCCCGTGGCTCGAGTGCCGCATCCCGGATCAGACGGGCCGAGGGCCGATCTGTCGCTGCTTCCGCCTTCTGCACTTCCACCTTGTAAGCCCCGGGGAAGCTCGGAAAGACGAGGACCGCGAGGAACACCGTCAGTGTCAGACTCGCTTTCACACGCTTTTGCGTACGGGTCGCCGTGGACATAGAGGGATGGGGAAGTAGCAAAAAAGGACGAAATCGTACTCGTGTAAAGCCCACTTTGCAAGGGAATATTAACGCTCAAATCTTTGTTTTGAAGAAGCCAATTCGAGACATAATTGCGTTATGTACAAATTTTGTGTTCACAACTGAAACATGGATCTTCATTGGCCAATGAGAGGGCTCATTCTCTATCGAAAATGATGGAATATCATCAAGCAGATGTTCGAATTAGCCCTGACTGCTGCGGAATATTGGAAATCTGGACAAGGCCGGAAAAGTGATTAGGCCAGCTTTTTCGCTACAGCTAGGGCTCCAATGAATATTCCGATCATGGAGACCACAATGGTCCTCCAAATGTGCGACCCTGAGGACTGCTGCAAGACTTTGGCTTGTACTACACCAGAAGTGCTTGTTTCGAACGGTGAACCGACCACTTCAACACCCGTTTGGGGGAGCAGCGTCTGAATCAAGCGATCGAGGATGGCTGTCTTCCTGGGGACGAATGCACGGACGTACACATCTGCAACTGCCGTTTGGGGTTGTACGAAGAGGGGAGAGGTGGCGCGAGCGCTCACATGGATGCTCGAACCGGAGGCGGCAATGGCCTGTCCGCTGAGGGCGATTCTGCGCTCCTCATTGGGCTGAAGCGCTTTGAATGTCCATTCCAGGACACCGTTCCCAAGGCGTTTCCCGCCCACGTAGGATGGGAAGAAGACGCGATCTTCGTTGTAGCTCACGGTGAGAGTGACGTCGGGAAGAACCTGTGGCGACGTATTGCGCAGCGACACCGTAAAGCGGACGGCATCGCCCTTTTGCGCTTCCGAACCGGCAGGGACTATCTTCAGCTCAGCCTCACGGAACGCGCTCCCGTACGGGGTTTCGTACGCTCGCAACGGGGTCACGGCAGAGGCGTAGAGATTGCCGGCCCTCGCGTAGAACTTGAGCTGGGATCTGGGGAGAGACCCCGCCCGGACGCGCACGGTCACGGACACCCTGGTCGTCGAATTTGGCTGCAGGATGAGCTTCTTCCACGTCACGCAGTTCGACGTCGTGATCTTGCCGCTGTCCGTCGTATACAGAACCGTCGTCAGGGGATCGGCCGTCACATCCAGAGTCACCGTCTTCTTCTTGAGATTGCCGTTGCGGATGAGGAGCGTGTACGTGAGCTCCTGCCCCGGTTCAAAGAGTGCGTCCGAGACGGTGATCTTCATGTCTTCATCGAGCTTCGCCGGCACCGTCCTGCGGTTCTTGATCGTCACGGATTTGCATCCGGATTTCGAGCTCGTTTTGACCGTGGCACCCTTCGGAGTGAAGGATTTCAGTGCCCAGCCCTTATCCAGGGATTCGCTCACAGTGTGGTTTCCATCAGCCAAATCGGTGATTCGGAGTTTCCCATTCACGTCCGTCTGACCCTTGTAATCCTCATCCACGAAGATGCTCACGCCGCTCATCTTCGAGCTCTCCAGTTTGTCATTCATGTCGTAGGCCTTCACGGACACGTTGATGCAGCTCGTCACTTTCTTCTTCGGTGCGTTGTACTCGCTGCCGCGGGAATTCTTTGACGAGGAAGACGAGAATGTCGGATACGCGGGCTCGGCCCCGTACGGCGAATCATCCGAGCAGGTATTGAGCAGATTATAGGTCTCGGAATGCACGATCCGCTCACCGGAACTGTCGTACTGCGGCGTTGCGTAGGGCATGAGTTCAAGCCGGAATTTGCACTGTGGCACCGGCGTAGAAAGGCTCTTGGTGGTCCCTGCGGGCACGTAGACGACATCCGTGGTGCTGTACGCCGCCTCACGATTTCCCGTGAGGATCTTGCGAGCGGAGAGGCGCACGACGATCGTGCACTCGCTGCCATTGGTGAATGTCGCGGATCCGTTTTCATTGAAGCGCGTCGAGATATCTCCTGACGCAACGAGGCTCAAATACTCCTCGATTTCTGGCCCGCGAAGCTCCCGGATGCAGGCGGCATGGGCCAGCGTAGGCTTGGCAGAAACGGCCAAAGAGAGCGCTAATGCGCTCAGGATGATGCCGGTGCGAAGGAGGGAACGCAGAGACATGCGATGTAAAAGGGTTGATACTATCTCAGATTGTGTTAGATATGTCAAGTGTGCATTACACGTCTTTCTGAAGCCCTTCCAAGCTGTCTGGAACACTCCGGATTTGGTATCATAGAGTGAGAGACCAGCCACATTGGGGAGTCGCCAAGTGGTAAGGCAGCGGCCTTTGAAGCCGCCATTCGAAGGTTCGAATCCTTCCTCCCCAACCATTCTGCTCCGCAAGCTTCGCAGAATTACCCGCAAACCACAAAGGGGTTCAACTGTGCTTTGATCAGAAATAAACCATCACTTTGCATCAAAGAATGATCTCCGATGACAACTCAGCATTAAATTCGATAGTTCACCGATTAATGAATTACCAGAATTAGTAACTTGCTGGCGCGCCTCCCTATAGAGAGCATCGGAGAAATTCGGATTCCGTCTACATTGCTTTTCCAGCAAACTAAGGGCATCTACATATTTCTCATATGCGCTACCGATCTTTCCATTAATTGCTGGAATTAGAACAAGACGTAGTTTAGCTTTAAGGATCGCTTCGGTAACTCGAAATTGTTCAAATGGTATTGAATATATCTCAGGATGTACTAAGAAAAGATCATTACCACTTTGATCAGCATAACATTCTTCTGGTATTCCAATTTCGTACTGTGCTTGATGAGTATGAGTTGCAATCAGCTCAACAACATCATTTACAATGACTTGGTTGTACTGGCAGATTTGAGCAGCTTGATTATCTTGGATAATCGAAATCGTTTCATTACGATTAGCCTGTAATGTAAACAACAACAAAATAACAGTGATGGCCATCGTTGCAAATTGAGAAATTGCTGCTGCTCTGATTTCAACTTTGTCCAACTTTCTCCAGTTGCGAAAAAACCATGCTATCGCAAAAAGGAATACTGCTATCGCGAAAAATACAAATAATCTCAGCGTAAAATTCATAACAAAATTGTACCTCATTTAGTGATCAATCACAGCATCACCTCCAGCTTTCCGACCATGGAGTTGTTGACGGAGAACGTCATGCGCAGCGACACGCCAACCTTGGAGACATTGAGCACGCCGCCTTCGGCTTCATCGACTTTGTACCCAAGCGCCACGACCTCCTTCTGCACCGCCTCCCGGTCGGCCACGGTCGCCTGGCGGGGGAAGTAGTAGGTGAGCCAGAGACCGTCTTGGTTATCGGTCATCTTCACCTGTCCGAAGACCTTCTTCAGGATCGGCAGGAGCTCGTCATTGACCTTGCGGCTCTTCTCGGTCTCGATCTTGCCTTCCACGGCATTGTCGAAACTGAGCTTCGCGTACGAAGTCGTCTGCGGCTCCGTTGACCCGGCGCCGGTGGCCGGCGTCGTCCCCGTCGTCGGGACATTCAGCGTGGTGCACACCGGCGTCACGGACTTCACGGCCGGTGCGACGATCGTGCGTTGCTTGTCCTCGATGTCCGTGATTTTCGGCTTCACAGACTGATTGATCGGCAGCTTGAAATCAGACGTGATTACGCTCATAGCCTGCATGATGAGGACGGAGCTCTCATCCGCCACCGTCGCCTGCGTGATAGTTGCAACAACCTTCGCCCCGCTCACATCCCCGTTGGCATCGGCTTTGAGGAGGAAGGCATCCTGCCACGGCTCGGGGCTCCCCATGATCATGTGCTCCTCGACCGTGATGATCCTGCCGGAGATCGCGACGCCGCCGTCCGAGGTCGCACGGAGATCGTATCCTTCCGTATCACGCTCGATGTCGATCTTCTTGACCCAGCGCGGGTTGAAATTGGCATCCACCTTCATGAGCTCCACATTGTTCGCCATATCGGTGACAGTCTTGAACTTCGCATCGCGCATGATGTTCCGCGAGAGGACGAATTCATTGTTCGTCGTCTTCACGGCCTTCAGATCCAGATCCATGGAGGCGAACGGCGTTTTGACGCTCTTCGCCCATTTGTACGCGCCTTTGGCATCCACCTTCACCGCCACGGAAGGGATGGCATCCGTAAGGCTCTTGATGGCCGCGCTCCTATTGCCACCCAGGAGCTGTGCGGCATTGAAGTAGCGCCCGAACGCGATGTACCCGCCATCAGCAGTCTGTTCCACGGAACGGAAATCACCGCCGGCGATGCGCATCTTCGTCTTGCCGATCTTCATCGTCTCGCGGGTGGTGCCGGTCACCGTTGCGAGTTCCAGCGACGGGGCTTCGATGCTCTTCGCCCAGAGGACCTTCAGTTTACTGTCCAGCTTGATGATCGCCGGAAGCTCGACCATCGCCGAATCCGCCACATTCGCCATACTCGTTTCGATATTCGCCAGCGCGATGAAGCTGCCGTCACTCAGGTACTCCATGTCGGTCGCGGCGAAGCTCATCTTCTTGCTCCACAGCACCTTGCCGGCGCTATCGAATTTGACGACGACACTGTAGTCCGGCACGGCATCGACATCCGCGACCTCCGTGTCGGTTCCGGTCATCTTCTTCAGTTTGGCGAGGAGGAGAACGCCGCCATCGGCACTCGCCCACAGCCGCTGCGGGAAATCCATGCTGTAGTCGCCGACCATCGTGGACCACATCCAGACGCCGCCGGTACTCATCTTCGTAACCATGACATCCCCCCAGAGCTCCTTCTTCTCTCCGTAGGCTTCGTCGTAGAACTCCTTGATGTCCCCCGCAACGACGAAGTTGCCGTCAGTCGTCTGCGCGGAGAGACGTTCCGTTTCCGTCAGCACGCCCTGCGCCGCGCTCTCACTGTCAAATTGCTTGCTCCAGACGGCTGCACCCTTCGCATCCGTCTTCACGACGAACGCATTCCACACGCCCATACCGGAGCTCAGGACGGTATCACCCGTCACCAGATACCCGCCGTCCTTCGTCGGCAACATGCCGTACCCCGGGGCACGATCGCGCATACGGAACGTCTTGATGAACGTGTTCGTGGACACGGGCTTGGCGGCACATGTACCGGAGACGGCAGCGCAGTACCTTGCAGCTGAACCGACAACGACACTCACAAACACAGCAGCCACCAACACGGAAAGCACGAGGAGCGTCGGCGTGAGTTTGTTTGTTTTCACTGTAATATTATAACATAATATGCTCAATACATCAATAGTTCACCGGCCACGGATGAATTTGATTCATAGCTTGAGATAGCCACAGATTCGTTACAGAAAAGGAGCCGGTGACGAGGTCATCGACTCCTTTCAGATCACTGAACGACACAGTTGAAATTACGCTGTGACGAGCCGGACATTCTCGGCCTTGGGACCCTTCGGGCCCTGGCCCATCTCGAATTCAACGGCTTGTCCCGGTTGCAGCTGATCGAAGGACACCCCCGCTGTGAGGGAGCTCATATGGAAGAAGACATCGTCGGAACCTTCCACTGTGATAAAACCGAAGCCTTTGTCTGTGACTTTCTTGATTGTGCCTGTAGGCATGAAAGAAGAGAGAAAGAAGTAAACGCACAGTTGTGCGTACACGGACGGTACGCTCATCGCCAGAGGAAAGATACCTTGTTCTTCGATTTCTTCGCATTTCCACGAGCACGTCTGAACGGGGTACCAGCCGTGATTTACGAGCTGAACAGGGCAAATGCGAGAAAGAACGCCGTGAACGCAATGATCATGACGGCAGGCGCGAAGAGGGAGAGCCAATTGATCTTCCGGGGTCGGAACGAGCGGATGAGGAGGGAATTGCTCACGACCGAGATGGAACTGAAGGCCATCGCCAGCCCGGCGAGCTCCGGCTGCAGGACGAGGCCGAACGAACTGAAAACACGAGCGGCGATGGGAATGCCGATCACGTTGTAGATGAGCGCGAAGAACATGTTCTGTTTGATCTTCCCCATCGTTTCGCGTGAGAGCTCGAGTGCCGTCACGACGTCACGGAGGTCGTTTCTGATGATGACGATGCCGCCGGTTTCCATCGCCACGTCCGTGCCGGAGCCCATGGCGATGCCGACATCGGCCTGTGCCAGCGCGGGAGCGTCGTTGATGCCGTCACCGACCATCGCCACCTTCATGCCCGCTTCCTGCAGTTTCTTCACCTCATGCGCTTTGTCTTCAGGCAGGACCTCTGCAAGCACATGCAAAATGCCGATCTGCTTCGCGATGGCCCTTGCTGTACGCTCGTTGTCCCCCGTGATCATGTACGTCGCGATCTTCATCGTGCGAAGAAGATCGATCGCTTCCTTCGTCGTGTCCTTCACCGTGTCCGCTACAGCGACGATGCCGAGGATCTTCTCCTTGGTCGCGAGAATCATCGCCGTCTTGCCCTGCTCCTCCAGCTCCGTGAGGACTCGCTCCGAGCGCGAGAGCGTGAGTCCGACGGTCTCCGTCATGAGCCGGCGGTTGCCGAAGAAGTACATCATCCCGTCGATCGTTCCCTCGATGCCATGTCCGGGAATGGCCTTGAAGTGTTCCACGTCCGAAAGATCCAGCCGTTCCTCCTGCGCGTGCGCGTAGATCGCTTCGGCCAGCGGATGCTCGGAGCTGCGTTCGAGACTCGCTGCTATCTGCAGGACGCTTCGTTCATCAGCCTCGAGCCCGACCACGTCCGTCACGACGGGCTTGCCATAGGTGAGCGTGCCGGTCTTGTCGAAGATGATGGCTGTAATCCCGTTCGCGGCTTCCAGCGGTTCTCCTCCTTTGATCAGAATCCCTTGTTCCGCACCTTTGCCCGTCCCGACCATGATGGCCGTAGGCGTCGCGAGGCCAAGTGCGCACGGACAGGCGATGACGATCACGGCCGTGAAGGCCATCAGGGCAAAGCTCAATGTGGCGCTGAAGACGAAGAACCAGAGCACGAACGTCAGCAACGCCGCGAGGATGACAGCAGGAACGAACCACGCCGATATGCGGTCTGCAAAGCCCTGAATGGGCGCTTTGGAACCCTGTGCTTCCTCCACGACGCGGATGATCTGCGCGAGCATCGTGTCCGCGCCGACCTTCTCCGCCGTGTATTCAAAGCTGCCGTTCTTGTTGAGCGTGGCGCCGATAACCCTGTCACCGGTGTTCTTCTCCACGGGAATGCTCTCGCCCGTCAGCATCGATTCATCGACGGAGGAGTGGCCTTTGCTGATGGTCCCGTCCACGGGGATCGTCTCGCCCGGCCGCACGAGCACCATGTCTCCCGTTCTGACGTCATCCACGGAAATGTCGATCGTCTTCCCGTCCCGAACGACCCGCGCGGACTTTGCCTGCAGATTCATGAGCTTCCGGATGGCATCCGAGACACGTCCCTTCGCCTTCGCCTCCAGCCACTTGCCGAGGAGCACGAACGTGATGAGGAATGCAGCTGTCTCGAAGTAGAGTTCCGGGATCTTCACGCCGCCGACACCGATCACGCTCCCGGTCCGGAAGACGTAGAGTACGAAGTTTGCGAAACTGTAGAAGAAGGCCGTGGACGTGCCGATCGCGATGAGGCTGTCCATATTGAAGGTCTTCATGCGCAGGCTCGACCACATGCCGCGGTAGAATCCGGCACCGATGAGAAACTGCACGGGAAGAGTGAGGATCAGGGAAACGATGCCGACGTAGGGAGGGAGGAATCGCTCTCCCGGAAGCCACGGAAGAAAGTCCAGGAGCATGAAGTACAACATGGGAACGCTCAGGACGAGGCTCCCGATGAACCTCCACTCGTACCTCCGCAGCTCCGCCTCTCGTTTCCTGCGTTCAAAGTCCCTGTCATGCTCATCGACGACTTCCGCGTCATACCCTGCACGCTTCACGGCGGCGATGAGTGTCGCCTCGGGTATGTCCACATCCGGAATGATCGTCGCTTTCTCCGCGACGAAGTTTACGGTGGCCTGCTTCACGCCGGGAACCTTCTGCAGCGACAGCTCGACGAGCTGTGCGCACGACGAACAGTGCATGCCGCTGATGCTGAGAGAAACGTTCTTCATGAATATCCGGGAAGGAAACTACTTATTCACCAGCTTCGAGACGGTGAGGATCTCCGTAATCATCTTCTGCTTCTTCGTCGGGCTGTTGCTGTCCATCGCATTCTTGAAGCAGCTGCCCAGATGGGCTTCCATCAGCTGCTGATGACCGGACTTCAGGAGGCCGATGACGGCCAGATTCTGCTGCATGATGTCGATGCAGTACCGGTCCTCCTCGATCATACGGATGATCTTGCCGAGGAGACTGTGCGCTTTCTTGAAGCCGATGAGGGCCTTGTCTTTCTGGGGGTTCATGGGAACGGGGGAAGAGGGGATGGGGAGATGAGGAATGAATGATGCTACTGCACAATGAACGATCCGCGCGCCATGCCCATGCTGCAGCTGAAGGCGAGGCGGCCGGGCGAAGGAGGCGTGAACTCGATGACGTTCTGTCCGCGCGTGAGGCGCTGCGAAATATTGAGGGAGGGGATGACGATGGAGCTGGTGCAACCGCTCGCATTCGTCGCATCCACGAGCCAGCGAACGGGCACGCCCGCTTTCACAGTGAGCGTACTCGGTTCGTACCCGGAGGGCAGAACCTTCATGGAGATCTCCTGCACACCGTTGGCGATGGCTGGAACTCCCGCGGCAGCGGAAGGCCGTGTTCCGTAGGAGAAGATGCTCGCGGCGTCGAGTCCCGTGAGCGCGAGAGCGCTCCGCGCGTTGTAGAGCGCGAGGACGAAGACGAGCGTTCCCGCGAATCGCAGGAAGATACGGGAAGCCGATCCCTTCGCCGTCGAAGAGATGGCGCTGATGCCGAGGAGAGAGGGGAGTGTCCCGAGTGCGAAGACACCCATCGTCAGCGCTCCCGACACGAATGAGCCGGACGCGAGCGCCACGACCTGGAGCGACTGCGTGAACCCGCAGGGCAGGAAGAACGTGAGCGCGCCGAGCGTGAAGGGCGCGAGCGGATGGTCATGTTCAGCGAGGCTCGTGATCCAGCGTGAGAGGCGTTTGGGCGGGCGGAAACCAAACAATCCCTTCGGGACGATTTGCAGGATGGACAGCGCGAGCCAGAGCATCACGAACGCAATGACGAGATTGAGGTACCCCGTGACACGCGGCGTGATGGTGATGGCCTGCCCGATGAGACCCACGACGCCGCCGAGGAGCGTGTACCCGAGGAGTCGGCCGACATTGAAGGAGAGGAGCGGACGAAATTTCTCCCGCGTCGTCTGCGACTGGCGTGCTTTGTTGTACGTCGCCGCCATGGCCAGGAGGAGCCCTCCCGTCACGGCGAGGCAGCTGGATGAACCCGCGATGAGCCCGATGAGGAAGATGCCGCCGAACGAGAGTGCGCCGGACGTGGACGGGGCGAGCGAGATGAGATCAAATGACCGGAGGAAGAGGTAGAGCGCAAAGATGATCAGAAGCGACGCCCCGATCTCCAGCCACTTCCGGGAGCCGTCTGCCTGGGCGGATTCCTTTGAGCCTTTCCCCTGCGTGAGCAGGCAATACCCGGCTGATTGAATGACGGCTTCCACTTCCTCCTTGGAAGGGATGGCACGGGGATCCACCCGCAACTCTGCAATGCCGGTCCGATGATTGACATCGACACCGAGAACACCCTTGATGTCCATCAATTTGCGCTCCAGGAGGATCTCACAGCTTCCGCAGTGCATGCCTCCTATGCGCAGGGTGGCGAATCGTTCTGTCTCAGGAGTGGATGGCATGGTTTCAAAATGGAAGAAATGGGGAACCCGTGAGGAGCCTGTCATGTTCTTGATGCTAACAGGGTATCAGACATGGCTTCTGCGAGTCAAGATACCCCCACCCTAGGTCATGGTATTTCGCCTCGACAACCTCCGGGGTTGCCCTCACAGTATCAGAAGCCGTTTTTCACTTGCCCGCTGGAGGCCCTTTCCCTAGACTTCCCCGGCAGTATGTTCGCAATCGTCGATATCGCCGGCACGCAGGAATTGGTGGAACAGGGGATGAAACTCCAGGTTCCGCTCCTCGGGGAGAAGGAAGGCACGTCCGTCACATTCGACAAGGTGCTGCTCATCGCTGATGGCGAGGATATCGCCGTAGGCACGCCGTTCGTCTCCGGCGCGAGCGTCGCTGCGAAGGTGCTCGGCACGGGCAGGGGTGACAAGATCCGCATCCAGAAAGCTCACCGTCGCAAGCGCTACCGCCGCGTCAAAGGACACAGACAGGGGTATACGGAGATCGAAGTGACGAAGATCAGCCGCTGAGGAGGCGAATGGATAATAGAAAATTGATAATGGACAATATTGGGAGTGCTTCTCGAGTGAAGTACGTGTCCATTTTTAATTTATCAATTATCCATTATCAATTCATCCGTCACTCCAATCGCTTCCTCAGTGATCGGATTCTCTCTAGCGTGATTCCCATGTTCTGCATGCACGCGATCGTCTCGCCGAGGCGCTCCCCGGACCGCAGGAGGTGATTCAGGTAACTCTTCGAGTGCCTTCGTGACAACGGAGAAGGGGAGTCGGCATCAATGGGCGAATGATCATGAATGTACTGGGCATTAAGGATGCGGATCTTCGATCCGTCGCTCCCGTAGATCGTCCCATGCCGCGCCTCGCGCATCGGCAAGACGCAATCGAACATGTCGATGCCCTTGGCCACGGCCGTTTCCATCTGTTCAATGCGACCAACGCCCATCAAATAACGAGGCTTGCCTTTGGGAAGCAGGGGACAAACATCATCGAGGACACCGTACATTTCCTCCTCCGATTCTCCGACGGCCAACCCACCGATGGCGTACCCGTCGAACCCGATGGCGATCAGCTCCTCGGCGCACTTCTTGCGCAGGTCACGATGGAGACCACCTTGGATGATGCCAAAAAGCAGTGGCGAACGTGTCATGGTGAGCGGAGTCGAACCATCACGTTCGCGCGTGTCGACCCTTCGACTACGCTCAGGGTGACACGCTTGTTCATGCACCTTCTTACATTCCTTCGCCCATTTCAACGTCCGATCCACCGCCGTTTCAATTTCCCCCCGCGGAGCCTTCGACGGCGGGCACTGGTCGAAGCACATGATGATGTCCGCGCCGAGTTTGCGCTGGATCGTCATCGCTTCCTCAGGCCCGAGGAAGAGGGGAGTGCCGTCGAGGTGGGAAGCGAACGAAACTCCTTCGTCCGTCACCTTGCGCAGCGCTTCAAGCGAGAAGACCTGGAACCCGCCGGAGTCCGTGAGGATCGGCTTGTCCCAGCCAATAAACTTATGTAACCCTCCCGCTTCCGCGACTACATCCTCGCCCGGACGGATATGCAGGTGGTACGTATTGCAGAGCATGATCTGCGCACCGAGCGTTTCCAGATCCTCCAGCGTAATGCCCTTCATCGCCCCGGCCGTGCCGACGGGCATGAAGAACGGGGATTCAAGAACACCATGAGTTGTCTGCAGCCTTCCTCGACGCCCAAGCTCCGTATCTCGTGACAGGGAAAACATAAGAAAAGGATACCGAAGAAACCGGATAAACCGAAGACGCAACGAACACCAGCTCAATTACCACGATACTTTTTCAACGCTCATCCCGTCCCACTGCACTTGCTTCAGAGTGTCCACCTATTCATTCATGAGCCCGAGAAGACGTTCGGCAGTATCGGAGAGCGACTTACACACGACGGTGCCGATAGCAGGAGACACCTCCCCATGCTGTTCCGAGTGATGCTCTGGCCGATCCTCTAACACACCCATTTCCGGAACCCCCCTTCCCCTTGAGGCAATTTCATCTACGTCACATCCACCTCTGGGCTCAGAACGCCAGTTCCGTACATCGACATCTAAGCCGCAAATTGGATCATGATTCAAACCCACGAAAAGACAGTAACAGAATGTATCGTCGATTCAAGTCAATTACTTCTGCGTGACCTTCTCGATGATCTTGTCGATCAACCCGTAGTTGAGCGCTTCCTGTGCAGTCATGAACTTGTCGCGCTCGGTGTCCTGCTTCACCTGATCGAGCTTCTTGCCTGAGTGCTTCGCGATGAGCTCATTGAGGAGGTTCTTCGTGCTGATGATGTGCTCCGCATGAATAGCGATGTCCGTCGCCTGACCTTCCGCACCACCAAGCGGCTGGTGAATCATGATCTCGGAGTGAGGGAGTGCGAAGCGCTTGCCCTTGGCCCCGCCCATGAGGATCACGGCGCCGCCGGATGCGGCCATTCCCAAGCACACCGTGGAGATGTCCGGCTGCACGTACTGCATCGTGTCGTACATGGCGAGAGTGGACGTGACCTGCCCACCGGGGGAATTGACGTAGAGGATGATGTCCTTCTTCTGATCCTGCTTCTCGAGGAAGAGGAACTGCGCGATAATGGCATTGGCCACATCATCATTGATGGCAGTGCCGAGAAAGATAACGCGATCCTCGAGGAGACGAGAGTAAATGTCGTACACGCGCTCACCGAACTGCGTTTTCTCGATGACGGTGGGGACGATGAAGTTCATCACGTTGCCGTCGCGGGAGAGCTTCGAGGCGATGGACTGAATCTTGGGGTGCATGGATCGGGAGGGAAGAAACGTAAGAAAGGGCGGAAAAGGCAGAAAGGTTTGCTTTTGATGTTGATTTCCAAACCGATACAATCATAGCAAATTTCGAGTCTCTCTCACAGTTTTCAATGATCCTCTTTGTGTTCTATGCCGCAATTGTCACCAGAAATTGACACAGAGATTAGGCGCTTTCTGGAGCGCTCAAAACGCCCCCTGATCGTCATTCTCGGGCCAACGGCGAGCGGAAAAACGGATTTCTCCCTTGATCTTGCGTGTCACGTTGAGCGCAGTCGAAACGCGACAGGCTCAGCAGAAATCGTGAACGCCGACTCTCACCACCCTTCGACTACGCTCAGGGTGACACCTTCATTCGAAATCGTGAACGCTGACTCAAGGCAGCTCTATAAATATATGGACATCGGCACCGCCAAGATCAATCCGGATGAGATGAGAGGGGTTACACACCATCTCCTTGACGTCCTCGATCCGAAAGAAGAAGTGACGGCCGCGTGGTACAAAGAGCGTGCCACGAAGGCCATCGATGAAGTTCTTGAACGCGGCAACATCCCGCTCCTCGTCGGCGGCTCGATGCTCTACATCAGTGCCGTCATCGATGATTTGCAGTTTGTGCCTTCGCCCGATCCTGCAATCCGAAAAAGACTGGATGAGGAATACGACCGGGATGGAGGTGCTGCACTCTATGCGAAACTTCAGAGACAAGACCCGGAAACCGCGGAAAGGTTTTCCGTCCGAAACAAGCCCTACGTCATCCGCGCGATAGAAATACTGGAAACGATCGGAACGCCTTCATCAGTGAAGAGGAAAGGGGACTCGCCCTACGATCTCCTGATTTTCGGCATGGAGTGGGAGCGAGAGGAACTTGTGAAAAGAATTAAAGCGCGGACGAGACAGCTATTTGAGAAAGGCTGGATCGATGAAGTACAACGCCTTTTGGAGAGGGGCTACTCCGTTGACGATCCTGGTATGCGAAGCCAAGGCTACCGCGATATCGCTGAGGTCCTCGCGAACGGAAAACCGAAAATTGATAATGGAGAATTATTGGATGCGTTGATCGAGTCGATTTCTGCTCAGGCGAGGCAGTATGCGAAGAGGCAGATGACGTGGTGGAGAAGAGACCCGCGCATCAAGTGGATTCCATCAAAGAACTAGAACTTCAGAATATCGCCGTACTTCGCTTCGAGCTTGGCCTTCATCTGCCACAGCTCCTCGATCATCTGCTGGAGCTGCGGGGCGGCGTCGGGTGTCTTCTTGCTGAGGTAGAAATCCGCGATGTGCTTGAGGAGGCTCGCGATATTCACCATGGATAAATCCACGGTCCCGCGATCGCCCTCTTTGATCGCCTCATATGCTCCGGAGTTGTAGAACGTGGATGTCTCGTACACATTGATCTCTCCCTCCGTGATCATGCGCGAGATCGTCTTCACGAAATTCGTGTGCTCATCGCCCATGGGGCCCGCCGGGGACTGTCCCGCCTTCTTCTGCGCTTCCTCGGAAAGATTCTTGTGCTGATCGTAGAGGGAACCAAGGTCTGCCATAGGACATGATTCTAGCACAGAAGGAATCAGCATCCGATGCCTATTTCGCGCTGACTGTCACCGATCCCCTGATGTCCGGTTTGTCCTTTTCGTGATACATCCACAATCCAGAGGTGGAGAACGGGAAGCACCACGTCTCGCCCGCAGAAATGCTCTTCCCGGGATCGAACGGTGAGGGGGACAGTGCATCGGATACAGGATGGCGATCAACGTTCTCCGCGTTGACCCAACACACGGTACTATTCACCCCCACGGTGACGACGGAAGGGACGAATCCCTGCGCGTTCATCTCAATCGTCACGGGCTTCATCGTTGGCTGCGTAATCCTAAGAGAGAAACGATTCTGGAACAAGGCAAACACCGCGGTGAGAACCACCGCAAAAACGAGAAGGAATACTGTGGTGTACTGCGATTTGTTCATGGAACCGATTGTACCAACGTCTCTGAGAGCCGTCACCGGAAACCCGCGTTGGCGCTATACTGCTTCCGTGCACCCAAATGACCGCCTCACCATGGGATTGCTCCGCACCACGCGCGACCATGTGACGGCGCTGGAGAGTATGGACATTCGGACAGTGGAGGATCTGCTCCTCTACTTCCCGCGTGCACACGAGGACCTGAGCATGATGCAGACCATCGCGACCGCGCCGCTCGACGAGAAGGTGACGATTCGCGGGACAGTGAGCGACGTGAAGCTCGTGCGCATCCGCGGCGGGAAGCAACTCGTGACGGCAAAGTTCCTCGATACGGAAGGGTCTCTCGCGGACGTCGTGTGGTTCAATCAGCCGCATATCAAGCGGATGCTCACGGACGGGGCGGACGTGGTCCTCACGGGCAAGCTCGTTATCAAGGGATCGAAGATTCAGTTCCAGAGTCCCCAGTTTGAAAAGGAAGGCGAGCGGCCCCTCGTCCACGCCGGACGTCTCGTGCCCGTGTACGCGCAACACGAGATCATCAATACGAAGTGGCTGCGGGAGAAGATGTTCCTCGTGAAGGGTGCGATCGACGAATTGTCGGAGACGCTTCCCGCGGACATCGTGAAGGAGGAGGGACTCATTCCGCGCAGAGACATGATCCGGTCACTACACTTCCCGGACAAAGCGGAGGATGTGGATCGCGCGTTCGACCGTCTCGCGTTCGAGAAGATGTACGAGCTGCAACGGGAGGCGCTGGAACGGAAGAAGCTCTGGCAGGGCGCCATTCAGGAACGGCTGAAGACGCCCATGGACATCGAGCTCATCCGCGCCTTCTTCGCGTCACTGCGTTTCACCCCCACGGGGAGCCAGAAGATCGCCATCTACGAAATCCTCCGCGACATGGAGAAGGACGTGCCGATGTCGCGTCTGCTAGAAGGCGACGTCGGCTCCGGCAAGACACTCGTTGCAGTCTCCGTGATGGCCAACGCCGTGCGCCACGGCGGCCAGTGCGCGCTCATGGTGCCGACGGAAGTGTTGGCGCGACAGCACGCAGAAGGCATTTCGCGACTGCTCCTCACGTTCCATTCGTTCCTGCAGAAGCAACCTGCGTCCTCCAGGATGCAATTCCAGCTGCCCACGATCGCGCTCCTCACGGGTTCCACGCCGAGGTCCGAAGCCGATGCGATCAAGCGCAGCCTGGCCTCGGGTCTCGTCGACATCGTCATCGGCACGCATGCACTGATCGAAGACACCGTCCGGTTCAAGGATCTGCGCCTCGTCATCGTCGATGAGCAGCACCGCTTCGGCGTGACGCAGCGCGCGCGCCTGCGGGAGAAGGGGAGTCCACACTTCCTCTCCATGACCGCCACGCCGATCCCGAGGACGCTGGCGCTGACGGCCTACGGCGATCATGACCTCTCGGTTCTGCTCGAGAAGCCCGGCCGCCGGCAGCCGATCCAGACGAAGGTCGTCGCGCCGAAGGATCGCAGGACGGTCGAACTCTTCATCGACCATGAAATCGCCAGAGGCCGACAATCCTTCGTCATCTGCCCACTCATCACCGAGAGCGACGAGCTGGCGGAAGTGCGCAACGTCGAGCAGGAGACGATCCGTCTGCGCAAGGAATTCCCGCGCCGGAAGATCGCCATGCTGCACGGGAAACTCATGCCGCAGGAGAAGCAGGAGATCATGCGCGCGTTCCGGGAGAAGCAATTCGACATTCTCGTCTCCACCTCCGTCATCGAAGTCGGCATCGACGTCCCCAACGCGACGATCATCCTCATCGAAGGCGCAGAGCGTTTCGGCCTGGCACAACTCCACCAACTGCGCGGGCGCGTCGGCCGGGGCGACGAGAAGAGTCACTGCTTCCTCTTCACGAGCAAGCAGGATCAAGCGGATTCCCCGCGCCTCAAGGCGATGGAGCAGTACGACTCGGGCTTCATGCTGGCGGAGATGGATCTGCGGCTGCGCGGCCCCGGCGAGATTTTCGGCACGCGCCAGAGCGGAATCCCGGATTCCTTCCTCCGCGCCACGATGAAACCGGAGTTGATCGCGAGAGCGCGGAGGGCTGCTGAGAGGGTCCTCTTTCCGGAGAGAGCTTCAACGCAATCATTGTGAGGGCAGAAATGGGAGAAAGGAAAGGAAAGGAAGGGGAGAAAGGAGAATCGGAGTTACACGTTTCTTTCTCTTCTGCCATTTCTTCCCTTTCTTTCCTCTTCTGCAAGCCACAGTATCATTTTTGCATACCTAAATTGTTGCGACGATGTTCCCGGTGAGTAGGATACCGCCGCTGTCTTACCAACCGACACGCAGATTATATATTTCTTTCTTCTTCGCTCATATGGTCAACATGCTCCATATTCGTACCGAGAATGGTCCAGTCCCCGTTAATGCCGCAGAATTTGGCCGCGAGACTCTCCTCCAACCATGCGCCGATGGTTCTCATGTTGTTGTAGAAGGAACCGCGAAAACGCATGAGATCATCCAAGCTGCCGTTGACGCCCGTGGAGGTGTCACCGTCCAGGAAGCTCAGGCCTGATTCTTCAGCTTTTCAGACAAGGTCGAGTGGTGCCTCCGCACCTGAAATTTCGCTTTTTTGGCCGAAACAAGACTGGTACACTACCTCAGCTTCCCAGTTTTTCTATGGCCGACCAGCCAACTCCGCCGCCCCCACCACCTCCGCCGCGTCCCGGTGACGCCGTTCCGGAAGGTGGTCTCGATCCCTCGCAAGTCTTCTCCGCTCCTCCGGGAGCGGGTCCCGGCTCGATGGGTGGTGGCATGCCGCCGCCGCAGGGTGGTGCGCAGCCGCAGACACAGGGAGATGCCGGCGCCCCCCCGCCTCCGCAGGATGCAGGCCCGCCGCCGCCGCCTCCGGGGACAGTCGCGACGAAGGAGATGGGATTCGACGAGGAAGATCTGAAGATTCTCGCCCAAGTCGGCAATTACCGCTTCGGCAGCATCGCGAGCACACTCACGAACGAGGGCATAGCCGTCCCCGCACACCCGGAAACAACGTTCGACGTCAACGCCTTCCTCTCGCTCCTTTCCGGCAGCATTTCGCTCACCCGTGACGAGAAGTGGCGCATCATCCAAGCCATCCCGAAACTCAGCCAATTCCAGATCGACGAGCTGCAGAAGATCCTCCGTGAGGAGAAGCAGAAATTCTCCGAGCTCTCGCCGAAGCACCTCCTCCAGCTCCAGAAACTCGAGCAGAAGCACTCTGAAGACTGGAAAGACCTGCAGTCCATCCTCCGTCAGAAGAACGTGAAGAAGGAGGAGGAGTCGAAGGTCGACGACATCCGGAAGCAGCTGGGGCTTTGAAGAACGTCATCCCGAGCTTGCCGAGGGATGAGTCGTCATGGTTCGACCAACTCACCATGACGTTGTGTTCACGTATTCGCCACGAACACCCCGAGCAGAACGATTCCCACGAGCGTCAGGATGATGCCTTTCGCGATACCCCTCCCGAGCATGCAGTGCACCGTCGAGAGGAGCAGGAAGAGGAATGCCGCCGCTGAGAGACGGATGACGAGGAGCGAGCGAAAGAGACCGTCTAGCGCGGAAAGCTGAAAGGGGAGCCTGCGGAGGTACTGATAGCTGCCGAGTGCCTCGATGACGAAGTACCACGCGAGCAGCCACCCCGCATAGAGGCGCAGCGTGTCCAGGAGCGGGTAGTAGGCATGTGAAGGAATGGCGAACGTTTCCTTCGGTTCCGCGAATACCGATTCGAGAGGAGAGTGCGGAGGAAGCTCACCCTCTTCATCTGTATCCGTCCACTGTGGAATCTCGTTGCCACGGGATTCCTCGACGCCGTCGCCGTTCGAAGAGGGGAGAGGATCCATCAAAGGGATGAAGACGCTGCAGAAACCTCGGAGGTCGAGAGGTTCTGCGTCATGTACGTCACCGCATCACGCAATTCCCGTGGTGCACGAATCTCGAAGTGACGCTGACCCGTCCAGGCCCTGAATCCGACGACATTCACTCCCTGCTCCACGACACTGCCATCAGTCGTCCCAGATGGGAGAGAGCCGGGGAGAAAGGAAACTGAAAGCGGTCCGTCTCCCACCTTCTCTATCTCAGAAGCGCTCATCTCCACATACCACAGGGTCCCGTTCTCCGCACCAAAGGAGTTGTACCACCAGTTCTTGTGCACCGGAACGCAGAATCCGATGTGCGACGTGCAGTACTGCTGGTTCCAATTGGACACGGCCATGTTTGCCTTCGCCATCGCGGATGTCTGTTCCGAGGAAGTCCCGGCCGTCGCAGCTGCGGAGGATGCGGCGGCGGAAGAGGCTGCAGCGGAGGAGGAAGCACGTGGCGGGGGCGGAGCCTCGGAAGAGCTGGACGGGAGCTGCAGAGCGGGGAGAGAGGAAAGAACGGGGAAGAATGACGGGGAAGAGGTTTCTTCAGTTGAGGACGAACTGCTCTCTTCCACAGAACTCGATGAGGACGATTCCTCCCCGTTGAGGAGCAATGCAATCTGGGTGACGCGCATGATCGAAGCGACACCCTCCACCGTGGGTCGAACGATGCCCGTGACGCGCACCTGATCACCAACATACTCATTGAGAGAAACCGCATCGCTTTCAAGGAGCAGGAACTGCCCCTCTCCGTAGCGCAATCGATGCGTCCCCTCCATGTAGATGCCCACACCCGCCTCCTCCAGGATTCCCTGATAGGAGACCTCCATTTCCTGCTCAGGAAGCGAAGAGTCCTCGGAAGAGGAGGAGGAGCCCGTTTCATCCCCACCTGCAGGGGAACGAATGGAGGAAACGGAGCACGCGGCAATAGTCAGGGTCAGAATCCCGATGCCCGCGAAGGTGAGCTTGTAACGCATGGTGGAAAACAGGAAAGAAACATCGATCACTTACCGGCCAGCATCGCGTCGATCGCTGTCTTGAAATTCTCGAGCGGCTGCGCACCGGAGATCAACTGCGTCTTCTTGGTGGCATTGTTGTAGAGGAAGTTCGCAGGGGTACCGCGAACGCCGGCCGCGGCGCCTCCGTCCTCATCGCTCTGGACCTTGGCTGCGTACTTACTGCTCTCAAGACACGTCTTGAACTTCGCCTGGTCTGCTCCGACGGAAACCGCCACCTTCGTGATCTCCTCATTCGTGAACTGGGTCGTCGTGTCGCCGAACACCTTGTCTGAATACTTCCAGAACGCATCATTCCCGGCGAGCTCTGCCACGCACTCCGAGCCTTCCGCGAGCTTCTGAGCGTACTCATGGAAACTGAGCGGGAAGTTCCGGTACACCAGATTCACGTCGTTCTTGTAGGCAGCGAGCACTTCTTCCATCGTCGTATGAGCGCGCTTGCAGTAGGGACACTGGAAATCCGTGTACGTGATGATCGTTATCTTCGCATTCGCCGGTCCGCGCTTGTGATCTTTCGCTGTCACCTCAGCGACGGGACCTGAGGGTTGCTGCGTGGGGGCTGCCGACGTCGGCGTGGGCGCTGTGGGCGAAGGAGCCTGCGCAACGCGCGAAGCACCGCCCGTGAAAATCGCGAGAGAATATCCGACGATGACGCCAATGAGACCCAGCGACACTGCGAACCAGACACCATTTCCCTGTGGTCGCGGAGAAGTTTCCAGGGTGGACATACGAAAAGAGGGGAAGAAAAGAATCCCAAATGGGAACAGCACGTATCATACACAAGGGAACAACCCCTTCACGGAATCCGATTTGACAGAGTCTTAAGCGGCTTTTTTCATACTATCTCCTGACTAAATTAAGACATCCAGGAGCAATCCATCAAACACTGAGAACCGTACTTCCCTTCATTTTAGCGATGACGAATTCCCTTCTGCACTCACTTACAAGCTTGCATACTCTTTTCTCAGCTGTCTCGGAATCGCAAGGTACCGTGAGAGAACGATGTCATTTCGTTCGACACCGGCAGCCGAAGTTACCGAGTGAAGCCAGGCGATCTCATTGACGGAGAGTGAACGTCCGAGCTGAGAACGCAACTCCGCGGATTCCGTTCCCTGGAAATACGGTCCGTTCAACGCGATCACTCGACCATCAGATGTCCCGTAGAAGTGTACAGAAGCCTCAAACCCGTCCGAGTACGCCTGCATCAGGAGCGGATGCCCCGTATCGTTGACGAAGGAGAGATCCTGCTTGTACGGAAACACGGTCGCATCGATACCGACTCCGTACTTCTCGTAGTACGTCACGTACAGACTGTGATTGGCCCGCTCCAGAACCGGTAACCCCGCATTGAGCACTGCACGATAGACCGTTGTCGCCACCTGGCAAATTCCGCCGCCGGGGAACGACACGAGATCCTTCCCGTTCATGATGACAAGCGCGTTCTGCCAACCGCTTCCGCCCATATTCCCGACGACGTCATTGAATGACACCGTCGCTCCGGCAGGAATCATGACACCGTTCACATACTCCGACAGTCCCTTGCGGACATTGGAAATGCGACCCCCGCCCGAACCCTGGAAATTGCTCCTGCCAGTCGCCAGGAGTTGGAGGTCGCCGAGCTTGAGACCTGTCTGATTGATGATGCGACCATCTGCACGCGGCACGGCGAGCGTGAGCGTGGACCCGGTCGAGAGGAGCATGGATCGAACACTCGTCGTCGCCTCTCCGGCATCCCACGCGAAGCCAGGCTTCGCAGGTTGATCGGCAGTGACACGCTGGATACCGTCATCATCCGTGACTGCGGAAATCGTGCTGTCCTGCGGTCGTGGCAGGAGAGGAGTCAGAAGAGCGGCGAGATCCTCCTTCATGCTCGACGGATCGAGCCGGAATGACAGGTTCGTCCGCGAGATGTCCGCCTGAATCCACAGAGGGGAACGTGCGGGAGAGAGAACACCGCCGGTCATCGTGCCATCGTCAGTCTGGAGCGTGAGCTGCAACGAACGCGAGAGGAGGTGGCGCCGTTCCGTAATCGCCTGAGCAATGCGGGGGAGGGGAATGTCCTGCCCATACGTACGCTTAATGCGATCACCAAGGCGACTGGAAACTCGCTGCAAGTCCGCATCAATGCTCATCGTGCTTCCGCTCTCCGATATCGTATTCACAACGGCTTGCGCGACAGCCGCAGATGGTTTGAATACCAATCGATTCGTAACGGAGAGAAGGCCGCTCATGGAACGTAAGAGGAACACGCATGCGACGATTCCCATGATGCGGACGACATGTTTCATAGATGTTTGTTGTTTGTGGTGATATTGTAGTATATTTTGACATATTAGTCAAATAGTATAATAACAGCAGTAGAATATGTTGTACTCGTATCTCCTCCGCAATATTCGTTCCGTAGGATACGCTGTTTCCGTGTCCTCATCTGAAAAATTCCTTCGCGCCTACGACGCGTATGCCGACGAGCTCTTTCGCCACTGCTACTTCCGGACGTCGGATCGTGAACAGGGGATGGATATCATGCAGGAAACATTCCTCCGCACCTGGGAGTACATCGCCAAGGGCGGAATCATTCGTCACATGCGCGGCTTCCTCTACCGGACCGCGCACAACCTGATCATCAACGCGGCAATGAAGAAGACAACCGTCTCCCTCGAGCGACTTCAGGAAGAGGGATTTGACCCCGGCGATGAACGCGTACGACCGCCGGGAGCCGCCATCGATGAGAAACTCGTCGTTGCTCTGCTGCAGCACCTTGATCCGGAAGACCGGGATCTCCTCATCATGCGGTACATCGACGAGCTCGGTCCTGCGGAAATCGCGGAGATTACCGGCCTCTCCGCCAATGTCATTTCCGTTCGTCTGCACCGGGGAGTGAAGAAGCTCCGTACCCTCCTGCCCTCATGAATATTCTGGAACGTTTCTTCTCGTCGGCAAAGCGCGTCGGACTCCGGAGACCGGAACGGGAGTCAGTGCGGTCATTCCTTGAGAAAGCAACGACAGAACTTGTAAGAACGAAGGCTCAGGACGGTCTTCAGGGTGTGATGGACGTTCCTCCCACACTTTTCCTCGCCGCCGCGCGATCTGTTCGTGCGAACAGAGATGATCTCTCGCGCGTGCGTTCGACGCTCGCAGCGTACACAATTTCGTACCTACCACAACGGATGCGTAGCTTCCTGCTGCTCAAACGCTCTCTCGCCGCCGTTGGTGCCACGCTCGTTTTCGGTTCGACGGTATGTGTTGCAGCAGAGAGCGCGGTTCCCGGCGACGTTCTCTATCCGGTCAAGACCGCCGTGAACGAGCCTGTCCTCGAAGCCATGGCATCACTCACTCCCGCAACCCGTGCACAGTGGAAAGTGACGCAGGTGAATCGTCGGCTGCAGGAGATGGGACACCTCTCCGACCGCGAAGAACTGACACCGGAACATGAGGAGAAACTCACACGAAAGATCGAGGAACGCATGCAGCAGGCGCTCACGCAGATCGATGCGCTGGAAGAAACGGATCAGGCAGGGAGTACTGCTGAAATCCGCGACTCGCTCGGGCAGACGCTCCGGAAGAATGAGAAGCTCCTGAAGAAACTGGAACAGACCCGTCCTGCTCTCCGTCCGCAAGTCCGCCAGTACCTCCGCAGGACGGAAGAGAAGGAAATCAGTGATTCTTCACATGCATCAAAGAGGGGGGAGGAGAATCGGCCAGAGAAGCCCAACCAACCCGAAGAAATGCATGAAAAGGCGCAGGAAAAGAATGCGAAATGACCTTCGCGCAGCGAACAGATAGAAACTTCCTTGACGGGACGGAATTCGAGGATAGCCTTTGGCATCCCTCCACTCCTATGATCAGCACATCCCGTATGCCCGAACCCGTATTCACACCGCTGCCACTCTCCGACCCACGTCTAAGTGATGATCCGGAGGAAGAGCGCTTCCTGCGGGAAGCAATGACGCAGACACTTCGCGTACCCTACAAAGGGTGGGAACCAGTGGGATCAACACAGGAAACCGTCGAGACGGCCGTTCAAAACGTTCTTCGGTGAGGAGCTGTTTTCGTTCCTGGACACTCTGTAAACAACGCTCCAATTATTTTTCGTGGTGGCCCAGGGCAGAATCGAACTGCCGACGCCAGGCTCTTCAGGCCTGCGCTCTACCACTGAGCTACCGGGCCACGTGGTACGGAGATCTCACCCGCTCATTGTAGCAGGCTTCCTCGAAATGGGCTTGCCATGAGCGAGTCCCGCGCATGCGGGACGAGTCGAATGGTGGAGCTGAGGGGACTTAAACCCCTGACCTCTGCAATGCGAATGCAGCGCTCTATCAGCTGAGCTACAGCCCCAGAAAAGAACGACCGGGGAATTGTACAAGGTCTTTCGCGAAATTCCACTCCTCTTCAGAGGTATTCCTCCACCCTCCTCTTCCCGATAAATACCGACTCCTCACCCGATCGCATGCTCTGAAGCGCTTTCGTGATCCCCACGCGGTCCAGGATGTTGCGGAAGCGCTGCACAGCTTCCTCGTTGTCAAAGTTCGTCATCACGGTCATCTGTTCGAGGCGTTCGCCGAGGATGTGAATGCCGTCCGCCTTCCTCTCGATGCGGTACACGCCCATCTTCTTCGCCGCGAGGTGTGGACGCAGGATCGGAATGATCTTGCCCTCCTCTTTCAGCAGTTCCTGACGCTCCTCCTCACGGCTCGATCGCTCCTTCAGTACGAGCGGAAGCAGATCGTGCATCAGTTCCTTCGTGCCCTTGCGCGTCGCAGCCGAAATACTCGCGAACACTTTCACTTTTGCTTTCTTCAACGCCTTCACGAAGGCAGCCGTGTCATCAGCGACGAGGTCGGCCTTGTTGAGAATCACGAGTTCTTTCTTCTTCGAGAGAGTGGGGGAGTAGGCCTCCAGTTCCTTCCGGATGGCTTTGTAATCCGCAACAAGCGCATCCACATCCGGCTCCTCGCCTTCTCGCAACGCCCGGCCGATATCCAGCACATGCAGGAGAATCCCCGTGCGCTCGATGTGCTTGAGGAACGCGCCGCCGAGGCCTTTGCCTTTGTGTGCCCCCTCGATGAGCCCCGGCACATCGCACACGACGAAGGAGCGACCGGAGACCGTGACGACGCCGAGATTGGGAATGAGCGTCGTGAAGGGATAGTCTGCGATCTTCGGTCGCGCAGCGGACACGGCCGCAATGAGCGTGGACTTCCCGACGCTCGGGTACCCGATGATGCCGACGTCCGCGACGAGCTTGAGCTCCAGCTTCACCTTTCGTTCCTCTCCCGGCTCGCCGAGCTCCGCGAATTCCGGCCCCTGCCGCGTGGAGCTCTTGAAGTGCGCATTGCCGTAGCCGCCCCTGCCTCCGTGCGCGATCAACAAACGGTCACCGTGCGTGAGGAGCTCGCCGAACATTTCCGGACGTTCACCGGAAACATCCGTGACCACCGTACCGGGCGGAACGAGGAGCAGGAGATCTTCTCCACTTCTGCCCGCACGCAACTGCCCACCTCCCGCGCGGCCACACTCCGCGGCGAAGCGCTTCCTGGAGGCGAAGTCCGAAAGCGTGTCCGTGTTCTCATCCGCGACCAGGAACACCGAGCCGCCCCGGCCACCGTTGCCGCCGTTCGGCCCGCCCAAGGGCACGTACTTCTCACGACGCCAACTGACGGTCCCCTGACCGCCGTCGCCGCCTTTGATATCGATGATGGCTTCGTCGAGGAACATGGAAGAATTGTATCTGTTTGATATAAATCGACGCTAGACAAACAGTTCCGTCATTGTAGCATGCTTCACCACTATGGAATACGAAAACACAGTCGGCCTATCCGAGCAGACAACGCTCCTGGAGCCGCAAGAACTCAGTGCATACGTGCGTCGTGCGCAAGAAGAGTATGGCTACATCGTTGAGGGGGATCCGGCAATGACGCGCGTCATCGAGGACATTGCAATCTTCTCACGCATGAACATCATCATGACGATTCTGGGGGAACCGGGAGTCGGGAAGGAGGGGGCCGCGAGACTCATCCATGCATTCTCCGAAGAACGGGGACCGTTCGTTGCCGTGAACATGGCAGGAATCAGTCCAAGTCTCATTGAATCAGAACTCTTCGGCCACGTACAAGGGGCCTTCACCAACGCCGACGATGATCGTGAGGGCCGCTTCGAACAAATCAGCAAAGGCGGAACACTCTTCCTCGATGAAATCGGAGATCTTCCAATCGAGAAACAGGGCGTATTCCTTCGGGTACTCGCGCAACGCATTTTTCACAGAGTGGGAGACAATGAAGAAGTCGGGTACAGCGGAAGGGTTGTTTGCGCGACGAATGCAGACTGGGAAAACGCAGTGCAACTGGGCAAAATCAGACAGGACCTCCACGGTCGTCTCTCCGCATGCACGCTGCAACTCCCGCCATTCCGTACCCGCACGATAGAACATCGCACTGCCCTCATCTCACATTTCGTGAAATGCATGGAACAAGAGGTGAAGCATCCCCTGCGTCTCTCCCCAGAAGCTCTTCAGGTGCTCCTCGCCATAAACGACAACAACAATAATGTTCGCGAAGTTGAGAATGTGATCCGGAGAAGTGCGGCGTATGCCGCATGCCAAAACTACTCCATAGAAATGCATCACGTTCAACGTGCGCTCCGGGGATCCTCATCAGTTGAATCTTCCCCCGCACAAAGTGCAAGTACGATCATGAAACCCTTGGTTGAAATGCATGGACTCGGGGATGCCATGGAACTCGTGAAGAGGCAGGTCGTCAGAGACGCACTTCGACGCAACTGCGGCAACATCTGTCAAACGGCAAATGAACTCAGGCTTGATCGACATAATCTGCAGCGCTTACTCAAAAATTGGGATATGAAGAAATGAGGGAATCTCTTCGCTCGAACACAGATTATTCGGTTCCAGACGACCATCGCCGCACTTGAGCTCAAAAAATGCTTCTTCCAAATATACAGACTGAAGTACAGTGCTCCTCCTCTCCCGCCGCCATACCGCATCTCCAGCCACATGCCACCTCCTGAGCCACTTCCAGCAACGTATATCAGTGACGAGCTCTTTGAACAGGAACAGTGTTTCGGGGCGCGAACGTACCACCTCATGCATGGGCAGGCACATCGCCACGAAGAAGAAGTACTTGAAGATCAGACGCAGAGAAATCAATTTGGTCGATTTGTTCAAGCACGGATAGCCGCGACGCACACTGCAGTATTTTGCCTCCTGCAACGCGTATTGAAAATGACAGAAGCTCTGCATGCTGATAATCCGAGCTTCATTGTGGATGAACAGCGGCTCATCCTCGCCATGCATCGCACCATGTTTGACGACAATGGAGCATGTGGAAATGTCGCATACGAAGTACGTCGTCGGATTCAACAAGAACACAACATCAGGCCATTCTCCACAAGTGTCATCGTGAAGTATGCAAGACGTTTCCTCATGCGATATCTCGCCGAAGTGACGAAGCGGGATCCCACGTCATTCATTCCGAAAGAACCGAAAGATATGAGTGACCATCGGTTGCGACAGGAGCGACGCTCATCAAACCCTTGTTGGAGTAACGACGACAATAAATTGGAGAGTCCAAAGAATTACCGTTGACCACATTGGATTGGCACTCTAAAATAGCGAGTGCTAATCCACTCTTCCCCGCATCCTATGTCCAAAATCATTGGAATTGACCTTGGAACCACCAACTCCTGCGTCGCCGTCGTCGAGGGCGGGCAACCGGTCGTCATCCACAACGCCGAGGGGAGCAACGTGACGCCGTCGATCGTCGCATTCAAAGACTCTGAGGTGCTCGTGGGCATCGCGGCGAAGCGGCAGGCGGTAACGAATTCCAAGAACACCATCTTCTCGGCGAAGCGCCTCATCGGACGCCGCCTGAGCGAAGTGAAGGAAGAGACGAAGAATATGCCCTTCGATGTGAAGAGCGGAAAGGATGACCGCGCGGTCATCGTCGTGAACGGTAAGGAGATGCTCCCGCAGGAAGTATCGGCGAAAGTGCTCCAGAAGCTCAAGAAAGACGCCGAAGCTTTCCTCGGTACGACAGTGACGAAGGCCGTCATCACCGTCCCGGCGTACTTCGACGATTCCCAGCGTCAGGCAACCAAGGATGCAGGACAGATCGCGGGATTGGAAGTGGTCCGCATCATCAACGAACCGACGGCCGCGGCGCTCGCCTACGGCCTGGACAAGGGAAACAAGTCACAGAAGATCGTCGTCTACGACCTCGGGGGCGGCACGTTCGACGTGTCGGTGCTAGAGCTGGGCGACGGCGTCTTCGAAGTGATCTCCACGACCGGCGACACGCACCTCGGCGGTGATGACTTCGACCAAGTTGTCCTCGCATGGCTGACGGAGGAATTCAAGAAGGAACAGGGGATAGACCTCGGAAAAGACAGGATCGCGCTCCAGCGACTGCGTGAAGCGGCGGAGAAGGCGAAGATCGAGCTCTCCTCCGCCACAGAAACGGACATCAATCTGCCTTTCATCACCGCAGACGCCTCCGGCCCGAAGCACCTGAATGTGAAGCTCTCGCGCGCAAAACTGGAGTCCCTCGTGCGGGACTTGATCGACCGGACGGTGGCCCCGTGCAAGAACGCACTCAAGGACGCGAAGCTCACAATGAAGGACATCGATGAAGTCGTGCTTGTCGGCGGCATGACGCGCATGCCCGCCGTCGTCGCGAAGGTGAAGGACCTCTTCGGCAAGGAGCCGCACCAGGGCGTGAACCCCGATGAAGTCGTGGCGCTGGGTGCCGCGATTCAGGGCGGCGTGCTCGGCGGCGACATCCACCGGGACATCGTCCTCGTGGACGTGACACCTCTGTCACTCGGCATCGAGACGCTCGGCGGCGTTGCGACGAAGCTCATCGAGCGCAATGCGAAGATCCCCACGAGCAAATCACAGATCTTCTCCACGGCGGCGGACAATCAGACATCCGTGGAAGTCCACGTCGTGCAGGGCGAACGCGAGCTGGCACGGGATAACAAGTCACTGGGCCGCTTCATCCTCGACGGCATCCTCACCGCACCGCGCGGTATGCCGCAGATCGAGGTGACGTTTGATCTCGACACCAACGGCATCCTGAGCGTCCATGCAAAGGACAAGGGCACGGGCAAGGAGCAGCACATTACGATCCAGGGCTCCACGGGTCTCAGCAAGGAGGAAGTGGAGAAGATGCAGAAAGACGCGGAGTTGCACGCCGAGGAGGACAAGCAGAAGCGCGAGCTCATCGACGCACGCAATCACGCCGATGCGCTGATCTTCTCGCTCGAGAAGCAAATGCGCGAGCACGACGCGAAGATCCCGGAGAATGTGAAGAAGGATGTGAATGAGAAAATGAATGCACTCCGGGACCTCCTGAAGAAGGAAGACGCCACCGTCGACGAAGTGAAGAAGGCTACGGAAGCACTCGGGCTCGCCTCACAGGAAATAGGGAAGGTCGTCTACGAAGCCGCTCAGAAAAAGGGCAATGAGGGCAATGAGGGCAGTGAAGGCAAAGAAGGCAAGAAGGGTGACGTCGTGGACGCCGAAGTGGTGGAGGACGAGAAGGATAAGAAGAAGAAATGAGCATGTGAAGGATCATTGACATTGTGACCTTTCTCGCTACAGTTAGCGCAATGCACCGCATTTCACATCGACCCCCGCTCGCGAGCAGGAACATCGGCGCTCTCAGATTATCGGAATCTGATGCAGAAGCGATCATGAAAGTAATGAGCGCGGAGGCTCGCGCTCAAATCGTCACGCTCGTTGTGGAAGGGAGGAAATCCCCGCGCGAAATCGCCACGCTCATGGGGAAGCAATTGCATCTGAACCAGGAAGTGTCCACGCAGACGCAAGCCGGCATCGTCCGTCGTATCGTCAAAACACTCGTACCGGACCATGTCCGTATCCCCATACGGAACGATAACTCCGCTACGCACTTGCAGAGCGTGAGTACGCTTGCGACATCCAAACGAGACGAGTGGATGCGCACGAACGGCATGCATGTGTGGACTCCCGAAGAAAACGATTACTTCCAGGAACTCATTGCTCTTCCGGAGATGCGGAGAACCGCGGGTCGCCTCAATCACGACAAAATCTCGGCCGCAATGCAGGAGCGTTTCCGGGACCCGTGCTTCACAACGGAGAATTGCAGAAATCACTACCTCTACATCCGCCACAAAGAAACGGCTCTCGCCCGCCAGCAGCGCAAACGTCATGAACGATCCGGCCTGACGCAACTCCTCGAGCAAGCGAAAGGGAATTGATGACACATTCGCGCGCGTCTTTCGCTCCGTTCACCGCTGCCTACCTCATGTGCTTGACCAGCCATTTCGGCATGCGATCGACCATTCTCCTCAAAAGAATTCTTGTCGTTGCTCGCAGATCCGCAATGAGCGTGTTCGCCTGTGTAACCAGCTCATCAAACTCTGTATCAGAACACTCCTCTGCCCCCTCAAGCACCCGGGCAGCGCGGAGATCCCTGCACTCCATCTTGATACCATGCAAACCTTCCCACGCCTTCTCCGCTGCCGCAATCATCGCCATCACTCGCTCACGCTGCTGCGGATGCAGTGGCCGACCACGCACGCAAGCCTCCAGTGATGCCTCTAAATCATGGATCGCCTGAATCGTTACCTTGTCCCATCCGACGCGTAACTGATCTTTCAAGACAAGAAGCTTCGCCTCCGCTCTGCGCACCTCTTCCACCATCGGAAATTCGCTGGTTCCCTCCACGTCCCACCGCCTCGTATGCCCTAGTCGATCTACTGTATTCACAATGTAATCGTATGTCTTCCAAATATTTCGTCAAGTCTCGCATAATGGCTCTGACTAGCCACCAATCAATTATGCAAAAAGGAAAGAGTTAAGAGCCTCTCCCATCAGATCGTCTTAATTCGCTCCGCGTCTGAAGATAGTATCGTAGTTGGCTCTGAAAGCAGCCGTCGAACCGACCTGACCGGACTTACGTCCGGAAACCGCAATGGTCGCCCGCCCCGTATCTTGATTCACTCGAATCTCTACCTCAGCTGAGGAAAGACCGATGTCCGCATTCCCTTGCCCATCCTGAGAAACGGTAACATGGGGAAATTCTTTCTCGTTCACCGTAATACTCCCCTGACTGAAGTCCAGCATCGCATCGCCTACTTTCAGTTTGTTCATCATACTATGGATAAGGAATAGAAAATGGCGATCATTCTAAGGATTCTCAATACAACGTCAAGATCATTCCCCTGAGGGTAAGGAAAGAAGAAGAATCACAGCCTCTTCCCCATACACTCCGCCACCCTTCGACGGAGCCTGTCCTGAGCAAGACGAAGGGCTCAGGGTGACACAAGACAAATGGGAGTAGAGAACGCTCAGAGCTTGTTCCCCATGAATTTCGCGAGCTCGACGATGCGACAGGAATAGCCCCACTCATTGTCGTACCAGCCGAAGACCTTGGCAAAACGCTTGCCGATGACCTTCGTGAGCGCCGCGTCGATGATGCAGCTGCGGGAATCGCCGACATAATCCTGGAGAACGAGGGGGCGCGTCTCGAAGCCGAGGATGCCCTTCATCGCTCCCTTGGACGTCTTCTCGAATGCCGCGTTGATATCCTCCGCAGTCACGTCTTTCTTGAGGATCACGGCGAGATCCGTGATGCTGCCGGTGGGAGTGGGAACGCGGATGGAGACGCCGTGCATCTTGCCTGCGAGCTCGGGAATCACGAGACCGATGGCTTTCGCGGCGCCCGTGCTTGTCGGAATCATGTTCACCGCCGCAGCGCGCGCCCGGCGCAGGTCCTTGTGCGGGAAATCGAGGATCCTCTGGTCGTTGGTGTAGCTGTGAATGGTCGTCATGAGGCCGTACTCAATGCCGAAGGCGTCGTTGAGCACCTTGCTCATGGGCGCGAGGCAATTCGTGGTGCAGGAGGCGTTGCTGACGACGTTCATCGTCTTCGGATCGTACGTTTCGTGGTTCACGCCGATGACGAACGTCCCGTCCACCTCATCCTTCGCCGGCGCGGAAATGATGACCTTCCTGGCCCCGGCTTTCAGGTGGAGCGCCGCGTCGTCCTTCTTCACGAACTTCCCCGTGCACTCCAAAACGATATCCACCTTCATCTGCTTGTGCGGGAGTGCAGCGGGATCCTTCTCCGCCGTCAGTGTGATATCCCCGTGTTTCGTGTGGAGCTTCCCGTCCTTGAACTCCGCCTCGGACTCAAAGATGCCGTAGGAGGAATCGAACTCGAAGAGGTGCGCGAGCGTCGGCCCGTCCGTAAGGTCATTGATCGACACGACGTGCAGGTCCGGATGCTTCTCGAGGATGATGCGCAGCGCCTGTCGTCCGATGCGTCCGAATCCATTGATGGCGATGTTCGTCATGGGAGCAGAAAGGGAAGAGGGTAACGAGAGTGTAGCAAAAGAGCCAACCGGGAAAATTGATAATGGGAAATGGATAATTGATAATTTTCCAATTCATTTTCAATTATCAATTGTCAATTATTCATTCGCCTCACAATCCCCGATAAGTTTTCAGAAGAAGAATTGTGTCACGTTCCATCGAGGGGCTCTCGCAGACGAGCACGCCCCCGACCTTTCGCCGCTTGAGCACGGCGAGCAGATCTTTCCATCGCGCGTCGCTCTCCTTGAGCGGCAGATGCTTCCGCTCGCCGCCTTTCCCGAATGCGATGCCGGAGTAGTGGATGTGCATCGTCTTCAGGGAATCCTTCCCCAGCACATCAACGTACTGATCGAGCAGCACATCGAATTCCTTCGCCGTGTTCAGCGCCCCCTGCTCCCGCGCGTGCAGGTGAGCGAAATCGACGCACGGGTAAATGCCGAACTCCTTGCTGATCTTCAACGTGTCTTCGAGCGAGCCAAATTGCGTGGGCTTGCCCATCGTTTCCAGCGCCAGGTTCACGTGCGGAAAGAGCTTGGTCTTGTTCTTCATGATGTCCGCTACGGCACGCCGGACGTTGCTATATACTTTCTCCGGCAGCATCCCGAGATTGAACGCGGCATGAACACAGACAGATATGGCACCGGCAATTTCGGCTTGTGCAAGCGCCCGAATGATCCTGTTCTTGCTCGCAGCAAGCTTCTCCGGCTCCGGGGAATTCAGATTCACGTAGTAAGGCGCGTGCACGGTGAGCGTCACCTCCAGCTCCTCCGCGAGAGCACGAATCTCCTCCATGCGTTTGGAATCCGATGGAACGTTCTGCACCCACTCGATCTCCATCGCCTCGATCCCCAGAACCTTCGCTCTCCGAAGTCCTTCCAGAGTGCCTCCGGGTTTGGGAGTCGTCAGGGGGGAACCGGCGACGGCAAACTTCAGCATGGGGAAATCGTAGCTGATTCTCTCCTCAAAGCGGATTCGAGAATTGTTAAATTGTTATATTGCTCAATTGTTGCAAGAGAGAAAGTCCAACTTCCATGAAAACAATTTAACAATACAGCAATATACCAATCACTATGGCTCTCACGAAAGAAATCATCGCCAAGACTCTCGCAACCCCGATGGGGGAGCGTGCGTACAAAGTGGCGGAGACGCTCTTCGACGCGGGCTTCGATACGTGGTGGGTAGGGGGCGCAGTGCGCGACATGATGCTCGGAACGATCCCGGAAGACATCGACGTGGCGACGGAGGCACTGCCGGAGCAAATATGCACGCTCTTCAAGCGTTGCGACCGAACGCATACGGCCTTCGGGAGCGTGCGCGTGCCTGCCGGGAAGGAACTCTTCGAAGTGACGACATTCCGCGAGGATGACGAAGCCTCGGACGGACGTCACCCCGAGTCTGTTGTCTTCGGGAAACGTGAGAAGGATGCGAAGCGCCGGGATTTCACCTTCAACGCGATCTACTGGCACCCGATCTCCGGCGAGCTCTACGATCCGTTCCATGGCGAAGATGACTTGAAGGAGAAGATCGTCCGATTCATCGGCGATCCGGCCATCCGCATCAAGCACGATGCACTTCGGATGTTCCGCGCCGTACGCTTCCGCGCACAGATCGACGGCCAGTACCATCCGGAGACTTACCGGGCGCTGCAGGAACTCGCGGAGACCGTGGAGATCCTCTCGGGCAGCAGGCAGCTGGAGGAAGTGGAGAAGATGCTCCGCTGCGCCCACCCGAATCGCGCCTACGAGGATCTCTGGGAACTGCGAACCCTCACGTTCTTCCTGCCGGAACTCTACGCCATGAAGGGGATCCCGCAGCCCGCGGACTACCACCACGAGGGCGACGTCTGGGAGCACACGATGAAGTGCATCGCGTCCTTCCGGCCGGAAGACGACGACGATGTTCGCCTGGCAACGCTCTTCCACGACACCGGAAAGGTGGAGACGTTCTCCCTCAAGGAGCGCATTCGCTTCGACCGCCACGCGACGATCTCCTCGGAAATTGCGGAGAAGGCTCTCCGCCGCCTCCAGTGCCCGGGCAAGCGCATCGAGAAGGTGAGCTGGATCATCAAGCACCACATGATGATGTCCACGTTCGGAGAACTCACCGACGAGCGCAAGGCGCACTGGTACTTCCACCCCTACTTCCGGGATTTACTCCGCCTCTTCGAACTGGACATCGCCGGCACGGACCCTGGGAACTACCACCTCTACGACAGCATTTTAAAGGATTACCACGCATTCCTCGACCGGCATCCGCGGCCCAAGAAGCCGCTCCTCACGGGACAGGATGTGATGGAGATCCTCGGCCTGCAACCGGGCGAGCGCGTGGGGGAACTCCTCAAGCGCCTCCACGACGCGCAGATCCGCGGCGAGGTGACGACGAAGGAGGAAGCACGGGTCTTCCTCGGCAAACAAGCTCCATAAACAATCAGACACCGGCTGTCTCCTGCCGCGCACGGTACGCTTCCAGATCCACCTTCACCCCCGCGACACCGCTCTCCATGGCGGCCTTCGCGACGGCCGTTGCGACGACGGAACGCAAGCGGGAATCGAAAGGCTTCGGCAGGAGAGATGTGGGACCGAAGGAAAGCTCCTTCAGACCATAGAGATCGAGGATGCTGCGCGGCACCTCCTCCCGGGCGAGGGCGGCAATCGCCTGCGACGCCGCGACTTTCATCGCCTCATTAATCTTCCGGGCCCGAACATCGAGGGCGCCGCGGAAGAGGAAGGGGAAGCAGAGGACGTTATTCACCTGATTGGGCAGATCGCTCCGTCCCGTGGCGAGGATCACATCGCTTCGTGCAGCCATCGCGAGGTCGTAGGCGATTTCGGGATCGGGATTGGCCAGGGCGAAGACGATCGGATTGGACACCATGCTGCGAAGCATGTCCGCCGTCAGGACATTCGGGCCGGACACGCCGATGAACACATCCGCATCCTTCACGGCATCAGAGAGCGTCCTCTTCTCCGTCTTCGCGGCAAAGCGTCCCTTGTACACATTCATGTTCTCCGTCCTTCCCGCGAACACCACGCCCTTCGTATCGCAGAGCATCAGACGGTCTGAACGCACACCGAGCGTGAGGATGAACTGCGCGATGGCGAGAGCGGCCGCGCCGGCACCATTGATGACGACGGAAACATTCGCGAGCGATTTCCCATTCACCACGAGCGCATTCTGCAGCGCGGCCCCCACCACAACGGCCGTGCCGTGCTGATCGTCATGGAAAACGGGGATTCCCATCCGTGCGATCAATCCCTCCTCCACGATGAAACACTCCGGCGCCTTGATATCCTCCAGATTGATCCCTCCGAACGTAGGTTCGAGCGCCGCGATGATATCGATGAGCTTCGCGGGGTCCGTCTCATCAACCTCGATATCCATCGCATCAATGCCGCCGAACTTTTTAAACAACACGGCTTTCCCCTCCATCACGGGCTTGCTCGCCAGCGCGCCCTTGTTCCCAAGCCCGAGAATCGCCGTCCCATTGCTCACGACGGCGACCAGATTTCCCTTGGACGTGTAGTCGTAGGCGGCAAGCGGATCCTTCGCGATCGCGAGGACGGGCTCCGCGACGCCCGGCGTGTAGGCAAGCGAGAGATCACGCTGCGTCGCGAGAGGCTTCGTGGGCGTGATGCTGATCTTCCCGGGAACCGGATCGCGGTGGTAGGAGAGGGGATCGGATGTGTTGGACATCACCAGAATTGTAGCGGGAAACGCGGCGTCTGGAACGGGAAACTCAGAGAAGGAGGGAGATTCCTGCAGCAAGCGCAACCAGGAGAAACAGCGACCTCGCCCAGGCATCACCTTTCCGAAGCGCATAGGAAGACCCCGCGATCGCTCCGAGCAGAACGGAGGGGAAGAGGACGAGAGATACGGGGACGGAAATGATGCCGGCCCACGCGAAGAGCAGGCTCCCCGTGACGCCCATCGCAATTCCCTGCACCTTGCGCGTCGCGGCACTCTGGAGCGACGTCTGCCCGAAGCAGGCCATGAGCGTTGTGCGCCCCAGCATGCCCGCAGCAGCGCTGAAGTATGTCCCAAGAACGCTCGTCCCAAGGAGCGAGACATACCCGACGGCTCGTCGCAACGCTGAGGGATGTGCGGGTCGGACTCCGAGAGCCGGCCGGAGGAATGTCAGTACCACACTCAGGAGGATGAATCCTCCGAGGAGTTTCTCGACAAGCGGCCCGGGGCTCAGGAGCAGGAGCTCGGACCCGATGAATGCCCCGACAATGCTGAGAATGAGGACGGGAAGCACGAGCTTCGCATCTGATTTCCCGGCACGATGGAGCCGATCGAGGCTAGGGATATCACCGCCAAGAACCGCGAAGCGTGTGGTGGCAATGGCCGCATGCGGCGAAAGACCGAGGAACACGAGGAGCGGAACGAGCACAATGCCCATGCCACCCGTCGTGGTACCGACGAAGCTCGTGAAGAATCCAAGTATGGCAATGGCAACGAACTTCGCGATCAGGAATGACATTGTCACGGATTGTACCTGCGTTTCTCCACAAAAAAGAGGCCGCCCCTGCGGCCTCAGAACAACCTACGCTTTCACTTCTTCGCGAGCTTCCCCGAGATAACGATCAGGTACAGCGCGGCGAGGCCGACGAGCACGTACACAATTTTGGCGACAACCGGCATCGACGCGAAGAGCGCGGAGACCAGATCGTACTGGAAGAGACCGACGAGGCCCCAATTGAGCCCGCCGACCAAGACGAGAACGAGTGCGACCCAGTCGAGAGCGGTAAGGTTCTTCATGAAATGAGGGGGGAAGAGGAATATGTAACTTCACATGTTACCCTTTCGTCACCTCTGGAAAGACCAAAAGGATTGTTTGAATGAGAATTGTGTGACGAAGTCGCCTATGGAGGGAGGGAAAGGTTTGGAAGGTGGAACCGCAGGTTCCCCTTCCATTCAAAACAATATGGCCGCTCGCGCGCTGCGCGAGCGCCACCGACAATCGCTTGCGATTGTTGGTGGGCCAGGATGGAGTTGAACCATCGACATCCGGCTTATAAGTCCGGCGCTCTAACCAACTGAGCTACTGGCCCATGGCACAACTATAACACCCGATGGAAGAAGAGGGGACACGACAAAATACCATCATCGTCTTGACGGATCTCCGAGTTCTCATGATGGGAAGAACGTCAGGCCTTCGCTTCCTCGGCCAGCGCCTGCACGACGACGGAGAGCGACTGCTGCGTCCCTGCCACTTCCACCTGAACGGTGAAGGTCCCCGTGGCCTTGATGGGCTCCGCTATCACGATGGACTCAGCGGGTACCGTGAGTGCGTGCTGCTTGCCGAGCTCCTCGCTGATCTGCTCCGGCGTGATCGCTGCGTAGAGCTTGCCCGTCTTCGTGGCCTTCTTGCTGAACGTGACGGTCTTACCCGTGAGAGCCGCCGCAGCATCCTGCCGCATCTGGCGCTCCCGCTCCTTCTCCTCTGCACGCTTGCGGATCTGTTCCGCGTAGCGCTTGCGCACCGTCGGTGTCGCGACGAGCGCCTTCCGTTGCGGGAGGAGGAAGTTGAGGGCGAATCCGTCTCCAACGATCAGGAGATCGTTCTTTTTCCCGATGCCATTGATGTCCTCTAGGAGGAGGATTTCCATATTCCCTGCGGGATGAACTGGTAAGCTCATGTGGTCAAAAGAGCCAAGGCAGTGTACAGACACTGTCCTTTCCCGTCAACTGGTCCCGCGGCACTCAAGGGCTCGAAATGCATTCATTCAGGGCGAATTGCCCCTTCAATGAAAAGGCTTTCGGCTGACAAGGGATGGTAATTGATGCCCCGCTTCTCTTCTCTCACTTCTTCGCCCCTGCGGAACCGAAGAGGGAGGGTATCCACGAAACGAGAGAACGCCATCCGCGACCGGGTTTGAAGACCCGCTCCTGCTTCACGTACCACTTGTTGAGCGTCAGGAACCGGTCGGAATGGAGCGAGAGGGATCCGAGCTCGATGCCGAGGATGTCCTGTCGCGAGGCGAACGTGTAGAGAGGGGAGTAGAGGAAGACGGCAGGCACATCCGCCTTCAGCACTTCGCGCAACTCCGAGAGCGATTGCGCCCGCTCCTTTTCGTCGGTGGTTCTCCGCACCGCCTCCAGAAGAGCATCCGCCTTGAACGATGCATACTGCGAGAGATTATAGGCATCCTGCCGCAAGTCTTTGGCATCCCCCGTGAGCTTCTGTTTCCCGCTTGAGTGCCAGTACGGGAAACTGTCGAGGTTATCCAGGAGCGACTGCCCGAAGAGGACGACGTCATAGTCGCGCTTGAGCAGCTTGTCCTGAAACTCCTGCGAATTCTCAGGGATGTCGATGACCACCCGCACTCCGAGCGACGCCCACTCACTGCGAATGATTTCCGCCACGTTCCGGTACTCCGCAGGCGCGTTGCTCGTGAGGAGACGCAGTGTCAGTTCCTCTCCCGCATCGTTGCGACGGATGTTCACAGGATCCTTCGGCGTGCGGAGGCGAAGCATGCCCTGATCGAGGAACAGGTCCTGCGTTCCGACGATCTGCCCTTCGGCAGCCGTCCCCGCACGCGTCTTGAGGAAGAGCTGCAGGACACGCTGCTCCTCCTGCGCACGGGCATTCTCCGCGGAACTCTTCACGCGGAACACGTAGGCGGAGTCCACGATGCGGCCCTTGGGATTCGTGAGACGCAGGAGATTCGAACCGAAGGAAATCGACCCGGTCCCGTGTGCCGTCGGTAGGACGGCAACCCATGCGCCGCTCGCGGTCGGACTGCGCGCGAGGAGGACGCCATTGAGACGGTAACCGTCGCCCGCATCCGCGATCGCACCGGTCAGCGTGAGGACTGCTCCGGTATCCAAACGGATGACGGGAGACACGTGGAGCACGCCCGTGTTGTTCGCCTCATTCTGCTCCAGGAGACGCTGGAGACGGTCCTTCTCCGGGAGACGCCACTGAGACGCGAAGAGCGCCCCCTGCGCCGCGACGGAATCGAAGTGGTAGCGCCAATCCTTGAGGTCGAGCTCGAGGAGCGGCGTGTCCACGATCACCGACTGATGAATTTTCTCGACGAGTGCCTGCTTGTCCGTTCCGAGCTGCAACCCGAGACGCAGTTTGTCATCTTGCAGATTCTTGCGATCGAGATTGAAGAAGAGCGCTACGTACTGCGGGAGCGCGTACGTCCGTGCACGGAAACGTTTCGGAATCATGGGATCACCCTGCGCGTTGCGGGGAACCAAACGGACTCCCTGAAGGTTTCGCAAATCCGAGAGGAGGGACGCGTAATCCGGGAAGATGCGGAACACGATGCGGTCGAGACGGTACGGCGGAGGAATGACACGATCGAATCGCTCCAGAGTCACCTCGATGGAGAGGGACGTCTCGACGATGTTCTTCACCCGGTACGGGCCCGCGCCCACGGGCTTGAACCCGAAATCCGTTGCGAGCTCCAGCTTGCCCGCTGGAATGCCCTCGAAAGAGCGTTGCGGCAGGAGGCCAAGAGTGAGATTACTCGGAAAGAAGCTATACGGTTCATCCAGACGGAACCGAACGGTGCTGGCATCCATCTTCTCCACCTTCACTCCGCGGAAATTTTGCTGGAGGAGGGGATTGGTGAATGCCGGATCCTGGAGAGACGTGAACGTGAAGACAACGTCATCGGCAGTGACGGGGTGAGGGTCCTTCTCCGTGGAATCGTGCCACATCACACCGTCCTTCAACCGCACGGTGTACGTCTTGCCGTCGCCGGACACCTGCACCGTCGCCAGATCATCCTCGATCTTGCGCGTCTGCGGGTTGTATCGGAGCAACCCGGAGAAGACGAGCGAGAGGATATCCCGGTTCACGTCATTACGAACCGTAAACCAGGGATTGAGAGGCTGCAGATCGCCCACGGAGCCTTCGATGTACGTGCCGCCCGTCTTTGGCACGAGCACGGTGTTCTCGAGGTAGAAAACCCGAAGGAGTCCGACGAGGCTCGCCGCGAAGAGGAGGGTCAGAGCCAACAGGACCCAGCGCTCCCACGGCGTCATCGTCCGAAGGAGACGAATCAGCCGATACATCCCGTACATTCTACAGAAGACTAAGGGGGAAGGAAGGCACAAGACCCTCCCTTTTCACACTGTCAACAGCGCCTCCACCTTTCCATTTCATGGAAGTTACTCAAGAGGATCAAAACTTCACGTACCACTCGAGTATCGTGAGTCCGAAGAAGGCGACGGAAAGCCAGATGCTCGCCACGAAGATGAAACGCTCCGCCCCGCGGCGCTGAATGGCGATGGCACCGCTGCCACCGAACGTGGCGCTCAAACCCGACGCTCTGTGCTGCAGGAGGATGAAGAGGCTGAGGATGATGCTGATGACGACTTGGAGAGCGGTAATCATGTAGCAGCATCATAGGTGATTCCTCATCCTCCAGCAACTGAAGATCCAGCTTCTCATACTTCAACTCCATTGGGATTTGGGGCTTGGGATTCCATGCAGTAGGCTTCCCTCGAGCGGTTAGCTCAGCTGTAGAGCGGCTGGTTTACACCCAGTAGGTCGGAGGTTTAGTGCGTGGGATGGCAACCTACGGTTTCCCTCCCACGAACCCACCCTTCCCTTCAGTGATATCGCTCACCTGCGGGTCCCGACGAAGTCACCCACAGGTTCGCAATAGTTTTTCCATTGCTGGTTTGTGATACATTGTTTCGGGCGGTTAGCTCAGCGGTAGAGCGGCTGGTTTACACCCAGTAGGTCACAGGTTCGATCCCTGTACCGCCCACCATTCGACTCGTTTCGCTCGCTCATGGTCGTCGCATCTTCGGTGCTCCGACCACTTACGTATGAAGCGAGTCGAGCGACGCAAAGCGGAGTTGAACTGCCTTTCCCCTCGCTCTCCCCCGGAACTTCGCCGGGAATATTCCTCGAAAACGCTTCCTGAACTGATGAAGCAGGATGCCACGGCGAAGCGAAGCTTAGCCGGACAAGCATCATCAATGATGAGCTTTCTCAGGAAGAGCTCAGTGACGTGAAGATCTCCTGCATCAGCTGAATGATAGTCGAGAAGTTGAGCTGGAACGGGATGTCGAGGAGGCGGGCGATCCAGGAGACGGCGAAGAACGCGATGAATGTCACGAAGAGCCCGATGATCGCGAAACGAATGGTGTGCATAGCCTTCTTGATTTTTTCTTCATTCCCCGCGGAGAGAATGAACGAGATGCCCCCCACAATAATGAAGATGAGACACAGGAGCGACGCTGCGATGAGTGCGAGCGCGATAAATGTCGCGAAAATATCGATGACACTTCCATTCTCGAGGAGATCGCGCAACATGAGAAGAGGGGGGAAAGAGGAGAAGGAAGTATCAGGAAAGCTGTGGCTCGAGGATCTTCAAATTGACACGCTGCTGCGTCGAGCCGCCGATGATGCGCAGGAGCGTACGGAGGGCTTTCACGGTCTGCCCGTTCTTCCCGATGAGCTTCCCCATATCGCGCTCGCTCACACGCACGGTGAGAAGCACACCCAAATCATCGATGGAGGGGTCGATATGGAGCTGATCCTTGTCTTCACAGAGAGCCTCGAGAACATACGTGAGGAACGCGAAGCCTGGCGTGTCGTCCGTGGGGAGAGCTGTCATGCATAGGTAGCTTAAGCCGCCGGAGCCTTCGTGTCACCTGATTCCGCGGCGGGTGCGGCAGGAGCCGCCGCAGCAGGAGCTGCTGCCGCTTCCGCAGACGCCTCCTTCTTCGATTTCTTCTTGGTGTACGTATGCATGAACTTATCCATCCCCTCCACACCTGCGCGCTTCAGGAGTCGTGCGATGGTCTCGCTGGGGATCGCTCCTTTGGAGAGCCAGTGCTGGATGCGCTCCGCCTTGTGCTCAAAGACAGACGGCGTGCGAGCCGGAAGGTAGAAACCAAGGATCTCCAGATACTTTCCTTTCACGGGACGCGCTTTCTCCGCCACCACAATACGGTACGTGGGGATATTCTCTCGGCCGGTGCGCTGGAGGCGGATGCGAAGCATGGAGCCCGGAGAGTGTAGGGAAGAGAGCAAGCCAGCGCAAGGGCTCCTGTAGGGCATTACATCACTTCCTCGCCACACGCTCGATGCGAACATCCTTCACGGACATCCCTTCGCACTCCTGCGCGAGGTAGGCGAGGAGAACCGGAATGATGGAACGGCACTCCTGCGACGCAATGCTGTTTGCGCAGGCGATCTCCAGTACCCCCTGCGAGAAACGAGGAACAGTGATGGCGCCGGCAAACATGGGCAGTTCCGCCGTGAGCCACTCCTGTGCCTTCAACGTCACGAGACTCGCGGAAGCGTGCTCGTAGAGACCGCGCCTTCGGAGGACCTTCGGGAGCAATGATCGAACGGAATCCATAATGAGAGTATTAGAATATTAGAATATTTGAGTATTAGGGATTCGGGACGGGAGAACGGTCGAGTGCGGACAGGAGGACTCGGGCCGTCTGCTCGGCTGCGTCCTCCCACCGGAACGTCTTCGGCGTTTGCCCGTTGAGCGGGGGATTGCGAAACGCCTCGGCGAATGCTTCGATCGTTGGTTCGATGAGCATGGCTCCGTCGGGCGCCGCCTCGGGGATCGCGCCGCGGTTCGCGGCGATCACGGGACATCCGCACGCCGCAGCCTCCGCCACCGGCAGGCAGAACCCTTCGTAGAGAGAAGCGGTCACGAACGCCTTGGCACCCGCGTAGAGCGCTGCGAGATCTTCGTCATGAACATTCTCGGCACGACGAATTCCCTCGCGCCACACGAGCGAGGAAACTTCCTTACCTTCGGTCACGAGCGCGAGTTGCTCACCGGGAAGGGCGGCATCGGAGAAAGCATCGATGAGCATCTGCACGTTCTTGTGCTCCTTCGCATTCCCGACGTAGAGGAAGTAGGGGAGCGTGAGACCGTACCGCGAGAGCACCTCGCGCACCTTCTCATCATCGGGACGCCGGAAACCGTCGGACACGCCTTCGGGTACGACAGACACCTTTCCGGCAATCCGCTTCCCAAATGTCGAGCGCACCTCTCCCGCCGTGAAGTTGCTGACGGCGATGACGCGTCGCGCGCGACGCACTGCACGCGACACAAGCAGACGGTACCCGCAGCGGCGAAGGAGCGTCGCATCGTTGGGATAGTGATGCAGAATGAGGTCGTGGATCGTGACCACGAACGGAGTGGAGCAGAAGAACGGTACGTTGAAGTGCGGGGAGAAGAGCAAATCGGCGTGTGCGGTCCGGAGCACGTGCGGGAGCTCCTGATGCTCTTCCACGGAGTAGTGCGGTGCATGCGCCACATGGATATGGGGCGCATCGGGAAGACCTTCGGCCCAGCTCCGTGCCTCGGAATGGATGATGAGCTCGTACTGCAACCCGTCCTGTCGCCGCAGGAGCGCTGTCACCAGCTCCCGCGTGTAGCGCCCGAGCCCGTGCGGGGTGTGTGCGAACCTGCAATCGATCGCCACTTTCGTCATCTGTGGCATCATAGCCCCATGCGCATCGACGAGATACTACGAACGGCAGGTTTTCCCGGCACGGAGACAGAGGTGCTGCTTTCCTCTCTCCTCACGCAAGAACGGACATGGATCATCGCGCATCCGGCGTACACCCTGACACGGGCGCAGGAAGCCCGATGGAACGGTTGGGTGGAGCGCAGGAGGAAGCATGAGCCCGTCACGTACATCACGGAGCGGACGGAATTCTACGGTCGCCCTTTCATCATCCGTCAGGGGGCGCTCGTCCCGCGACCGGCAACCGAGGGCCTCGTCGCCGTCGCGCTCGCGGAGCTCCACCAACCGACCGACGGCATGACACCGACGGACGCAGGCATCGTCGCGCTCGCGAGGACGCTCCGTTCCTTCCCGGAGATCAGGACGATCGTGGACGTGGGAACGGGGAGCGGGTGCATCGCCGTGACAATGGCGCTGGAACGTCCCGACCTCTCGGTCATCGCAACGGACATCAGTGACGCCGCACTCGCCGTCGCACGGGAGAACGCGGCGCTGCATCACGTCGACGAACGCATTCAATTCAAACAAGGCTCCCTGCTCGATCCGGTCAGCGACCTCCTCGAACCGTTCCTCCTCGTCAGTAATCCGCCCTACGTCCCCGCAGACAGGGAGCTCCCGCGCGACATTCGAGCCTTCGAACCGCAGGAAGCGATCTTCGCGGGCAGAGACGGTCTCGACGTCATCCGGCCACTCGTGTCACAGGCAAAGGAACATCCATTCTGCGCTGGATTCGTGATCGAATGTGAGGAAACCCAGGTCCCATTGATGGACAAGCACCGATGACGGCGCCCTTGCGCATTGGTCGACATATGATATTGTCGTTCCATGTTTCTACCAAGACTCAGTGAAAGAGAAAGAGATGAAGCAGATGGAGGGGAATGCCCCAGACGAAGCATCATTCGGGATGCAGTCGACGTGCATGCGATTCCCTCGCGCGGACAGAAACCCGCAGGTTCCGTAGCAGAACTGCTGAGAGCAATGGTTCATGCCTCGGACTCAGCAAAGAAGGTCTTGAGACCCGATTCACAACGATAAGAATCCCGCGTGCATCACGAGTCCCAGCCGTCGGGACAAGGATTCGCCGCGCGCATGTAGGAATGCGAGGAGCGGGGACGAACTTCTTTCGTCTCTGATGCAAAGCACTGCAATGCAATCGACCCCACATCACGGAGTTCGAACCGCAGGAAACAATCTTCGTTGGAAGAAACGGTCTCGACGTGATCCGGCCGCTCGTGTCACAGGCAAAGGAACATCCGTTCTGCGCTGGATTCGTGATCGAATGTGAGGAAGCCCAGGTCTCTGCAATCGACAATCTTCTGAAGTAACCTTCCTGCCCTTCCTGCCTTCATGGTAAGGTACCTCTGTGAAGAATCTCCTCGACTCCCTCGGTCCCGTCTGCGCCGTCATCGGCGCGCAGTGGGGGGATGAGGGAAAGGGGAAGATCATCGATATTCTCGCGGAGCACTTCGACGTGATTGCCCGCGCCTGCGGCGGAGCGAATGCCGGCCACACGATCGTCGTGAAGGGGAAGAAACATGTCTTTCATCTGCTCCCCGCGGGCAGCCTGCATGAAGGCAAGCCTGTAATCCTCGGCTCCGGGATGGTCATCCATTTGCCGACACTCCTCGAGGAAATCCGAACCTTGAAGGAAGCGGGCATCGACATCGTCCCGCGCCTGCTCATCTCCGAAGGCGCACACATCGTCCTCGAGTACTACAAGGAAATCGACGGCGTGATGGAGGAATGGAGGGCGAAGGAGAAAGGCGGGAAGATCGGCACGACGAAGCGCGGCATCGGGCCGGCCTACATGGAGAAGGCGGCACGCACGGGGATCCGGATGGGTGATCTGAAGCGCGCATTCGCGGGAGCGGCCGGAGACCTGAAGAGCATGCTCCGCTGGAAAGCCGATATCGCGCAGCGTCAGTACGGCGTCACCGTGGATCTCGACGCCGAATGGGACGCACTCAAGCAAGCGCACGATGTCATCGGCGGCTGCATCGGCCCCATGACGATCCTCTTCAAGCTCCTGCACGTGGACGGCAAGCGCATCCTCATCGAGGGGGCGCAGGCTACGCTCCTCGACCTCGACCACGGGACGTACCCGTACGTCACGAGCTCGCAGACCACGGCCGCGGGAGCACTCCAGGGGTTGGGCCTGCCTCCGCGCGTCCTCACGTCGTGCATCGGCGTCGCGAAGGCGTACTGCACGCGCGTCGGTGAGGGAACATTCGCGACGGAAGAGACCGGGAAGATCGGCGAGCGGCTGCGCGAGCGGGGAGGGGAGTACGGCGCCACCACCGGCCGCCCGCGCCGCTGCGGCTGGCTCTCACTCCAGGACCTCGTCTTCTCCGCGCTGATCAACGGCTTCACGCACTGGAACATCACGAAGCTCGACGTGCTGGACGAAGAGGGGGAAATCCCCGTCGGCATCGCGCCGAAGGAGGACGGAGCAATGAACTACCAGAAGCTTGCCGGCTGGAAAGCATCGACGAAGGGGATGCGAAGCTTCAAGGACCTGCCGCCGAATGCGCGAAAATACGTCGAGTTCATCGAAGAGAGGACGCACATTCCCGCGAGCTTCATCGGAACGGGGCCGGGGAGGGAGGACATGATTGTGAGGTAAGAAAGGGCAAGGAAGGCAGGGAAGCGTCTTCGAAAAAAACCTCTCTGCCTTCTTTGCCTTTTCTGCCCTCTCTGCCTTCATTCTCTCGGTGCCTCCCCCCAGTGCAGCTTCGTTCTCAAGGTGCTGTAGAAGGTCTCCTGCCTCCTGCGCAGGAACTTCACCGTTTTGCTGTTGATGCAGGCCACGATGCGATCCTTGCGCTGGAGCGTAACGTAGATCTGCCCGTCGAGTGTCAGGCTCACGTCCACGTCCTCAAACTTGTTCGCCTTGTGGAGCACCTCCACCTCCACCTTCTGATTTCCGGGAACAACGATGGGCTTCTGACTGAAACTGTGGGAATTGATCGGCGTGAGGATGGTCGCGACGAGGCCGGGATGCACGATGGGCCCGCCCGCAGCGAGCGAGTACGCGGTGGAACCCGTGGGCGTCGCGATGATGAGGCCGTCGGAACGGAACGTCGTGAGAGGCTCGCCTTTCACGATCGTCTTCAAATCCAGGAGCCGCGCGATGCTGCCTTGGGAGATGACCGCTTCGTTGAGGACGCATCCGTCGAAGAGCGTCTTCTTGCCGCGGATCGCCTTCACATGCAGGACACTGCGCTCGTCGAGAACGCCCTCGCCCCGGAGGAATGCGGGGAGGAGTTTCGGAACCTCCTCCACGGTCATCTCCGCGAGGAATCCGATAGCGCCGCGATTCACGCTGATGATGGGAATCGAAAAGTCTTTGAGTTCACGCACCGCACGCAGGATCGTCCCGTCCCCTCCGACGACGACGAGTACATCCAGATCCTGCTCACGCGCGAATGTGGGGAGCGTGCGTGCACACGGGATACCCTGACATCGCTTCGCATCGAAACGAACGTTCGCTCCGGTGCTCCGGAGGGTCTCGAGAACTTGCGCAACGGCTTCGTCCCGCTCCGAGAGATCAGACTTGGCGGTGACGCCGACGTTGCTGTACTTCAATTTCACGGGAAGATTCTAGCACAGAGCCTCTCCGAGGGCTTCCAGAAGCAAATCCGCCGTCCTTGCCCAGGAATACTGCTTCGCCTGCTCCCGCGCCCTCTCCCGCAGATCGAACCGGAGCCGCTCATTGGTCAGGAGCAATTCCAACCCCGATGCTATGGATGCAATGTCTTCCGGATCGACGTAGTGCGCAGCGTTGCCGCACACCTCCCTGAGCGCCCCGCGCCCGGAAGTGAGCACGGGCACGCCGCTCTGGAGCGCGTCGAGCACCTGCAGTCCGAATCCTTCGTCAAAAGAGGGGAGCGCCAGGACCGTGCAACTCGAGAGGAGCGTCCGGTACGTGGGATCGTCGACGTAACCGAGCCACTCGACTCCGGGCGTCTCTCCCGCAAGCCGAACAATCTCGTCATCCCGCCATCCGCGCCCGCCCGCGAGGACGAGACGGCTCTGCGCACGCAGATGCTCCGGTAATCGCGTGAACGCCTCGATCAGACTCCGCTGATTCTTGCGCGGGGAGAGCGTTCCGACGCAGAGGATCGTCCTCCCATCCGGTCGCTGCTCCGTCGCATGCACCGCCGACGGTCCGGCGAAGACGGGCGTGATGCGATCCCCGGAGAGGGAAGGGAACCGCTCCAGCAGAATTTGCTTCGTCGTCGCACTCACGGTCACGACATGCGCGGCGGAACGCAGAGCGCGGGGCAACATCAGCCGTTCAATCCACGTCGCACGCCGTTCGTGGCTCTTGTCCGTGAAGGCAATGAGGTCGTGGACGACGGGGACGCAGGGAAATGTCGTTCCCAGAAGGAAGGGGACGATGAAGCTCGTCGGACTCAGGTACACATCGGCTTCCCGTTCCCTGAGGAGTCTCCGCGCTACGGCACGATGCCAGCGAACTCCATGCATCGGAAAAACGACACTCTTGAGCGATGAGCCATGGAACGAAGGAGGAAGATCAACATCGGAATACGCCTGGAGGGGAATGTCTCTCCTGAGGAACTCCTGCAGCAATCCGCGCAGCCACTGGCCCTTCCCCGTCGGAGAGTCCTTGCATGCCTCCCGGATATCCATCGCGATGCGCATGTGCCCCTACTCTAGTCTGAAGGCTTTCCGCCGCCAACAATCAACAATGTAACAATGCAACAATAGCGTGAAGGGACAGCACGGAACGCCGTGACACCGGTAGAAAAATGGTAAGCTTCCCGCGATGCCACAGCGCTTCATCCGTAATCTCTCGGCACTGGAAACGGAGGAGCAGATCCTGAACGGGAGCGCCCTCCTGGCGCTCGCCGGCGTCTTCCTGCCGTGGATGAGCGGGGAATGGCTGGGCGGGGACACCGTGACGTACTCCGGCTTCGGGTTCTACACCTCGTTCATCGGCCTCACGATCTGCCTCCTGCAAGCCGTGCTCATCCTCATGACATTGAGCCCGCTCGTCGGCGGGCCGGTGCTGGTGAAGAAACGCCTGCGCGAGCCCGTGCGTCTCTCGCTCGCCGTTCTCTCGACCGTCCTCGTCCTCGCCGCGCTGACCGTCCTCATGAAAGTCACATTCGAGTTCTCCCGCATGGAAGTCCGCTTCGGCGTCTACGTGTCCCTCATCGGCTGCCTCATCACGCTCCTCTACGCCTTCCTACGCTTCCAGGAGCACCGCAAGTCTCTCGTACAGGAGCTCTTCCATCACCCGGAGGACAAGAAAGTACCGGAGGAGAAGAAGGAGAGCTTCGTCGCTGCCCCCCCGCCGCCTCCCCCCCCGCCCCCGCCACCGGCACCGGAGGAACACAGGCTCTATCCATAAATATCCCAAGCACCAAAACCCAAATCCCAACTTGTCCTGAGCCCCTCGATATCGCTCGGGATGAACTTCGCCGAAGGATCAACGTCACGTTCTTGGGGTTTGGGACTTGGGATTTGGGGCTTTTCCTCCTATGATAGGAACGAATGGCAGATGAAGTCTCTCCTCTGGCAACGACAACCTACAAGGACGACGATCTGGTCTACGTCGACCCTGACCAGAAAATCGTAGTGGGGGTATTGGAATGGAGCCGCAACGGCAACCCGAAGTCCAAACCCATCCCCGCGGAGGAACGGGAGCGCGAGGGGCGGCGCGGCTGGCGCAAGCACTACCCATTCGGCACGTACCGCTCCATGAAGAACGCGTTCCGCCTGGAAGGTAAGCAGCGCAAAGAGCAGGGAAATCTCACACTCGACGATGCCATTCAGAAAGCAATGAAGGAGCCGTTTTGGGATTGAGTTGAAGGGAGGAAAGGCAGAAAAAGGCAGAAATGTGATTCATCGATGCAGAATCCTTCCCGTTGCTTCTTGGAACAGAGATTTGCCTCCTCTATGATTGGAATATGGATACAGGAAAAGTGAAGATCATCTTTCTCCACGGCAATAACGGCGGGAAAGGCGACGGAGGGACGGCACACGACTATTGGTTCCCCTACGCAGAAGAGGAATTTGAACGATTGGGGCTCCGCGTCATTGCGAGAGACTTTCCGGATCCGAAGGTCGCTGCGATGAATATCTGGCTCCCGTTCATTCAAAACGCATGTGGCGCCGATGAGCATTCAATTCTCATCGGACACAGCTCAGGTGCGATAGCTGCCATGCGGTATGCCGAACAGAACAAGATTCTCGGCTCGGTACTCGTCGGCGGGTATTACACGGATACGGGGGACGAAAATGAACGAAGGAGCGGATATTTCGACACACCCTGGAATTGGTCTGCCATCAGGATGAATCAGCAGTGGGTTATCCAATTTGCTTCCACAGACGACCCTTTCTTTTCCATCGATGAGCCACGATATATCAATGAACAATTGCATTCCGAATATCATGAGTTCAAAGACAGGGGCCACTTTTTCGATTCAAAATTTCCGGAGCTTGTGGAATCGGTACAACGAAGGATTCTGTGAAGCTTCTTCACGTTCCTTCCCTTCCTGCCGTTTCCGCCCTCCTCGTGCTACTCTGTAGCCATGGCCTCCCCCTCCGACTCACCCTTCTGTCCCACGTCGTCCCGCGTCTCACTCAATTCCCATCTGTACAACAACGGGAAAGTGCCCGACAACCTCCGGCACCTGATGCTCGACATCTCACGTGCGGCCAAGTACATCCAGTTCGCCATCCGTACTACCGAAGCTGGTCTCGCGGGGACGAAGAACCAGTTCGGCGAGGACCAGGTGAAGCTCGACGTCCTCAGTGATGAGATCATCCGTCAGCAGCTGTGCGAAAGCCGGCTCGTGGCGTGCTTCTCCAGTGAGGAACTGGAGGATGTGGTGGAGCTGGATTCCGAGGCGCCCTACACCGTGGTCTACGACCCGCTTGACGGTTCTTCGCTCGTGGATGCCAACTTCGCCATCGGTTCCATCTTCGGCATCTTCCCGGGTAACGGCATCATCGGACGCAAGCCGCGCGAGCTCGTTGCGGCGTTCTACGTCCTCTACGGCCCGCGCACGCTCCTCATCTACACCACGGGCAACGGCGTGCACGAATTCATCCTCAACGAAGTGGGGGAGTTCATCCTCCTCCGGGAAAATCTCGGCGTAGCCGACACAGCCAAGACCTTCAGTCCCGGCAACACCGGCGCCGTCACGGACACGCCCGCGTACCGCAACATGCTCAACGTCTGGCTGGATGAGAAATTGAAGCTGCGCTACTCCGGCGCGATGGTCGCCGACATCCACCACGTTCTCAGCAAGGGACAGGGCATCTTCACCAACGTCGGCGGAGCGAAGTATCCGGAAGGGAAGCTGCGCCTCGTCTTCGAGTGCGGCCCCTTCTCCTACCTCATGGAACAGGCGGGCGGCGCCTCCAGCAACGGCAAGAGCGACATCCTGGATCTCATGATCCGCGACACCGACCAGCGCACGCCCATCATCATCGGGTCGAAGAATGAAGTGGAGCGGGTGTGTGCGACGCTGTCGGAGAAGAATCGTTAACATTTCTCGTTCGCTCGTTAGCTGGTTAGCTCGTTGATCTTCGAAAGGGCTTCTTCTTGCATAACAAGCTAACGAGCCACAACCAGCTAACCAGCTAACAAACAATCACAGCAGGGCTCCCATCCTCAACACCATTTCGGTGACCCTCATGGCGTAGCCCCACTCATTGTCGTACCAGCTGAGAACCTGGGCGACATGACCATCCACGACTTTGGTCGACGGCGCATCGACGATGGAGGAGTGCGGATCGGTCTGGAAGTCGATAGAGACGCACTGTTCCTCGGAAACGGCGAGGATGTCACGGAGCCGCGACGTCTGCGATGCCTTCTTCAATACCTGATTGATCTCCTCGGCCGTCGTGTCCTTCTTCAGATTGAACGCCATGTACGCACAACTCACCGTGGGGACGGGAACGCGGAACGCCATGCCGTCCAGTTTGCCCTTGAGGTGCGGGAAGATCTTCGCGCAGGCCTTCACGGCGCCCGTCTTCGTGGGAATGATCGAGAGCGTCGCGGCGCGGGATCGGCGCAGCTCCCCGCCCTCACCCTTGTTGTCGAGCAGGTTCTGCGAGGTCGTGAACGCATGCACGGAACTGACGAGCAGGTGATCCAACCCGAACGCCGAATCCATGACTTTGATCACCGGAGCGATACAGTTGGTCGTACAGGAAGCATTCGAGATGATCTTCATGTCTTTGGAGAGCGTTTCGTCATTGATGCCGAGCACGAACATCGGCGTCTCGTCCTTCATAGGTGCCGTCACGATCACCTTCTTCGCACCCGCCGTCAGGTGCCCGCTCGCTGCCTCGGCCGTCGTGAAGTGCCCCGTGGATTCCACGACGATATCCACCTTCAGTTCCTTCCACGGACACTTGGCCGGCTCACGCTCCTTCACCACCCGCACGGTCTTTCCATTCACGGAGAAGCTGTCCTCAGTGACATCGGAAATTGTTCCGGGAAAACGACCATGGAGGGAATCAAACCTCAAAAGATAGGCCCGCATCTCGGCCGTCGAGCCGGCGTTCACTCCCACCACTTCCACTTCCTTCGAGTACCGTTCGAGGAACTGACGATGGACATTCCGCCCGATCCGTCCGTACCCGTTGATGGCGACCCGGATCATGAGTGAATCTATGGTAGAAGTCCTGCAGAAATAATCAACTGGATGGCTTCTGAGAGCCAATGCTTCCATGTCTTCGAGCACTCAGCCCATCAAGCTGAGGAGAACCCCCAAGAATGCGAAGAATCCGCCGATGATCCAGAGCCGCATCGTCACCTTGCTCTCGCCCCACCCGAGCGCCTCGAAGTGGTGGTGCAAGGGAGCGGCATGGAACACTTTCTTGCCGCCGCGGAGCTTCTTGCTCGTCAGCTGGATGATGACTGAGAGCGTCTCGACGACGAAGATGAAACCGATGAGCGGGAGAACGAGTACCTGATCCAGCATGAGTGCGATGACTCCCAGCGTGCCGCCCAGCGCCAGCGATCCCGTGTCGCCCATGAAGAAGAGCGCGGGCGGAATGTTGTGCCACAGGAACGCGGCGACAGCGCCGGACGTCACGGCGCAAAACCCGGCGAGAATGTAGAGGCCTTTGAAATAGGCAATGACCGCAAAGAAACCGAACGCGAGGACGAGGAGTCCGCTCGCCAGACCGTCGAGTCCATCCGTGATGTTCACGGCATTCGCCGTCCCGATGATGATGAAGATGAACACCGGCACGTACCACGCTCCGAGAACGATCTGCCCGTAGAAGGGCACGTGAATCTGGTCATATCCCAGCTTGAAGTAGAACCACAACGCCCCCATCGTCGCGATGAGGAGCAGGGAGAGGATCTTCGGCATCACATCGAGTCCGCGCTTCTTCCCGATGCCAAAGATGTTCAGGTAATCGTCCAAAGCGCCGAGCAGTCCGAGCGAGAGGAGCATGAAGAGCGGCAGGTACACCTGACCACGCTGGAGGAGGGAATTGGGAACGACTCCGAGGTACGAGAGGAGACGGGAAGCCAGCACCGTGAGCACGATGGACCCCCAGATAAGCACGCCGCCCATCGTGGGCGTGCCGCCTTTATGTTCGTGATACTTGCGAAACACCGACGGTTCTCTGCCATCGACAGTCTCAACCCGCAGCTGCTTGCCGAGACGGTTACGCTTCAGGAATGCGACGAACGTGGGCGTGAGGAGGAGTCCCAAGGCGAACGCAAAGAACGCGTAACCCAGAATAGCGAGCAACGACAACTCGGGCCGGACCGGAGTAAGGGGGAGGTCCATTGACCGGGATAGCGTACCCCCCAAAACCCAAAGCCCCAAGGACCCAAATCCCAAGAACGATCCTTCGATTGGGATTTGGAATTTGGTGCTTGGTACTTCACTCAACTCAATCATCTCCCGCTGCCGGTCCACTGCTGCTGTGTGCCTTGTCCACATCGTAGAACCGCATCTGCTCCTTCTTGAAGAGGAGCTCGACACGTCCCGTGGGGCCGTTGCGATGTTTGCGGATGTAGATATCGGTCATGCCGGGGCGCGAGCTGTCCTCCTCGTAGTAATCCTCGCGGTACATCATGAGCACGATGTCCGCGTCCTGCTCGATGGAACCGGAATCACGCAAATCCGAGAGTTGCGGGATGTTGCCGGGACGGCTCTCGACTGCACGGGAGAGCTGCGAGAGCGCGAGGATGGGGATGTGGAGCTCACGACCGATCTGCTTGAGTGATCGGGAAATCTCCGAGATCTCCTGCACGCGGTTGCCGGCGTAATCGTTGTTGCCCGTACTCATGAGCTGGAGGTAGTCGATGATGAGGAGATCCAGCCCATGCTCCATTTGCAGCCGCCGCGCCTTCGCCCGCAGCTCCGGTAGCGACGAGGCCACGGAGTCATCGATGAAGATGTTGGCCTTGGAGAGTTCGTCCATAATCGGTCCCATGTTCTGGAAATCCGTGTCGTCCAGTTTCCCGCGCTGGAGCTTCCAGGAGTCGACGCCGAGCATGGAAGCGAACAGACGATCGACCAGCTGCTCCTTGCTCATTTCGAGTGAGAAGACACCGACGGTCTTGTGCGCACGGATGGCCGCGTTCTGCGCGATATTCAGCGCGAGGCTGGTCTTGCCCATGCTGGGGCGGGCCGCGAGGATCACGAGGTCAGAGGGCTGCAAACCCGAGAGCTTCATGTCGAGAGAGTGGTACCCCGTCGCCACGCCCTTCACGACGTTGTCATCCTTCGCCTCGTGCAGCTCGGCGAACTTCTCGTACCGCGCGCCGAGGACATCGCGGATGTGAATAAATTTCTCCTTCAGGTAGGCGTTGGTAATGGAGAACACCGTCTTCTCCACCTCATCGAGAAGTTCCGCGATGGGACGCTCCACTTCGTACCCGAGCCCCGTAATGGACTGTCCGGCCGTGATGATCCGACGGTGGACGGCCTTCGTCTTCACGATCTGCCCGTACTGGTAGATGTGCGACGACGTTGGAACGGTCGCCGCCAACTCCGCGAGGAACCCGCTCCCACCGATATCCTGAATCTTCTTCACATCGGCGAGCTTGCTCGAGACCGTCACGAAATCGATAGGTTCGTGGCCCTGGTAGAGATCCGTGATCGCCTGATAGATGAGCCGGTGAACCGGATCATAGAAATCCTCGGGGACGAGGAGATCCGAAACTTTCACGATCGCCTCCGGATCCAGGAGGAGAGCACCCAGCACCGTCCGTTCCGCCTCGGCGGAGTGCGGCTGCGCTTCGAGGATCGCTGCGTGCGACTTTGCGGGAGCCTGCGAGGAGGTTGTAACGGGGGACACGGGGGAGGGGAGGAGGCTCATTGTAGGGTCCCGCCCGTTCCGGGCAACGATCTTCAGTGGCACGCGCCGCCAAAAGCGTTCCTCGTCTGTGTGTGAAGTGTGGATTGTAAGTGGAAAGCGCTTCTACAAGAGAAAAGGAGGGCCGACTATGCGACCCTCAGTGTAGCCTTCTCGAAGCAATGGTGTACGCCACCCCCGCTGAGCGTTCCCCGAATTCTTTCGGGGTGACAAGTGTCACCCTGAGCGAAGTCGAAGGGTCAAATGAGCGCCGCATCCCTGATTTCCTTCTCGATCTTCTCTCCCAATTTCGGATTTTGCGTGAGGAACAGCCTCGCCGCCTCGCGACCCTGACCGAGGGTCTCTTCGCCGTAGCGGAAGAACGCACCGGACTTCTCGAGGACGCCGTACTTCACGCCGAGATCCAGAATCTCGCCGACCTTGCTGATGCCGACCGCATAGAGAATGTCGAACTCCGCCTGCCGGAAGGGCGGCGCGACCTTGTTCTTCACGACTTTCACGCGCGTGCGGTTCCCGACGACTTCCTGGATATCCGCCCCCTCGACCTTCTTCTCCATGAGCTTGTCGATGCGGCGTACGTCGAGACGCAGCGACGCGTAGAACTTGAGCGCGTTGCCGCCAGTCGTGGTCTCGGGGTTGCCGAACATCACGCCGATCTTCATGCGCAGCTGGTTGATGAAGATCACGGAGCAATTGGTCTTCGACACGATGGCCGTGAGCTTGCGCAGCGCCTGACTCATGAGGCGCGCCTGCAGCCCCATGTGCGCATCACCCATCGCCCCGTCGATCTCCGCGCGGGGCGTGAGCGCGGCGACGGAGTCCACAACGACCACATCAATGCCGCCGGACCGCACGAGCGTCTCGCAGATCTCCAGCGCCTGCTCGCCGTCATCGGGCTGCGAAACGAGGAGCTTGTCGATATCCACGCCGATCTTGCTCGCGTAGGACACATCCAACGCATGCTCCGCGTCTATGAACGCGGCGCGACCGCCCTTCTTCTGCACCTGGGAGATGCAGTGGAGCGCGAGCGTCGTTTTGCCGGAGGACTCGGGCCCGTAGATCTCGATGATCCTCCCCAGCGGCACGCCGCCGCCGAGCGCGATATCGAGTGAGAGCGAACCGGAAGAAACACGGGGGATGGCTGTAACGGGCACATCGCCCATCTCCATGATGGCACCGTCGCCGTACTTCTTCTTGATTTCGGTGAGCGCGGCCTTCACGGCATCGAACTTCGCCGAACCGGCTTTGTCCGAGGTGGGCTTCTGAAATGTCTTCGCATGAGTCTTGGCAGGGATATCCATAGTGGCGGAGGTGGAGGATGCTTTCGGCATGATAGGGAAGGGGAATGGGAAGTGGAAGGAAAGGATGCACCTCGCGGCGAGACCGGAACGGAAATGAAGGAGGGAAAGAGAAGAAAGAAGATCTCTACCTGCGTGGAACGCAGGGTGGATGATCGTACACTTCCCATCAACCTGCAACGAAAAAGGCTGTCCCAGATTGAATATTGTGATGTGGTGTACTATTGGACACCCATTCTTCCGCAGCATATGGGACTGAGAGCCACTCCGCAGGCGCGATCTGTGACAATATCCGCGAACGCGGAACAACAAACAATTACAAATGACCGCACCCCGGAAACCGCACCCACGGAGGGGTGCTGCTTATTTGTACCGCAACGCATCGAGCGGATTCAGCTTCGACGCCCGAATGCTTGGGTAGACGCCCGTAAGGAACCCGATGATCGTTGAGAACCCGATGACGACGAGCATGAACCATGCCGGCGTGAGGAAGATATTCACAGCGGGGGCGCCGTATCGGGCGGCGAGCACATTGATACCGAAGTTCACCGCTTTGCCGGCCACGGTACTGAGGATGAGACCCACGAGACCGCCGAGGAATCCCATGAGCATGGATTCGACGAGGAACATCTTCCGGATGTCCCCGCGCGTGATGCCGATCGATCGCATGATGCCGATCTCACTCGTGCGCTCCATGAGCGCGATGGTCATGGTGTTGAACATACCGATGGCCGAAACAATGAGCGCGACGAGGCCGAAGAGTCCCAGGACCAGCTGCACGATGCGGAAGATCTTGTTCGCCTGATCGATGGTGTCAGAGAGGGAGGACACGACGAACCCCTGGTCGAGGATCTGATTCCGCACCTCCTCCATGAAGTCATTGCGCTCCACTTTCACCTTGAGACGATCGAAGGAATCAGGCACGGCGTCTCCGAGCGCCGAGAGCGGCACGAAGATCTCACTCATGTCCTCATTCTCGACGACGCCCACGATGAGGGTGGAACCGGAGAGCTCCGTCACCACCGGCGCACCCTCCACCTCGTTCGTGAGCGTGAGGAACGTGCTCGCGGACTTCCCCGTGATGTCCTCGGGCGTTTTGCCGAGCAGCTTCACGGCCGCAGTGGAGAGGACGCCCGCACCCTTCTCCTCACCCTCGAAGAGCTTCCCCGCGACGGCCGCGATGCCGTCCAGGCGGAAGAAGGAGGGGTCCACGGCGACGGCCGCGGTGTCCGTGTTGATCCCCCCGAGCGAGAGTTGCGCCGGGACATTGGCCAGACGGCTCGTCTCCGTGACGTGCGGAATCGCCGTGATCTTCGCGATGTTGTCCTCCGTGAGCCGCACCGCGTCGGACCCGGCGGAGACGTCCAGCGTGAGGAGGGTGTCGGCGTTCGCGATGCGGTTCAGGATCGTCTGCTGGAGACCGTACCCGAGAGAGACCAGGAAGAGCACGGTGCCGATACCCACGCTGACACCCAGGATGGTGAGAGAGGTACGCATGGGCCGCGTCTTGAACATGCGGAGTGCCAGATGGAGATTGTCTTGGACTTTCATGGCTTACGGGGACGGAAAAGTTTCAGGTACTCGGGGAGCACAGAAAGAGCACGCATCGTCCAGTGCAGCTTCTTCAGGTCTTCTGTCGGTGTTTCCGACATCTCCTCCGGCTTACGGGCCTGTGCCTCACCCCGTGCGAGGAGGAGCTCCTCCAGCGCGCGAACGAACCGGTCGGCCTCCTCCCCATGCATATCCGCACCTCCTTTCGCCAACGGTTTCATGAGGGCATCGCGGAGTCCGCGCCGATCGATCGACCGGCGCAGCCGCTCGTACAGGAGCTGTTCGATGCTGAGCGCATGTCGCGCATCCCTGATGTGCACGTGCTGCCTTGCCTGGAGGAACCGCCGGATTTCCTGCGCCTCGCGGAAGAGGGGATCGAAATGCACGAGCCCCCGCTTCTTCCCGACCTTTCGCAGCTTGCGGACTTCCCGTACGAACGTCTGGATTTCCGTGAGAACCTTGCGGCTTCGCACCGGATCGAGACCGGCGTCTCTCAGCAGCCTGCGCAGTTTCCCGCCTGTTCTGCGCCCTGCGAGCATGCCCTGCATGATCTGTGCCATCGCGAAGATATCCCTGCGCGTCATGCCCGTGAGCACTTCCGTGAGGAGCTCCTGCGACCGCACCAGCTCCGCCAGCGCGTCGGGCGACGCGAGCGCTTCGGGTGACAGCGTCTTGGCCCATTCGTCGAGGTTGATATTGAGAGACGATTTCGCCGCCGTGATGACGGGCGACTGCTTGCGTTCCTCCTCCGTATTCTTTTGAACGCGAATCACCTGTCCGTCCCGGAGGTAGAAGACGCGGTGCGCGTGGTGGATGTGACTGGGATCGTGCGTGACGAGGACGACGGTCTTCTTCAGGTCGTCATTGAGCTTCCGCAGGAGCAGCATCACCTCCTCGGACGACTTGGAGTCCAGGTTTCCCACCGGCTCGTCGGCGAGGATGATGTCCGGATCGTTCATGACGGAGCGGCAGATGGCGACACGCTGCTGCTGGCCGCCTGAGAGCTCCAGGGGAAGTTTCCTCGCCTGCTCGAAGACGCCGAACTGCTTGAGGAGCTTGAGGCCGTGCTCCTCCCGTTCGCCGATGCCGACATTGAGCGCCATCTGCGGGAGCGTGACGTTCTGGATGACGGAGAGAGAGGGAATGAGGTAGTAGGCCTGGAAAATCATCCCGATGGTTTTCTGGTGGAATGCCTCGCGTTCCTTCCCCGAGAGCGTGCGCAGGTTCTGGTTCTTCACGATGATATCTCCCGAAATCTTCCGCTCGAGGCCGGAGATGGAGTAGAGGAGCGTGGACTTGCCGCAGCCCGAGGGTCCGAAGAAGATGATGAATTCACCCGGCTCTATCTCAAGATTGATGTCCTTGAGCGCACGCACCTCGTAGCTCGTCCCTGGAAAGTAGGTGACGTTCAGGTGCGAGACGGTGATGACGGGTTTCTGCGCGGGCATTGTGTCGATTGTAGGAAGAGGGGAATGAAACGTGGGAAAGAGTGATTACTTGGATCCGCCCATCCATCCGAAGGCGTTCTCGAACTCCTTCGTGATGACCTGGAAGACGCTCTCCTGGCTCCGTGGCGTGAGGAGCGTGAAGGTCTTCGAGACGGACGTGCGATCATCGACGTCGGCACTCTCCACCTGGAAACTGTAGACCGTGCCCGGATCGAGGCCCGCGAGGATCACGGCGTGTTTCGTCGCGAGGGAGGTATCCACGGGAGTGGACTGGGTGAGTCCGCCGGAACCGGTGGCCACGCCCTTCTGGTAGCGTACCAGACCCGTGGCGCGCTCGGAGGTCTTCCAGGAGACGATGACCTGAATGCGGGTGTCCTTGCCGGGGGAGAGGGAAGCCTCCGTCTGCACCCCCGCGATCTGCGGCGCGAGATTCTCCTCGGAAGTCGAGAAGCTGCGGATGACCTTCGTGAGGACTCTGCCCTCCGGCGTCGTCCCGCCGATCTCCGCCTGGTAGACGACACCGCCCTCGATGCCTTCCATGATCATGGCGTGCGCGAAGCCGGTTTCCTTGTCATGGATGCTCATGGACTCGGACGTGAGGAGCTTCCCGTCCTTGTACGGAGTGAGCGTGACCTTGCCATCCGCTTCCGCGTTCGTCTGCCACTTGAAAGTCGCAGAGGAGGAATCCAGAACATCGACGGTGTAGGTCTTCACCTCGGGGGATTCCGGAAGCGTCGTGAAGGAGTAGACGCTGGACGTCGTCTCCGTACCGATGGGCGTCTTGCTCTTCACCGTGTAGTGGTAGGACTGGCCGGGTTTCAATTCCACGAGCGTCACCGCGTGATCGAGGGTTCTCGCTTCAGGATCGCCGTAGACATCGGAAAGGTCATCGGTGCCGGTCTTCCCCGCTGCGAAGGAGACGAGGGAGTTGGCTTCCTCATTGGTGTTCCAGGAGATCGTGGCGGCGGAGTCAGTGACGGTGACGCGCGGTTCCCCGGAGAGGATGGGGCCCGGAAGCTTCTTCGCCAGTTCCAGCATGGCCTGGTTCTGCTCCTCGAGGGCGTTCTGCATGTCGAAGAGAGGCATACTGGCGAGGAGCGTGCGCAGCACGGTCATGGCCTTCTCGACGAGCTGGGGCGAGGCCTCTCCGGCTGCTTCGTGCAGTTCCAGCTCCTCCAGAGTTTCGGCATTAACGCCGATGCCGGTCTGGAAAGTCACCTCATCCGAGATCGCGACACTCCCACATCGATCGACCGAGGCGGCTTTCAAACGATAGGTGGACGACGGTCGCAATGCCTCAAGCCTCACCGCATGAGTGGTGACAAAGTATTCCACGTCGAACTTCATGCGTTCATCGATGGAATTGAGACCGAACTTCACGTGAGACAACGCATCATTGTTGGTATTCCAGGAAACAATCGCCGACAGATCCTCATTCTCGACCGTCACCGTGAGGTCACTGAGCGTGAGAGGTCCCTGCGCGGCGCAGTCCGTCCTGACCCCCGAGGAAGTGCTGCCGGATCCGGCGGCCGCGGAGGAGCTCTCCACGTAGATGCGACGGATGAAGCTTCCACCGCCCCCTGCTGCCACCGCCGCCGCTTCCGCCTCCTCCACTTCCTCCGCCGTGGAGAGTTTCGCGAGGGTCGTGAAGGTGGCGACGGCGCCCGAAGCGGTGTTGCTCCAGTAGTCGCCGGACTCGACGTAGAAGTAGTAGGTCGTGGCGGGGGAAAGATCGGAGAGGGTCACGGCGTGGCCGGTGTCCAGGACCGTCCCGGAGTTCGCGACCGAGGAGAGGGTGAGGGAACCGGAGTCCGTCCCGTACCAGACCTTGGACGTGGCATCGATGTTCGTCTCCCAGTTCACCACGGCGAGGCGGTCAAAGTAGGGCGTGACTTCGATGTTCGAGATCGTCGGGACTGTGTGGGGATTGGTGGCGCCGTTCTGGACCCACTGGGAACCGTTGACGCTGAAGCCGTCCGTCGTCGTCCAGTTGCCCACCTGCGCATTGGGATCCTCCGAGACGACGAAGACCACGTTGTTGAAGGAATTGGAGGCCACGGTGATGGATTCAGCTTCCTGCGAGGTGAAGCGCACGGTGTTCTCCCCGGTGAAGAAGCCGCCTGTGGCATCCCAGGAACCGGTGACGGTGACGTTGTTCTCCTCCATCGCAAATGTCCCGTTGATGTCGAAGTCATGGGCCGTGATGTCCGCCCCGGGACGGTAGGTGTCTCCCGTCTCGATGCGCACGGTCACGTCATCGGCGCCGAGGAGCTCCGTGGAGCCGCTCATGGTGAAGAGGGCGTTGATGTCCGCATTGAGACCCGCACCGGAGGCGGTATTCAGGTCCCCGTTCGTGATGGCAGTGCCGACTTCGCTCTGGATGGTGATGGTGTCCTCGTAGAGCGTGAAGGAGAGGGAGGTGCCGTTCGTGCGGGTGACGAGCATGCCGTTCTCGGTCTCGCCACTGAGCCAGATGGCGAGGAGCGCGCCGGATTCGATGCCGGAAACGGTGTGGGCCTCGTTGCCGTCATTGAAGGTGGCGACGGAGGAGCCGCTCGTGTCGCTCTCAACGACCGTGCCGCCGTTGACGGCGATGGCGACGGTCTTGCCGCCCTCCGAGAGCACGCCCGCCTTCGTCTTCACGGTCACGGCGATCGGGAAGGCCCAGTCGGTGTTCCCGCCCCCGTTCACGGCGTCGGCGGCGGCGAGGATGGTCTCGCCGGAGATGTTCTCGGAGTCTGTGATATTGATGTACTGGAGATCGTAGGCACGGGGGGAGATCTTCCAACTGGTCCCTGGGTCGGAGGAAGCCAGATACAGGGTCTGGCCAACCGCTCCTTTGGCCGTCCAGGTGCCGTTCACCGACTGAGTGTCTCCGGCGCCGAAGGCCCACGTGGCACCGGAACCAACCTCCTTCTTCAGGTTCCAGAAGAGGGTGGAACCGGACATGGATTGTTCGTCACCGGAGAAGACGACCGTGCCGGAACCCGCGGAGAGGCTGCCTCCTTCATTCTCCCAGTTCTCTTCGACCGTGATCGTCGGATCCGTGCTTCCCACCGCCAGTTGTCCCGTGCGAATGAGGAGGGAGCCGGAGACGGCGAGGGGATCTGTCACCGTCACCGACTGTGCGCTGCTATTGATGACGAGTTCATCGAACGGCTCATTCTCCGCGATGGTTCCCGAGCCGGTGAAAGTGACGGTGCCGTTGCCGGTGAAGGTGCCGCCGGAATCCGTCCAGGAGCCCGCGACGGAGACGGCCTGGGCATTCTCATTGAGACCGGCACTCGCGAGGAGAAGCCTGCCATTGATCGTGACGGGGGCGTTGAGGGACCAAGTGCCCGCACCGGAGAGGGTGAGATTCCTGAAAGTTGTCTTGCCAGCGAGTCCCGTGTGTGCGCCGGTGCCGTTGTACTCCAGCGTTCCATGAGCCGTGTCGTTCGTGAAACTGAGAGTCTCGGAGCCACGGAGCTTCACCGTGCCGTAGTTGGTGAACGTGGAGGGAACAGTAAGGGAGGAGCCGGAGAGGTCGAGGACGGAGCCGGAGGAGACGGTGAGGGTGGAGGAGACCGCCAGTGCCCCGCTCATGGAGAAGGAACCGGTGCCGGTGAGGGCGAGGGAGGGGATGGTGGAGTTACTGGCGATGACGGTGTGGGAGCCCGAACCGGAGAGGGTGAAGGCGGAGGTGCCCGTGATGGTGCCATTCCGGGTGTGGAGGTTCCCCGAGACAGTCACAGGATTGGCTCCCAGAGCCAAAGTTCCGGTGGCCGTGAGGTTGCGGACGGAGACGGCACCGCCCGCCGTGAGCCTGCGTTGCACCGTGAGATCCCGGGCGGTGAGAATTCCACCGACGGATCCGGTTCCGGTGACGCGTATATCCTGGGCATTCAGAGCTGTTTCGGTGGCGAGGATGCCCGAGACCGTGACATCATTGGCCGTGACGGCCCCGCTTGCGGAGAAGGAGCCTGCGACGTCGATACCATCCGCCGTAATGGCGGAGGGTGCAGTGATGGTTCCGTCCGAGCGGATATCCCCTTCGCCGGAGAGTGTGACTGCACCCGCCGGGACGAAGGTATCTCCCGTGTGCACGTCCAGGTGTTTGCCGGAAGCGAGGATGAGGTCATTCCCGGACACGGCGTAGATGGCTGAAATGTCCTCGTCGCTCTGGGTATTCGCCGTTGCGAGATTGGCTGTCGTGATGGGCCCTGCGGATTCATGACGGACGATGAGGTGATCCTGCGTCAGCTGGAAGCCGGAGATGCTGACGCCATCCGTGACGGTGGCGGTGACGGCCTTCTGCGTTTCCCCGTCGAGGTAGAGCGTGAGGATCTGGCCGCTCTCGAAGACGGTCTCACCGAGGTTGATGATGAATGCCCCCTGCGCGGTCGTGTCTCCCGAGAGGAGGGGAGCGGCGCCGTTCACGGAGATGGCCACCGTGACGCTCCCCAGAGGAGTCACGCCGTCCGCGGCGTACGCGTACCCCGTGACCGGGAAGAGCCAGTTCGTATTGTTGAGCGAGTTCACGCACCCCGTGTCGCAGGTGATGGCGGAGGCATTGGTATTGTTACTATCCTTCACGTCCACGTACTGGATTCTGCGATACGTGGCGGAGGAATTGATGAGCCACTGGGTGCCGTTGCTGCTGGAACGGAGGCTCAGACGGTTGTTCTCATCCGTACCCTGGAGGGTCGTCCCGCTCCCGACCGTGATCGTCCTTCCGGCGGCGATGGTGAGGGTGTCGGGACTGGAGACCGTCTTCACGAGATTCCAGAAGGTCGTATTGGCTGTTCCCCCGATGGTCTGGTTCGTGCCGTCGAGGGTGACGGTGCCGCTGCCGGTGAGGGTACCGCCGTTGTTGGTGAGGTTGCCTGCGAGGTTCAGGCCGTACGTCGAGGTGTTCACCGTGCCGCTCTTGAGGAGGTAGGTGCCGTTGACGTCCAGGTTAGTGGAGAGGGTGTAGCCATCATTGCCGTTCGCCAATGCTTCAATGAGATCGGAGGACAGTGACTTGCTGTAGATACGGAAGTCATCGAGCTTGCCATCCATGTTCGTCCCGATGAAATCCCGGAATCCCAGAATGATCGAATTGAATGAGTACGTGCCACCGCTTACGGCAGCGGACGAAACGAGTACGCCGTTCAGGTAGCACCGAAGTGTGCTCCCGTCATACGAGAACAGGTAGTGCGCCCAGGATCCGAGGATAGGCGCGGGTCCTATAACCGCCCCGCCATTCACGAAGAAGATGAGATGTTGCGGATCCCAGTTTGTGCTGGACAGAAGAGTGCCTCTGTCGTTGCTGATGACACCGTCCCACTCAGTAAATGTGTCGAAATTCGCCCAGAAACTGATCGTCAGCTGCGGCAGACCAGTCATCGCTGTGAAGTAGACTACGTCATCGGTCCCGTCAAGATCGATACTGCGCAGGTTGGTGAAATGAAGCGGCGCCACGCTCGTGGACGGCTGGGGAAGGTTGTTGGATCCTCCTGCGCCAGCCGGCGTCCCCGCGTAGCCGTTGCCGGAAGCATCCGCGACGGTCGCACCGGCGGATGTTTCATCGAACTTCCAGTATGCAGCGGGAGAACTGCCGCTCATCGTCAGGTTGTTGAACGCACTCGCCGCCGTGATCGTGCCTCCTCCGGCCATCGTCACGGTGCCGGAGCGTGCGGTGAAGTCTCCCTGTGCGTTCTCCGTCCAGCTGCCCGCCACGGTGATGTCGTAATTGGTGCCCGAGACATCCAGCGTCCCGCCGGAGATCGTGAGGTTGCCATTCACGGTTTCCGCTCCTCCAAGCGTGAAAGTCGTCCCCGGATTCTCGACGACGAAGTTGCCGAAGGTTGCGGAGGGGAGGGTGACGGCGCTGTCATCCGCCTGCCCCGTGAAAGTCACGGTGGAGGCCGTCGCGTTGGTCCAGGTACCGGCATTGGAGACAGCCGTGCCGGCGAGGGTCAGAGTGCCGTTGTTCGTGAAGGTCTTGCCGGACGCGATGCTGAGGGAGGTGCCGTTGCCGGTCGTCTGGAGGGTCGTGGAGTTCGTGAGCGCGCCGTCCGTGAGGGTGACGGTGTTCGCCGTGGTCGTGCCGGTATTCACGGTCCATCCGCCCCCGCTGCCATTGAAGACGAGCGTATTGAACGTCGTGGTGCCCGAGAGCGTCTTGCCCGTGGTCGTGGCGTCAAAGGTCACCGTTCCCGAACGGGGAGTGAAGGTTCCTCCATCCTTCTCCCAGCTGCCGCCGACGGTGATGGCATGATTGCCTGATGAGACGTCAAAGGTTCCTGCGGACACCCTCAGGTTCCCGTTCACATCCAGAGGGGCATCCAGGGTGTAGGAGCCATTCCCGGAGAAAGTGAGATTGGTGTAGCTGTCTCCGAGAAGCAATCCCGCGTCATAGGTACCCGTGCCGTTGTACTCGATGCTTCCAAGATTGCTGTCGATGGCGGAAACCGTTTCATCCCCGTGGAGCACCAGCGTGCCGTTCGCTCCTATGGTGAACTGATCATTGACGGTGAGGTCGTAGCCCGCGAGGTTCAGCGTACCGCCGCTGAGGGTGAGGTCCTGACTGGAGGTGTTGAGAATGAGAGCACCGGAAAGAGCAGCGGCACCACTGGATTTATTGATAGTGAAGGTACCACTGGGCCATGTACCGCCTTCGGATTCGAGAACTTGCGTGGTGGATCCAGAGAGGGTGAGGGAGGCGGTGCCCCCGTCAGCCACCGAGCTGATCCGGATAGTGCCCGCAACCTCCCAGCTGCCCTGCAACGATCCATTTTCGACGATGAGATCTCCGCTGAGACGCGCCGTGTCCCCCGTGTCCGTCGTGAAGACGGTGTTGCCACCTCCACACACCGAAGGATAGATCAAGACGTCATGGAAGCGCATGGAGGGATCCACGTCCAGGACGCACGCACTGGGAACGTTGCAGTTGCCGCTTAATTCCGTTGCGAACTGCACGGTTCCGGCGTTGCTATTGAACTGCGTCCCGCTCGAGACGGTGAACTGCGTCTCCGAACCGGAAACATCTCTCCCTACCTTGAACGTTCCTGATGGCGCCGTGAAGGATCCTTGCGTCAGCGTGAATGTCGCGGCACGCAGGGACGTGGTTCCCGTGGCGGGCGTAACTGTGCCCGCCGATTTATCGATGACGATGGGGGGCGCTGTTCCGGTGTTTGCCGCCGTGTAGGTCTGATCTCCCGTCCCCGCAAACGTTACCGTGGCCGTACCCGAACTGAATATGCTGCTGACGACGAGCAATCCCTGCAATTCCCATGCCCCCGCGAGATAGCCATCCGAAAGATTGAGTGTTCCTGTGACGACGATGGAATCTCCGGAGGCCGGTGTGAAACCGTTGTTGGGCCCCGTGTATGGCGGCCCAAACGTCGTACTAATCGCCGATTCGATCGTCACGTTGTTCAAGGTGAGGGAACTATCCACGTCGATCACCGCCACGCTCGAGATGCCAGAATTCCCGATATGACACGTAATGAACTTCACAGTCCCTCCATTTGCGGAAAATGTCACGCCGGAAGCGACGGACATGACAGTCACGGTACCGGACGTATAGGCATTCCCGAGCGTCATCGTTCCGCTCGTACTGGTGAACGAGCCAGCACTCAGCGTCAGCACACCCGTCACAGCTATCGCACCATTCCCGCCCGTGAATGTCCCGCCGCTTTGCGTCCAGTTCGTCACCGTGATCGTCTTCGTCGCCGCCTGCGTGATAGTGCCGGCGTAGGAACCGTTGATCATGACCCCCGCGACGGAGATATCCTGATCGATGGTGGCGTTGGCGGCAGCCCACCCGCCGAACTCCGCGGATTGGTCAGCAGTGGGGGCAGCCCCTCCCAGCCAGTTGTCGGCGGTGGTCCACTTGTTGTCCCCCGCCGCTCCGGTCCATGCGATACCCCGGATGAGCGTGCCGTTGTTCGTAAACGTGCCTTCCGTGTGACTTCCACCATGGATGTAGAGCGCGCCCGAGCTTCCGATGCTGAATTGGTCATTGACAGTCAACGCATATCCGTTCAAATCCAGGATGCCGCCGGAGAGGGTGAGATCCTGACCGGATTGGTTGAAAGAAATATCGGATGAAAGAGTGACCGTTCCTGATGACTTGTCTATCAAGACAGCTCCCGATGGGAAGAGGCCGCCCGTGTAGGTGATATGTTGAGTATTCGTCCCATTGAGAGTGATCGTTGCAGAACCTCCGCCATCGGATCCGCTCGACCAGGTGAGATCGCCGCCTACGACGACGGATCCGTTCATCTGATATGCATTGGTTGATGTCAGATTGCCGTTCACGACCAAAGAAATGCTGCCGGGATTCCTGCTTCCAGCAATGGCCCCAACCCAATTCAGTACGACGTTGTTGAAGACGGCGGATCCCAGATTGATGGGTACGGAATCTGATCCATATGATCCGCCGCCGAAGTTCACAGTACCCGCGTTTGCGGCGAATGATCCTCCCGTAAAGGACCAACCATACGACACCGTCATCGTCCCCGCCGTTGCCGTGTATGTTCCGCCGCTCAGCGTGAAACTACCAGCGAAGGTGCTGCCGATCGATACCGCATCGTTCGCCGTGTTGCCGGATGAACCCGTGAACGTCCCCCCCGCCTGCGTCCAGCCGCTCGTCCCGACTGTCACAGTCTTCGCCGCGGACTGCGTGATGGTGCCGGTGTACGTGGCATCGATCTTCACTCCCGCAACGCTGATGTTCCCGTCGATCGTGCAATTCTTCGAGCTCGTCCCGTCGAACATCACGATGTCGGAGGCGCCCGGAACGGCATTGTCATTCCAGTTGCCCGCCGTACTCCAGTTATTGTCCGCGCCCCCGCCATCCCACACCTTCGTCAGCGAAGAGCTGAAAGTGGCGTAGGTGGCGGGCGCATTCATGTTCGCGTACTCGTACGCGATCCATTCGGCGGAGCGGGCGATGTCAGATACACGAGCTTCATCAAGGGAGCCCAGCAGGTATCCTTCGTAACCTGTATATCTAGATGCTGCGATTCTGAAGTTGGTATCAAGATCACTCGGAGTAACAGTTTGAGTGTATTGGCCGCATGCAATACCATCGATGTAATAGGTAATATGCGACCCATCAAAGGTTACTGAGGCGTGATGCCAGTTTGTATCGGCTATGGTATTCGTTGAATAATTCGAATCATCAGTCAAAATGCCGTTGCCCAGCATAACATATAATTTATTGTCACTGAAAATTTCAAACCAGACGGACTGAGCGGCATCACTTCCAGAAGTACTGGTTTCTCCTAAGAGAAACTGTCTTGTTCCAGTAACTGAACTCCTTTTCACCCAAGTCGACAAAGTTCCCGTCGTTAGATCAATATCGTTCGTTGAGAAGAAATCATCCCCGGTAAAACTCGTCGCCCCATCAATTTTTCCGCTAGCGCCAAATGTCACGCCGCCATTCTGTGTACCATCGTTCTCATTGATAGTTGAGTCTGTCGCTGGACTGGAGGCATCGTGCATGTGCCATACACCTTTAAAATCGGTATCCCACACTGTCGTATTGTTCTGCCCGTTCACCGCAGCTCCGGATCCATAGAGGATGTAGATGAGGGCGCCGGAACCGTGGCCGCCGCCATCTGCGCCGCTCACGATCTTCGGGATTTTGACCCAGAAGAAACCGGAGCCGGAGCCGGAGTCATTGACGAATTCCTCCGTCTCGAATGGCAGCGTCATGCCGGTTGCGGTCGAGAACCGGATGTCGTCGCCGTCGGCCTGCACGTTCGTCGTGCTCATGTCCGTGTCGTTACTCACCTTCACGAGGAGCGGGAAGTCGGTGAGGTTCTCATCGAGACCGGTGTTGGCCACGGTGATCTTCTTCATGTACGTGTAGAGACCGGGGCCGGTGGAGGCACGCCAGGTCACATCATCGTTGGCTATCTGCCAGGAACGGGCCTCAGAAAATGTGTCATCCTGAGCGGAGTCGAAGGAAGTCACATTTTCGGTCTCCGCGTGTCGCGGTTCGACTACGCTCACCGTGACATTCTTAAACGTCAGCGGCCCCACCGTGAAGAAGTCAGGACTCACATCCGGAGCATCGTACGTGTACGTGAACGTCGCGGTGTCACCGGCATTCCAGGTTCCTTTCCATGCAATCGTCTTCACAGTGTCATCCTGAGCGGAGCTTGTGCTGAGCGCGGACGAAGCATCGAAGGATGATGCCGCGTGTCGCGGTTCGACTCCGCTCACCGTGACACGTTTGACCATGCCATTCCCCGACGCATCCAGTACCTTGAACGTCCCGGGAAGTGTCTCTGTGATCGTTCCTGTGAAGTCCTCGTTGAATGCCACGTTGATGTCCATCGGAGAGGTGCCGACCGGGTAGAGGCGGGTGGCGGCATTTCGGGAAATGATGACCGGAGCCGTGTCACCCTGAGCGTAGTCGAAGGGTGCCTCGTGTCGCGGTTCGACTCCGCTCACCGTGACACGCTGCGTCATGCTCCTCACCCCGTTTTTCGTTTCCGCCGTGAGCTTCAGCGCATAGTTTCCACTCTCCGCGAACGTCAGCAAGGCTTCGTAGTCCGGGGAGGTGAGGGTGGGATCCTTCGTGCCGCAGGTGCCCGTGACGGCGATCTTCTCCTTGCCACTGAAGAAACCGGGGTTCGTCTCGTACTCAGTCACGGCTCCGCTGGGAGCTGTCACGGAGAGCGAGAGTTTCGCATCACACACGATCTTTCCCTCATCATCGAGGACGCCAATGGAGAGGGAGCCGGTCTCGTTGAGCCTGTAGCTGTCCTGATCGGTGTTCATGGCGAGGACACCCCAGGCGAAGTCCTGTGTGAGCGTCTGGGATTCGTTCGTGAGGGGATTCACGACGGTGACCTCCAGCGTGTAGAGACCGGGGGTGAATTCTCTCTCGGGCTCTACGACGAGAACCACCGAGCCGTGTTCGAAGTGGAAGTTCGGGGAGAAGGTCTTCCCGGATTTGTCTTTGAGCGTGACTTGGAAGAGCGAAGCCGTGTCACCCCGAGCGTCGTCGAGGGGCGGCACGGCGGGTCGCGGTTCGACTACGCTCACCGTGACACCGCCTGCAATGGCCTGCGCCACCTCGCTGGCTTTGTCTTTGACCGTGTCCTTCACCGCCTCCTTCAGCAGGTCTCTCACCTCCGATCCTTCCGCGTTCATGGTCTTCGAAATGGCTACGGCGACGTTCTCCCCCTGTGATGCAGCAGTGAGGGCGCTGTCCCTGACCTTGGCCATCACATCATCCGGAAGCGTGGCGGCGATGTCGTCCTGGAGGACGGCGGCGATGCGGTCTGCAGCTTCATCCGAAGCTTTCTCGGATACGTAGTCCGACACGGCTTGGGAAGCTCTGCGGGAGGAACCTCCGTCGACCTTGTCCTGGAGGAGAGAAACGGACGCGGAATCCTGACTCAGCGTTCCCCCGATGGCCGCGCTCTCGTCCTTCACGGCATTCGCGATGATCGCCTGCGTGATGGAAGCGGGGTCCGTGACGGCATCGGCGATGTTCTTGAGCGCTTCCTCGTCTCCCATCGCCTGTCCTTCGGTTCCGGTTACAGCGGGGATGTCCAGGAGCGTGAACCGAGCTTCTCCGCCGAAGACAGCAGCATTGTCCTTCGCTTCGAGCGTGAGAGAGGTGACAGATTGCCCCTTCTGTTCCATTGCCTTCGGGCGGACGAGGAGATCGTGGGTCCTGCCTTCGTCGTAGGAAACCTGCTTCGAGGGAGGCTCACTGCCGAGGAGATCGGCACCCAGATGGGTGAGAGAGCGAAGCAAACTGCCCAGGAAGGATCCGGATTCGGAGGATGTTTCTGGAGCAATCTCGGAAGAATCCGAGGAATCCGAGGCATCCAAGGAAACCGACGAATCCGAGGAAACCGACGATGACGCAGGTTCCAGAGTCACCCCTGTTCCTGCCGAAGCGCCTGTCCCTGTTGCGATGATGGCGCCGGACGAAGAGTCAGCCGAACTTGCAGCGGAGGACTCGCTCGAAGAAGAACCTTCCTGCCCTTCCTGCCTTTCCTGCCTTTCCTGCCCTTGCAGTGTTCCCTTGATGGAGAGGGGCCCGATGCCCGAGAGACGCGCTCCTTCCGCCTTCGCTTCCAGCGTGTAGGTGAGGGTGACGGGGGAAAATGCCGGGAGGAGGCGCTCCCAGATGAGAGCGGAGTTCTGTCCTTCGGACGCGAGACGTGCCCCTTCGGGGATCTCCGTGACGTCGAAGCCCTCCCCGATGGATTCATGGATCGTCCCGAGGATCTCCTCGCGGGAGAAGAGCGTGAGCGTGACGGTGAAGGGCTTTCCTTCCTCGACGAAGGTCGCCGCCTCGCGCTTCACCATGATGGTGTCTTCACCGAGAGGGAGAGGGAGATCTTTCCGGAATTCCCGGGACGTCGTCGCGGAGACGACCAGAGGCCCGCGCTCGGGAACCGTGAATGAGAAGGTCTCACCCTCGCCGTGAATGCAGGTCCAGGTGTCGGATGTTTTGTCGGGGACGGAACCGTCGGAAGTCTGGAGAGTGAGGCTTTCGCAGACGGGCGTACCCGACGTGTCCATGAGAGCGGCGGTGATGGTCGCGGTCTCGGTGGCGGCGTACTGCGCCTTGTCTGCATTGAGAGCGAGGAAACCCAAGGCAACCTTTCCTTCGTAGAGTGTGTTGTCTCCACCGAACAGGGAACCGAAGAAGCCGCCCGACTTCATGGTGACCGTGAGATCGTAGAATCCGGGAGTGATGTTCCCGAGAGGCGAGATGGTCAAGAGGGTGCCGGAGTCGGTGTCGACTGCTTCCCGGGCAATCTCCAACGCACCACCTGTCCCGGAGAGGGTGATCGTGAGATCGTCTGCAGAGAGGTTGGGGGAGGGGAGGAGGAGGGCGAGGGAACGGGAGCCTTGTTCCACGACCTGAGCAGCAGCCCTCCGCGGCTGCGGGTCGGAGGAGGAAGACGATGAATCCATTTCCGGCTGCGGGTCGGAGGAGGAAGACGATGAATCCATTTCCGGCTGCGGGTCGGAGGAGGAAGACGATGAATCCATTTCCGGCTGCGGGTCGGAGGAGACGCTGGATGCTTCCGAAGAGGATTCCAAGGAAGCAACAGAGTCCGAAGAGGCGGAGGATTCAGCCGTGTCACCCTGAGCGTCGTCGAAGGGTTGCTCGTTTCCACCAGTGTTCGTTGCGCCCGTTGCAGTTGCTTCAACGATCGCCCCGCTGGATGCGTCAGCAACACTTGCGACGGAAGACTCACTCGACGCATCGGAAGAACTGTTCGGAGCGTCCGAACTGACTTCCGAGGAAGCCTCGCTCGAAGCGACACCTTCCTGCCTTTCCTGCCCTTCCTCACTTCCCGTCGCCGTCAGCTGAGCTCCCGACTCCATGAGAGTCTCCGTCTGGAGGAGGGAACCGGTTTCGATGAGCTGCGCCACGAGCCTCCCTCCTGAGGAGAGCATGACGATCGCCCCGAGGAGAACGAGAGCACGGGAAAGATGTTTTCCCCGCGCGCGTGTGTGTACGCGCGTGTGTGTACGCGCGCGTGAGCGAGAGGCAGGCCTTGTGTGTTTTTGTTTGTGGGAAGCCATGAATGTAATCTGTTTATTCTAGCACAATATCTCAATTCGGGACAGGGAACGAAGTGCTACGGGAACAGAAGTTTACACACAATGGAATGGTAAAAATTGTGGCTACATCAAGGGAAAAATCTCAAAATGATAGATAATCTGTATCAGAATCCCCTTCGAACGTTCCATGACTTGATGGAACCGATTTCCTCTCTTCAGGAAGCCACGCATGAAGAATCGCCTCTTTCATTTATTCCCTCATCAATCACAACCTTCATGCAGCCAGCTACGGTGATTCCATGTCACAACGCCATCCCATCCTCAATGACTCCCGCATGTTAGTGACGACGGTAACGAAAGGGCGATATCCATTTTTCTTGCGAGCGGCTAACGCAAGAGAAGCCGCTGAATGTCTCTATCGCGTGCAGTCATTGCATCCGTTTCTCCTGTACAGCTTCGTCATCATGCCTGACCACTGCCATTTTCTCCTTCGTGTTCCTCCTCCGGAAACGATTGTCGTCGTCATGGGCTCCTTCAAATCCGGCCTGACGTTCGATACGGGCATTCCCAAATTATGGCAACGTCGTTACCACATCAGGATCGCACGAAGCTCGGCCGCGGTCCTGCGATACATCCATTCTGATCCGGTACGGAATGGATTGGCGGAGAACAATGCGGATTATCCCTGGTCATCGGCCTGCGGACGTTGGCCGGTTTCACCGTTAGACGAATGACAGACGCGCCCCTCCGCGGGCGCGGCCCTCACATCCCCACGCACCTCCCCGAATTCTCCTGCAGATCCGTCACGTTGCAGTAGAACCCGGCAGGACAGAGGATCCCCGCCACACCGCCACACGGCATCCCGGCACCAGAGCCGGTGACCGGCGGGAGAGAAGCGGAGGAATAGGAAGAAGAAAGTCTGCCAGAGGAGGATTCACCCTTGATGCGAATGCTGCGGAGGATGTCGGTCGTGAGCGTGTCCCACGCTTCGGGATCATTCGTGCGCTCATCCGATGGCGTGAAGAGGATCGTGAGGACGGAGGAATCGGGATCGGCACTCTGTGCGCCGAGATCTATCTGTACTTTTTCACGCCCAGTCTCATTGTTGCGGATCCGAATGGCCGACCGCATACCGATGCGCAGGGTGGAGAGATCGACGCCGCGCGTGGAGGACGACGAATTCTGTAACGCATCGCGCCCTTCCCGGAAGAGCGTGAGAATGGGGGAAGCCGAACCCGATGCCGTAAACTGCGCCTGATCCGTGACGATCTTTCCCTTCCACTCACGCGGCATGTCGATAGAGAGCTCCATCGCATCGATATCCCATGTTCGCATGCCCGTATTCGCCGAATCGACAGCCGTCACGACGAGGACGGGAAGATCCTTCTGATCCGTGTTGTATGAAAGCTCCCCCGTGAGCGTCGCCTGTCGCCCCTCGTACGTCGCCAGACTGATGGTGGAACTCTCCAGGTAGTAGAGCTCATTCCCCCCCGACACGAGGACATGCGTCCCGCGACGCGTGAGCGAGAGCGATGCCGGCTCGATCAAACCCGTCACGGTCTGCTCGCCCTGGGGGAGGGGAGGAGCAGACTGCTTCCAGCATCCGGTGAGAGCCAATGTCAGTGCGAGGAGAGTGAGTGTGCGGCGCATCGGGGGGAGTATAGCAGAAGATCCGAACCCGCTCGTTAGCTGGTTAGCACGTTAGCTCGTGTCTTCTTGAACAGCGCCGATCGTCAAACAACCAGCAAACGAGCTAACGAGAAACGGTCGAGCGAACAGAATCTTCAGCTCTTCTTCGCCTCGTCGAACGCGTAGACCGCGCGACCGACGCGGGTGAAGTACGGCATCTTCTGGAGGTTCAGGGAGATGGTGCCCACCTTCACCGTGCGCTGCTTGGCGACCTCGGCGATGATCTCTTTCTTGGACAGAGGACCCTTCTCCTTGAGGATGCGCTCGATGACGTCGGCCACCGTGCCCGGCTCGTAGCCCCACTCGCGCAACGCGTATAAACCGCGACCGACGAGGACGAACTGCGGGTAGCGGATGAGCTCGTTGTGAACCGCCTGCACCGTCACGTTCTTGTGGTCGAACTTCGCATCGCGGATGTGGTTGGCGATCTCCATGAAGTGGAGCGGCTGACCCGTCTTCTTGAGGATGATCTCCACCTTGTCGCGGATCGAGCGAGGACGGACGAAGCGCCACTCCGTGAGTCCCCAGCCTTCCTCGATGTGGCGGAGCCTCTCGTCGAGCTTGAGGCAGCTGCCTATGAGCTCGGCACCCGGCACGCGGTCCGGGAAGAGGTTCAGTGCCTGGATAGCGGACGTGATCTCCTCCTGCTTCATGCAGGTCTTCCTCTTCTTGAGGATCTTCACCATGCTCTCGACGATGAGCGAGATGTCCTCGAAGGGGAGCGACGCGAGTCTCCAGAACGGCACGAAGGTATTGGAACGGCCTCCGGAAGCCATTTCCTGATCGATGGAAAATCCGAGGCGGAGCACTGCGCCGTCCGCCGTCGTGGCGTTGGCGATCCGCTTCAGCACGATCGAGACGAGCTCATCCTCCTGCATCACGCCGCCGTGGGCGCGCAGGACGGCCTTCGCGATCTCATTCACCTCATCGAGTCGGCTCGTGCGAACCGTCCGCTTGAGCTTGCTGAGGGCGATGCTCTCAATCTGGCGGATGCGCTCGCGCGTCACCTTGAACTGCTTGCCGATGCGCTCCAGCGTCTGCTTCGGCTGGCCGAAGAGAGCGAAACGCTTCTTCACGACCGTCACCTCCTTCTCCGTGAGCACCATGAACAAATTCTGCAGGAGTTCCTGCAGGTTCAACGTGATCTGCGGGGCTTGCGTCTGGGTGGACGCCGACGGTGTCGCGGTCTGGGTCATGCGAAGCAGGGGAAAGAAACAACCCTCATTTTACCAGAAAATTGACAGGAGCAAAAGATCTGCAACATGTTCAGGTGGACGCTCAATCTCTGATGTGACGCTCTGGCCGAATGTGAAGAATCAGTGGCACGCATGGATGAAGTAAGTGGAATTCTACTATCGATTTGATAGTTGTCAACTCCTTCGGAAAGACCGTAGAATCTCGCATGCGGCTGCAGAATCCTTATCCTTCGCTTCTGCCGATTCTTGCCTGTTTTTGCCATTTCTGTCGCCTCTTGGCGTCGTGTACCGCTCATCGACGAAGACAACCTCCATTCCGCGTCCCGACAAGAGCCGGGCAACGTCACGCACATAGACAGCCTGCTCTCCCTCCACTCCGGACGGCAGGAGAGGAAGCCCCACAATGACCTGATCGATCTTCCGCACGCTCACGAGAGAGACGACGGCATCAACGAGTTCAGCCACCTTCCCCAGAGTAAGGGTGTCGAGGGGGAGGGGAACACCGGTGGCATCATCAAGATATGCGACGCCGGTCCGTCGCTTGCCGATATCGAGGGCGAGGAATCGCATAAGCTGAAGTGAGAATACCGAATTGTGAATTGTGCAAAATTCAAAATTCTCAATTCAAAATTCAGTGATCACTTTACCATCTTGCTGAATCTCGACTTCCTCCGGTCCGCCGTATTCCGGTGCAGGAGATTCTTCTTCGCAGCTGTGTCGATGGTCTTGAACGCGAGCGGCAGGAGCTTCTTCGCTTCCTCCTTCTTTCCCTCCTTCACGAGATCGAAGAATTTCTTCGAGATCGTCTTGAGGTGCGTGCGGTAGGGGAGCAGACGGATCCGGCGCTTCTCGTTCTGCTTGGCGCGTTTGATGGCGGACTTGATGATGGGCATAGAGCTGAGAGACTGTAGGGAAAGAGCCTGAGAGGGTCAAGGAGAGTTCTGGGAAGGCAGGAAGGTCTTCTTCGAGGAGCACGTTTCTGCTTCACTGCGCTCTCATCAGCTGTAGAGCATACTCCCGTACACGCCTCTGGAACGCCTCAAACCTGTCCCGAAGCAATGTGAAACGCCGTTCTTCGGCCTCAGCGTCGAACTTGATGCTGCTGCGCTGCTCCGCACCGGCGCTTCGCATCGTCTCGATGGGCCCGTTGCGGAACTTCGTGGGAAGGAATCCAAGGAAGTTTCCGCTCGTGTTGACGTTGATCCTGCCGTCAGCCGCCTTCGTGAACGCCTGCTCAAGGAGAGGGGCACCCTTCCGGTAGACAGGCATTTGCTTCGAACGCTCCGTCGTCATCGAACTCACTTCTTCCAGGAGTGACCGCCGTTCCTTCTCCAGTGCGGGCCCTACTCCTGTTGCATCCCGGGGAAGCTCGAGGGAAGTGAGCATGGTGCGGAACATCAGGAGCTCCTTGAGTTGTTCCAGGACGAGCGTCTCCTGCGGAATCCACTGAGGATCACCGGTGACGTTGAGAGCAGTCTGCGCAAACTTCTTCTCAGAGTCGTAGACGGAACCGGGCTGGTGGAACCAGCGCTTCGACCGTGCGGTCTTCCAGAATTGCAGAGCCGCATCCACCGTCGCGCTTTCGTCGAATGTCTTCGCCTCCTTCGTCTGCTTCAGGATGTCGGAGGTACGCTTCAACGTGTCGTACTCCATCCAGAGGAAACCGAGGTGTCCGAGGAGTCGGGCAGCACGTCCTGATGCCGCTTCAGCTCCTGTCTCCGCTGTTCCCCGCCCGGCAGCCCGAACAACGGTGCCCGATTTTTCGGATGCGGCCTTCGGAAGAGACTGTGTGGCAACCGGAGGAGCACGTTCGGGAAGCACGCGCGCGGCCGGTGCGTCGAGCACCGCCGTTCCCTCGGCTTTCCCGGCAACCCCGACCCGCAATGCACGGCTCGCGCCTTCCTTCGTGAATGCTTCCGCCGGATTGACCGGGGCGCCATTGATGAGCAGAGGAGCCTTCGTCGCCGGATCGATACCGCGCAGGAAGAGCAGCTTCTCCTCAAGGGGGCCGGCATGTCCGTGCGCTTTCTTGAGGAGCGCAAGCTGTGTGTCCGTGAGGGAGGGGAAGGTCGTTCGCGCGAGCATCTCGTACTCTTCAGGCGACAGTGCAGTCATATTCTTCTGAAATTCTTTCACCCGCGCTCCGAATGCCAAGCGTCGCTCGGCCTTCGCGAGAGGGGAGAGTCTGCCGGTATGTTCGATTTCAAAGTACTCCGTGACGATTCCCTGCATCTCCGTACTGAGCCGGGAAGAGCTCTGCAACTGCTGGAGTTCCTTCATCAACCTGGCACCGTTTGCCTCTGTTTCCTGGATCTTCATCTGCAGGCCACGTTGAGCGGCTTCGTACAGTTCCCCCTGCCGGCCACGAAGCAGATTGAGCCGTTTCGCGATCGCAGTTTGTGCCGCCTGATTCTCCGCGAGTCGCCGCTGCACGGACGCGAGCAGACGGTCACTCATGGCCGCCGCTTCCCGCGCCGTCACGCCCGGCTGGAGCACCCCACGCACGTACGATTTCACTTGGCCGACTCCTCCGCCGACCTTCCTCCCGACCGATCCGGTGATGAGGCGGTCCGCGACGCTGAGCGGACCATTGATCGTGCGTCGCACAGGAGCCCAGAGCGGGAACGTTCCCTTCGACGTGAGACGCGCGAGTCCGCCCCTCCCACCGAGCATGTACGACGGGACGAGGAGCAGGAGGAGTTCCCACTGTCGCCGCGCGAACCCTACATCCGCATCCTCCCACTCCACGTGCATGTTCACCACGTTGTGGATGTCCTTCAGAAGCACGGCATAGTCATCGTTGTAGCGTTTGTTGTCCTCGCGCCACTGCTCGATGGCACGGAGGATGACGATCCTGCGCGCCTGCGCTTCCACCGCCTTCGTGCGTTCGGGTGAGAGCGGGGGACGTTCCTTCGCGAGCAGTGCGGCGGCCACGTTGGCGGTGAGCCTCGGAATGTCATCCGCGCCGATGCGCACGTTTCGCAACACCTCGACGTCCGTCTGCACACGTCCCGCTGCGAGGAGATCCTCGGACTGGAATGCAGGATCATCCATGATCGTACGGACGAGCCGCTGTGACTGGCGGAGGTGATCGAGGGATGCGGATGCACGGAATTTCTGCACGGCGTCCCGCACGCTCTGCTGCTTCGCCTTCATGGCCGCTTTCTGCTCGGGTGTGAGCGCGTTCCACGAAACGGGGCGGCCATCCTCTCCCATCGGCCAGCCGATGAGGAGCGCGACCTGCCCCATGAAGTACTCCTTGGCGAGATCATGCGGCAGATTCACGGTGTTCCGGAGGTACTCCAACGGACCCGGCCACGGCGTGTTGAAGTGGGGAACGAGGAAGGTCTCGATATCAGTGACGAGCTCCATGAGCTGCGCGAGGAAGAGGCGGCCCTCCTTGTTCCACATATCCTCAGTCATCTCCAGCATGCCGATACCGAGCACGCGTCGATCCACGGCAGAGAGGTGCTGGTCCATGGTGTCGAGCGACGCCGACTGCGTCCTCTTCAAGGATGCCCGCAGTCCCTCCAGATCGTGCTCTCCGGCTTCCCGCGGCGGCTTCGTCGTGTTCCCGACGTACGCTTGATCGAAGTGATGACGAACCGTAGCGAGGACGAACTGCTCCTGCTGGAAACCGGTCAGGTCACGATTGAGTGCGGCAAGACGCTCGACGTTATCCAGCCCGCGCTCCCGAAACGACACGTCGATCACACCCTGCTGCACACGGACGGTCTCCGCGTCGCCAAGATACTGTTCGTAGCTCAGGCCGTTGTCCTTGAACGCCTGACGGAGCAAGTCCGGAGACTCACCCTCTCTGGGCGTGAGAATGACAACCGCTCCGTGCTCCTTCTTCTCTTCGATCCTGGCGAGATCCTCCGGCTTCAGCGCCCCCTTCACCTTGGCATTCGCCTCTGAGATGTGCCGTGAAGCCTCCTGCACCGAACGCACCGCGACCTTCAGTTTGTCATTCTTTCCGGCCTGATCGAGGAGCGCCTTGTAGCGTTCATTGAGGAGAGACGCCATCGCAATGCCCGCGGGCGTGTCCTCCGAGAGGAGGGTGGCAAGCTCCTGGCGCAGCGCTTGTTCGTCCACCGCAGACGGAGCCGCTCCGCCCTGCACCTTCGCAGCGAGGAGGAGTCGCCGCTCCGCCACGCTCAGCACCTTCTGCAAATGCGAGACGGCTGCCGCATCCTTCTTCTGCAGATCGGCAGAGAAGGGGATACGTTCCTCCTGTGCCGCCGCACGAAGGTCCTTGTACCGTTCCAGAATATCCATGTACTTCTGGAACGCGTGTCCGAGCGTCTCTTTGAACGTCAGGGAGAGGTGGGCGGCAATGAGTTCCTTGCGATCCGCGGGAGAGAGCCGCTCGACATCGCCCCCGGTCTTGTCGAGGAGGCGTTCCGCCTGTGCGCGGTCACGATCCGCGGAGAACCCTTCTACATCGAAGAATGTGACGGGATCACCCGGATTCTTTCGCTCCATTTTCTCCTGCACTCGCGCGGCGTTCGCAAGCATCAGCGCCTCCGACCACTGGTCACGTCCGGCCTCGTCGCCGATCACTGTGCGCGCATGCTGAAGCAGAGAACCAAGTTCCGACGGTGTTTCCGGCCCGGATGCGGGGAGGCGTTCGACCATTGTGGATATGTGTGTGAGAGAATCAGGTCAGAGTGTGTCCGGTCTGATCGGGGGGAGGGGAGGGAGATGTGGAACCTGGCCACCGGCAAAGACACGGTTCAGAGGGAGGGTCGCCTTCGCCGCCTCGACCAGCTTCCCCAGACCAACACTGCGGTAGAAGCGCTCGATGTACGCGGCACCCGTCGCGCCCAAAATGGCGCCGCCGACGATGAGAATCGTCGCGATGACGGCCGTCTTCACGGGATGACGAATGGGGTAGAGCACGACGTCCTTCAGCTTCTGGAGACTCCATCCCAACGAAGATTCCTTCACTTCCGGCTTTCCGGGTTTCGCCCGCACGTTCTCCGCACGGATCCTCTCCAAGTTCCTGCCGACTGATGCCTCCTGCGAGGCGCGTTGCAGCCACTCCAGATTCTGTCCGGTCATTTCCAAATCATGCTCGAGGGCTTTGAGATCATGTCCATACCTCTGGAGGATCTCCGGCACGTTCCCCAGCATCTGCACCACCTCTTTCCGTCCCTTCACACTCGTGAACATCTCCGCCAACGCCTCATCCGTGGCTCCCATACCCTGTCGCTCGAGCTCATGGCGCGCAACTTCCACCAGCGGGCGCGAGGCCTTCTCGGGATTGCCGGCGGCGTCTGGTTGATTGTCGCGCATGCGATTAGAGGAGAGAAACTGGTTTCGTTGCGAGGAAGAGGTGACGGAGATTGCCCAGAGCTGCGACAACCTCCAGATCCCGATCCTCACGAGCGGCCGCGAGGACGGCCCCGAGGAGCACGGACACGCTCTCCGGCCCGAGGGCAAAGAAGAGTTGCAGCAAGTCTTCCTCCGTGAGGGAAGCAATATCGAAGGACTGCACGACCTCTCCCGCCTCCTGCTCACTCTCCGCAGCGGCGAGGCGTCGCTGCACATCGGCGAGATGAGGATTGCGGACACGGATCAGCTCCTCCCGGCTCCTTCGGCTCGCTGGAGAATCGACGAACACCTCCGTCTCCTCCTCCACCACCCACCCATCCCGGAGGGCATCCGGAAGAGCAGAGAATGTCTTCTGTTCCGCAGCCGTCAGGTAGAGGGGAACCATTCCTTTCTATTATACCTGTTGGAATTCGCGGGCGGAAGGGCTATTGAAGAAGATTCCGAGGAAGCCAAGGAGACCGACGAGACCGAGGAACAACATCAGAAACACTCCTCGGAATCGTCGGCTTCATCGGTCTCTTCGGTCTCCTTTACGCTCCTGAGAGGTTGACCAACCGCCCATTCACCATACAATGCTCCCGATGTGCGGCATCTTCGGATACGTCGGCAGCCGGCGCGACGCCGGCCAATTGGTCGTTGAGGGATTGAAGAACCTGGAGTATCGCGGGTACGACTCCTGGGGCGTGGCAACGAAACCCAACGGCTCGATCGTCGTCCGCAAGGACATCGGCAAAATCAGCGATGTGCGAAGCTCCGACTTCTCCGCGCCCTGCTCGCTCGCCATCGCACACACGCGATGGGCGACACACGGCGGCGTCACGCAGGTGAATGCACACCCGCACTTGAGCTGCGACGGAAAGATCGCCGTGATCCACAACGGCATCGTGGAGAACTACACGACGCTCCGCGACGATCTGATGAAGAAGGGACACCGCTTCGTCTCCGAGACCGACACCGAGATCATCCCGCACCTCATCGAGGAGGAGCTGAAGCACACAGAGGACTTCGCCGCCGCGGTGCGCGCCGCCATCCTCCGTCTCACCGGTCGCTTCGCCGTCGTGGCGATGCACGTCGACTCGTCGACGCTCGTGGCCGCGCGCAACGGCTCGCCGCTGATCATCGGCGTCATCAAGGGAGAACATCCCGGATATTGCGTCGCGTCGGACATCCCCGCCTTCCTCGAGCACACCCGCACCGTCCAGTACCTGGATGACGGCGAGATGGTCGTCACGGACGGGAAGGGGATTCTCTTCTCGGACATCGCGACGGGGAAGGAACGGACGAAGCGCGAGATCGAGATCACGTGGTCACCCGAGCAGGCGCAGAAAGGGGACTACAAGCACTTCATGCTCAAGGAGATCATGGACCAGAAGGAGAGCATCGCACGGGCCGTGAATCAGAACGGGGAGCAGATCCGGACGCTCGCACAGGCCATCAATAGCGCGCAGGGAACCTTCCTCGTCGGGTGCGGCACCGCGGGCACGGCGTGCATGGCGGCCGAGTACTTCTTCTCCGTTGTCGCGGAGAAGCACGTGAACGTGACGCCCGCGAGCGAATTCAAGCTCTACCACCACTTCCTGAAACCCGAGAGCCTCATCATCGTCGTGAGCCAGAGCGGCGAGACCGCGGACGTGCTGGAGGCGATGCGCATCGCGAAATCGAAAGGATCGAAGGTGCTCGCCATCGTGAACGTGGAGGGTTCGACGATCCACCGCGACGCGGACTACACGCTGCTCATCAATGCCGGACCGGAGCGCGCCGTGGCGTCCACGAAGGCGCTCACCGGGCAGCTCGCGGTCCTCCTCCTCATCGCCTACGCCTCGGCGGGGAAATTGCAGGAAGGCCGTACCCTCCTCCTGGAGACCGCCGCGGAAATCAACGACATGCTCAACCCGCGCTACGTGGACCGCCTGAAGCAGCTGGCGGAGAAACTGAAGGAGAGTCGTGATCTCTTCATTATCGGCAAGAGCTGGAACTACCCGCTCGCCCTCGAGAGCGCCATCAAGATCCAGGAAGTGAGCTACATCCACGCGGAGGGTTTCGCGGGCGGGGAGCTGAAGCACGGACCGATCGCGCTCATCGAGCAGGGGACGCCCTGCATCGCGCTCGTGGGCAGGGACGAAGTGCAGGCGGACATCATCAGCAACACCATCGAGCTCAAGGCCCGCGGCGCCTTCATCATCGGCGTATCGCCGGAGAAGCATGAAGTGTTCGACGAGTGGATCAAGGTGCCGGATGCGGCGGCCGCGCAGGCCATCGTGAACATCATCCCCGTGCAGGTGCTCGCGTACTTCCTCGCGGTGAGCCGTGGGAAGAACCCGGACATGCCCCGGAACCTCGCAAAGAGCGTGACAGTGAAATAGCCATGTCACCCTGAGCCCTTCGGCTCCGCTCAGGACAGGCTCCGTCGAAGGGGGCCGTGAAATAGCGGCAATTTCGCCTCTTAGACCCTTGATCGGGAGGGTGAAGTTTGGTATATGAAATGTTCCTTTTCATGGGATCGTCCGCCTCCAGATCTCGGCTACAGGAACAGACGGGAAGCCGGACCGTCGAGGAGCCTTTGCAACAGCAGTACGCCTCTATCTACTCTGTTCCTTTCCTTGCAGAAGGAGAGCAGGAGGAATTGCATGAACGGATTGCAGCGGGAGACGAGGAGGCACGCAAACGATTGATTGCCGCCTACCTCCCTTACGCCACTGCACGAGCCCGAAGAAGAGGAAAGGGGGACCCCCACCACATCCAGGACCTGATCCAGGAATCCAGCCTGGCCGTGTTGCGGCAGGTCGATGCGTTCGATCAATCCCGCGGAAACAAACTCATCACACCGCTCCGCAAGACCGTGCCACGAAGTATCACAAAAGCAAATCAACGTCATAAGAAGCACATCGGCCGGAATGATCCGTCCGGCAACAATGCGTACCGTGTCACCAGCCTGGACGAGACATTCGATGACGAAGATGATCCCCGTTCGGCATTCATGAAAGACGCCAAGACAGAGACACCTGATGTGATAGCCGGCGATGCGGAGGTGCGAGAACGAATCCAAGACATGCTCAGTAAGCTGTCATACCGTGAACGGTTCGTGATCCATGGGCTGTTCGGGATCGGTGAGGAGAAGAGGGAAGGCGCGCAAATCGCAACCGAACTCAATGTGTCACGTCCATTCGTATACGTATTGAGAGATCAGGCGCTCGAGAAAATCCGTGAGCTGATGGAACGCGGTTTCAAACCGGACCGGAGACGGACAGAAGCGGTCCGGTCCACTGACCGAAAAGCGAAGCGCTTCCAGCGCTCTCTAGCCGTCCATGTCTGGCGAAATGCGTCAGAAGCCATCCGGAGAAAATCCGGTATGGATCCTTCGGATGACAAGATCGCCGCCTCTCTGGGCATCTGCATAGATGCACTCCCAGGCAATCATCCCGAGAGGAAGCTTCAAGTGCGTCTGGACATGCTGTACCTGCGTATCCTCGACATCCTCAAAGATGTCCTGCGCCCTTCCCAAGAAGAAATCATACGTAAGAGATACTGCCTCAATGGGAATCCGGAACGTCTGGCGGAGAAGGAGATCGCCGATCAGAGAAAGACAACCCACTACACGGTCAGCTGGCTGCGCGCCAAAGCCTTGAGTGTGCTACGGCGCACTCTCAATCCAGAAGAACAGGACCATCGGCTCCGTGCTGCACGACGCACCTGCACGGCCATGATCTGGAAAAAAGCTCGCGCCACGATCCGGGCAACCGGGGAAGCAGCATCCGAGGAACGAATCGCTCGATACTTCGGTCTGCCACCCTCCGACGGAGACGAAGGAGACGCGCAACTCCACACGTGTCGTCTCGACACGCTCGCAGAAAGAGCTGATTCCTTCCTCGCCTCGAGCCAGCTGGACGAGCGTAAGAGACATATCCTCGAACGGCGTTTCTGCTTCGGTTCAGTCCGAATTCCGACAAGCGAGTGTCTTCTCGCAGAGGAGGAAGGATGCAGTGCAACCAATATTCAAGCACATAAGGAGAAGGCAATTCTTGCCCTCTCGATCTCGTTGTCCCCGGAAGAACGGATAAATGTTCAGCTTGCGCTCGCTGATGACGTCCGCAATGCAATGGATACAAGCAGGATTCAAAAGAAAAACGGGGGGAGGGGAAGGAGACGCTGCGCCGTTACGAACCCTGCGGAACGGGAACAGCTGACATCTCTGCTTCAACGCATTGAGTTGATCCTCAACGAGGCGCTGTCTGAAAGACAGACTGCCATTATTCGGGAACGTTTCTGCCTCGGACACCACGTACTGCAAACTCCCTACGAGGAACTTGCGAAACGCTTCAAAGTGAATGTCCCTACCGCCCGTGAGTACTGCCACCGCGCGATTCGCATGCTCGCTCGTACCCTCACCCGTCAGGAATGTGCAGCATCTGATGGAATGAGGGCGCCCGCTGAACGGCCTTCACCGCCACCGGGAAACATAACATCCGGAGCACCGGAGAATGCGTCCTATACTGCCGCCGGGATGTACTAGTTTGAGATCCGATAATGCTCCCCGCCCTCGCTACAGATCATCCGGCGGAATCCCGTAGTACTTGAACAGGAATGCCGCGATATCTTTGAAGACAGGAGCAGCGACGGTGGCGCCGTGGATGGTCCCTTTCGGACGGTCCATCTTCACGAGGACGAGGAACTTCGGGTGTCCGAGGGGCGCGTAGCCGGCGAACGTGGCAAAGGTGGATCCCGTGCCCGTCTCGTACTTGCCGCCGGGACCGGCGATCTGACTGGTGCCGGTCTTGCCCGCGATGCGGTAGCCGGGGACTTTTCCCGACTTCGCGAAGCCGCGCGTGGCGGAGGAAGCGAGCATCGCCGTGATGGTTTCGGAAGCCTCCTGCGTGATCGCCTGTCCGACGAGACGCGGCTCCGTCTTCTCTTCGGTTCCGTCCGAGTGCACGATGCTGTCCACGATCGTCGGACGCAGAATGCGACCGCCGTTCGCGAGCGCGGCCCATCCCGCGATCACCTGCAACGGCGTGGAGGAGAGACCCTGTCCGAACGCGGTGGTGGCGAGGAGCGTGCGACTCCACTCGCGCCACGACCGCAACTCCCCTGGCAACTCATCCTCCAGCTCGATCCCCGTGATGTGCCCGAACCCGAAGCGTTCCAGCATCCGGAAGAAGAGCTTCGGTCCGAGCTTGAAGGAGACGCTCGTCATGCACGTGTTGATGGAGAACTCGAGGCAGTTGGTCATGGAGACGATCCCGTAGTGCTTGTGATCGTTGTTGTCGATCTTGTACTCGTCCACCTCCACGGGACCGACGTCGTCGTAGATATCCCCGGGCGTCAGCTCCCCCTGATCCAACGCGATAGCCATCGTGATGGGCTTGAGAACGCTTCCCGGCTCGTAGATCTCCTGCACAGTGCGATTGAGGTAGGCGCCCACGCCGACGCCATTCTTGTACTGGAGCCACACGGTCGGCCGGTCGGTGGGGAAGATCTCATGACGCAGCGTGGTGCCGATGTACTGCCAGTAGCGTGTGATGTCCTGGAGGTCGTAGAGTTTCTCGAGATCTTCCAGCGACTGGCGTGTCTTCTCCGAAAGGAGCGTCCGACCGCTCGCCGTGAACACGTCGTTGATGTACGCCTTCACGACGCGCGCGTTCGTCTCCGGGTCGTAGATCTCCACGACGATCTTGGCATACTCCTCCGGCGGGAGATTCAGCGGCTCCTTCTCGTACACCACCGCATAGTTATTGCTGTCGAAGAGCGGCGCATTGGCCATGGCGAGGATCTTGCCCGTGAATGGATCCATGACGATGGCTTGTCCGCTCTCGGCACGATACTTCTTCACCCCCTCATCGAGCATCCGCTCCACCTCCTTCTGAATCGAACGGTCGATCGAGAGCACGATGCTATCTCCGTCCCGCGGCTGGATGATGGTCTGCTCCCCCGTGAGGATCTGGCCGCCCTGCGGATCGGAGACCGTGCTGATGAGCCCCTCCTGTCCGCGGAGCTGCGTGTTGAACATGCGCTCGACGCCGTACTGCGGCTCCTGCACGGCATTCAGGAATCCCACGACGTGCGACGCGACCGTTCCGTCCGGGTAGTACCGCCAGTGCTCGGAGAGGAGAGCGACGCTGCGCAGGAGATAGTCCGGTTCCTGGGAAACCGCGGATGTCTCCCGGGCACGGGCCACCGCCTCCTTATAGTTCTTCAGTTGCTCCTCCTTGATCTTGAGAGAGAGCTCCGGCGGGAGCCGGTGCATGACCGCGACGTACCGGAGCGGCCGGGAACGCAGCAAGTCCTCCATGCGAGACTGATCGATCTGGAGTGCGCCACCCAACGCACGGGCGATGGTCGGGACGCCGGATTGCGGGACTTCCTCGGGATCAGCGTAAATGAGTTCGGTGTCCCGCATCACGGTGATGCCGGGAATGCGCGCAGCCGCCACGGCTTCCATCTGGAGCTTCGTGGCGCCGTAGAGGAGGGGAACGAACGTGACGCGCTTCCCGGAGATGCGCTTCTCGATATCCCGTGCGAAGAGGCGCCGCGCCTCCGCGAGATCCGGAAGCTTGAGGAAGGAAGGAGGCAACGATCCCGAAGGCACCGGCTCCAGGAGCCCGCCCGTGTGCGTCAGATTCCAGCGGACGAGCGGATCGAAGGCGGACGCATAGAACGGCACGAGTTCCCGCGGACAGTCCTCCTCCCCCTTCATGCAGGAGGCGTGGAATGCATCGGTGAGCAGCATGTTTGCCAGAGTGTCAGCCGTGCGGGCGGGATCAGTGGTAATGAGCGGATCGACGTAGACGAGATCGAGGGTGGTGTTCGTGGCGAGGATGTTCGTCTCGCCGGTCTTGCTGTCCCGCGAGAAGATTTCCCCCCGCTTCGCCGGAAGTTTCACGCCGCCGTAGTGCTGCGCCTGCGCCAGCGAGCGGTACTCCGCTCCCCGCAAGATCTGCAGTTCCAGGAGACGCGCGACGATGAGGAGCAGAATGAGAGAGAAGAAACCGTACACGATCACCATCCTTCGCAGGAGCGACCTCTTCTTCTGTGTCTCGGTGGCTTGAGAATGAAAACGAAGTGACATGAGCGGTTGGCAGGATAGCACGACGAAAATCCCAAGCCCCAAGCCCCAATCGCCAAGAATTCCTTCGACGCGTCCTTGGGATTTGAATCCTTGTGATTTGGGGTTTCGCGAAGTCGGAAGGAGCGAACGACTGGCTCAGAAACTGCATTCGTGCTATAATACTTTGAAATGAACATCGACTTCGCGAGTCTGGACGGCGAGAAACTCCTGACGACCCTGCAGGAGGAATGCACGCGTAACGGCGTGTCAGACATTCACATCTCTCCGGAGAAGAACGACGTCCGCCTCGAGTGGCGTCTTCATGGTGTTCTGCTCCCGCTCGCGCGCATCACCCACCCGAACTTCGACAAGCTCGTGCGGCGCGTGAAGTTCGAGTCCAAGCTGAAGCTGAACGTCACGAACATCCCGCAGGACGGGCAGTACACGTTCACGGCGGACGGGCGGATGGTGAACGTCCGTGTCGCGACGATCCCGTCACGGTTCGGCGAGACACTCACGCTGCGCCTCCTTGATCCCAAGCGCGGCATCATCCCGCTCGAGAAGCTCGGCTTTCCCGGCGATATTCGCGAACAGTTGGGGAAGCTCGTGGAGCTGCCGCACGGTCTCATCCTCGTCACCGGCCCGACAGGATCGGGTAAGACGACGACGCTCTACGCGCTCCTCTCCACCGTCATCGGCAAAGAGCGCAACATCATCACCCTCGAGGATCCGGTGGAGTACGAGCTGGCCGGCATCGTCCAGAGCGAGATGGATGCGGAGCACGACTACAACTTCGCCAACGGGCTGCGCTCCATCCTCCGTCACGACCCGGACGTCATCCTCGTCGGGGAGATCCGTGACCTCGAGACGGCGCAGACAGCCGTCAATGCGGCTCTCACCGGACACGTGGTGCTCTCGACCCTCCACACGAACTCCGCCATCGAGGCGATCCAACGCATGCTCTCCATGGGCGTCTCCCCCTACACCCTCGCCCCGGCGCTCCGCGCCATTCTCGCGCAACGCCTCGTACGGACGGTGAAGGCTGAGTGCAAAATCGAGGGCGCCAACTGCGACCCGGCCGCCAACGATACCTACGACGGACAGATGTGCCTCCCCGAGCTCCTCATGGTCACCGAACCGATCCGGCAGGCCATCCTCAATTTCGACAGTGCCGCCAACATCCTCGAGCTCGCGAAGAAGGAGGGGTACAAGACGATGCGGGAGTGGGGGACGGAACTGGTGAAAGAGAAGCGGACGATGCAGATGGAGATCGACAGGGTCTGCATGTGAGGTGAGGAAGGCAAGGAAAGGCAGGAAGGGCAGGAATGTCCTTGTTTTAGTACCTTCCTCACCCTCCTAACGTTCCTGCCCTTCCTGCCCTCTTCGACCTTGCTCTTCCCCCTGCAATACTCCTACCATATCCTTCCTACGAACGAGGACCTCGTTCGCACGCCATGCTCACACGCTATCGACATCGCAGGGGAATGTACGCCCTGGCGGAGGAGCGACGCTCCTTCCCGGTCCGGCGCGTTCTTTCGTGGATCGCAGCTCTCATCGTTCTCTACTTCCTCCTCCGTCTGCTCCTGCGATTGTTCGGGTTCGGCGGAGCCATCGAGCGTCTGCCTGCTGTCGTGACCGTGGAAGATCGCGGCGTGGTCAACGTGACGCTCGAAGGAGAGCAGAGCAAGCATGCGGAAGACGGCATGAAGCTCTTCGCCGGCGAGACACTCTCAACGGGCGCGTCCGGTCACGCCTCTCTCTCCTTCGCGGAAGGATCGGTCGCGCGGCTGGATGCCAATTCCACTCTCGTGATCGAGAAGAGCGACCGAACGAAAGACGGGTTCGACCTCGCGTTGCGCATGGAACGCGGTGCCGCTTGGCTCAACATCGCCGCATCCTCAGGCAGCACAACGCACACCGTTTCGACGCCGCTCCTGGGCTTCATCCTCCCGCCCGACACGGAAACGATTGTAGCTCCGGGAGCACTCTATGTCTTTCATGCACAGGGAGCCGGCGTCACGGTGACGGCCAAAAGCAGAGACGACATCCTCATCGGCGAAGGGCAACAACTGGTCCTTCCCGCTGGCGTTTCCGTGAAGAGTATGGGAAAGGATCTCTACATCTACCGTTCGCCGCTCGAGACGACACAGCTCACCACTTCCTTCCTCACGGACAGCAGAACACTCCTGCTCAACAAGGCATCCACAACCGATGTGGCACCGTCGGGCACAGGCTCGGACATACTCACCGTAATCTCGCCGGTGAACGGGGAAATGATCAGTGACGGAACTGTCTCCGTCGAAGGCACCATCGGCGACAGAGTCGCCGCGGTGAAGATCAACGGGTACGCAGCGGATACGGACACGGAGAAAGGCACCTTCACGGGGGAGCTCTCCATCCCCGAGGGCGCGGATTCGCTGGCCCTGCGCATCCAGGCCATCGACGCCAATGGTGACGTCCTGCAGGAAGTCCAGCGCACAGTGAAGAGAGGGACGAAGCCGACCCCGACATCATCGATCCCGGCCCCGATCATCACGAGCCCCGCGAAGACCGGCGAGACCTTTCGCACCAGTGAAGTAGAAGTGGTCCTGCGCGGGACGTCTTCCACAGACACAGCCGCGATTCTGGTCAACGACTACCGGCTCCAGCTCTTCACGCCGTCGAAGGGCACGTGGAGCTACCTCGCGAGCACGGCTCTCGGCAACATGAAACCGGGAACGAACGTGTTCGACGTGGTCGCGGAGGATGCGAACGGCGGAAAGAGCGCGCCGGCCCGCATCACCATCGAATGGGGGGAGGGGACGGCCGGCGTCATCGCGGGGAGTTCTTCCTCCTCATCCTCCAAGGCCCCGACGCTCACAGAGCTGCCGAAGAACGATCCGCTCACACCCGGCATGCTGAAGCTGGCCGGCGTCGCAGCCGATCCCGCCTTCGTCGCCACCGGGACGGGCTTCCTCCTCGAAGGAACGACCTCCGCGGAAACAGCTTCCGTCTGGGTCAATGACTACCAGCTCCAGCTCTACAAGCCAGGCAAGACTTTCTGGAACTACATCGCCGATCCCGCGATGAAGAATCTGAAAGAAGGGAAGAACACCTTCGTCATCGTCGCGCGGCAGGCGGACGGAAAGATCCTCGACAGGCTCGAGTACACAGTGGAATACCGGAAGTAGCTTTCTCATTCGATGAGAGATGCCGACGACCCGCTCTTCCGGTGCGTCTGCAATGCTTCCGCATACGCCGTCTTGGCTTTCTCCGGTTCACCGACCGCCATGTACAGATCGGCAAGGAGCATCCGGACTGAGGCGCTCACCTTGTCGCCCTGCTGCTCAATCCAGTCAATAGACTGGTGGAGGAGGGGATGATCGCCGCCTTTGCCCATGATCCTTTCCAGAAGTTTTCGGACGGGACCGATCTGATTCTCTTCAAATTGTTTCATGCGATCGAGCCACCACTCTCTCGATGCTGACCCGGTCAACTCCGCAACGGAAGGATCGAGCGCCTGGACGCCCTGTTCGAACCATGCAGCACACGGCGTTCCCTGCTCGGCCATTCTGGGAATCCCATACGCCAACTGCCTGATCATCGTGCCCGCCACGACCTCTCCGTCCGGAACGGATGTTCCTAATTCTGCACTCATATCAGGAAGATACACGACACAAACAAACAAGCAAACGAGCGCGCTCGATCTAACGCGCCGTCCACTTCCCCCTGAACGCAAACTCGCTCTGTGGCCTTCGCACACGCGGCGCCTTCCCGCGTTCCTGCAGTGCAGGCGGAAGAACCGTCGGATCACCCGGATAACCGATTGCCATCATGGAACCGGGAAGGAAATCGTCCGGCACGCCGAGGACGCCATTGGCATGATCGCGATCGAAGCCGGCCATCTGATGCCCGATGAGACCGAGGGACGGGAGCTGTAGAGCGAGGAATCCCGTGGCGCAGCCGAGGTCGTGAAGGAAATGCATGTTCTCCTTCCCGTTCCTCGCAAACGTCTTTTTCGCGAAGCTGATAAGGAGGAGACCCGCCTCCTTCGCCCATGCGTTCCCTTCGGAAAGGAGGCTCTCAAGTCGCGTTCGTTCCTCTTCATCTTCCTTCAGCGCGTAGACGTATCGCCACGGTTGCTCATTGAAACTGCTAGGTGCCCAGCGCGCGGCCTCGAAGACCGTCGCGATCTTCTCCGGCTCGATTGTCCTCGGCGAGAACGCGATCGGACTCCATCGCTCCGCAATGGCGCTGAGTATTGGGAGATTGGTCGGGGCGAGATTGTGTGGGTACGTCATGTGTATCAGGGAAGTGAATTTCCCACCCGCTCGAGAACAGAAATCAACGAAGGGGGCAGGGGAGCGGTCACGGCACGCTCGCGCTCTCCGTCTGGTGACGTGAACGTGAGCTTCCACGCGTGGAGGCAGAGAGTTCTGATATCGAATTCCTGCGTGAGCCGATCGGAAAGCTGCGACGTGTACGTGCCGTCGCCGAGGACGGGGTGACCGATCGATGAGAGATGAACACGTACCTGGTGCGTGCGGCCCGTGTGCAGGTCGCAAAGGAGGAGTGCGCAGCTCTTCCCGCTACTGAGAACCTTGTACGTCGTCTGAGCTTCGCGGCCGGACATGCCGCCCACGGACATCGTGGTCCGGTCGTGCGTGCTGCGGCCGATGGGCGCGTCGATCATCGCTTCGGGGTGCTCCGGGATTCCCGCGACGAGTGCGAGGTACTGCTTCTTCACAGTGCGCGTTTCGAATTGCTTCTGCAGGAATTGATGCGCCGCCGCCGTCTTCGCAACCAGCAGACAACCCGTCGTGTCCTTGTCGAGACGATGAACGAGGACAGCATCGGGAGAGAAGGGGAGTCGGCGTTCGCGGAAGAGATGCGCGACACCATGGAGGATCGTCACTTCTCCGGGCGCCATCCCGGCACCCGGGTGCACGGCGATACCGGCCGGCTTCTCCAGCACCATGCACGCGTCATCCTCGAAGAGGACCGTCAGGAGCAGATCCGTGGGCTCGATCGTGTCATCCATTCTTGGTTCCTCTTCTCCCTCGAGCGTCACCTTGTCACCTTCCTGCAACCGACGTGACACTTTCGTCTCCGGGAGATCATTCACCTTCACCCGACTCTCCTCGATGGCCTTCTGCGCTTTGGTACGACTAAGCATCCTGCCGTCGGCGGCGAGGAACTGATCGAGACGCTCGGGGAAGGAGACGAGCCAGGAAGGCATGTGTGGAGTGTAGCGCAGACGTGAAACACTTCAGGCATGATTTGCCGACACTTCCTTGCCGCGGCGCTCCAAGTCCCATCGGATCGCCTCTCTTGTCTGGAACATGGGATCGCTGACGATCTCGCCCTTCGCCGGCATCCCTGCCGGAGCACGGGAGTCGACAGCTGCCAGGCAGGACTGATAGCGGGAATCTCTGGCCACCTCGCGATCAGACACTCTGTGATTGGGGTTCTTCATAGTGCGGCACTGTATACTTCTTTTTACCAAACGCAAGAGACCGATTCCGAGGTATCCGTTGGACTAATTTCCGCATCCGCGAGCCTTTCCTTGCAATGATGTGTCGGAAGGGGAGTTGGGATGAGAACTGATTCCCGAATCAGCTACCTTTCATTATCAGCGTGATCCCAGCAGGCCACCCATTGGAATGCAGCTGGCCCTGACCCGCGAGGCTTAGCTGATACGAATGCGCCGCACGACGCAGAATCCGGTCAACTTGTTCCACGGTCAATCCAACGCTTGCGAGGACCTCTTCGCGTGATGGAATGGCATTCCCACTTTGCTGAACATCGGGAGGTTCGACCACTCGTTCTTGTTCCATACGTGAGGGGGAAAGTGTTCCGATTCTCCACCCCCTCTATCCATAGTGCAAACTGACTGCCGTCCACTGACCCTTCGCTGCGGCTCAGGGCAAGCCACTGACAGCTGAAAGCTTTCTATGGTATCGTTCCACCCATGCCGAACACTCTTCAAATCTCCACCGAACTCCTCACCCGCGCCGTCGAGACCGTGGTCCCACGGGATCTGGCGGAGAAGAAGCTCGCGAGCGGCAAACCCGTCCGCATCTACCTCGGCATCGATCCCACCGGATCGAAACTGCACGTCGGTCACAGCGTACCGCTCCGGAAGCTCAAGGCATTTCAGGAAGCCGGCCACGAGGTGATCTTCCTCATCGGCAGCTTCACCGCCATGATCGGTGATCCCTCCGGCCGCGACCAGCAGCGCTCGCCGCTCACCATGGAACAGGTGGAGGAGAACTTCAAAACGTACAAGAAGCAGGCGGGGAAGATCCTCGACTTCGACAAGATTAAAGTGGTCTACAACCACGAGTGGCTCGGCAAGCTGACCTTCAACGACATCGTGAAGATCGCCTCCAACTTCACCGTCCAGCAGATGCTCGACCGCGAGATGTTCAAGCGACGCATGGAGGAGGAGCACCCCATCGCGCTCCACGAATTCCTCTATCCACTGATGCAAGGCTTCGACTCCGTGATGCTGGATGTCGACTGCGAGCTCGGCGGCAACGACCAGCTCTTCAATATCCTCTGCGGCCGCACGCTGCAGGCGGCTTACCACAAGCGCGAGAAATTCGTCCTCACGACGCGCCTCATCGAAGGCACCGACGGCCGCAAGATGAGCAAGACGTACGACAACTGCATCTACCTCGAGGACGAAGCCAATGACATGTACGGCAAGGTGATGCGCGTCCAGGACAGTCTGATCCTCACCTACATGGAGTGCTGCACGGACATCCCCATGGCAGAGATCGCTGAGATCAAGAAATCTATGGAGAATGGCGCGAATCCGATGGACTTCAAGAAGCGGCTCGCCAAGGAGATCACCGCCCTCTACCACGGCATCGCGGCGGCAGAGGAGGCGGGGAAGCAATTCTCCAAAGTCTTCTCCGACGGCGGCGTCCCGGACGACATGCCAACTGTGAAGGCGCCTAAGGGGAGTGCCCTCGTGGACCTGATCGTGCGAAACAAGCTGGCATCGTCCAAGAGCGAAGCGAAGCGTCTGATCCAACAGGGCGCGGTGAAGCTCAACGAAACCGTCATCACCGATATCGAAGCCAAGGCAGAGAAGGGGATTCTGAAAGTAGGAAAACGAAAGTTTGCAAAGATTGTTCTGTAATCGTGCGTGGCCCTTCCACGCTGAAGATATGTGGATTTTAAGCGTGTGGAAGAGGAAAGTCGTGAAGGTTGCTTTATGAGCTTGCCGCACTGCGACCCGGCCTGTACGTTCCGTCCCAATGCTAGTCCTCTGTACAAGATTCGTTCGCCACGCTCAGCGTGGACAAGAGCAGGAACACCGTACTTGGCAGAAGCAGTACGTGACTGAGACGGTCCGCCCCGAGGTCGATAAGCTCCTCAGGAAACTCAACCTCACCGAAACTGCACAGGTGAGTGAATCCCTTCCCGGTCTATTCCGCATCGGGAACTTGTCACCGGAGCAAGAGACAGTCCTGAAACAACAAGCCTTAACACTCCGCTGTATCCAAGATGCAATCGTGACAGACCCGTCAGACCCTGGTCCGCCGATCATCCTTCTTGCCCAACAGCCTTCCCCCGGCCATCCGGAAGATCCACACGGACATTTTCCCTCCGGTCCGCGCTAAAACAGAAACAATGTGCCCACTGTTTGACTTGGGAAAAGAACACGTCAGAATGCCGCACTATGTTGCATCCCAGTGAAATCGACCTGCAAGCCCAATCCATCGACTTTGAGTTGGCTCTCAAAGAGATCGATGCCGCGATTGAAGTACTTTCGAATCATAAGCAAGCACAGCCTGTGAGTCAGCGGGAAGTGACGGCGGAGGCGCTTCGAATGGCGAAAGCGAAATTCCTCGGCATGAAAACCGTCATTCTGAGAATCCAAAACATGCATGCAGGAAAGGATTGCACCGCAGCAACGCTCGATGCATCGAAACTCCCGATGGATACGACGATCGCCACAGCGCTGGAAACGATGGAGAACGAGGGTGTGAATCCGCAGGAGGTACTGCAAGATGCACTTCACACGCTTCTCCGTGAGGGAGTGGTTAAAACCGCACTCAGAGATAATCTTTCAGCAACTTCAGCATTGGAAGCCGAGAGGATCACGGATGCGGCATTATCGCGGCTCAAAGAAGCCCTCGGATTGTAGGACACGAGTCACAGGCAACAGCCGTTACAGGATCGGCATCCCCGCCACCGTCGTCACGTGCGTCACCACGGGCTTCTGATCCTGCCCGGGCGCCGTCGCGATGAGGAGCGCCATCGACGCAACGGTCAGCACCGGGAGGAGTGCGACGATGAGTGCCTGCGGGAGAGAGAGATGCTCGTTACCCATGGTGTGGAGAGGCGTTTCAACCCGTACAACGGGCGAGTGAGGAAATTGTTACAAGAATTTGCAATGAAATGCAAAAAGTATCCGGATCTTACAGAGGGGTTCGTTAAGAGGGGATTAAGAAGGATTTGACCAATAGTAATGATTCCGCACGAGAAAATGCCGCAGGCGTTCGAGATCAAGATGACCTCGTGAGCCTGCGGCAATGTGAAAATGGACCCAGCCCCCGTATCCGAACTCAGACAGGCACAGTGACACCGGGCATGAACGCGATCATGCGTTCACAAAACCGGTTGCGCACAGAGACTTGCATGCCCCTGACGCGCTCCACGAGTGCGTGGTTGCTCGGCCCTGCGAGAGGAAGGCCGAACTCTTCGGCAAGCCTCTTCGGAATCATCGACTCTCCCCTGGCGCTACACAAATCCCGAAGTGACGCCAGAACTTTCTCCACTCGATCCTGTGGCATCTACGCACCCTCCAAAGGTTACAAACTGGAACCACTCGCACGCCCGTCGCTTCCTCCAAGGAAAGCAACAGGAGACGAGTGGCTGTCTTTCAAAGAACAGCAGCCCATTGAAGACTGTCGACAGTACTCCGTCAATCATCGAATGCTCAGGAAGACAATTTTTGGCTCATTGAACTCATCACTTCCCATGGAACTTCCGATGCACCTCCTTCAGCTGCGGATTGGTCACGTGCGTGTAAATCTGCGTGGTCGAGAGGTCCTTGTGACCGAGTAATTCCTGCACAGAACGCAGATCGGCGCCGTTTCGGAGGAGATCTGTGGCAAAAGAGTGGCGTAGTGTGTGCGGCGAAGGATTGCTCATGATACCGGCCGCCCGCGCGTACTTCTTCACGACGTTGTAGATGGAAATGCGCGAGAGGCGAAAGTTCTCTCCCGGCGGCATCGTATTCACGGCCTGCTGGTGATTGCGGATGAAGAGGGGATCCAGGTGATCCAATCGGGCGTGCAGATACTCCTTCAGCGACTCGACGGCCTTATCGGAGAGGAAAACCACCCGGAGCTTGCTGCGCTTCCCCCGCACGCTGATCTCCCGCGTCTGAAAATTGAGATCTTTCACGTTCAGGGAGCGCAATTCCGCGAGACGCAGTCCGGTGGAGAAGAAGAGTTCCAGGATCGCGGCATCGCGCTTCCCCTCCTTACTTTCCCTGTCCGGCGCCTGCAGCAGACGCTTCAAATCATCCTCGAAGAGGACCTTCACCTTCCGCGGCTCCTCCTTGAACCGGCGCACGCGATCCGGCGGGTAGATGTCCAACTCCTCTTCCTGCACCAGATAACGGAGAAACGCACGCAGAACCGTCAAATGATGATTGATCGTGCGAATGGAGAGCTGCTTCCCCTGCCGCGTCGGATGGCCCTGTAAACGCGCCTTGTAATAACGGACGGATTCTTTACTAAATTCTCCCACATCCCGGATAGGGGATAGGGTCAAGAGCAGGTCCAGCGACTGCCGGTAATTGCTCAATGTCAGTGGAGATTTGTTCTCCTCTGCACGGAGGTAGAGGAGGTACCGTTCGATGGCCGAATCAAGGGGGGAGTGAGAAGAAGGCATATCCGGATCTTAACATAATGCATTTTATGTTAACAATGATTCTATGGTAAACATAATGAGGGCTCCAACCTCACGAATAACGCTCTGGACGACAAATATTGTTCCAGGACTCCCCTGTGCGGGCAGTGTGGATAACTCCCAACCTTGCGTATGGGCAATGAATTCGATGCGTGCCAAGTGGTAGGCATCGGAAATCCCCACGATGGAGCTGCAGGAACCTGTGAGCGGCCGCGTGAGCAGCAGGTTTTCCTCGGTATTGTGTGAATGATCCTCCAGAATGATGTCCCGGGGGTCCACGCCTTCCGCGCGCGCCAGTTCACCCATCACTTCCGCTTCGCTGCGCTGATTCCCCTCTCCGCGTCCCCCACTCAAAAACATTTTTTGAATCAATTCATCTTTGTAATAGGAAACCGCCGTTCCGACGCGTCGTCGTATCCCCGGCCCGGCTTCTGATGTCACAAACTTCTTTCCATCTTTGTCCACTACGACAGGATGAATCGCTGCGCCGAAGACGACGGCACAATCGGCAGGAAGCTTCGCATCCCCGGAGAAGCCGGAGAGGACGAAGAGGAGCGCTGCTCCCCCGCTCCCCACTCCCAAGAGGATCAGCAGGCAACACACGATGAGAATCGGATGACGGCGTAACACGGCTCCCATCCTATGGGGAAAAATCCCAATTCCCAAGCCTCAATCGCCAATCGTCAGTATGCAAATCCGTCCTTGGGGATTCATTGGGTAACAATGGAAATATTAGACGGTATCGCGGGAAGCACGCTGCTCCAGGGCGGCCACATCCGGATCTTCACCTTCTCCACCTCAGGAAGATTCTTCACGAACCGAACGGCCTCCGAAACGGTCATGCTCGTGATCTTCTCGCGGACCGTGCGGGCGAATCGCGCACCGGAAGGCGTGAGCGGGTCGAGGACATACTGCTCGGTCGCGGAGAGCTCGGCGGTAGCCTTCAGCCACGAGAGATCATCGGCGTAGTCGAAGATACGCACATCCAGCTGTTTCAGACTCACGGTATCGGAGAGGAGCTTCTTCTCGGGAGGGATGCGCGCGATCAATTCCCCGCTGATGAGATCGAGCACGCGCTGCGCGTCGTAGACCAGCATGCGGAATTCCAATCCGCCCTCGACCGTGATGGAGGACACGGGTTGATTGAGCTGATCGAGCGGGAGAACGAACCCCGTGTACGTCGCCTTCACGAGCTGGTCATTGTTGAGGAGCCGAAGCGTCATTCCAGCGGTCAGATTGAGCGATTGCATGCGCTCTTCCACCTCCTTCTTCGCTTCCGCGAGGAGCTGCTGTTCCAGACGCTTCCGGGCGATATCCAGATCACTCTTCTGGAGAGCGTTCTTGTACGCGGTTGTTCCGCCCTGCGCGGGGGCGCGGTTCTCGGCGTAGATGCTCTTGCGTTCCTCCTCGGAAAGACCGGGGATCTCCCAGCGCACACCGGCCGGCACATTGCCGCGCTCCCCGATGATCTCGCCGTACGTATCGATCTCATCGGCAACGGCGGGCACTGTCTCCGTTCCGCCTCCGGCCACCTCGGCAAATCGTTGTATGCGAAAGACCATCCCTGCCTGATTGCGCAACCGGGTCCCCTTCTTGAGCGACACGATGTCCGCTGTCCGATTGATGATCGTCATGGGCACCTTCGCATTCGTCCCGATGAACTGCTTGCTGATCTGGTCAAAGACGAGCGAACGACGCAAATGCACATCGATGGGAATGAGGAGGAGCGTGCGCACGTGGGGGGCGAGCGACAGCGACGACGAGCCTGATCCCTGCAGGAGGAAGATATTCGCGGTCTGCACGGCCATGTCACCACGAGGCGTGACAATGACTTCCGCAGAAGGGAGCAGGCGAAGCACGACGAAGAGGAAGAGCAACAGGCTCAACACGATGAGAATGACGATGCGCAGACGCGGTACCGAGAGGAGCCCCGCGCTCTGCAGGCGCGTTCGCCACTTCTGCCTCCAGAGACTCGGGGAGAATATCCGCAGCGCCTCCTCCGACTGCGTAAGTTCTGCGAGCACCGTGCGCAACTGCTTCGTGGTCGCGATGACCCTGAACCCCTTGCGACGTATGCGCTCGCGCACCTGCTCCGATCGAACGGCGATACGCACACGGCGAGCGGACCCGGAACAGGCATCGAGGAAATGACCGAACTTCTCCTCCTCCCGCAACGCCAGTACGGCATCCGTCGCGGAGAGAACAATGACCACATCTCCATCGGCTTCCGTCACACGCTTGCCAAAGAGCATCCACGATTCTTCCTCCCGGCGAAAGAGCACGATGATCTCCCGGTCAGGCATGGATGTGATGGTAGCAGAATTGAACGCTTTCGTTAGCTGGTTTGCTTGTTAGCTCGTTCTTCATCAGTAATCGCTCTTGATAGGAAACGAGCTAACGCGCTAACGAGAAACAGTTCGAGCTAACTGAATTATTTCCGGAGCGCTTCAATCGCCGGCAATGGCTTCCCCCCGATGAACTCCAACATCGCTCCACCGCCGGTGCTCACGAACGTGTACGCGGAGAGCGGGAACTTGTACCGGGTGTGGAAGTCGATGGTGTCCCCTCCCCCGATGATCGAGATCGCACCCTTCTTCGTCGCAGCGGCAATCGCCTCGGCGAGGCGCTTCGTCCCATGCGAGAAGCGATTCATTTCATACAGACCGACGGGCCCGTTCCAGACGATCATCTTCGCTTTCTCGATGATCTTCTTATAGCGCTCGATCGTCACTTTGCCGATGTCGAAGATACTCATGTCGCCGACGACATCCTCCACCGGCAACCCGATTTTCTGCGATTTCTCATCAGGTGCGGAGGCGACGACTACGTCCCGCGGAACGGCAATGTCCGCCTTCTTCTCCTTCTCCGCCTCAAGCATCAGCTCCTGCGCTTTCTCCGTGAACGCCTCGTCATACTTCGACGTGCCGACGTCGAAGCCTCGCGCCGCGATGAAGGTGTTGGCAATACACCCGCCGAGGAGAATATCGTCCCCTCGATCGAGGAATCGCTCGATGACGGGAATCTTCGTCTCCATCTTTGCTCCGCTGATGATGAGGACAAGAGGGTGTCGAGGATCTTCCGTCACCTTGGAGAGGTGCGTCACCTCCTTCTCCAGCTGCAACCCCATGTACGCGGGCAGTAACTTCGCCAGCGCGACGACGGACGCGTGCGAACGATGGCAATTGGTGAACGCGTCATTCACGTACACGTCGCCGAGAGCCGCAAGCTTCTTTGCGAACACAGGATCGTTCTTCTCCTCGCCCGGCTCGTACCGCAGATTTTCGAGGAAGAGAACTTCACCCGGTTTCAGCTTCTTCGCCTTCTCCGTCGCCTCCTTCCCAACGCATGATGAGGCGAACGCCACATCCGTCTTCAGCAATTTCTTGAGGATCGGCACGATCGGTTTTTGGCTGTACTCGGCCACGACTTTGCCCTTTGGACGACCCTGGTGGCTGAGAATGATGAGTGCGGCTCCTGCCTTGAGGACGTGCTTCATGGTGGGGAGCAGTGCCTCGATACGCTCGGTATCCATTACCTTTCCTTTCTCGATGGGCACATCAAACCCGGCACGCAGGAGGACCTTCTTTCCTTTCAATTCCGCATCCTTGAGAGTGGAGAATTTTTTCATGCAGGAATTGTAGCAGAGGATGAAGTGCGCGAAACCACCGTTGCCGGTTGACTGGTTTCCGGTTGCTGGTTCTTTCTCAGATTCCTCCATCCAGCAACAAGCAACCAGCAACAATCTGCTACCATCGTCGCATGGCCGACACTTTCCTCCTCATCATCCCGCTGGCAGCCCTCCTCTGCTCCCTCATCTGCCACGCACTCGCACTCATCGTCTTCCCCCGCCTCGGCCTCCTCGATTTCCCGGAACGCTACGGGCTCTCGCGTCCTCGTATCCCCTACCCCGTCGGCATCGTCGCGGTCGTCCTCTTCCTCATCTTCTACGGATCGCTCGCTCCGGCGAGCCTGAAAACCGCCTGCACGATCCTCGCCGTGGCCGTCCTCGGTCTCTCCTCCTTCACGGACGATCGCCGTCCCCTCCCCCCGCTCCTGCGTGCCGGCGTGCAGGTACTGATCGCCTGCATCCTCTTCACCGGCGGCGCGCGCATCCTCTCCTTCACCAACCCACTGGCGGGATTCGCCGGCGGTGACGTCCTGCGGCTGGATGCCTGGACACTCCCCTTCCCCGGAGCCATCGCTCCCCTCTCACTCCTCTTCACGATCCTCTGGGTCGCCGTCACCATCAACGCGCTGAACTGGTTCGACGGCCTGCCCGGCCAAGTCTCGACTCTCTCGGTCATCGGCTTCCTCACGATCGGCTTCCTGTCGCTCAGCAGCCGCGTCCAGCAGCCCTTCCTCGCGCTCGTCGCCTTCGTCCTGGCCGCCATCTTCGCCGGTTCACTCTTCTTCGAGCTCAAGCCCGGCCGCATGCTCATCGGCGATACGGGTGCGATGTTCGCGGGGCTCATGCTCGGTCTCCTCACCATCTACTCCGGCGGAAAAGTTGCGACGGCGTTCCTCGTCCTCGGCGTACCGCTCCTCGATTTCTTCCTCGTTGCGCTCCGTCGCCTCCTCTCCGGACGCAGCATCTTCCGAGGCAGCACGCGCGGCGAGCATCTGCACCACCGCCTCCTCGGCAAAGGCTGGCCGCGGGGGGGAATCATCATCCTCACGGCAGCGATCGGCGTCACCTTCGGCCTGAGCGCGCTCTTCATGAATACGATGCAGAAGATGATCTCGGCGCTCCTACTCTTCTGTCTGATGACCATGCTCTGGATCTACTCCCGTCCGTCGGGAAGTCCCAAGCACCAAATCCCAAACTTGTCCTGAGCGAAACCGAAGGATCCCAATCCCTGATATTCCAGTACTCCAATATTCCAATACTCTCCGATGCGCTTCCACCTCATCGTCTACGTCCCCCTGGCTGACGCCCCCAAGGTTCGGAAGGCGCTTGCCGGTGCGGGAGCCGGGAAACTGGGGAACTACGACAGCTGCTCCTTCTCTTCGAAGGGCATCGGCCGCTTCCGGCCCTTGAAAGGCGCACATCCCGTCATCGGGCAAATCGGAAAGGTCGAGGAAGTGGAGGAAGAGCGGATCGAAGCGATGGTGGATGTTCCGTCCGAGAAGGAACTTCACGCGGTCATCGCTGCAATGAGAGAGGCTCATCCGTACGAGGAGCCGGCGATCCATGTGTTGCCCATGATCGATGTATGAGCACCGTCTTCATTTTCCATGGCGTCGGAGGCCATTCCGGAGAGAATTGGTTTCCGTGGATCAAAGAGCAATTGGATGAGGAGGGTCATCACGCGATCGCTCCGGACTTTCCGCACACCGATCATCCGAAGCTGGAGGAATGGCTGGAACTTTTCAAGCGGTATGAATCGGATCTCAACGAAGAGACAATCTTCATCGGCCACAGCCTCGGCGGCGCCTTCGCACTGCGGCTCCTGGAGCGCATGGAACATCCGATCAAGGCAATGTTTCTGGTGGCATCCGTCTGGGGCACGATGGGGAACAAGTACGATCCCGTCATGACCACCTTCACGGAGGCCCCCTACAATTGGATAATCATTCGGAACAATTGCCCGCACGTAGAAGTCTTGCATGCCGACAATGATCCCTATATCCGGCTCTCGCTCGCGGAGGAACTCGCGAAGAATCTTGGAACGAAGGTCACACTCATCAGAGACGGAAAGCATCTCAATGAAGCAGCGGGCTTCACGGAATTCCCGCAACTTCTTACAAGGATACTGAAGCAACTCCAGCAAACGAGCTAACGAGCGTGTTCCAGCAAACGAGAAACGTCTCAATCCCCCTCGTACTTCATGGGAGAACCCAGGACTCCTCCCGGCTGAACCTGGATGACGACGGTCGTGCGGCCGATCGGCAGCATCTCCACTCGTGCCTCTCCGTTCGAGAAGTCGAGCGCAGTCAGGACCGCCGGCTTGAACTCTGCGCGACCGTAGGCTGTTCGCAGATACAGGTCAGTCCTGAGATCGGGGTTCGTCACCGTTTCGCCCTTCTGGTCGAGCAAGCGCACCGTCACACGCTCCCACTGGCGTCCCGTGAAGGAACTCGGCTGAACGATATCAATGGAGGCATAGCCCTGCGGCTGAGCGAGTGCGGCCTGTGACGACGAGGACGAGGACGATGTCGTGGAGGGCTGTGTCATCGCGACATCCGTCACGGCAACAATCTGGACCGATACAGCGGGAGACGAGCTGGGCGAAGAAGACGCGGCAACCGCGACGATCGTCGTCTTGCGCTTGGCCATACGCGCTGCAACGCGCTGCTTGCGTATCTCGGCACTCGTGAGCCGCTTCGAGGACGTTGCCTGTGCCTGCGCCACGAGCACCGGCGCATACTTCGCCTGCACGTACACCATGGGATTGACGGTGGAGGCGAATCCCCTCTCCTGGAAGACCGTCGAATTGATCGCAGCATTGAAGGAGAGCCCGGCCGCCCGTGCTTCGGCATTCGTGAACGGCCAGTACGGGTGCCACGAGATTTTCTGCCCGTCGACGGTGGTCTCACGATCAATCTGGAAGTGGAGGTGCGGGCCGGTGGCGAGTCCGGATTTCCCGGAGAGCGCGATCTCCTGCCCCTTGTTCACGATCTGGCCCTCGGTCACTTCCGTCTGACTCAAGTGAGCGTATGCGGAATAGAGCGTTGTGGTCTTCGCGGAGTTGGACGGATCAGGAACGTTGGGATGCCGAAGGACGACGTAGGTTCCGAATCCTCCGCTGTCCTCCCCTACCGTGACGACGATACCGTTCATCACCGACTGCACCGGCGTCCCGACCGGCACGCGGATGTCTACACCAGGATGAGCGCCATCCCCTTCGCTCCCCGTCTCGTACGAACCCATGTATCCGATGGAGTACACCGTCTGATCCGGAGTGCTGCTCCTCTCCAGCGCCTGATTGTACGGCGGGAGAGAAATGAGGAGGTCCTGCGGCACCTCACGGTACGTATGGAGCGCCGAGCTCCCGCCGTACTGCGACCACTTCGTGTAATCAGGGATCTTCGCGAGCGGCGCCACTGTCCCCGTGTACACGATGAGACTATCATCCGTTCCGCCGAGCACGGACTTCCAGAACACCCTCCACCCATGCTGCCCCAACATATTTCCCGAAACGAACGCGAACATCGAGAGCACGGCGATCCAGAACGTCGGCTTCTGCGACAGGTAATGGAATGCGTGCGGCTCCTTGAGCTTATGGAGCGAACGCTTGCGGAACCCCTTTGCACGGTTGTTGACAGTCATATTTGATGTGTGATGTAACGTTAATATGATAACATTTTTGTACTTCTATGTCAATCGTCGAATCGAGCAAACATTGGCTTGAGAATCACGAAAGTACGGATTCCGCGGGACGCTCTCTCGCGGCATCTCTCTATGATCTCCCGGTGACCATTTTGCTGCGGGGTGAATTGGGAGCGGGCAAGACGACGTTCCTCAAGGGCTTCGCGAAAGGCCTGGGTGTGCAGGAGGACGTGACGAGCCCGAGCTACGCACTGGAACAACGCTACAGCACGACAAATCACGGACAGCTCCTGCACATCGATCTCTATCGACTCACACCAACACACGCCCGCGATCTCCTCGCTTCGTCCGACGAGTTCGAAGGCATCCGGTGCATCGAATGGCCAGAGCGCCTGGAAACGGATCTCGAAAAAGCCTTTCCCGAAGCGATCGATATCGCTCTCAGTGAGGAGAGGAACGGACGAGCACTGGAAGCAACATTCCGGGACATCCCGCTCCCCTCCCCCGCCATGATCGCGCAGTGGCGCACGGATGTCCGGCTGCCGGAGAATGTCATCGCACACTGTGAAACAGTCGCGATCTTCGCGGCACACCTCGCGGATATCCTCCTGCAACGGAACGAGATCGTGCGGAAGGAGGCACTGCGTACTGCCGGATCCCTGCATGACCTCCTTCGCTTCGTTGATTTCCGTCGGGACAGGCCGGGGAAGGCCGGCAACACAGGTGAAGAGGAATCCCTCTGGGAAGAGTGGATCAGACGGTACCCGGATCAGAGGCACGAGGACGCCGTCGCGTCCTTCCTCGGAGAACAGGGTTTCACCGCCCTCGCCCGCATCGTCCACACGCACGGTCTCAGGCTGCCGCCGCGACATCAGGCAACCATCGAACAGAGGGTTCTCTTCTACGCGGACAAGCGCGTGAAACTCGACGAAGTCGTGTCCCTGGAGGAGCGCTTCCGCGATTTCAACGAGCGCTACGCCGGTTCGCACATCACGGAAGGTTCACAGAAATGGCTCGCGACAGCGAAGGAGTTGGAGAAGGAGCTCTTCCCGGAAGGAGCGCCATCACGTTAGAACCTCCACGACATCAGCATCTTCATCACGAGCTCCATCCACGTCGAATAGCCGAAGAGCAGGATGGAAAGACCGATCAGGAGCGCAGACACCACGAGGAGGAAGAGCCAGATGATTTCACCTCCGTTCACGCCCTTGGTCCTCGAACGCAACCAGGGATGGAGCGGGTGCAAGACGCGACGCGCGAAACGGTAGAGCAACACGATCTTGGGGACAGCCAGCGCCACGGCACCACCGATCGTCCACAGCACGAAGCGCATCCCGCGCCGGTCGAGGAAGGGAGGCGGGAGACGGTAGTAGAGAGAGACCGTGAGAATCACGGCGAAGAGCGTCACATCCAGGAGCAGATCGCGGCACGCTCTCCCGATCGCAGCCGATACCGTCCGTTCCTCGCGCAACGCCGCCGCTACATCCAGCGAAATCGTCGCCGCGAGCAGGAGCGCGAAGACCCCCGGATTGCACAGGGTCGCGAGGATGGCACCGAAGACGAGCAGACCCGCGTGGATGGCGGGAATGTCCTGCGGGAGGTGCGTGAGAAACTGCGGGAATGAGTGTGTTCGCATGGGATGTGTTTCTCCCATTATATAATATATATGTACTTTGTCCAATACCAGTATTTCTCATCCCACAGGCCTAATCTTCACTCTTACTCTTTCAAGACGTTCACGCACTTCCACTTCAAACCCACGGTCCGTCGGCTCGTACAAATTCTGCGGCGTCATGCCGACGGGAAAGTAGTTGGCCGTGACCACTCCTCCGGGATGGTCATGAGGGTACTGGTAGCCCTCGTGATATCCCTGCTCCGCCATCCCCTTCACCGGAGCATTGCGCAGATGGTTCGGAACCTCCAGACCGGACGCGGAAGAGATGGCAGAGCGGGCGCCGCCCATCGCACGGGTGACAGCATTGCTCTTCGGGGCCTGGCACAGGTAGACGCAGGCATGGGCGAGGAAAAATTCACCCTCGGGAAGACCGACGAGCTCGAATGCCTGCCATGCGGAGACAACCAGCTGGAGCGCACGCGGGTCGGCGTTGCCCACGTCCTCACTCGCGAAAATGGCCATGCGGCGGAACAGGAACCTCGGATCTTCTCCGCTCTTGAGCATTTTGAAGAGCCAAACCAGCGCAGCATCGGGATCGCTCCCGCGCATCGTCTTGATGAAGGCGGAGATGGTATTGAAGTGGTCTTCTCCGGTCTTGTCATACCGCATGCTCCGCTCGGCGAAGAGCCTTCTGGCCTGTTCCAGCGACACCTTCTTCCCGGCCGTAAGCACTGTGAGCTCCAGCGCATTGAGTGCAATGCGTGCATCACCGTTGCTGATCTGCGCCAGGTGCTTCAGGGCCGCCTCGGCGATCGTCACCCTCCCGCCATACCCGCGCGAGTCAGAAACGGCGCGCTGGAGAATCAGCAGAACATTGTCCGCGGAGAGCGGCTTCAGGAGGGAAACACGTGAACGCGACACGAGCGCCTGATTCACATCGAAGTAGGGGTTTTGTGTTGTCGCACCGATGAGGATCACGGTCCCGCTCTCCACGTACGGCAGGAGCGCATCCTGCTGCGAAGTATTGAACCTATGGATCTCGTCGATGAAGAGGACGGTTCGCGTGTGAAACGTGGTCTTCATCCTCAGGGCTTCCTCGCACACGGCCTTCAGCTCTTTCACACCGCTCGTGACGGCATTGAGCTGCACGAACGTCGCCTCCGTCCGTTCCGCGATGATACGGGAGAGCGTCGTCTTCCCCGTCCCCGGCGGCCCGGCGAGGATGATGGACCGCAGAAGATCCTTCTCGATTTCCGCCCGGAGGGGCGTCCCCTCCCCCACGATATCCTCCTGCCCGACGAACTCGGCGAGTGTCCGCGGACGCATGCGGTACGCGAGAGGTTCCGTGGAAACGGCCGCTTGGGGGGAAGTTGCGCTCTTGGGCATCCGGGGAAAGTATCGCGTATTGCGTATGGCGTATCTAGTATTTCTGCAGAAACGCCATGGCCGGCGCTACAATGTTGACATGAGATTGATGAACCTGTGCGAAAATTTCCTTGGGCAACCGACCGAGGAAGAGCGAATATCACTTCTCGACCGGGCGTACGCAATCTGCCAACAGATTGAAGGAATACGCTTGGGAAGACGCTTGGATGCAGCGTGTGCCTTGATCGTAGATGGGAATGCACAAGCCTTGGACCGAGCCCGTCTCGCTTTGGCGAACGAAGACATTATTTCCTCTCTGGCTGCGGACGGAGATATCTTCAGAGCATCGGGAGACGGCGGACAAAGCCCCACCTGTTGTCAGGAATTACACAATACCTCCCGCAATACTTTTTCCCCCTCCAGTGCCGAAATCCGGAGTGCATCGGGTGAGGAAATGGAACGGAGGGAGGCGAGCTTATCCCCTTCTCCCTGCGGAACAGCCTCGTACGGCACGCCGAGCGCGAGCGCGGCCAACGCCCCGTGGTAGCGTGCGGAGAGGACGAAGGAGCTGCCTGCAATCGCCGAAATCAGCGCATCAAGGGAACGGATCTCCCGGATGGATGCCCCTGGGATCGATGCCTCGAGAGAACGACACACCGCACGCTCGTCCTCCGCATCCGGGTTGAGAGAGAGGATGAACACGGTTTCGAAAGAGGTATCTGTTCCCAATTCTTGTGCTCGGGAAATGAAAGAGTGGGCAGGTTTTCCACGCGGAATAATCGTGAGCACATTCTTTGGTTGCATCACACGATTTTGCTCTAGGAGAAGCAGAATGACAGGATCAGAAGTCTGAACAACATTTGTGTGCTTCCTCCACGATTTCACTCTGGCGAATGATGCAGCGTCGCGTACGGACAGGAACGAAGCATGCGAGATGACCCACCGGGCAATCCCCTCCCCCGTCTTCGTCCTGAATGGACCGATACCCTGGAATGCGAGAAGAACGGGCTTGCGGCAAAGACGAGCGACGAGCGCATGCCATCCCCACAGGACACAGGCAAAGACAGATTCGATGTCTGTGAAGAGTGAGCCCCCGCCAAAGACAACGGCATCCGACTGCCACATGGCCGCAAGCGTCTTCCACCAAGGCTTGAAAAGGGAACGAAGCCCAAGGGGCAACCGGGGCACCTCATGCATACCCGTCCCATCAACCGTCACAACGGTCCAATGCACGTCCGGAAATCGCCTCTGGAAGTATTCCCGAAGCGCCTCGTCCCCCAGATTCCCGACGCCGTAATTGCCGATGAGAAGGCAACGCATGCCCGAAGTATACGTCATTTCGAGCCTGCCGAACCATGACGAAACATCCAAGGAAAGCTATGGATGAAGACATGACCTCCTATGCTTTCTTCTCGGCCTTCTTCGCCTTCTTCTCCTCCGCCTTGGGCTCCTCTGCCTTTGTCTCCGTCACCTCCCCTTCCTGCACCGCAACCACAGGAGCCTGAACGGCGATGGCAAACTCATCAGCGCTCGTGAAGCGCTCGCTCATGCGGGCGGACTTGCCACTGCGACCGCGAAGGAAGTTCAGCTTGGCACGACGGACCTTGGCCACCTTCTTCACCTCGATCTTCTCGATCAACGGCGAGTGTAACGGGAAGACGCGCTCCACCCCCACACCCGACGCGATGCGACGGACAATGAACGTGGCATCCATCGCCGTATGCCCGTGGTGCACGCCGATGATGAGCCCTTCGAAGATCTGCACACGTTCCTTCTCCCCTTCTCTGATGTGCTCGAAGACGCGCACGGTATATCCCGGCTTCACATCGGGACGCTGCTTCTCTTGTTTCTTCGCCTGTGTATGGAGAACCTGGGAAGTCATGAGCCGAGGGAGGTTAGAGGACTCCCGTTGGTTTGTAAAGCTGAGCCTGAAGCATTTCCTGCATCCTATCGGGCCTCCCCTCTCACTTCCCCTGCGCCTCCGCGATCTCTTCTTGCATCGTATTCGTGACGATCATGTGACGGGGATCATTGAGAATCTCCAGGATGAAGCGATCCCTGAGGCTCAACCGATAGAGGAAATCCGACTCCGGAAAGATGGAGTACTTTACGTTCTTGAGCGCCGTCTCCTGTGCGAGCAATGCTTCGACGACTTCCTTCTTCACGGACCCGACGATGAGCAGATCCACCTTGCTCTCCGTTCCCGTGAACGTCCCCGCAAGCAGGAGGAGTTTCACCCCCGACAGTGTCTTGAGACTCGCGATCACCGGACTCTCGGCCTGAATCTCCTTGCTGAACATGCTGCGCAATTCCGCATAGAGCGGGAACTGCGCGTCCACGTGGTAGTACTTCTTACGATTCTTGTGACGGGAACGCACGAGACCAATCCTCCTCAGATTCTCGAGCTCGCGGCGGATAGAATTGATCTGCTCACCGAGGAGCCGCGTGAGCTCCCGAATGAAGAACTCCTGCTCAGGATGGAGCAGAAACGTGGAGAGAAGTTTCACTCTCGTTTGAGATGAGAACAACGATTTGAGGACCGCGGACGACATGTTCACAAACATTACTCAAAACTCCCCTCAGAGTGCAAGAAAGTTATACAGCCTCATGTTCTATAATATTGATCTGAATATTTGGCTTACTTAAGCCTAAAACATAGAATTATTGATCAATATTCTCATCTCAGTTGAACACAATTTATACTCGCATCTGCAAAGAATATATGTTGTTATACTAATCTGACACAATGAACATTGTTCTCGACATTAAAGATGCCAAACAGCTGAGGAATTGTATCTGAAGCGGAAATATGCTATCCTATGAGGAATGTCCAAAACAAAAATTGTTGTAGGCGGAATCGCGTTTCTTTCGCTCTCCCTCCTCTTCGTCTTCGGCTCTCCCATCGATCTCGTGGGTGTTCCACTCGCCCTCGCTGCCCCTACTGGTTCCAGTATGCAGCCTGATCTTTCGAGTGTGACGAACGGAATGGCACAAGGAATGGGATTCATCATCCTGCTCTTGAATACATTGGCATGGATCGTGTTCTCATTCTTGGATATGGCGATGAATCCATCCTTCATCTTTGGTGTCGGAGGAGGAGCATTCGAAACGATGCTGAAGAATGTTTGGACATGGTCACGTGACATCGTGAACATCATCTTCGCATTCATCTTCCTTGGAGCGGCGGTCACAACGGTCGTCACCGGCAGTTCGGAGAAGCTGATCAAGGGGGCGCCGAAGTTCGTCATCGCCCTCGTCCTGGTCAACTTCACATGGTTCGGCTCACGCGTGATATTGGACGTCGCAAATATTCTCGCCAGCGTTGTCTACAACCTTCCGCAAAGCGCAAGCTTCAACTCAGGTACCAGTTCCGGCACCAGTTCAGGGAAACTCGAGTGTGTCATGCTGGACAAGAACGGAAAACCCAAAGAAAAGTGTAAGAGTATTACCGATTTTGCATTCTTTGAGGATGCGGACAAACACTCGGACGGAACAGACAGCTGGAAGTGTCCCATGAAAGGAATCTTCTGCTACAAATACGCAACGCTCACCAATCCGAGCAATACGTCAAATATCCTCTCCGCACTCGTCATCAATTTCGGGCAACTGCAGAACCTCACGGCACCGCCGTCGTCATACACGGGAACCGCTGTGGGCGTCACGACCGTCACGCGATACATCGTACGGCTGGGACTCGTCCTCATCATCCACATCGGGATCATCATGCCGCTCGTAGCCATGCTCTTCGCCTTCTACGTTCGCATCCCGCTCCTCTGGATTACCATCGCCTTCTCGCCATTCGTGGTCATTGGCTACGTCCTGGAAGGATCATCGCTCAAGAAAATCGCGGAAACGGAAAAAATCATGAATACGTTCCTCTCCTCTGCCTTCCTCCCAGCCATGGTGGGCATTCCGCTCTCGCTCGGGTACATGCTGATCCAGGCGGGCATCAAAATCGATCCCACCAGTCTCGTTGGCAACGATGCGGGCGCATTGATGAAGAAACCGTTCCCGCTCTTCTCAGGCGTCAATTCCCTGTGGGAAATCTTCTGGCTCTGCATGTCGCTCGGCGTTCTCTGGATGGGCGTCTTCTGGGTCCTCCAGAAGCAGGCAGTCGGCAAGAACATCACGAGCTCCATCAAGAGCTTCGGCGAGAACTGGGCCAAGGTGGGCATGAAGGCCCCGCTCGGCCTGCCGCTCATGCCTGCACCGGGAGGCAAGCCCGGCGACAAGCCCATGATGACGTTGGGACAACTCAAGAACATGCCGGGAATGATCCAGGGCAGCCTCGATCGCGGAGAGAGCATCACATCCTCGCTCAAGAGTGCATTCAAGGGCAGTGAAGATACACTTGGGAAGAAGATCAAGGGCGACACCAATATCAAAAACAGTATCGATGCTGATTTCACGACCATTCTCAATACTAGTAACCCGAACGCTACTCAAATTGAGGCTCAACTGCAGAAAATCAGAATGACACTCGAAGGAAAGGGTCTCACCGTCCCAAAGAACAACAGTGCGCTCCTGGATGAGCTGAAACCGGCATACACGTCGAGCTTGGACAAGATTGATGAGCTCAAGAGGAAGCTCGCTCCCCCGACGCCACCGCCAGCTGCCCCCGCCGGTCCCGCCGCCCCCGCCGCAACTCCATGACACCGCCCGCCCAGGAACGGCTCAAAGGGTCCTCTGAAGCCAGGGAAAATTGGCTCGATGCCACATCCATGAAACTGGCGGAGAACACACAGGATTTTGCCATCAATTTTTTCGCCATGGCCCCGCAGCTGAATGCGGAGAAATCGAAGGAACTCACCGCCAGTCTGCTCAAGATCAAGGTGAACCCCAAAACCAAGGAGAGTACGACGGAATTGGACGTGCTCTGGCTCCCGGAAATCAATCAGATCGCGACGGCAATCGAAGGGTATGAGCAGGAACGGCCGGAGAGCGCGAAAGGAAAAGGGGGGACACTGGAAGTGACACTGGCCCAGCGGAGGGCGAAGCAGTTGCGCACCATCGAGAAGATGCTCGAGTCCGTGAAGGACGACCGGGACACGAAGCACGGCGGCTTCAATCTGAGCAACCTTGCCACAGCCGCTGGTACGGAGCTGATGCAGATCGAGTCGACGATAGACTCCCTGAAGTTGAAAGCATGGGACCAGGGACACCCACTCAATGCCTCATTACGACGGGAGCGTGCGTACCTCCAGCGCCTCCTCACACGCTGCCGTGTGCCGAGCGATCCCCGGAGCATCATGGCCATGCGGGAAGCGTCCGGCTTCGGCCCACCACCGGGAAGTGAAGAGGAGAAAATCAAGCACGACGTCACGCAATCCCTGCGGGTCCTCGGCTGCTTCGCCTTCGGCGGCATGGCTATCCTCACCGGACTCATGGGGTACTTCTCAAACAAGGAGAACCCCAACTTGAAGCCGATGTTCGTCTACCTGGGACTCCTTGGGCTCAGCGTGGCCGGCAAGAAACCATTCCTCGGGACCAAGGAGGAAGCCGCACGCGATCGCATCGCCTTCCTCGGCACACCGGAATACGTGAACATCGCAAGTCCCTACGGACAAGGTCTTGTCCCGATGATGAAACGCCTCTTCGCACAGCGTGGCGACGCTCTGAAGAATGTAAGGAAACTCCTCCCCTACGCACAGAAACCGATGGAGTGGAAGGAGTTCACTGCCCGCATGTGCAAGAGACAGGCGGCAGAGGGCAAGAACAAGAATCCGCCTCCCGGCAACGCCACAGACAGGGATGCAGTCCCCGAATCCAAGCGAGAGGAAGCAGCCTTCGCCGCGTGGAAAGAGCTTCGGGCACCCATCGCGAGCGGAGGAGAGATCCTCAAGTATCGCATGACGCCGGATCTGCTCCTTCAGAATGACTACCGCTTCATACAGTTCCTGAACCTCACGCTCGAGAAGGCGCAGAATGGAGAGATCGACGAGGCCATCCTGCGGACATTGCGCGATGGGAAGGAGATCCTGCCGGAACCGCCGACACGGTACAAGCAGCTACTGGAAAACAAGAACACCGTGGCAGGCTGAGCCCGACGAACACACTCATGGTGAGATCAGACCTCAATTTTTCTGAACTCCTTCGTGTACGCCTCCAGGACATCCCCTTCTTCGACGGGAACTGATGTTTCGACGCGCAGACCGCACTCGCTCCCCTCTTTCGCCTCCTTGATGTCCTTGTCCACGTGCTTGATCGACGTGATGCGTCCGGTCGCAACGAGCGCTCCGGCCCGCATGAGGCGGAACGGCACGCGCTTGAGGATCCCGTCCGTGATTCGTCCCCCGATGATCTGGTCGTTCTTGCGACGGAGGAACACGCCCTTCACCTCCAGGTGTCCGAGAATCTTCTCCTCCTCCACAGGCTCGATGAGTCCGCCGAGGAGCGCATCAACTTCATCCAGCATCTCGTAGAGGATCGTGTACTCGCGTACGGAGATCCCCTCCCGCTCCGCGGTCCGCGCGACATCCACCGACACGGGAACGTGGAACGCGAGAACGATACCGTCGCTCGCGGCTGCCATCATCACGTCGCTCTCCGACACGGCACCGATGCCACCGTGTATGACCTTCACACTGACGCTGCGACCGTTATCCTCACGCTTGCGCTGCGAGAGGGCCTCCTGCAGCGCTTCCAGCGACCCCTGCGCATCGGCCTTCAGCACTACCTTGAGCTGCGTGATCTTCCCTTCGGTGAGCCGGCTGACGAGATCGGCGAAACTCCGTTTGCGCCCGGCGCCTGCCACCACCTCCACAGCCTCCAGGAGCGCCCTCGCTTCCCGCTCGGAAGCAACAACCTGCAGCAGATCCCCCACATTCGGCACCGTGCCGAGTCCCGAGACGAGCGCCGGACCGGAGGGCGGCACCTCGGTGAGGCGCTTGCCTGCCGCATCCATCATGGCTTTCACGCGACCCGTCGTCGCCCCGCACACGCAGATATCGCCGAGCTTGAGCGTGCCCGCGTTGACGATGACCGTCGCCAGAGGACCGAGGGAGGAATCCAGACGACTCTCGATCACCGTCGCCACCGCGGACCGCCGCGGATTGGCTTTGAATTCGTGCAGATCCGCGAGGAGGAGAATGTGATCGAGGATGGCGGGAATCCCCTGCCTCGTCACCGCCGATGAAAGAATGACCGGGACGTCGCCGCCCCACTCTTCGGGCTGCAACCCGTTCGCCGCCAGCTCTCCCTTCACGCGATCAGGATCGGCGCGCTCCTTGTCGATCTTCGTGATCGTGACGATGATGGGCACTTTCGCTTCTTTCGCGTGATTGATGGCCTCCACCGTCGTGGCCTTCACCCCCTCCTCCGCAGACACGACGAGGATGACGATGTCGGTGACCTGCGCACCGCGTGCACGCATGGCAGTGAACGCCTCATGACCGGGAGTGTCGAGGAAAGTGATCTTCCGCGGAACCGAAGAACCCGAGGAAATATGTTCGACCTGGTAGGCGCCGATGTGTTGGGTGATTCCCCCCGCCTCTTCCCCCACGACATTCGTCTCGCGAATGGCATCGAGGAGCGCCGTCTTCCCGTGGTCCACATGCCCCATGACGACGACGATGGGCGGGCGCGGAACGAGGTTCTCCGTATCATCCTTGAGGAGCTCGTCGAGGTTCCGGGCATGCAAATCTTCCGCACGGGCCGCACGCTGCTCGCGCTGTACGGTGATGCCGAGATCCGAGGCGATGACCGCCGCTGTGTCGTAATCGATGGACTGCGTGATCGTCACCATGACGCCATTACTCATGAGCGTCTGGATGAGGCGCGGTACCTGCACGCCGAGCTTCTCCGAGAGTTCCTTGACGGAGATCGTATCCGGAAGGAGCACCGTCCCCTCCTTCTTCTTGATTTGCTCCTGCTCGGCCGTGGCACCCGTGCGCTTCACCTGCTGCGCCTTCTGCTCCCGGATCTGCTCATCCCGCTCCGCCTTGCTCGGGCGCTTCGCATCCGTCTGCTGCTGCCGCACGATGGCCTCCTTCGAAACACCCTCCAGTGAGAGCTTGCGCAGAACATTGAGTGCATCGTTGTTCTGTGCAACTGCGACCGGCGGGGCGGCAGCAGCCGGCGCCTCTTCGGCAACCGAAGTCTTCTGCTGCTCATCTTCAGCCGTCTCCTCAGTCGCATCCTGCAGACCGATCGTATCCACGTTCACCTGCAAGTGATACTTGTTGGCTAAGAAACGCACGATACCCTTCGCGATGCCCTCCGGGATCTCGCGGTCGGTCGGTTTGACGCCAAAGTTGACTTGGGTCAGCTCCTTACGGAGTTGCTGCCCGGTCATACCCAATGCTTTCGCGACCTGCACGAGGCGCATGAATGTACGGAAAAAGCCGCCAGGATTCTAACAGGATATCGTCCCACAATAAAGAGATACCTGAGCAACTCATGGAAACAGAGAACACAAGACGGAAGGCAGACGTCTCAGTTCTTCGTCAGATCTCCAACAATGTCCCTCTCACTCCCCTTCATCGGGAACGGAAGCGACGGTTCGGACGGAGGAGGAACTGGGGGAACGGGCGCAACGGGTTTCGGCGAAGCGGACTCATCTGGCGGCTCATTCTCCTGTTCCCGTCGCTGCCGTTCAACCCCCTCACGCAACTTCTGAATACTCGAGACAACCTGCAGCTGGAAATTGTCGTACCCCCGGACCTTGAATCCGGCCGCCCTCGCGTGCCCGCCTCCGCCGTACGTCTCCGCCGCGAGACGTGACGCATCAATGGCTGCCGACGACCGCATGCTCGCCTTCAGGTTCCCCGGCTCCGTCTCGGTGAAGAGCACATGCACGTCGGCATCCGGAATAGTGGAGATAAGCTCGTCCAGGATCCCGTGTGTTTCGGGGGCTTTCGCATCCATCTCCTGCAGATCTTCCACACTCACGGCCGACCACACGATACGTGATGCTTTGTCCATCTGGATCCGATTCAGAGCACGGCCCCAAATCTTGAGCGTCGTGAGCGGCTTCGTCTTGTAGAGGTGCTTGATAATCTCCTGCTGGCGCGCACCGCGGTCCAGGAGCTCGGCCGCGGTCTCCAGTGAACGCGGCGTGGTATTGGGATTCTGGAAACTGCGGGTATCGGTGATGAGTCCCGTGAGAAGGAGTGTAGCGAGATCCGATGTGATGCGTTCGCGCCAGTCGGGCACTTGCTGGAACCAGTGGTAGAGCACTTCCGTCGCACTGGCCGCCGTGGGATCGATGAGGTGAATCTGTCCGAAGCGGACATTGCTGATGTGATGATCGATATTGAGGATGGGCGTGTCCGAGAAGAGATCCATGTGGTCGGTGTACACGGATCCGAGGAGTGCGAGATCCGCAGTATCCACGACGACGATGAGGTCGAACTTCTTCTCCCCTTCCCCGAAGGTAACATCGGATTTCTTCACCGTTCCCCGCTTCGGGACCACGATGATATTCACGCGCTTGTCCTCCACCGTGTAGCGCAGTTTGTCGATCTCCACGCCCTCGTCCAGATTCACCGTGATGATGAAGTTCCGGCTCTCCTCAATGCCCCGGGACAAAAGATCGAACCCGGGCAGAAACTTGAGCGACTCGGGCGGCGTGTCCGGACAGATCACCGTCACCTCCTTGCCGATCGCCTGAAACATCTGGAAACATGCCAGTGCTGCAGAAAGCCCATCAGGGTCCACATTTGCATGCGGGACCACGAGGATTCTCTGGTGAGATGCAATTGCCTGGAGAGCAGCCGATGTGTCGTGGGGTGACAGACTCATTGAATAGTATTCTTAACGTAATATTATAACATATTTTAATAGATATAACAACACCCCACTTTCCCCTCTCCCAGCGATGTATGGAAGACAAACATAAAAGGGGGATATAGAAGCACAGGAAGCCTCTATTTCCAAGCATTTCCGCTGCCACCCCTTCTACCTACGCCGCCAGTAATCGTGCCCGTGAAAGCGCGCCCAGAACGGGAATTCTGTTGTTGCGCAGGGTCTGGACTGCCGCGACGCGCAACGCCTCATCCCGCAGACGTCGGAGGAACACCATCGCAGGAGCTTCGTCGAGAGACAAGTGCAACGGAAACGCCCTGTTTTTCATATACATCTCACCCTGCCACCCCAGTCCGATCACAGGGATATCCAACCCCTTCGATTCGACCACTTCCAACGCCGCGCGCAGCGGCGAGTGTCCACCCTCCACGACGAGGAGATCCGGACGCTGTGTGAGGGAAGAATCGTTGCACATGCGCCAGGCATCGAAGCGCAGGTATAGACAGGGAGGATCATTCGGATAGATCCTCAGGAGACGTTCGTCTTTCTTGAGAATGGAGGTGGGAACGGAACGGACGGTACGAAATCCCACATCCGCGTAGTACTCCCGGAGCTTGGGATCGGCGAGTGCGAAAATCGATTCCTTACGGATTGGCTGGAAAAGCAGACGGGTGAGGAAACTCCCGAGGTGCCGCCCCCGCTCTTCTTCATCGACGAACATGGACGCAAGCTCCTGGGCACCGTCGGAGTGCCGGTGGATGCGCGCAAACGCGACGATGCGGTCATGCCGCCGCGCCACGAGAAACTCTTGGGCGGAGACGGGAACGTTGTCCAACTCCCCGGCGTGCGCCGCGATGGTTCGTTGGATAAACGGCTGCTCCTGATCCATCGCCTTGCCAAAGGTGATTCCCCGCTCCCGCCACACGCGCTCCTCACCGGAGAGATCCGGAAGGACGTTGAGGCGTCGCCGCAACGCCTTGCGGAGCGTCAGGACGGTTCCTCCCCACCGGTTCCCGGACCGGATGGAGAACGACCGATGGTGATCGCGACGCAGATGCCCCTCCACTCCCGCCGCCAGGCAGCCAATCGTCTCGGTACGGGAAAGGCGGGCAGAAGAAAAGCATTCGATACGCTGCGGGGGTACTGCCAACATCTCGCGGAGACGACGCTCACCTTCCGTCCGTTCGGTACAGTGGAACGGCCACTCCCTCCATGAGATGGGGAGGAACGAATGGTGCCGGTCACCTCCAGCAGCTTGGTCTCGTTTCTCCTGACCAAACGTAAGCATCATTGATCCATGCTAAAGGACGGGTTAAGGAATGCAAGGGATTACCTACAGTTAGCCAAAAAGTCCCGTTTGGCGATTTGGAGAATTCCCTGAAATCAGGGTGCGAATTTGACACGGGAAATGCAGGTCAGGAGCCATGTTTGACATAATGTAAAATTGTTATTTTAAAGAAACTTTCATTGCTCATCGAAAATTGAGCTTTGGAGCCGATCCAAAAATGCACACCCAACTTGGCATGCAGGACGAGTATCCAACGGAAATTGGCTGGCCACGATTTGTGTTAGGAATCATTCTTCCAGCTCAATGATGTACACGGAATACAAAGAGCCAACGAAGATAGTGGCTTGCCATGAGGGTTTGCTCCGCAAACCCGAATGGTCGGGACGACTGGACTTGAACCAGCGACCTCTTGCACCCCATGCAAGCGCTCTAGCCAACTGAGCTACGTCCCGAGCTCGGAGAGTGTAAAGGAGGAAGCGGAGAGAGGAAAGAATAAGCGTAGAATGGCCCCATGGAAAACATGGAACAGACGATGCAGGCCATTCTCGACCGTAACGCTCGCGTCGAACGCGAGAAGGCGTGGGAAGTGAGCTGGACCCGCCGGCTGAGCATCACCGTCCTGACGTACCTGATCGTGTCGTTCTTCCTGTGGCAGCTCGGACTCCCCTACCCTTTCTTCCAGTCATTGATTCCATCCGGCGCATATCTCCTCTCGACATTGTCGCTGCCTTGGATCAAACGGCGATGGATGAAACGCTTCGGCTCAGAACGGTGACTGATATACCGCTCTCGGACCGAGCTCTTCCTCAATTCTGAGGAGCTCATTGTACTTACAGATGCGATCCGTCCTTGAGACGGAACCCGTCTTGATTTGCCCCGTCTGCAATCCAACGGCCAGGTGCGCGATGAAGGTGTCCTCCGTCTCGCCACTGCGATGGCTCACGACGGCCTTCCACCCCTGCTCCTGCGTCAGCTTGATGGCATCGGCGGTCTCGGTGACGCTCCCGATCTGATTGAGCTTGATGAGGACGGCATTCACGGCCTTCTTGTCGATAGCCTGACGGATACGGGAGACATTGGTCACGAGGAGATCGTCCCCCACGAGCTGCGTCGACTTCCCGCGCGAGCGGAGCAACCCTGCAAACCCGTCCCAGTCGTCCTCACTGTGACTGTCCTCAATGCTCACCAGCGGGTAGCGCTGGATCAGCTTCTCGTAGTACCCGGAAAGGCCTTCGGAGGAAAATTTCTTCCCGTCGACCACGTACACGCCATCCTTGCAGAATTCCGAAGCGGCGGCATCGATGCCGAGAAACACCTTCCCCTTGTACCCGGCTTCGCCGATGGCATTCATCATGAAGGAGAATGCCTCGGCGCTGTCCTTCACACGCGGGGCGAATCCGCCCTCGTCCCCCACCGCCGTGATGTGTCCCGCCTCGTGGAGGAAATTCTTCAATGTGTGGAACACTTCCGACCCCGCCCGGAGCGCTTCACGGAAATTCGGGAACTTCGCCGGAATGATCATGCACTCCTGGAAGCTGAGCCCGCTGTCCGCATGCTTCCCGCCATTGATGACGTTCATCTGCGGAACAGGCAGGAGCACTTTGTCGCCAAGGGAAACCTCAAATTGCTCGGCAAGCGACTGCCAGAGCGGTTTCTTCTCCGATGCGGCCCGTGCCCGGCAAACGGCCATGGAGACGCCGAGGATGGCATTCGCCCCGAGCGTCGTCTTGTTCGGCGTGCCATCCAGCTCGAGCAGCACCCGATCGATCTCACGCTGCGATTCGATCCCCTTCTCTGCGAGGACCGGTGCAATCTTCTCCGTCACATTCGCAACGGCCTTCAGCGTCGATTTCCCCTGGTACAGCTTCTTGTCCCCGTCCCGAAGTTCCAGCGCCTCGTGACTCCCTGTGGACGCACCGGAAGGAACGGCGGCACGACCGAAAGAACCGTCGGAGAGAACACAATCCACTTCGACAGTCGGCGTCCCTCTCGAATCCAGAATCTGACGTGCTTTGAGTGATTGAATGGTAGACATACAAAATCAGAAAGAATAGGAAGTCACCCTGAGCGAGCGAAGCGAGCCGAAGGGTTGGATGGTTGGCATGAGAGAAGCATAGCAGGAAGAAATCCCAAGCCCCAAAACCCAATACCCAATCACTAAGAATCTTGATAAGAATCGTCCTTGGGATTTGTTTCCTTGGGATTTGGAATTTCATTCAAAGCAATCTCTTGCGAGCTCTCTGATGGAGAACGGCGGTGTACAACGGGAGGAACGTCAGCGCGATCAGCGAAAGCACATCCTCCGGCCCCGCTCCCGCCAGGCTCGGCGGCCGTGACGAGGATGATCCGAAAACGGGCGGCTCGCTCTTGCGGGAGGAGGCAATGATGGTGTGCGACGACACGACAGCACCGCTCTGAGAAGCCGGAAGCGGCTGGCCCGTGATGTTCCACCACTCCCCTCTCCACAGGAGGGAAGCGATCTTCGTCGAAGTTTGGAACCTCGAGCCGACGATGCCGAGGACGAGGAACGGAACGAGAAGTACGGAGAGCAGGATGAGCCGCGGCACGCGGCGCCGGATCACCTCGAGACAGAACGCGGCGATGAGGAGGAACGAGACGATGACGGCCGGCAGCGTCCACGCGAAGAGATAGATATGCAGGAGGAACCGCGCGGGGGAGAAACGGAGACCGAGAAGCGCGAGAATCAGCCAAACCCCCGCCATCAGAGCAGGGAGGAAATGCAGGAGACGGAAGGTGTAATCCGCGCGGTTACGCTTGAGGAGACCGTAGAGCGAGAGCGGATACGCGAGCGTGAGGAGCAGGACGATCATCCACGGGAGGATGCCCTGCGGGAGGAGCGGAAGCGTGGGGAGGACGATGCCGGTGAGGACGATGACGAGGCCGAGCAGGAAGACGAGCAAGGTCTCGGTCGGATGCTTCAGAGGCATAGTGGAGCATTCTCCTGCGGTCTTGCTCCACTGTCAAACATGATTCTTGGCAATAGTTAGAGCAGAACGGAAGATATGGACCTTCGCCCTATTTCCTCTTCCCCGGAAGATACCGATCCCTCGGATCGATGGTCGGCTCTTTGGGGAGGATGCGATAGTAACGGGCGCGGAACTGGCGAACCTGGAAGAAAGCGTAGACGAGCGCGCCGAGGATCCACAGAGCCCAGAAGAGCCGCATGGCGAGGAACTGTATCTGCTCCACCCTGCACACGACGAGCACGAGTCCGGATGCCCCGAACCAGAAGCAAGCCGAGCTCCATGACCGGCTGAGCTTCTTCGTCACGGGACTCTCCATCTTGCGACGCCAGACGCGGATGACAAAGGAAAGGACAATGAGCGCAATGCAGAGAACAAGAAGGAACTCCATCGACGGAGTCGTGTACGTCGCAGCTCCCGGATTGGGATGGAAGAAGAAGCGCAACCAGGGACGGATCACACGGTAGAAAGAGATGAGGAAACGCATGGAGGGAGAGAGAAAAAGATGACGTCAGGAAGCGGAAGCTACGCCTGATTCAGGTGGAGTGGAAGCCGGAACTGTCTTCGGTTCAGACACGGGTTCCTCCGTAGAAAGGATTTCTGATTCCTCGAGGAGCGTAGCGACCCGCCTGAGCGTCTTCTCCATCTCACGCTCCTTCACCGTCCGTGCGGGCCGGATGAGCAGGTAGACGAAGAAACCGATGCCCGGAAGGCAGGCGACGAGGAGAATCGAGAGCGCCTGGTACAGGAAGGAGTGCGTGCGGAGGAGGATATCGCGCGTCGCGAAGCAAACGAGGTACACCGCGAGCACGCCTGCGAAGACGAGCCCCGCCTGCGCCATGCGCAGCATGGGATCATCGGAGAGGAAGAAGAGGATCTGTTGCATGAGGATGGAAGGAAGAAACGGGAGACTATAAGTACGGAAAGCGACGACGATGGTCCAGAACGTACACCCCCGCTCCCAGCAGCGCCATCAACGCGAGAAGCTGACTGAATCGCAGCTCGTACGTATCCAAATCCAGGAAAGGACGCAGGAACACGTACGCCACAGCCATGAGGAGGAGACAGGCCTCGTAGATGTACACGACCTTCGGTGAGAGCCGGGGACCCATGGCGGCAAAGATGCCGAGGCTGAGGAAAAGCGCGATGAGGAGGAGGATATCGATCTGCGTTGCGAAGACGAGAATCCCGATATCACCACGGAAGTACTCCAGGAAGAACGTCGCAACCGCGGCGCAGAAAATCCCCGCCAGCGTCTCCGTGCCCACCCGCTTCGCCTTCTTGCGGATGACGAGAAGCAGGAAGGTGAGGAGGAGGTAGAAGACGGCAAAGTAGAGCTGCACGGGATGGATCGGCACGGAGTAGCGGACATTCATGGCGTCGTACGTCACACTCCAGAACACTTCCGTCGGGCGTCCGTAGGCGTGGCCGGAGAAGAAGGCGCCCATCCATTCGAAGACGAGACCGAGACAGGTAGCGGGGAGCAGCGCATCCAGCCACTGGAGGAACGTGGAGCGGTGACCGCGCGTGGCCCAGGCGAGCACAGCCGCGATACCGATGGCCCCGCCGAGGAAATTGAATCCCCCATCCCAAAATATGAAGATCCGGACCGGATCTTTGAAGTACGCCTGGTACTCGGCGAGGATCGCGGAGAGGCGTCCGCCGAGGAGGAACGCGCACACGTAGAGCATTCCCTTCTCACGGAAATGCTGGAGCGAAAGATTGGCGGTGTGCGCGAGGCGGAGGAAGAACTCCGTGGAGAGAATGATCCCCGCCAGCACGAAGAGCAGACGCGTCCAGAAGATGAAGGGCCCGATCTCAAAGGCTTGGAACATCGGGAGGGAGAGTAGCAGACTTCTGTTTGCCGCCCTAGTCTCCTCTACGGACCTCTCCCTCACCCCAACCCTCTCCCACGGGAGAGGGCGCACATTTTCTCTTCGAAGAAGCTACAACTACAAACACCTACATTCCCCTCCCCTGTGGGGGAGGGGCTAGGGGTGAGGGTTGTAGGCACAACTTACCCAATGGAGGCTTTCAACCTCCTCTCCCGAATGTCAGATTCCGTCTTCGAGAGGAACTCCTGGACGGGAATCGTCACCTGCTCTTTCGTGACGACGTTCCGAACGGAGACAGTCTTTGCTTCCACCTCCTTATCACCGAGGACGAGAAGATACGGAACCTTCATGCGCTCCCCTTCCCGGATTCGTTTCCCGAGGGAGTCTGCTGGATCCATGAACTGCGTGCGCATGCGGAGCGCCTTCATCTGCAATTCGAGCTCCCTGGCATATGCCTCATGCGCTCCCGCGACAGGAATGAGAGCGATCTGGACCGGCGCGAGCCAGAGCGGGAAATGTCCCGCGAACTGTTCGATGAGGAAACCAATCAAACGCTCGTGTGTCGAGAGTGGCGCGCGGTGGATGCAGATCGGCACTTTCTCCGTGCCGTCCTTGTCCGTGTACTTCAGTCCGAGTTTCCCGGGAACATCGAAGTCCACCTGGTTCGTGGCGAGCGTAAACTCGCGGCCGATCGCGCTCCACACCTCCACATCGATCTTCGGTCCGTAGAACGCGGCTTCGTTGGGCACTTCGACGTACTCGATGCCCGATTTCTTCATGGCGGAACGGACCATTTCCTCCGTCTTGAGCCACAATTTCGGCTCGTTCACGTACTTCTTCCCGAGCTCCTTCGGATCGTGGAGCGAGAAACGCATGGTGTACTTCTTGATATCGAAGAGCTCGAAGTAGTACAGGTACATCTTCAGCACCGCGATGAACTCCTCCTCGAACTGTTCCTCCGTGACGTACATGTGCGCGTCGTTCATGGTGAGCGACCGCACGCGCATGAGGCCAAAGAGCGCGCCGCTGTTCTCATAGCGGTAGCAATGGCCGTACTCGGCCAAACGCATGGGAAGATCCCGATAGCTGCGCTGCTGACAGGCGAAGATCTGGTGGTGATGTGGACAGTTCATCGGCTTCAGGTAGTACTCGCCCTCCTCATCACCCAGCTTCATCGGCGGAAACATGGTCTCACGATAATGCGCGAGGTGGCCGGTCTTCTCGTAGAGCTGCCCCTTGGCGATGTGCGGCGTGCGGACGCGGAGGTACCCGCCCGCTTCCTCCGTCTCCTTCGCGAGCTTCTCAATTTCGTCCGCGATAATGGTGCCCCGTGGCGTCCAGAGCGGCAAACCGGGACCCACATCCTCACTGAATGTGAAGAGGTCGAGCTCCTTGCCGAGCTTGCGGTGGTCACGCTTCTTCGCCTCCTCGAGCATCGTCAGGTGCTGCCTCAATTCCTCCTTGGACCGGAACGCCGCGACGTAGATGCGCGTCAGCTGCTCCCGCTTCTCGTCGCCGCGCCAGTACGCCCCTGCGAGGCTCATGATTTTGAATCCGTCTGCGGGAATTTCCTTCGTACTCGCGACGTGTCCGCCCCGGCAGAGATCGACGAACGTCTCCTCCCCCTTCGGCCCCAGGTTCACCTCGTGCGAGATGGTCACGGCACCGTCCTTCTTCGAAAGATCCTCGATCATCTCGACCTTGAAAGGCTGCTTGCGCTCCTTCCAGTACTCCTTCGCCGCTTCGACCGGGAGTTCGTCGTGACGGAAGGTCTGCGCCTGGTTGATGATCTTGCGCATTTCCTTCTCGATCTTCGGGAAGTCCTCCTCAGAGATTGGCTTGCTGAAGAGGAAATCGTAGTACGCGCCGTAGTCGATGGGCGGGCCGAGCGTGATCTGCACGTCGGGCCAGAGCTTCTGCACGGCCTGCGCCAGCACGTGGGCAATGGAGTGCCGGATCTTGTAGAGATCGTCGACTGGTTGTTCCTGGGAAATCTTGGACATAGAGAGGAGGGTTAGGATGAGGGTAACAAAGAAAGACGCCCTTCGCTATTGCGGAAGGGTGAGATGGATGCATGCAGCTCTCCCCTTCCTAGAAGGTCGTCGTGGTCGTGGTCGTATTGACGATGGGGCTCTGCATGACATGCGTAGTGTACACAGAATGAACAGGATGCAACAGCTGAATCAGAAATTGTTGAATTGTTACATTGCTATTGGGTAAGTTTCTCGTTGGTGAATTTGATGAGTTGGTGAACGGATCGGGGGAGCGATCGCAGCGTGCATTGGATGAGATCGTACTGTTCCTGTTTCAGCAATTTCCTCTTCATCGCCTTCTCATTCCAGTCTTGAGATTCTGTGATAGATCCGTAGCTGTACCTGAAAAACTGGATCTTCTCTTTCTTCATGAAACGTCCAAACCCCTCCGCAATATTTGCGGAGATCGAATCCACTGATCTCACAAACTGCTTCCCAACGGTGTCCTTTGCGAAGTAGTTCCAAGAATTCACAACATCCCACACGATATTCGAGAGCCGCGCCGCTTCTCGATAGGCTTCCAGATCAGATAGCTGGAGATACTTCTTCTCCATAACAAGTTGTAACAATACAACAATGGAACAATTTAACAATGTCCCTATTTTCAAGAGAAACAGCCTTTTAGATCAAATCCAACTCTTGCTCCAAAGTCCTGCCAACGCTCTCACACGAAATTCAGCTCCTGCTCCATCGCACGCACTTCCCGCAGCAGCTGCGGATCGTTCTGCATTCGTTCCTCGATCTTCTCGCAGGCGTTCATGACGGTCGTGTGGTCGCGGTTACTGAAGAATTCTCCCAGCCGCACGTAGCTCATGCGCATGTGGCGCTTGCCGAGGAGCATCGCGATCTGGCGCGGGATGAGGATCTCGCGGACGCGCGACGCGCCGATCATGTCCTGCACGGACACCGAGTAGTAGCGGCTCACGGCCTCCAGGACATCCTGGAACGTGGCCTTCTGCTGCTCCGACGCTTCGAACCCCACGGGCGTCTCCTCGATGAGCGGGTCCTTGTTGAGTTTCCGCATGATCTCGGCGATGCCCTTCACTGTCGGCATCCGCTGCTCCAGCTCGTAGAGCGCCACCGCCTGCATGAGGATCCCCTCAAGCTCGCGGACGTTGCGGGTCGCATGCTCCGCGATGAACTGCAGGACGCTCATGTCCAGGAAGACCTCGTACTCGGCGGCCTTCTCCACCAGGATCGCGAGGCGCGTCTCGTAGTCGGGCGCCGAGACATCGGCGATCATGCCGCGCTCGAAGCGAGAGACGAGGCGGTCCTCCATCTTCAGCTCCTGCGGCGGGCGGTCGGCGGAAATGATGATCTGCTTGCGGTCCTCGTAGAGCGCATTGAACGTGTGGAAGAACTCTTCCTGCGTGCGCTCTTTGTTGGCGAGGAACTGTACGTCGTCGATGATGAGGATATCGACCTGGCGGTAGCGGCGGCGGAACGTCTCCATCTTCTGGTGGGAGATGGCCTCGATGACCTGGTTCGTGAAATCCTCCGTCGTCGTGTAGCACACGACGGCTTTCGGCATGCTCTTCAGGATGGCATTGCCCGTCGCCTGCAGGAGATGCGTCTTGCCCAGACCCACGCCGCCGTAGAGGAAGAGCGGGTTGTACTTGCCGCCCGGCTGCATGGCCACCGACTGACACGCCGCATGTGCGAGGCGGCCCGAAGACCCGACGACGAAATTCTCCAGCGTATAACGCGGGTTCAGGATCTTGCTCACGAGACCTTCCGCCAGTTTCACCTCCTGCTTCCCCGCCACCTTGCGACGGCGCGTCTCGGGGAAGAGCATGAGGAGATCCACGCTGCGTTCATGATTGTCCTTCAGCCCCACGTCCACCTTGTAGACGATCTGGCGGATGGAAGAATCAAACGCCTGGGCGATCTCCAGCGTCTGTGTGCGGTAGTGTTCCATGTGCCACGAGAGGTACATGGGGAGCGGCAAGCCGATCACGAGCGTCCCCTCTTCCTTCCCGAGAACCGCCGTGTCCTTGAACCACGTGATGAACTGACCACGCTGCATCTTCGGCTCGATCTTCTTGAGGATGTCGATCCAGAGATCACGGAGTCCGGGATCGTGCTCGAGAACGGCATGCATCGGGACGAGAGGCGCAGGGGGGGCGGCGACAGGAATCATGTCAGAGGAAGAACCGGAGGATGTCGTGGTAGGTGATGATGAGGATGAGTCCGATGAGCACGAGGAACCCGACGAAGTTCGTGGTGGTCTCCACGCGCACGCTGGCCGGCCTGCGCCGCACGGCCTCGTAGAGAACGAAGATCAGGCGCCCGCCGTCCAGCGCCGGAAGCGGGAGGATATTGAGCACCGCAAGGCTGAGCGAGAGGAGCGCGACGAGACGGAGGTACGTCATGAATCCCTGCTGCACCGAGAGGTGCGTGAGCTCCGCAATACCCACGATGCCCGTGATCCCCTCGGGGACCGTGGCACGCGAGACGAGCGACACGATGAGCTGCTCCATTCCGAGAACGGTCTGTACCGTGACGACGCCGACCTCCCGGACAGAGAGCGCGAGTGCAGCGGGAAGCCCCCGCACCGGTGCACTGAGGTCCTTCGGGTATGCACGGATCTCCACGCCCATGCGGCCGGCCTTCACCGACACCGCGAGACGCACCTCTTCGGTAAAGCCCGTCCCCGTGAGGAGAGTGAGCGCCACCCTCCCCTTCCCCGCGAGGAGCGGCGCAACCTGTTCGGGAGAGGTGACGGCCGTCTTGTCGATGGTCTTGATGATGGATGGCGACGGGACACCCGCCTTCTCCGCCGCACCGCCTGCGACCACCCCCTCGATGAGGACAGTCGGCTCCATGTGGATGACACCTTTCACCGCAGCAGCCTGCATATCTTCGTACGTCAGGTACGTGGGAATCCAGCGGCCAGCGGAAAACCCAATCGCGAAGAGGAGGATCGCGAAGAGGAAATTCATCACCACCCCCGCGATGAGGATGAGGATGCGCGCGGGAATGGATGCACCGGCGAACGTGCCGCTCCTGCGTCGCTCGTGTTCGTCCGCAAGATTGTCACCCTTCATACGGATGAACCCGCCGAAGGGGATCCAGTTGAGCGTAAAATGTGTGGCACCGCTGTGAAAGAGCGTCAGCGCGCGCGGCGGTAAACCGAAGCCGAATTCCTCCACGACCACCTTCGCCTTCCGTGCCATGAGGTAGTGGCCGAGCTCGTGGATGATCACGAGGACACTGAGCAAAACGAGGAAGGCCAACGCGGAGATCACGAGGCTCATAGGGGAGGTGATGCTAGCGTGCCTGTGGAAATCATAAAAGTTTTCCACACCCATTCCATGTTGCGACGTAGAGCGAAAAAGGACGGGGTAGGCGGACGTTAAGAGGGAGCGACCGGAAGGCAGGGAAGGCAAGGACGGCAAAGAGGTTCATGTGCGTCTCTGCCATTTTTGCCTTCTCTGCCCTCTCTGCCCTCATCCATGCGCCACCACCAGCCCTTGCACGAACTTCACCCCTGCCCGTTTCAACGCTTTCGCGCAGGCATCCAGCGTGGCGCCCGTGGTGGAAAGGTCATCAATGATGATGACAGAGGAGGGAATATCGGACCCCGCAACCCGAAACGCATCCATGACGGCATGCAACCTCTCTTCCCTCCCCCGCCCCACCTGCGATCCGGTCGGATGAACGCGACGGAGGAGATCGGCAAAGGGGAGATCGGCGCGTGTCGAAACCTCCCTGGCAAGGAGCTCGGCTTGGTTGAATCCGCGGGAGAATCGGCGTGACCAGTGGAGCGGCACGGGGCAAACGGTCGGATGATCCTTGAGGAGGAGGAACGGGAACGCATGTGCGAGGAGAGCCCCGAGCTCCGGCGCGATGTCCCGGATCTTGCGGTACTTGAGGGTCCACACCGCGCGCTGAACGAGCGAACGTTCCGCGTACTTCGTCGCCGCGATGATCCGGTCGACATACTGCACGCCGAGGTGCCGCAGCTGCTCCGTCTCGAGGACGATGGGATGCGCGGCAAGCTGCTTCCCCTCCTCCTGCGTCACCCACCCTCCCTCCAAACCGCCGAGTGAGCGGCGCGGGAAGAGGAAATCGAGGAGAGAAGCGAACATAGAGATCAGTCTACCGCCTTCCCAAGGCGCCGACGAATTGGTAGGATGCGCGGGCTTCAGGGCAATTAGCTCAGCTGGCTAGAGCGCCACATTGACATTGTGGAGGTCACTGGTTCAAGTCCAGTATTGCCCACCAGATCTTTTCTCTCTCATATGAAACCTCAGGAATCATGGAAAGAATTTGTTAAACGAAAGGGTTTAAAAGAACAAAAGGAAATCAAGATGAAAGATATTTCTAGAAAGGGAAAACACATATTTCTACGTGAGGCTTTTACATTTCAGATGCAACACAATCATCCAAATAAATATTTCACGATCGAGCGCTTAAAATACCTTCGTTTTGAAGGTTATAGACCAGATATTTCAAATCCTTCTTCGGCGAAAGCAGGCAGTATTGAGTACAGGTTTTGCTATTACATAGTTGGAAAAAACGGAAATATGGACGGTAAATGGACGTGGGGTCAGTTTTGTCCCATGATACCGACTAAGGACTACAAAAGACTTATGCAGAAAGCAAAGGATGATTGTGTGATATATTGATGCCCATCAAGGCACCAGTTGAAGTCCTCGCAGTTGTGACACAGGCTGAACACGACAACTGGGACTACCCATCGACATGTTGAACGGTGACAAGAATTCGACAATCTAATAAATTGTTATTTAATCATTGACATGCACTGGACACATACTTAAAATTGCGTTGCATTCTTTCTGAATGCACACGTGAGTCTTCGACTTCGCTCAGACTCGTCCGTGACCCCCGCCGCCGTTCGATGCTCGCGCCTGCGACCCCGCACCGCCCGCATCGGGAAGACGAAAAGGCGGGCACCCCCACGGTTCCTCCCCTCCTCGACCCATGTGCTGGGCGAGCATCCTCAGGGGCTGCGGCGTGAAGGGCACTGCGCCTAGGGGAAATGTGCTGTCTGGAAGCCAAAACAAACAAGAGAATATTCTTCGTTTCTATGCAACTTGGCCTGAAGGTCTGACACCGATTTTTCTGCTACAATATCCTGATTTGAACACACAAACCACATCCCCACCGCTCCTCGTTTGGGACGCGCCTCTGATGGCGCGAACCGAGCGCACGCCCCGCTGGTATCGCAACGCGGGAATCATCACGGTCGGCCTCATGGCCTACGGCATCCTCTCGCACAACTGGACCTTCACCCTCGCCATCGGTCTCGCGGCGGGATGGTACTTCCTGCACCGGAACGTGAAACCCAGGGATCATCACATCGAGATTTCCACCAACGGCTTCACACTCGATGAATCCTTCACGGCCTGGGCCGACTGCATGGGCTTCGTCCTGCGACGCTTCCGAACACATTCCGAACTGACGCTGCTGAAGAAACGCGGCTCGGATCACACGATCCTCACGGGATCCATCAACCCGATGCACCTGAGGGAAACACTCTCCCCTCTCGTACCCGAGCGCTCCGACATGCAGGAACGCCTGATCGACACCCTCGTCCGCACACTCAAGCTCTGACATGCGCGCACTCTTCTCCGCCGCCGGCGCATTCCTCTCCGGTCACTCGCCCGAGCGGGAACACCGTGAGCTCTGTGACGCCCCAAAGGGAAAGAATCCTCACGACAACGGCAATACGGGAAAAGAGAAACCAAAGGAGCTGATCCTCCCGGGCCAACTCTCGCAGTCCGAGATCGGGCAGGTGCAGGAAAGCCTGCAGCAACGTGCGAAACTCATCGTGCCGGAAGCGATGGTGGAGGGCATGGACACACTCCAGGAGAACGCCGGCATCCTCATCGGACGTATCGCGAAGGATGGCAATGATCCCCTCTTCGATGCGACGATCCGTGCGGCGGAACGCAGCAAGTTCCAGATGAAGAGCGGGAACGCAGAGAAACCGGATACGTGGAAACCGTCGGATCAGCAGCTCGTCCTCTCGGAACTGACGAAGGATCCTGAGGGAACGTTGCTCCTCGCACAGGGAATCGAAGCGGAGCTGGAAATGCGTTCCGAACTCCGGGTCGTCGCTGAGGGGAGAATGAAGGAAGTCTTCCGTCAGGAAGAGGGTGCTATCCCCATCGAACAATTCGCTGCAACCGTGGAGGGTGAGACGGTGGATCGGACGCGTGTGGAGGAACTCCTCCACATGGATCCCCTCCCTCCCAGAAGTTCCCCAACCGCGCATCAACGCCGGGAGGAATTGGTGCACCTCGTCATCGAAGCCGTCGACGCCGTGCGCAAGCAGAAATCCTTCGGTATTGCCTCAACGAAAGTCGGAGCATCGTCTCCGGCGGAAGAGAAGAAAACATTCGACGCCTGGCGCTCTGAGTACACCGACCGGCTGATCACGAACCTGGACACCCTGAAGCAGCACCTCGTGCTGCAGCTGCAGCAGCGCATTCAGAGATTCGTGGACGCGGAGGCAGAGCGGAAGTACCGCTTGTACGCATCGCTCCCGCTCTCCCCGACAGAACGGGCCGGACTACAGCGCAAAGACCCTGACACCGTGCGCAGCATCGACGGGAAGGCACTCGCTGCATGGGGCGTGAGCATCCGCGCCATTGAGGACGAGTTCGAGGACCGTGAGCTTGCCGCGTGGTGCATCGAGGATCCGTCCCGTCTGGACAAGGCCACAGATGCGAAGGATCTCCTGCCAACACCGGATCAGGACAACTTCCTCGCGGAGATGGAGAAACGTTTCAAGGTCATCGACACGCTGGAGGAAGAAGGCGACCGGTTCGATCCCAAAAGCAGGCACTACGTATCGGAACAAAGAGTGGAGCAGGCAGACACGGAGAAATGGGCCTTTGAACTCGGACAACGAATCAGGAGGATCCTCGCCGCGAAACCCGGAGCAAAGCAGCATCTCGATGCACACCTCAACGTCCTGCTCGAAGGAGGTCATTGGTCCGCGCTGGAAGAAATCTATGCTCTCTTCGAGCGGTACGCCAATACACGCAACACACGTGAAGGGTACGAGGCTCTGCACAGGACACCCGGACAAGCCATCCATGCCACACTGTTCCCGCCAGCGGTACGGACGAAGCTCCGGGAAGCACTCGACATGATTGAGGACAAACCCGAGGCTCTCCTGATCAGGGCAGAACAGGCACGGGAAGACTTCCAGAAACTTCGCAGCAACACGCCCGGTCTCGACCGCCTCCTCGAGGAGGCGTACGTGGATGAGGTCCGGAAGAACGTCATGAGCGTCACCGAAGAAATCATCAAGAAATGTGACGCACCGCTCTGTCGCACTCTCAAGGTGGGAATGCGAATGCAAGACAGGGAATCCGCAATCACTTCACGGCTTCTACTGGCCGCACAACGTGCACAGGAAGCATCGACTGCCACCGGGGAACGCCAGAACCGTCTGACGCAGGAAGCGCTCGACGGATGGATGCACGCACAACTGGAAATTCAGCAGCTGCATGACGTCGTCCAGCGGCTCGGCGCCGTACGAGAGGATGCATTCGTACCGCAACCGGACCCCTCGAAATTTCCGAGTGCCAAGGCACTTGCCTATTTCAAGGACGACGAAGGGCGTGCGTACTACAGACCTGCTCTGTCAGAAGCACAGCGCCACGACGCATGGGAGCACGAGCGCGGCCACTGGCTGGTCTCGATCCTCCGGACCTCCGGTGCGCTCCCCTCGCTCCTCATGCAGGAGGAACGCACTTCACTCCGGGAGTGGAAGAGCACGAGCGGAGCAACGTACGACGATCTGCTCGAGCGGCTTGCCCCTCTCTACGGGTTCGAGGATCGCAGCTCCTTCGAGATCGCCGCAGCGCAACGCTTCCCGGATGATGCACCCCGTGCAGCACGCCTGGCACGTGAAGAGTGGCTGGAGCATGTCGAGGAGGAACTCCTCTGTCGCTATGCCGACTGGGAGGATCATGCCTTCCCCGCCCTGACCGCAGAGGAGAGTGACAAGCCCCTGCTGAAGATTGAGCGCGACCTCTTCCTCCATCGTCGGAATACTGGGGAGAGCCATGCAGCTTCACAGGACCAAGCTCGTTTGAAAGTAGGCGTCAGACACGCCATGGACGCGAATGACATGATGGACGAGGAACAGAGCGCCGAAGGAGAGAATAGAGGCCAGGAAGGACCCAACATGCGACAGAATCTCGTGGATCTCGGACGCCTGCTCCACCTCGTCCGCTCCTACCACGAAGCCTATCCGGACACCCCCCTCAGCGCGGCGCTCACACCGGTGATCGCGGACTTCGACAACCGGTTCACCGAGTACGAGAAAATCATCAACGGTGAAACGGAAATGGAGAATCCTGAGGACGACGAAGGGTTCAAACAGCGGATGGCGCAGCTGGAGCAAGAGCTCAATGATGTCGTGGATCTGGTGAAGAAGCAGGACAAGGAAGCGCTCGACATCTCGAATATCGGGAAAACGAAGAAGGCAGGCTTCTGGGGCAACATCCGCTTCATGAGCCTCCTCGACATTTACCAGATGTACAAGAACACCGTCGAGGACTTCAAATCCATCTGGAAACGTAATCAGGACCGCATGCTGGAGGAAGTCGGCAACGTCTTCAATGATGCCGTCGGGAACCTGGGGAAGCACGTCCCCATCCTCGGATCCAAATACCTCGTGAAGCTCAAGGGCTACCATACACGTCGCTTCTCCGGCTCGGAATTGGAGGGCGTGGAGAAGTGGAAGAAAGCAGCGGAGCGCATCGACAGTCACTCACTGCTCCACACGCTCAGTCACGTGACGAACCATGACCAGATCCGCGGGTACATCGACCTGCTCTGCGATCGCGGTGAGATGAATTGGAACGACGAGGGCGTCTGGAACACGCTCATGGCGCGGTCGGGCTACTCGATGCCTGTGAAAGCCTGCCACCGCGACGACATCCTCCGTGACGTCTGGCTGCGACGCATGATCTCCACGATCTGGAACGACAAGGAGCTCTACTACAAGTGGCGCAGCAGCAACGACAGCAACACGAACAGTCAGAAGCAGAAATACATCCAGACTGTCGACCAGTTCAGCAACCTCTCGGGGGGACAGGGCCTCGCCGGGAACCTGGAGAAGCAGCTCAAGCTCTACATGCTCTGGAAGAATCGCGCTGATGAGCTGGAGAAGGAGGGACTGCCCCCACCCGAATTCCCCGACGACGTGAAGCCCCACCTCTACGAGCAGGTCATCGAGTACTCCATCAAGAACGGTAAGATGTCCATGGAGCAGAAGATGTACTACCTCGTGCAGGGCGTCGCGACGGGCCTCCTCTCGATCGAGCGCCTGCGCTCGCTGGCGGGCCAGCAGGGAGGCATCATCAACTTCTTCCCGTTCATCGAGTACTTCTACCAGAAGAACAACTCCCTCCCGGAGCTCCAGTCGATTGCGAGACGACTGACGGAAGACGACCCCAAGGATCCCAGCGCCCGTTTCCGACCCGGCATCAAGACGACCCTGTGGCTCCACTACGAAGTTTCGCGCGAGGAGAAGGTCCGCGAACGCCTGAACAAAGGTTCCACGCGCATCGCCGAATCCATGGACCATGAGGACATTCCGTTCTTCATCACACAGCTGGACTACGAAGGCGTCAATAACCTCGCGAGCGTCATCTCCGGCCAGCGCCAGAAGGTGACGCCCGAAGGCTGGAAGAACGCCTACATCGGCTACAACTCAAAATTCAAGATCTTCGCCAACCTCGTGAAGCTCGAAGACAAGAAACTGGGGCGCCTGACGAAAGCGGACGCACGGATGCTCGCCAACAACCTCGTCGGGTACCTCCTCATGGACAACCTCCTCACACAGAATGGCGACAAGAACCCGCAGGAGGGAGCCCCTCCCACCGTCACCGAGTTTCAGATGAGCGTTCCCGGACCATCTGCCGCCGATGGAATACCAGCCATCCAGTATCGACGGAAAATGATCGGGTTCATGCAGAGACTCAAGGAAGCCGGCATCCTCACGCAGATCAAATGGGGGCAGGGCAGACTCGAGAACATCACGCTTGAGGAATTCATCGCAACGGACGAAGGGGGCCCCTTCCGCAGAAATACCATGGTACAAGCGAAGAAACTCCAGTCAAAAACCCTCTATGCGGAGGTCGTCGCGCAGTTGGAAGCGGCAATCTTAAGAAATCCCGATGCGTTCAAGAGCGTCCTGCGTAACTACGAGGAACAGTTCCTGAATGAGGGGGGAAGCAGGAATCTGAACTACGAGGTCGTGGAGAAGGAGATCCTGCGCTCGAAGGAACTCGAGAGTGCAGCACACGGCTCAGTGCAAAGTTCCCATTAGGCGTGAGAGACATACCTTCGGATTTTCTCTCACGAACTCTCTTTTTCCTTTGCGGTGCGGCTCCAGCGCGGGAACCCGTCCTTCGACAAGCTCAGGGCAGGCTTGGACCCGCGCTTCGCCGTGTTTGTCATTACGGTTGCTCCTTTCATCGGCACTAGGCATTCTATGCAAGCAATGAAAGTCCAGATCTCTCGCATCGATTCTTCCCTTCCGCTCCCCAGTTACCACACGGGCGGTGCCGTCGGCTTCGATCTGATCACACGGGAGACAACCGTGATCGCACCGGGGGAGATCGCGCTCGTGCCGGGCAACGTGATCGTCAAAGTTCCGCAAGGGTATGCCCTGATCATCGTCCCGCGATCGTCCCTGCCACGGAAGAAGGCCCTCGTCTGTCCGCACTCCATCGGCGTCATCGATACCGACTATCACGGTCCGAAGGATGAAGTCCTTGTGCAGGTGCTAAACGTCTCGAAGGAACCGGTCACGGTCGAGCGCGGCGAGCGCATCGCACAGGGAATCTTCGTGAAAGTTGAACAGGCGGAGTGGAAGGAGGTCGACTCACACGGAGCGGAGACGAGAGGAGGATTCGGATCGACGGGAACGCATGTCTGAGGATTTCGAAAGAGCCAGCACCCCGGTACCGGCTCTTTCCGTTGAATGCGATGATTACTTGCTCAGCGGCTTCCGCATGAAGGCCGGCACCTCCAGCTCCTCTTCGCTCCACTGCGGGGCGGACGTCTTCACATTGGGATCCGCCGCGGGCTGCGTGCGTGACTCCTTCTCCGCAGCAGAAGCGGGACGGGAGAACGTCGACTTCATGAGACGCGAAGCGGGCGTGGAGAGTGCGGGAGAGACGGCCACATCCTTGTCCGTGAAGCCCGTTGCCACCACCGTCACTTTCACCTGTCCCGTGAAGGCCTCGTCGATAACCGCACCGAAGATGATGTTCGCCTCGGGCGACGACGCCTCCGTGATGATGCGCGCGGCCTCGTCCACCTCGAACATCGAGAGGTCCGTGCCGCCCGTGATGTTGAAGAGGATGCCCTGCGCGCCGTGGATGCTCGTCTCGAGGAGCGGGCTGTCCACCGCTGCACGCGCCGCCTCCGCCGCACGACTGTCGCCCGTGCCGTAGCCGATGCCCATGAGGGCCGTACCGGCATCCTGCATGATGGCCTTCACGTCGGCGAAGTCCACGTTCACGAGTCCGTGCACCGTAATGAGACTGGATATGCCCTCAATGGCGTGCTTCAGCACCTCGTCGACGACCTGGAAGGCCTCCGTGAGTGGCGTGGTCTTGTCGATGAGGGAGAGGATTTTGTCGTTCGGGATCGTGATGAGCGTGTCCACCTTCCCCTTCAGCGCGTCGAGCGCTTCGTCTGCCTGCTTGCGGCGCTTGAACCCCTCGAAGCTGAAGGGCTTCGTGACGACTGCGACCGTGAGGATGCCCATACTCCGGGCCGCCTCCGCGATGACGGGTGCCGCTCCCCCTCCTGTGCCGCCGCCCAGTCCCGCCGTGATGAAGAGCATATCCGTGCCCTCCAATGCATCCTTGATCTCTTCCAAACTCTCCTCAGCGGCCTTCTTCCCGATGTCGGGATTGGCCCCCGCTCCGAGCCCCTTCGTGGTTCCGCGTCCGATCGTGATCTTGCGCGCTGCCGGATTGTGGTAGAGCGCTTGCACATCGGTATTGACGGCCAGGAACTCAACACCCTGCACCTTCTCATTGATCATACGGGCGATGGCGTTGCCGCCGGAGCCGCCCGCACCAAGGACGCGGATCACCGCACCGGGAAGCATCTCGGGGCGCACTTCACGGGAGGAGACGTCGGTGTCCTGTTTCTGCGATCCGCCCGAGAAGAGCGAACCTGTACCACCGGTGGGTTTCGAGCCGGAGAAGATGGAGCGGAACGAATCGGACATGATGGGATGGGGAATGAGGACGGAAGGGAGGGAGGAAAGGCAGGAAGGGAAAGAAAGCAGATGCGGATCTCCGAGGCCGCGACTTATGGAAAGAGCGATTTGAGCCAGGAACCGACCTGCTTCACCGCCCGCTTCATCTGGAACGGTGAATGAGACCAGCCGTGCTCCTCCTCACGCATGCCCCACACGAGTGTCCCGAGGGCGGAGGCGTATGCAGGGTCATCGACCTTCTCGATCACGCCACCGATGTCCACAGGGAAACCCATCTGGACAGGCAGGCCGAGGACGTCGCGGGAGAGGTCGAGCACACCCGGAGCCTTCACGGCGCCACCTGTGAGGAGCGCGCCGGCCGGGAGCATCCCGCTGCGCCCGATGCGGGCCAATTCTGCTTTTACCAGAGAGAAAATCTCGAAGTAGCGCGCCTGCATGATCTCGGCCATGTACTTCTTGGAGACAGTCTGCGTATCGACCTTCGAGACCGTGGAGAGATCGATCATCTCGCGCTCACTCATCTCGGAGGGAAGCACGGAACCGAATTCGATCTTGATCTTCTCCGCAGTGTCGATGGACGTGCGCAATCCGATAGCGATGTCGCTCGTCACGCTCTCGCCCCCGATGGGCAGCGACACCGAGTGGAGGATGGTCCCCTCCTCGAACACCGCCATGCTCGTGCAGCCGGCACCCACGTCGATGACGACGACTCCCAGCTCCTTCTGACGCTTCGTGAGCGTCGCCTCGGCGGACGCGATGGTGGAGGGAATGACGGCGTCGATGTCCACGCCCGCCTGATCGATGCACTTCTCGATATTCTTCACGTGCTGCACGTGTCCCGTGATGATGTGCGCCTCCACCTCCAGCCGGATGCCCGTCATGCCGAGAGGATTCTTGATCCCCCGCTGCTCGTCCACCGCGTAGGCCTTGGGCTCGATGTGGAGGATGCGGCGGTTCGCCGGGATGGAGATGGCCTGCGCCGCATCGAGGACGCGGGCAATGTCTTCCAGTGTAATCTCCGCACCGCTGATGGCGATGACCCCGCGACTGTCGAAGGACTCGATGTGTGACCCGCTCATGCCCACGAAGACGTGATTCACCGGCACGCCGGCCATGCGCTCGGCGTCTTCTAAGGAGGAGATGATGTTGTGAATGAGTTCTTCGACATCGATCACGTGCCCCTTGCGCATGCCGAGGGACGGCGAGAGACCGACCCCGATGATATTGGGGATCCGATGCTCCCCGTCGGCGCCGTCGACGACGGCGATCACGGTACGGATTTTCGCGCTCCCGATATCCAAACTGGCGAGGACACGTTCCTTTGGCATGGCAGAGAAATTGGAAGAAAGCAGTCGCCCGCGCATCCGGAGCGGGAACGAAACGGGGGCAAGTCTAAAGGGGCAAAGGAGAGCCACGCAAGCGATTGCTGACTACGTTTCGTGTTCACCTCACACACGTCCGATCAAATATTCTCTCCTGATGTTTTCGCTGCCCCAAGGGTTGAAACACAAAATGTGTTCGTGAATTTTTGAGGCATTATTTGAGTGAGTACGATTTGTGAACAGAAAATCGCGTCATGATGAGCCTGTCGAACCATGACATCCTTGAATAATCATCCCTCGGCAAGCCCGGGATGACGCCATGAGAACCTAGAACAGCGCCATCTGATCCACCTTCTTCTCTACAGGCGCAGCCTGCGCAGCCCGGGTCTGCATGAACTTCGTCTGCCCCCACGGAGACGAAACAATGGAAAGGAGTCGCCTCTCCAGAGCAGCGAATTCCACGGTGCGGAAGAATGCGAGAACGGGATCGACAGGCAAATCCCGGAACTCGAGATCATGAAGTGCGCGTGGCAATGGGATGTCCGGAACGAGGCGGGCCATGTGCTCACAGAAGAAGCCCTGCTCGCGGTCAGCTTCGAGCTTTGCGCGGACGGTCGGCTTGATGTCCGCGAGATGCTCATACACACCCTCCAACGATTGATACTTCTGCAGGAGCTCCGCCGCCGTCTTCGGCCCGATGCCCTTCACGCCCGGAAGATTATCCGACGCATCTCCAACGAGGCCCTTGTAGGAAGGAATCTGCGACGGAGTGACACCATACTTCGCCTCGATCTCCTTCGGTCCCAGGTACTCCGCCTGCTGGTAGCCCTTGTGTGGGATCGCAACGCGGATGGTATCGGTTGCGAGCTGGAACGCGTCCTTGTCCCCCGTGACGATCGTCACGCGCCACCCTTCTTTCGCGGCAGCCAGCGCATACGTACAGAGGAAGTCGTCAGCCTCAAACTTCGTATCCGAGACGTGGGGCAGATCAAACGCTTCGATCATCTCGAGGATGCGCGGGATCTGATGGTAGAACTCATCGGGCGTCTCGGCTCTCCCCTCCTTATAGGTGGCGTTCTCCTTGTGACGGAACGTCTCCTCGCCAGCATCGAAACAGAAGAGCAGGGCATCCGGCTGTTCGAGCTTGAGGATCGCGAGGAGCATGGACGCCACGCCGTAGACTGCGTTCGTCTGCTCCCCCGCCCTCGTCTTCATCGTCGCGGGAATCGCATAGAAGGCCCGATACATCAGGTGATGGCCATCGATGAGGACAAGGTGCTTCACCTAGAGAGAGTGCCATGGAAAAGACAGGAAACCAAGGAATCAAAGGAAGCAGAAGAAACAAAGGATGGAACGGAATTACGCTCATCTGTTTCCTTTGTTTCTTTTGAATCTTTTGTATCATCCCGTCAACACGCTCTCCCTTCAGAAAACCTCAGATTTTCGCTATAATATAAGGATTTCGTCACACACATACATGCAGTCTTTCCTCCCCTCCTACGATCCGCTGATCCCCCGAAAATTCTCGGTCGGGACGATCGATCAGAAGATCCAGAACAAGACTGCCCTGCAGAAGTCTTTCGGGTGGCCGCAGGAGCCAAAGCGTCCGCTCCTCTGTCTGCCCGCGGGAATGACGGACAAGCTCGGTGGGGAACTCTTCTCAGCTCTCCTCCCCGGACTCCTCACACTCCCGGTGGAGATCCTGGTCCTCGGGAAAGGATCGACCAAGTACGGTGCACTCTTCACGAAACTTTCACAGGAGCACGGACATCGCGTCCGCATCATGGCGGAGCAGGAAACCGATCTGCACCGGATGTACGCCGCTTCGGACATGGCGCTCTTCACAGATGATCCTTCGGACACGGAGGAATTGACCCACTGCCTGCGCTACGGCGTGGTCCCGGTTTCGTCCGCCGCAAAAACTCTCTCCGACTACGATCCCATCCAGGAAACGGGCAACGCCTTCATCTTCGCCGTCCCGACGAAGTGGCACGTCTTCGCGTCGCTCGTCCGCGCTATGGAGACGTACAAATTCCCCTTCGACTGGCGCACGATCCAGCGTCACTGCATGGAGACGCTCCCGTCCCGTGAGCGCAACATCTCCCATGGCTGATCCGATACCCGCTGCCGGCACTCCCCTCCCCCTCCCGCCCAAGATCCCCAACGGACAGGAGGCTTATGACATAATCATGCGCGACATCAATCCGGAACTGACCTCTGCCAATCTGAAGACGCTCGATGCGAAGTACAAGGACGAGACACCGGAGCAGCGCATCAAACGCGCCGACCGGTACGCGAAGGATTTTGAAGAGTTCGCGAAGCGCAGCAAGGCCTTCAAGGACAAGCAGGACACAACTGTTTCATCGTACAAACGACAACTCAGAACGGCCACCGAGAAGCGGGCCGGATCCGGAGACGCCACGCGCATGCAGAATCTCGAAGCCAGCTTCAGCACGCCCTGATCCATGCTGTTCCCTTCCTCGTTCGTCGGCCAGAAAGAGCAACGTCTCCTGCACTTTGCCGAATCAGGTACGAGCCCTGAACCTGTCAAACAGCTTTCGCCCGAACTGCAGAAGCTCAGCGGGAACATCGATGAGATCCGGACGAAACTGGTTGAAGCCGCCGGAAGGATTGGCGATGGCTCCAAGGAGAATTTCAATACAGCGGTAGCCGAAATTACCGAAGAGAGAATCAAGGAACTCACCAAAGATGCCGGACAAGCGACGAAAGAGTTGGATGGCGCCGTCATGAATAGCTACCTTGCGTACAAAGAGGCAATCAGCACTGACACGAATTTCCCGGATAAAGAAGCACAAACTGCCGAGCTCAAGAGAGTCTATGGCTCGGTACTCCATGTCTTCGAAGACGGTATGCATTTTCACGAAGACGCCCGGAAGAACTTTGTGGAGAGACTGAAACAGGAAGGATTTTCTCCCGAGGACAGCGCAGAGATGAATACGTCGCTTGCGGCGTTCCCTGACGGCGTCAAAGAAGCCGTCGTGGACATCATCGAAGAGGCCGGAACCGCTGACTATGAGCAGATCAGAGAACTCATCACCGACCTCGGGGCATTCAAAGACAAAGCAGCACAGACAACCCTGCTCATGGCGGTTCAGAACCGGCTGGCAGGGGTAGAAGAAACAAAAGATATGAAGAATAACGTGAGGAAGATCCTCGACAATCCGTTCGCGATGAAGCTCCTGAAACGCTTCATCGAAATACGGTCTGAATCCACGCTCGTGGAAGATCGGGAGAAGATTCAGCGCGAAGGAGCTGCAATCGTGAAAGGGTACGCGAAGGCGTCGCAAGAGGATCGCGAGCTCATCGAAGCGCGTCTGATGATGATGGGTGCGGACGTGAAGCAGAGCGATCTCATATCGGATCCACCCAAGATCGTCCCCTTCGAGGGCGACCCGAAGATGGCCGGCTTCAACCGCTTCATGGGAATGCTCCAATTTGCACTCGCCTACCTCGGGAAGATCAAAGGATTGTGGGACAAAGCGATGGGGAAGAAAGGAGCAGAGGCGGCACCCGCCGGATCGACCACCCCCGATAAAACGAAAGAGACGCAACCCATTGCGGACGATCAGCTGATGAAGGAAGTGAGAGAAAAGGGGTACACAGCCACCCACAAGCGGCTCACGGATGCTCATGATGCTGATGCGAAAGCTCTGAATGGCGATCCCACAAGTGCCGATGTGTCAAAACAGGTGGGGCTCATGAAGCTGAGAGATCAATTCAAGGCAGACATCGACTCGCTTGCCAGAGAACAGAAAACGAAATCAGATGCGTTTGAAGAAGCGAAGAAGACGAGCAAGCCCAATGAAGCACAGTATGAAACCGCAAAAACTGAACTGGAGAAGGCGCAGAAGAAAATTGACGACAACAACGTCATGATCGAGAAACTAAACAAAGAGATCGAGCCGCGCGAGAAGAGCGAACAGAATTTGAAGAGTCAGATAAAGCAGCTGGAAGACGCCAAGAAGAACACAAATGAGCAGCGGAGGCAGGTTCAAATCGAGATCAGCAAGGCGTTCGAAGCATGTAAAGAGGAGCCACTGAAGGAAACGGCGGACGGCTTTAGCATCTTCGGGGCTTTAAACGGCAGAGCCATCGTTACCCCTCCATCCGACGATGAAGAATATCTACAATGTACCTTCAATGGTCCGCCCCACTTGAAAGGGATGAAGGACACCATGCAGAAGCTCGGAATCGACGCGAGTGATTGGGATGTGGAAGAAAAGAACCTGAAGAATCCATCAGCATTCGTGAAATCGCTTCAGGAAACGATGGCGAAGCTGCAGAGACGCGCATCGTCGGAGGAGAAGACCATCAACGATCTCGTGGAGAATAAACACCTGACATTCGACGAGGCCAAAACGGTTGTTCATCTCAAGCAGGAACACGGCATTCCCGTGGAACGCCAGCCGGACGGATCGTGGAAATTTGGCGTCGGGATGGACGTGAATAACGTGGAATCAATGATGAAAGTTGCGGACGTCCTCGCGTTTGGACACATGGAACATACCATCACGAAGCTTCTCATTGCATTCCTGAATGAAGGACTCAAGGACGTCACGAAACCCCTGGGTCAGAGCGCGCTCCGGCAGATTTCTGGGGGATTGGGAGAACCCTGGAGGGATCCAAAGCTGGCCGACGAGATGAGCACCGTCCTGACAACGATCGAGGGCATGCCGAAAGCGGCTTCGTATGAGCCCTTCGATGTAAAAATCCCGATGCCCAATGACGCGCAGAAGGCTGCGATCAAGGCACAGTTCCCCGAGCTTTCTGACGAGCTGAAGACAGCCTGGAGCATCAGTTGATAGATAATCCCGCTTTTGGTACTGTTCAAGTCTCGGGTCAGTAGCTCAGTCCGGTAGAGCAGTTGCCTCTTAAGCAATTGGCCGTGGGTTCAAATCCCACCTGACCCACCATTCGACTCGCGCCTCCGGCGCTCGCTCATGGTCGTCGCACCTTCGGTGCTCCGGCCATCCTTTCCTGCGAAGCGAGGCGAATGACAGTGAGCGACGAGTCCCGCATTGCGGGACGAGGAGTCGAACTGCCTTTCCAATTTGCCCCTCATTGAATAGAAAAGGGAACCTCCGGTTCCACCTTCCAAACCTTCCCCTCCCTTGCTTCTGCACTGCCATTTGCATTAATTTATAATTTATGGTTTCCGATAACAATTATTCTCTCACATCAGCAACAACAAAGACCCTGTCAACGATATTGCCATCTTCCAGAAACAGCACTTTTCCGCTATAATTAGAGGAATACAAACATTTTCATGACACCCCCTGCCGACCAAACATCAACCGCCGCAGTACCCTTCCGGATTCCTTCGGGACAGGAGATCTACGACGCCCTCATGGGACAGATCGAACCGGAGCTGATGACGGCGAATCTTCCGATGCTCAAGGAGAAGTACAAAGACGACACGCCGGAGCAGAAGGCTGCACGACAACAGCGCTACGACGAAGCCTTCACCGCCTACGAGGCCTCCTTCAAAAAGTGGATCGACAATCTCAACACTGCAGTGGCGGCGTACCGCAAGACAGTCCTGAAGGTCGGGGAGAAGAAGAACGCGGAGAAGGAAGTCACGGAACTCGCCAATCTTGAATCCGCCATGCACGCCGCCTGATCCATGAAAATTTCCCTCCACCATCTTCGGGAACACCGGTTGATCGCCATGGCGCCGGGCGCCGAGGCAAATGCCCAGCCGTCCGCCGCAGAACTTGCGGAGACGAAGACCGAAAAACAAAATGCTCCGAAGGGCAGCGTGGATGCGCGGGCGGCAGACGCGGCAGGGGCAGCGGGCAAAGCCGCCGAAACAACGGTGAAGAGCGCTCTCACCGCACATGAAACGGCCAAGGGAGCAGGAGCCGACGGCCCGGAGACACGACCTGCCATGGAAGGAGTGGTGCAAGCACTGAAGCTCCCCGCCACACCGGACCAGAAACCAGGCACTGAAGTATCGATGCCTATTCATATTCTTGGGAGCACAGCGGCTCCGGAACAAACAATATCTTTACCTGACTACGTGGCACTCACCCGGAAAGCGGATGCGCAGATGAAGCAGGAAGGAGCGGATGAGGCTGCGAAGGCGAAGCAACGTCCCGACATCAAAACGATCGCGGAGAATCTGAGTGCGCAGAGAAGCCAGCAGGCAAAGGCAGAAACAGATGGCAAGAAGCTCCCCGACTACACAGCCATCACGAAGAAATTGGATGCGCAGATGAAGCAGGAAGGAGCGGATGAGGCTGCGAAGGCGAAGCAACGTCCCGATATCAAAACGATCGCGGCGAACCAAAGCACTGAGGCTCCCGTCACAACGGTGCCGATAGAAATTCGTGGAAGCACGGCAGCTCCGGGAACAGAGATTCCTATTGCGCAATATGTAAATGTCAGAGGGAATGAAGCAGGAAAGGGCTCTGGGAAAGCGAGAAGTACTGAAGTTGCAAACGGATCTTCGACACTCTCGAAAGTTGTGGAAGATAAACCCGAGGCCCCCAACCTCTCAAACCCTCTCGGAGGTGGCAAGGATAGGGAGAATCTTGCCGTGTCCCAAACCGAGGTGAAAGGACAGACACGGGGCATCAAAATGAGAGTCGATTACGCACAAATGCACAAGGATCTGAAGCTCAAGACTGGTACGGAAACCGCCGCTCCTCTCCCAACAGATATCGAGCAATACAGCTTCGCTGAGTTGAAACAGAATAATCCCGACAGCCCCGCTTTGCAGCCCTCAGCAGTGGCGCAAACGGCGAGGGAGCTTCCCAAGACAGGGTCACCGAAACCCGACGAAGCGGTAGATGCCCAGGCAGGCAAGCCCAAAGAAGCCGGAGCAAAGCAGCCGGAGGGGGCACCGAAATCACCGGAGCAGGTTGCGCTGGATACGGCAAAGATCGATTTCAAGAAAGCGCTCCCTCCACAGCTCGTGGAACAGGGGCAGAAATTTCTGGATAGCATCAAGACCCCTGAGGACGCACAAGCCGTAATTCAATTGGCGCAGCACCTCGCAGGGAAGGAGACGAACGCAAAGAAGATGATGTTCCTCAGGAGAAAGACTGAGCCGAAGGCGGAAGAAGATAAAGAAGCATGGAATACTCTGCAAAGACTCTTCAAGCCGGTCATGCCGACGGAAGCAGGCGGCAGCGAACAGACCGACAAATCCCCCGACAAGGGTAAGACGGACCAATCCCCGGACAAGAAAGAAGGAGAACAACTCTCCCAGCAGGAGCTGCAGAGAATCTCAGTGGAAGGGATCAAGCTGATCAAGGAATTCAACGGAAAACAACTGTCCCCCGAAGCGAGACAGAAGGAACAGAGCAAAGTTGAGGGGAGACTCCAGATGATGGGCATCGATCCGGCGAGCATTGACTTCAGCAATCCGGACAAAGCCGCGGCGCTGCAGGGCGACGAATTCGCACGCGGCTTGAACAAGTTCATGGGAATGATCAAGTACTTCGTGGAGGTGCTCGACACGAAGAAGAATTCGAAAGATAAAGACAAGAAGACAACGAACAAGAAGGAAACGAAAGCCGATGCTCCGGCCGCCAAAACTGCTGAAGGAACGCCTGTGGCTCCGACGGCGAAGCCGGCTGAGGCAAGAACGCCAAAAACTGCAGAGAAGACTCCCGCGGCAGAGCCAAAAGGTCCCGAGAGCAAAGATGCGAAGGCAACTCCCGAGAAACCGGCAGAAGATATCGACGCGGTAAAAACTTCAGCGGAGGCAAATCTTAAACAGGCCATCCTCAGGATGAGTCCTGAGACAGAAAAGGTATTTACACCGAATGCTGTACTCGTGCGGGAACAGGATGGGAAATACCAAGTCACCGTGGATACTGCCGTCCTCTTGAATCATGGAATTCCTCAGAACTTCGTTGATCAGTACCTGAAGTACAGCCTCATGAAAACGCAGGACACAGGGAGTGGCATCGCGCGCTCCGCGCTCATGGATGAGAAGGGATTGCGAGAATACAACACGACGATTCATGACAATCTCGCAAAGAGCACGGCACAGCAGATAGAGGGGGCATTGAAGAAAGAAAACGGCATTTCTCCGGAGAAGTCTCTTCCCTCATTCCTCACATTTACGCGTCTTCCGAATGGAATGTATCAACTGACGTTGGATCGAAAAGGGGCAAATTCTCAAGGGATTGATCAGAGCAAGCTCACCGCAGTTGAACAGAAGTACGAAATGCACAACCTGAACCTCGAGACGGGAACAATTACCAGCAAAGAAATGGATACTGACTCTCTGCAGAAACTCGCAGGAAAAGCTCTCCAAACACGTCCTGTACAAACAGACTTCGTTCCATTCGGAGGTTAGTACTCTATTCAGAGCACCTTCCTCGCGTGGATCACCCCCTCTCCCGGCTGCGTCAGCACCGCGACGGGCATCCCTCGACAGGCTCGGGATGACACGCTCACTCACAGCACCTTCCTTGCATGAATCACTCCTTCCCCCGGCTGGACGAGGATGGCCACAGGAAGCCCGTCGAACCAGCCGATAGTGTTCGCGGCGACTTCGCCCTCGATATCCCGCCCACACCGCAGGTCCTCGGCCTCCGCAGCCGCGAGGTCGCGTCGCGGGAAGGAAGACAGGACATCCTTGAGCGGAAGAACGTGGCCCCACGCGGCCTTGTCCGGAGCCACGGCATCCTCCACGCGCCACTCCCCCACTCTCGTCCGGCGCAGGCCCTCCAGGTACGCGCCGCAATGGAGGAGATGGCCCAGATCGTGCGCCAGTGAGCGGATGTACGTGCCGGAGCCGCAGGCGATCTGAAGCTTGAGACGTGGATAGGCGTAGGAAAGAATCTTGCAGGAGGTGATCTCCACCTCACGGGACGGGATCTCCACGCCGATGCCGCGCTGCGCCTTGCGGTACGCACGTTCCCCGCCCACGTGCACGGCGGAATGAGCCGGCGGAACCTGCTGGATGCGTCCGGTGAAACGGTCGGCGATCGTCCGTTGCACGACGCTCTGATCGGGAACGGACCAGCCTTTCGGTGGGGGCACTTCTTCTATCACCCCCTCGCGATCGTACGTCGTGCTCACCTGACCGAAACGGAGATCCGCCTCGTACTCCTTCGAGAGTCCGACGAAGAGTTCCACCACTTTCAATGCTTTGCGCCCCACGGCCAGCACCAGTAATCCCGTGGCCGCGGGATCCAGCGTGCCGAGATGACCGATGCTCCGCTCACTCAATGCCCTGCGCACTCCCGCGACGATGTCGTGGCTGGTGGGGCCGGTGGGCTTGTCTATGAGAAGGAAACCGTGACGCATACAAGCACCGTAGCATGAAGAACTCTTCCCCGCACCGCTCAATATTCACCCGCGAGCTGCTTCGCCTGTGAGGCTGGAAATCACCGAAGGAGTTCAATGAGTGAATGAGAACGTTCCAGCTAACGAGCTAACAAATCCCTCTCGGCGCAATAGTGATCACTTCCTCCCACGATTACGATACGCAGGATGTTCAATATCACATTAAGTTGGGATCTCTTCATCATCGTGTTCTTCGCGATCGTCGTGACGTACACGTTCATCATCGGGAAGAAGGAATCGGTGAAGGTGATCATTTCCACGTACATCGCCATCGTCGCGGTGCAGGGCATCGGGAACGTCCTGCAGCGTATCGGAACGGAAGCGGGGTTCGGCGGCGCGAGCATGCTCGGCGTCGGGTCGAACGTTCCCGTTCTCTCCATCTTCAAACTGATCCTCTTCATCATCCTCATGATCCTGCTCACGATTCGCGCGGGAATCAGCGTGTCGTACCTGCGGGAGACGACGCTCGTGAACATGATCGTCACGGCGCTCTGTGGCATCGCGACGGCCGGCCTCCTCCTCTCGACGCTCCTCACGTACGTCACCGGCGTCCCGATCCTCGATATGGGCATGCCTCAACTCGCTTCGCTCTCCCCCGTCATCCAGCAGAGCAATCTCATGCAGCTCATGATCTTCAATCAAGACTTGTGGTTCTCCTTCCCCGCACTCGTCCTCATCGGTGCGGGTTTTGCAGGGAAGAGTTAGCGAATAGCGAACAAGCAACTCGAAGCGTCAAGAGGATCCGCATCTCTGCCGCTAGCGGATCTTGCCTCCTGCGTAGACAGAGGGTAACAATACACACAATTTCCCTCTCCCTTATTATGACTCTCTTCGACCGTGCAACGTACCGTCTCTGGATCGCGTACGCTGCGGCTACGACCGGCATCTCCACCGCATTCGGACAGTTGGAACAGCCGGAGGATATTGAAGGTCTTCCTCAGGGATCCGGTGACACCGAGTCCATCAAGAACACCATCGTCAACCTCCTCGGCACGGTCCTGAACTTCCTCGCACTCATCGCGGTGATCTTCATCGTCATCGCAGGTATCCGCCTCATCGTCTCGCAGGGAGAGGAGCAGCAGAAGGACAAAGCGAAGAAGACCATCATCTACGTCATCGTGGGTCTCATCGTCATCCTCCTGGCCCGCATCATCGTTGGCTTCTTCTCGTCGGGAGTCGTGGAGTACATCGAATGAGGAGCTTCCTCCGTCTCTCAATAGCGCGCCTCCGGGCGCGCTTTTTTTACGCCGCCTCCGGCACTTTCAGCATTGGCACCTCGATCTCTTTCTCCTTCTCCTTCTTCTCGGCAACAGGCGCCTCCGGATCTCGAACGACGATGGCATCCCGGCGAACCTCCACGATGCTGGAGAGCGGCAACGGTGTTCTCCACTTCCAGAGCTTGCGGGGCCAGATCCACTCCACCATGAACGAACGGGTATCAAACTGCACGTCGCTGCAACGACCGAGAGCTCTCCCCGTCTCCGTGACGATCGGCTGCCCGAGGATACTGCGGCCCTCCTCCACGAGTGACTGCAGCCGGATTCGCTCGGCGAGGGGCGAGAGGACGCTTCCGTCACGCACGATGATCCGCAGCCCCCAGCGCAGAATATCGATGGTGGAGAGGAAAAGCTCCTCATTTCTGATGAGTCGCGGCGCACGGACGAAGAACCCCTCCACCCTGCCCGTATCCGGATGGATGAGGATGCCCCCGAGCAATCCCAGCGTCTCCGTTAGATCCTCATCCATGATGGGCAATCCGAGAGCGGTGGAGAATCGCACCTGCATTTGCTACGATGGTACCGCTTCCCCGCCCCTCATGCATCTCTTCAGCGGATCCAGTCACCCCACACTCGCTTCCGCTCTCGCGAAGGAGCTCGATATCCCGCTCAGCAAGGTCAACCTGAAGAAGTTCAGCTGCGGAGAGAACTACATCCGCTTCGAGGAGTCCGTACGGGGACAGGACGTCTACCTCCTCCAGACGGGAACGAAGACACCCAACGAAGATATGCTCGAGCTCTTCCTCCTCTGCCAGGCAGCCAAGCTCAGCTTCGCCCGGACGGTGCACGTGATCCTCCCGCACTTCCCCTACGCACGACAGGATCGCGTCACGGAGCCGCGCGAGCCCATCTCCGCCAAGCTCATGGCGCACCTTCTGGAAGAGTCCGGTGCGGACCACGTGATGACGCTGGACTTCCACAGTGACCAGATCCAGGGCTTCTTCTCCATTCCCGCCGACGCGCTCGTGGGACGCAGGATCTTCGCCGAGTACTTCCTGGCTAAGAAACTCAAGAACCCCGTGGTCGTGGCGCCGGACGTGGGCGGAGCGAAGCGCGCCAAGAAATTCGCGGACATGCTGGGAGCCGGCCTCGCCATCCTCCACAAGACGCGCCCCGCCCACCAGGTGGCCGAGATCCAGCAGGTCGTCGGGGACGTCGCGGGCAAGACCTGCATCCTCTTCGACGACATGATCGACACCGCCGGCTCGCTCCTCATGGCCAAGGAAGCCCTGCTCAAAGCAGGCGCCAATCCGGACATCTACGCCGTCGCCACACACGCCGTCTTCTCCGGCCCGGCCCTGGAACGCCTCAAGGCCGCAGGCTTCAAGGAAGTGGTCGTCACCGACAGCATCCCGGTGGACGTGAAGGCCTTCCCCGGGTTGAAGATCCTCCCCATCGCCCCCCTCCTCGCCCGCGTCATCAAGCACGTGGAGAAGGGCAAGAGCGTGACGGATATCTACAAGAAATGAAGGTGTATGACGTACAATGAACGCATGGTTTCCGTCCTCGATGAACGGCAGGATTACTCGGAAGAGCAATTTGAAAACATGAATCTCATTGGGGAGGAAATCACCGGAAAGGAATTCGAACAGTGCTCGTTTCGAAAGTGCAGATTTCTCCAGTGCACCTTCACGCGGTGCCGCTTCATCGATTGCACCTTCAGCGAGTCGATGCTGAGCGCCATCAAGTTCATCGAGTGCTCCTTCATGGAGACGGTCTTCCAGGACTGCAAGGCCATCGGCATCAATTGGACACGGGCGGGGAAGACCCTCCGGGGACTGCAATTCATCGATTCCGACCTCAGCCAATCGGTGTTTTGCTACCTGAAGCTCCCGCAACTGGTGATGAAACGATGCATTGCGAAGAACGTGGATTTTTCCGAAACCGATTGTGCGAAGGCCGACTTCGAGGGGACCGACTTCGAACGGTCCATCTTCCTGAGGACGAACCTGACGGAAACGAATTTCAAGCGGGCATTCAACTACACCATCGACGCCCGCAGCAACATCCTCAAGAAAACCAAGTTCTCGTTGCCGGAAGCCGTCTCCCTCTTGAGCGGCCTGGATATTGTATTAGATGACTAAGGCTGGTGGGCGATGATGGATTTGAACCATCGACCTCGACATTATCAGTGTCGCGCTCTAACCCCTGAGCTAATCGCCCGAAAAGCCTGTGGAGAATACTGCATCCCCTCCACCACTCGCAAGGAGAAGGATTGGCGCAAAGAACGTGAAATTGCCGCTTGGACGCCCTCATCCCTGTTATTCTGTTACTCTGTTATTCATTCTTCGCCCACCCCGCAAACTTCTGAAGCGACAGAGCGTATGGAAATTGCTCCCCATCCTTCACGATCCCGCTCACATCCCCCGTCACGAGGTCGTAGGTGAAACTGTAGAAGGAATTCACGAAGACGATGCCGGAGACGGCGGCGCTGTGGGAATCGGGCGGCGTGATGGATGTCTGCACCGTGAAGAGCGCGCCGGCGGCACTCAGCTTGTCGTGTGTGATCGAGGAAATCTCCTCCGCTGACCAGGAAGGAACACTGGACGATTGCTCGGAAGAAGCTGCAACGGAAGGAACGGCGACGACATCCTCTCCCCTCTGAAGAGCCATGATCTCCAGCCGCAACGCGAGTGTGTCCGGAGAGAACGTGTCCGTGTACGGCGCGCTGAGCGAAGCAAACGCCTCCGCGTAGCGCTGCAGCCGATCGGGGTAGTCTTCGCTCCGGAAGCGCTCGAGCAGATCGCGTGCGTCCTGCAGGAGCAACTCTACGATCAGGGGAGCCTCCGTCTCGCGGCGTAACGTTTCCTCTGCGGCCGCCTGCCAACGCTTCACCACCGGAACGGAAGCCGCATCGGGGAGCGTATCCGAGAGCGGGAAAGAAAAGAGCCGAAGAAGCTGCGCCTCGCGCGTCGTCTTGCCCGGAAATGACTGCTTCCAAACAGTCTCACGCAGAGCTGGATGGACGGACCCGAGGAGCCACTGATCTTCCCGGCCGGCTTCGGACGTCACATCGCAGGAACCGGTGACAGTCGGCGTTTTCTGAAGCTCCTTCCGGATGAAATCCGCCGGCAACACCTTCATCTCCTGCATGGATTTCCACGACGCGATGCCGTCCGGGAGGGGCGAGAGGGCTTCCGCACGCCACTGTGATCCGACAGGAATCAGCACCATGGCGTCGCCATCGGATACCAGGACCGGGGCGGAGAGTGCGGCGACGGTGAGGGACTGTTGCGATTGCGTCAGGTAGAACGCACCGTCCAGCGCGGAGACCGTCCAGTCACCTGCAGCGATCGTCGCGAGACTCTTGGCAGAGACCAACAGGGCGCCATCATGGAGGACGGGCAGAGCGGAGGTATCGATCTTCGCCTCCCGCTCACCGGAAACGACGCCCGCCAGACACGCGCCGAGCGAAACGGTGGCCCCCGGGGCATAGACGGAAGGAAGAACGGTGGCGACGGTCGCAGCCGGACGTACATCTCCGCCGAGCAACGTCAGAACCATCGCCCCAAGGAGCAGTGGAGCAGCCACGAAGTGCCGGTGTGTGAGGTGAGGTATGAGCTCCATTTTTCCTCTCAGTATAGCACAAAAGTCACTTTCTCTCAAGAACTTGCGGGCGGCTTGTCAAACGAGGATGCTGGCCCCATGCGTATTCTGGGAATCGATCCGGGGCTGGGAACGATAGGCCTCGGCCTCGTGGAAGCGACCTCGGCACACGACATCCGGTCCATCGAGTGGCTGACGATCACGACGGCTCCCGGCCTCCCGACGGGTGACCGACTGAAGGAGATCCACGACGACCTGACGCAGTACCTGCGTGAGGCAAAGCCGGAGATGGCGGTGGTTGAGCGGCTCTTCTTCGCGCAGAACGTCACCACGGCGTTCGATGTCGCACAAGCCAGAGGCTGCATCCTTCTCGCACTGGCTGAACAGGCGATTCCCTTCATCGAACCGACACCGCTCCAGCTGAAATCCGCCATCACGGGTGACGGCAAGGCGCCGAAGGCGCAGGTTTGCGACATGCTTGTTCGCATGTTGAACCTTACGAGCATTCCCACACCGGACGACGCCGCGGATGCGCTGGCCATGGCGGTATATGGAGCGCTGCAACAACGCACCGTCCTCGCTGTAACCAGCTAACGAGCTAACGCAACTCGTCCCTCTCCAACATCCCAAACAACAGCACTCTTGAGCTTCCTTGGAGCATGCGTGCTCGTGAGCAGGACCTGATGGCCCGGGAACGACTCCAATACGCGCTCCTGATGATCGGCGTCGAGCTCGGAGAAGACGTCATCGAGGAGGATCACCGCCTTCTCCCCGCGCCGCAATTCCACATACGAGGACTCCAGGAAGAGGAGCGCGAGGACGGCCGTCCGCTGCTGCCCGCGCGAGGCGACGCGCGCCAGATCGTGCCCGTCGACGACGACGTGCCAGTCGTCGCGGTGCGGACCGACGCACGTCTGTGAGAGAAGGAGGTCTTTCTCGCGTGAACGCCCGAGGAGATCGAGCAATTCAGCCTCAAGTTTCTTCAGCTCTCGGCTCTCCCCTTTCCGCTCGTACACCATCTGCGCCTCCGCGTACGTCTCGCCGAGCGCCCGAAGCTCGTCCCTTAGCGTGAGGGAAAAGGTCTCCAAGAGCTCCAGCCGCGCGAGCGTGAGCAGACTCCCCTTCTCAGCCAACGCCTGATCCCAGGGAACGAGGTCCCGCTCTTTCGCCCGCCCGTCGCCGATGGCACGCAGGAGGGTATTGCGCTGCTTCACGGCACGCTGGTACTCCGAGAGCGCGCGGTAGTAGGCCGGAGACACCTGCGAGAGAATCTGATCGAGGAAGCGGCGGCGTTCGGAGGGGGAACCGGTGAAGAGCGAGAGATCCTGCGGGAGAAAGACAATGAGGGGCAGGTGGCCGACGATCTTGCCCGCAGGGAGGCGGACATCGTTTCTAAACGCGGCCTTCTGCTTCCGTGGGGCGAACTGACTCACGACTTCCAGCGTCTCCTCCTCTCCGGCATCGGAACGAATCATCCCGCGGACCCGGTAGTACTCGGCGCCGTGCCGGAGCAAATCCTCGTCGTCGGCCCCCATCGAGGAAGCGAGGAACGAGAGCAGCGAAACGGCCTCGATGATGTTCGTCTTCCCCGCGCCGTTGGGACCGGTGAACACGTGCAAATCCCCCTTCGCGAGCTCAATCGTGCACGAGGGGTAGCTGCGGAAGTGCTCGAGTGACAGCGAAAGAATGCGCACGGGGTGTTAGGCGGATGGTGAAGCGATCGCGGCGAGAGCCTCCTCGTAGAGCGCGACGATGAGATCCCGGTACTCTCTGCGCCGGACGAAACGCGGGAGCTCGCTCACATCGATCCACAGGAAGTTATTCACCTCTTTTCCGTCAACGGTGACGACGACATCCGGTTCCGCAAGTGCGAAGACGTACGCGATCCGCTGCCCGCAGACGTTGTCCGGGCGAAAGCGGCGGAAGGACGGCGGGAATTCGTACTGATAGACCTTCTTACTCGTCCCGATGAGCCTGCATGCGGTGATCCCCGCCTCTTCTGAAAGTTCCCGCAGCGCCGTCTCCGTTGCGTTCTCCTGCGCTTCTTTACCCCCTTGCGGCAGCTGCCACGCGTCATTCTTGCGCGGCTTATGCAGGAGGAGCATCTGGTACCCGTCACCAACCGGTTTCAGGAGGAGAACAGAAGCCGCTTCACGGTAGACGTCGGACATGGGTTCACTATAGAACGTTGGCCGTGAAAGAGAAAAGTCTCCAGAGAGAAGATTGAGGGAAGCCGAGGAAGCCGAAGAGACCGAGGAAACCGAAGACCATGAAATTCAGATCCTCGGCTTCGTCGGCTTCTTCGGTCTCTTCGGTCTCCACACAAAATAATCGCATCTCACCCCTTCAACTTCGCAAACACCTTCAGGCAGAGTGTCTTTCTTCCTTAATTTTCGTCGGCATCCTCTTCTTGCAGACGGAACAGTACTTCTCGATCTTGAAATCCTTCCACCCGACACCCTTGGAATTCTGCTTGTGCAGGCGGACGGTGCCGATCCGGTTCTTGGATTCGGCACAGAACACTGCGAAGACGGTGCGCTTTCCTCTTGGCATAGCTGGGAGAGTGTAGAGAATGTCCTGAGCCCATGCAAGCGCCAAAACAGGGTCTTATCCCCCGCCCTCCATAAATCCTTCTCCCGCTCCGTCCTTGCTCAGATGCGCAAACACGCTATTGGCGGCCACGGCCCCCTCTCCCGCCGCCGTCACGAACTGCGCGAAGTGATTACTGCCGGTCGTCACGTCTCCCGCAGCGAAGACACCCAGCACGGACGTCTGCATCGCCTTGTCCACCGTAATGAAGCCACGCTCGTCGATCGCGGCGCCGAGACCCTTCGCCAGATCCCCGGCCGGCGAGGAGCCGATCTCGATGAAGACGCCATCGACCGGCAGCACGTCCTTCCCTTCGAACGGTTTGTCGAGCTTCAATCCCGTGACTTTTTCCTTGCCCTGAATCTCAACGACCTTGCGTTCGAGGACGAAGACAATGTTGTCGCGGCTTTTCACACGGTCCAGCCAGTACGGCTCGGCACGGAATTCGTTCCTGCGATGGATCATGTAGACGGTCTTGGCCACCTGCGCGGTGATGGCCGCCCCCTCCACGGCGCTGTCCCCTCCTCCGACCACGGCCACCGTCTTGCCGCGGTAGAAGAACGCATCGCACGTAGCGCAGTACGTCACCCCCTTGCCGGAGAATTCCTTCTCTCCGGGCACGTTCAAATGCCGCTTGTTGGAGCCGGTCGCGAGAATCACGGTCTTCGCCTCCGCGGTTTCGCCGCCAGAAAACGTCGCGCGGAAGCCGCCTTTGATCTTCTCGATCTTCTCAATGCGTGCAATCTTGTGCGTGACTTCGCTGAAGCTCTTCGCGTGCGTCTTGAAGTTCTCCATCAAATCCGGCCCCTTGATCTCGATGTCCCCCGGCCAGTTCCCCACCTCCGCCGCCGTGATGCCGAGCCCGCCCTCCTCCGCTCCCACGAGCAGCGTTTGCAACCTGTACCGCGCCGTATAGATCGCAGCGGTGTACCCCGCCGCTCCGAGGCCGACGATGAGCACATCAAACACGGTGGAAGCGTAATTGACCCGAATGGAATCTGCAATCGACGCGCTGGAGGAGTTGAGTCTGCTGTCCTTCCGACGGAAGGAACAAAGGGGTAAAATGAGCGTGTGCCGGAGTGGCGGAATTGGTAGACGCGCACGACTCAAAATCGTGTGCCGCAAGGCGTTGAGGGTTCGATTCCCTCCTCCGGCACCATTCTTTGAAATGCACTCTTTACGCTATGCTACAACTTCCCATGCAGCAGTACTCCTCCTTCACCTTCGATTCCTACGCCTTCGACCCGGAAACGGGCACGATCTCGCTGCGTTATTCGCTGGATGATGACGTTCGTTTTGAGGAAACAATCATCCTTCCACAACCCGAAAGCCGAGTCACGAATCCCGACTCTCTCGGGCGAGCCCTTCGCGCTCTGCATCTCATCGGCGGCATCAGCTACTACAAAACCTGCCTGCCGAAGACGATTGAGGTGCGAACCGGAGTACTGACGGAAGAGGAAGCGACCTTCTGGAATACGGTCTACGAAAAGGGACTGGGGGAATTCTTCTTCCGGAATGACATCGATTTCCGGGGATTGATCCGCTTCCCGAGCAGCCAGCAACCACCTAACCAGCTAACGAGCAAACCAGCTAACGAGCAAACCGGCAACCAGCAACCAACAACAAACCGCATCCTCGTCCCCATCGGCGGCGGAAAAGACAGCATCGTCACGGCAGAGCTGCTGAAGAAAGCCGGCTTCTCTGTCACGCTCCTGCGGATCGGCGCACACCCGCTCATCGAGCAGGAAGCCAAGATCGCCGGGCTGCCGCTCCTCGCAGTCACGCGGAAACTCCCGCCCGTGCTCTTCCGCTTGAACGAGGAGGGCGCGCTGAACGGCCACGTCCCCATCACCGCCTACCTCTCCTTCCTCTCCGTCGTCATCGCGGAGCTCTACGGTTTCGATGCAGTCGTGATGAGCAACGAGCGCAGCGCCTCCGTGGGAAATGTCTCCCTTCACGGGATGGAGGTGAATCACCAATGGTCGAAGAGCCTGGAATTCGAGCGGCTCTTCCGCTCGTACGTCGCGGAGTCCATCGGCTCCGGCGTCGAGTACTTCAGCTTGCTGCGCCCCTTGAGCGAACTGGCCATCGCGCAACGCTTCACGAAGCTGCCGCAGTACTTCGGCTGCACGACAAGCTGCAATACGAACTGGAAGATCGTCCCGAAATCAAAATCCCGAACGCTCTGGTGCGGCTCCTGCCCCAAGTGCGCCTTCGTCTTCACACTCCTCGCCGCCTTCCTCCCGAAGGAAACGCTCCTAACTATGTTCGGGAAGAACCTCTACGAGGATGCGAAGCTCCTGCCGCTCTATCGCCAGCTCCTCGGCCTCGAAGGCATGAAACCCTTCGAGTGCGTCGGCACGCCGGAAGAGACCGCTGCCGCCTTCATGCTGGCTCGCGAGCGAAAGGAATTCGCCGGCACTCCCGTCATGAAGCTCTTCGAAGAAGGAGTCCTCCCTGGCATCAAGAACGGGAAGAAGCTGATCGCCTCTCTCCTCGAACCCGCCCCCGACCATTGCCTCCCCCCCACTTTCAAACCCCTAATACTCTAATACTCGAATATTCTAATACTCTATGAATATCCGCGACCTCAACGGCAAGAACGTCTGCATCCTGGGGTATGGCAAGGAAGGCCAGGCGACGCTGCGCGCTCTGGAGAAGTACGCTCCCACGTGCGAGATCACTATCGCAGACCGTGACGAATCCATCCCGAAACCGGTTCACAAGCACTGGCTCCAGCTCGGCACCGGATGGCTCGAGAACCTCGGGAAGTTCGATGTCTTGATCAAATCCCCCGGCATTCCTCCGTCTGTAATTGTCTCTGCCTTCCAACAACCAACAACCAACAATAAACAACCAGCAAACGAGCTAACCAGCCAACGAGCTAACCAGCTAACAACAACATCCGCGACCCAGATCTTCCTCGATTCCATCAAGGACTCGGGCGCAACGGTGATCGGTGTGACGGGATCCAAGGGGAAGAGCACGACGGCAAGTTTGATCCACGCAATTCTGAAGGCCGCCGGGAAAAACTCCTTCCTCCTCGGCAACATCGGCTCTCCCGCACTGGACGCGTTGGAATCTGCTGCCAAGGACACGTTCTTCGTCCTGGAAATGAGCAGCTACCAGCTCATGGACCTCACGCGCAGTCCGCACATCGCCGTGATCACGAGCTTCTTCCCGGAACACTTGGACTACCACGGAACGCTCCAGAACTACTTGGAAGCCAAGAAACACATCACCAGCTTCCAAACCAGAGGCGATATCGTCTTCTTCTCTGCGGATTCCGAGGGAGCACGCTCGATCGCACAACAGAGCTCGGGGAGGCGCATTCCCTTCTCGGCTGAAGATGCACCCGTCACCCTGGAGGAAACGAAGCTCATCGGTCGCCACAACCTTCGGAATATCGCCGCGGCGTTCCTCGTGAGTCAGGATTTCAAGATTCCAAAGGATATCGCAATAGAAGCCATCAAGAGCTTCCAGCCACTCCCACACCGCCTGCAGTCACTCGGCGTGATCGATGGTTTTGAATGGATCGACGACTCCATCTCCACCACGCCGGAATCCGCCATCGCGGCGCTGGATGCCCTCGGCGACAGGGTCGAGACAATCTTCCTCGGAGGGCAGGATCGCGGCTACGATTTCTCCGAACTCGGAAAACATCTCGCCCGCTCATCTGTGAAGACCGTGATCCTTTTTCCGGGAAGCGGCCCGGAAATCCGGAAAGCCATCAAGTCGGTGAAATCCGCTGCAACAATTCATGAAGTGTCGACGATGGAAGAGGCGGTGGGATTGGCAACTCAAGCCCCAAATCCCAAATCACAAATCCCAATCGTATTGCTGTCGCCAGCTTCCCCAAGCTACGGCATGTTCAAGAACTTCGAAGAACGCGGAGATCAATTTCGTTCATGCATTTTCACGAAGTGAACACCTTCGATAAAACCGAGGAGTCGTCACCCTGAGCGGAGCGAAGCGGAGACGAAGGGTTCGAGGAGCGCGGCTCCGCATTCAAGGAAGCCATTCTTCAACACTAACCTTCCTGCCTTTCCTGCCCTTCCTGCCCTAGATTTGTCGTCCCGTCTCCCGCTTTGACTTTCGCAGGACGCAGCACTCTCCCGTGCAGTTCGTAGCCTTCCTGAAACACCTCGGTCACCATCCCCTGCCCCCCCGGCCCCTGCATCAGCACCTCATGCTTCGCGGGATCAACCGGCTTCCCCAGCGCATCGATCTTCTCCAATCCAAGCTCCGTTACCTGCCGCAGGAGTTCCTGCTCCACAGCCGCCACGCCCTTCACCCACTCGTGCGTCTTCAGATCATCCGGCAGGTGCTGGAATGCACGCTGGAAATTGTCGATCACGGGCAGGAGCCGCACCAGCACACCCTCCGTTGCGAACGTTCGAAGCTCCCCCGCATCCTTCTCCAGTCTCGCCTTGGCATTCTGCAGATCAGCCTGCGCGCGACCGGCGATGTCCGTGAGCTTCTTCACCTGCGCCTCCAACTCTCTCACTGTCACATCCATCGGGACGGCAACAGGTGACGGCGTTTTCCCACCCTGTGGCTTCTTCGCTTTAGATTCCATCGGAACCATCATAGCAAATGACCCGTCAGGCTCCAAAGAACCACAAAAAACGCCCCTCCGGAGAGAGGCGTTTCCTTCGTGGAACAAATTACTCAGCAATCGTGATCGTCCCCTTCGGAGTCTCCGTTGAGATGGAGTCGCTGAACTCGAATGAACCCGCTGTGTCCGTGGGGAGCGTGATCTCCACAGTCTCACCCTCGGGAACCGCGACGTCGATACCGAGGTCCGTCACGGCGAAGCCATGCGTCCCCTCGAGCGACGTGATGCGGAGCGTCACCTGATCCCCGCGATTCACGGAAACGCTGGAAGGACTGAATGCCCCGGTGGTCGCATCGATATCGATGATCTGCTCCTCGGCGGCGAGGTCTTCCTCCGTCGGAGGAGCCTCCGTATCACCGAGAACCGCGGCGGAAGAAACTGCCTCTTCGGCAGCGGAACTGGAAGTGCCTTCCTCCGTGGGGAGTGTCTCCGTTTTGGCACAGGCAGAGAGAAGCAACAGCGCTGCTGCAAACGTGATGAAAGAACGGCGTTTCATAGATATGTGTGAGAAAGAAATAGGAAACTCATCGTAGAACGCGAATCGGGAGAACGCAAAACCAATTTCTTAACCTTTTCATTATGAACACGCACATGGACAACAACGCCCGCAAGAGCGAAGCGAATGGTAGCTCACGTCCCCAATGCTATTACGTGATCCTGATTCGGTGGAAAGTGGCTTGCACAAAGCGAAGTCCCAATCCCATGACAACGGATGTATAGTGTCCCGCTCGCATGTCTCAGGACATCGTCAATGCTGCGGCCAATGGACCCGAACCATCAGAACTCCATCTGAGGAAGGCGCCGTATGACTTTTTGTCGCTGGGAAGGAATCTCTACTTCGCTCTGCGATATCCCAATAGAGACAATCCTGATCGCAGTGTCGGGACTGAATCGGTTCCATGGAATGTGTTCATGCACATCCTCTTGAAATTCGGACGCCTCTTCGATGGCATCAGCGAATCCGATGATTTATCGCAGTACAATATGAGACTCCGTGTCCGGCAGCACTGTATTGAGACACTTGCTGTGTGCTACGAGACTCCTCCGCCCCTCTCCCCTCGACGCACCCGCATCATCAGCGCAGCAATTCACGCGTTGGATTCGAAGTTATTCATCTCCGTCTCTGACCCTTCGAAATCTTCGCGTGGAAATGATTTCTTCGCTTTGGAGATGCTCTCCTTCTTTGCTGAAGAACTGCGCACGATCTTCCAGCGATGCACAAAGGAGGAGCGGGACGAGGTTGTACAGACCGCGACGACCGTTCCTGAATGCTGGTCTTGCACCCCCGACTCGCCTCCGCCATTTTCATCCGTTATGGTCGCCAACTTGCGCTACTTTCGGAACCTACTCGCTGATGTGCAAATTGAAGCGGTGGAATGCAGGAGCATGGCCATCTTTGGCCTCGGTGCGGACGGTTCAGTCACAGATTTTCTCCCATCCGCTCCAGCTATCAACGGGCGGATTGAAATCCTTAGAAAACAGCTCGACTGGCTCATCGAGAGCATTCTTCCACCAAGTCCCAATACCGGAGGTGCGAGTCGAATGGTGTCACGGGCCGGGATTGAACCGGCGACCCCAGGCTTATGAGTCCTGTGCTCTACCAACTGAGCTACCGTGACACGTTGGAAGCATTATGTAGGACGACAGCGCAAGAATGAAGAGGTATTTCACAATTCCCGGCAGGAGACTCATTCTCCCCTCCCGATCCAGCTCGGCCACCCGTCCGACCACTCACCACTCTCCAGGAGAACAATCGGTACACCCTCCTTCCAGGGATCCTGCAGCTTCACTGTGGGAGGAGGAAGAGTGCTTTTCTTGACGGAGGATGCCTCATCGATTCTGCCAATCCAGCTCGGCCAACCATCAGATTCCGCGAAGGCGGGAGGAACGACGCCAACGCATGTGACCGCCATCGTGAAAACAGAGAAGAAATGAACGAGCTTCATGAGTGAGGGGGGAATGGCAAGGATATTGTACATACCGCAATTTCCCTGTCGACCATTCTCACGGGATATGGAGCACAACAGCGACAACTCTTGATATTCCTCTATACTCTGCACCATGAAACCGTCCATCCTCCTCTGTCTCCATGGTTGGGGCGGCTCGAAGGAGTCGTTCACGGAACTGAGGAACGCCCTCGCCGGTTCACCCCTCGAAATCCTCACGCCCGACCTCCCCGGCTTCGGATCGGAGCCTGAGCCTTCACATCCCTGGACCGTCGATGACTACGCTGACTGGGTTGAATCCTGGCTTCGAAGCAAGCTTCCCGCTGATCGCTTACCGCTGACCGTTGTCCTAGGCCATTCACACGGCGGACGCATCGCGATCAAACTGGCCGCGAGAGGAACACTCCCGATCGAACACCTGTTTCTCGTCGCAGCCGCCGGCATTCCGGAGAAGAAGAACTTGAAGCACGTGTTGGGCTTGCTCCTCGCAAAGGGCGGAAAGCTCCTCCTCTCCATCCCGGGACTCTCGAAGATGCAACCAGCGGGAAAGAAGCTCCTCTACCGCCTCCTGCGCGTCCACGATTATGAAGTCGCCAGTCCCGTGATGCGCACGACGCACCAGAACGTGACGGCCGAAGACTTGCGCCCGGAACTTGCAAAGATCTCCATCCCGACAGATATCTTCTGGGGCACGGAGGATACGATGACGCCGTTCACGAACGGGAAAGAGATGCACCGGCTGATCCGGGGGAGCAAGCTGCACATCTTCGAAGGAGTGAGACACCGCATCCACCGGGATCGGGCCGGAGAGATCGCAACCGTCATACGGCAATTCCTGCCTTCCTGACACGCGAACGCGCCGCCCGAGGGCGGCGGTTCTTCCATCAACCTTCCCGCGTCAGATCAGGGGGAGAAGCTGAAGCATGAGAATGACGTACATCGCGCCGAGGAGGAATCCCGCCGTGGCGGACGCGATAGGCGACACCCTATTGGGGAACACGCGCATCATGGATGTTTGTGGGTAAGTGCTTCTATTATAGCACAGAGCGTTCTATTCATCAAGGAGCACGAACGAGGCATACGCTGCGGAAAGCCTCAACATTCGGTAGTCTGGACGTACCATTTCCCTCCGTTCCATCCTCATCGGCCTGACATTCCTCGGGTCCCTCTCCTCCCTCCTCACCTTCGCCGCCTTCTGGCAGGTCAAAGAATGGCGGTGGGACAGACTTCGGGAGCACCTGCTGCGCGAAGGGTGGATCTTCACGCTCTTCGGGGGAAAGACGCGCATCGCCATCATCGTCCTCTACGCACTCTCCCTGCTCTCACCGCTGCCGCACCTCAGCGTGCTCGACGTGGTGCTCGGGGCACTCGCCGTCCTCACACTCGTTCAAATTCTCCTCCGGAAACAGCGGAAACCCGTCTGGACCATGAAGGCACTCACTGTGACCACAGGTGGCGCCCTCCTCACGCTCCTGCTCGCCTGGACCCTCGCTTCCACCTCTCTCCCCGCTCCGCTCTGGCTCCCGCCCATCGTGTGCCTGCAGTCAGGGATGCTTGCACTCGCGTGGCTGGTTCTGTGGCCGCTCGATACGCACCTCAAGCAGAGGATCCTCTCTCGAGGGAAGACGCTTCGCGCCGCGCATCCGGAGCTCCTCGTCATCGGTATCACGGGAAGCGTGGGCAAGACGACGACCAAAGAACTCCTCGCGCACATTCTCGGAACCGATCGTTGCCTCGCCACGCCGACGCACGTGAATACCGAGATCGGTGTGGCACAGTGGTTGCTCCGAACGGTGAAGAAACCTCTCCCGCCGCAGACGCCGCTCATCGTGGAGATGGGTGCCTACCGCCCCGGCGAGATCGCGACGCTCTGCTCCGTCGTGCGCCCATCGATGGGCATCGTCACGTTCATCGGTTCGCAACACCTGGCGCTCTTCGGCTCACAGGAATCGCTGGCAGCCGCGAAGGGCGAGCTCCTCCACGCGCTCCCTGCCAACGGGAAAGCCTTCCTCAATGGTGATTGTGACCGCTGCCGGAGTCTGCTCCCGCTCTCCTCCTGCCCCGTCACGGTCGTCGGGACGGGCGGGCGGGCCGATCTGGAGGCCTATGACATCGAGGAGACGACGCAGGGATTGCGCTTCACCGCGGACAGCATCCCTTTCTCCGTCCCTCTGCACGGAACGCACAACGTGACCAACGTGCTGCTCGCTGTCGCGGCTGCGCAGTCGCTCGGTCTGAAGATGGAGGAGATCGCCTCCCGCCTGCGCTCGTTCCAGCCGCCTCACGGCACGTTCGAAGTCCGGCAGGAGCGCGGCGTCACGATCCTGGATGACACGCACAACGCCAGCGCCACGAGCTTCTCCGCTGCCATCCGCTGGGCTGAGACGCAGCCCTTCGAGCGCAAAGTCCTCCTCACGAGCGGCCTCATCGAGCTGGGAGAAGAGCACGAACGTACGCACCGGGAGCTTGGCAACCTGGCGGCCCCCGTCTTCCCGGAGGCGATCTTCCTCTCACGCCAGAGCGCTGCCCTCTTCGCCGAAGGTTTCGGTCGACCCGTGACTCTCTACTCGCGAAAAACTCCGGCAATCACCTCCCCCGCTTTGCTCGTCTGCGTGGGAAGAATGCCAGCCTCCGTCATCAGGAGATTGCTGCCTCAATGAACCTTCCTGTCTTCTCTGCCCTCCCTGCCCTCCCTGCCCTTCCTGCCTTCTCTGCCTTCCCTGCCCTCCTTGTTTCATCCCATCCACCACACCTTCGCCCCTCTCGCGGATCGCGAGCAGCGAAATCTGGCACTCCGGCTCCTGCTCCGTCCGAACCTCCGGAAAGGAAACGCTGCGCGGACGATGCTCAGAACAGAATTGAGCAGGCGCCTCCAGGGTTCCGCCTTCCTCTTCGCATCGGGCCGCGAAGCACTCCTCGCCTTCCTTCGCTCCTGCTCCTTTCCGGACGGGAGTGAAATCATCGTACAGGGATACACGTGTGTCGTTGTGCCGAATGCGATCCATGCGGCCGGTCTCGTGCCTGTCTACGCAGACATTGAGAAGGACACGCTCAACCTCGATCCGGATGACGTCGCCTCCCGTATCACGGACAGAACGAAAGTCGTGATCTGCCAGCACACCTTCGGCATTCCCGCGCCCGTGGAACGTCTCCGGGAACTTTGCGATCGTCACGGTCTCCTCCTCATCGAAGACTGTGCGCACGTACTCCCGGATGCCGACGGGCCGATGGAAGTAATGAGCAAAGGTGATGCGTTGCTGCTCAGTTTCGGCCGGGACAAAGCCATTTCCGGCATCACCGGCGGCGCGATCGTTGTGAAAAACAAACAGCAAACAACACACAACACACAACCAGCTAACGAGCTAACGAACAAACCAGCTAACGAGCTAACATTGAATCTCTCCCGCGAAGAAAACCAGGCACCCGGGCTCCCTGGGGGAATCGTTCTACGCCTCTTGCTGTATCCCTGGCTCTACTTCTTCGCCCGTCCGCTCTACGGCCTCGGCATCGGGAAGTGGAAGCTGGCCGCATGGAGAATGCTCGGCCTCCTCGTCCCGATCGTGACGCCGGAAGAGAAGCGCGGCACACAGGGACAGAAGGTGCACGCGATGCCCGAAGCGTGCGCGCACCTGATCCTGCAGCAATTCAAGAAACTCCATGACATCAATATCCATCGTCGCGCGCTCGTGAAGTACTACCTGGAAGCCTGCGCAAAACACGGATGGCCTGTTCTGCATGCGATCAACGGCAGTCTCCCTCTCCAGAAGTTTCCCCTTTTCTTCCCGGATGCAGACGGCATCCGCCGCAAATTGAAGCGAAGGAACATCCATCTGGATGACGGCTGGACCGGCTGCGTCGTCTGCCCGAGATCCATTTCGAAAGAGGAAGCCGGCTATCGGAAGGGTAGTGACCCGCGCGCCGAGGAAGTCGCGGTATCGATCCTGTCGCTTCCAACACATCCGGGAACCTCGGTCTTCGACGCATCGCGTTTGGTCGAAGCGTTATCTGCAAACATGCAGTGAGAACGTCCTTCTTTACGATTCCATGACTCCGAAGCTCGACCTCTCTCCATTCGCCGACGCGCTGAGAAATCTGGAAAATGATCCTTCGTTTGCACATGCGCAGAAACGCCATTTTCTTGCCAGAGCTGCGGGTCTGATGACAAACGGAAGATCTTCGATTGCAGATGAAGTTCTCCTGGATTTTGCTTCACGGAACTGGGGCAACCCTCACATCGAATCCGTAAATGCGATACGTTCCAGCATGAACGAGCGTGTGCGTCAGTACTACGAGGCAGCATGCACCAAAGATAAATCCCCGGTAGGATGAAGCCATGAACGTCCGCATCGCCACCGACGCCTCAGCTTGGGACGCCTTCCTCCTGCGGCAACGCTTCCGCCCGTTCCTGCAAAGCTGGACCATGGGCGAGGTCTACCGCGACCTCGGGCAGGAGCCGGTTCGCCTGGAAGCCCGGGACGGAAATGCAATCAGTGGCATCTGCTTCGCACACGTCGTCCCCGCCAAGCGCGGCCGCCACCTCTCGGTCCCCTACGGCCCGGTCATTGAGAACGAATCCGCTCTCGCTCCCCTCATCGAATCGCTGAAAGAGGAAGCGCGGAAACGGAATTGCGCGTTCATTCGCATCAGCCCCTTCTGGCCAACCGAGTATTCGAATATTCGAATACTCGAATACTCGAAACCTTCTCCTCTCCATCTGCTCGCGGAGCACGTGTGGTACGTCCCTCTCAAGGCCCCTGATCCATGGACTGGAGAAGCTCAGGAAAACACGGCACGAACCGAGGAAGAGATCCTCAAGGACATGCGCCCCACCGCCCGCAACCTCATCCGCCGCGCGCAGAAGGAAGGCGTGACCGTCGAACGCTCCGCGGATCCCGTAGCCGATTTGAAGCACTTCCTGACACTCCATGAGGAGACGAGGAGGCGCCACGGCTTCACGCCCTACAGCACCGCTTTCTTCCGGTCACAGGTTCTGCACTTCGCCCCGCGGAACGAGTGCAGCCTCTACCTCGCCCGCTATCAGGGAGAAGTAATCGCATCCTCGATCCACATGCACGGGGGCGGCGAGACGAGCTACCACCACGGTGCGAGCACGCAGAAGTACCGCAACATCCCCGCGAGCTACCTGCTTCAGTGGACAGCCATCAGCGATGCCCTGAAGCGCGGAGATCGCATCTACAACTTCTGGGGCATCTCACCCGAGGGCATCACGAAGCACCCCTTCGCGGGCGTACGTACGTTCAAGACGGCCTTCGGCGGCCGGCTCCTCGACCTCGTCCACTGCATGGATATTCCCCTCTCGAAGAAGTACCTGATTACATTCGGCATCGAGACGGTGCGGAAGTGGAGGCGCGGGTTTTAAGGGCCTGAGTTACGCAAGAGAAAGCTCGTTCTGCAATTCCTTCCTGCCCTCCCTGCCCTTTCTGCCTTTCCTGCCCTCCCTGCCCTCTCTACACTCAATCCATGAGTAAGATTCCAACTGATCCCGAGGACAAACTCGACGCCATCCTGCAACATTTGCGAAACCTGGACCGCCGGGACCGTCTGCGCACGTGGGGCGCCTTCTTCCGCGGTCTCCTCAGTCTCATCCCCATCATCATCTTTCTCTACGGAGCATGGTACATAACGAAGCACGGTGATGAGCTCCTCGCGAAGATGGCCGCCGAAGCGGCGAAGCAGACGGCGCAGTACGCGACGGGAGGATCACAGGACATCCTGAAGCAGATGCAGGGATTGCTGAACAAGTAGCGTGTCACCCTGAGCGTAGTCGAAGGGCGACATGTGACGCTCACCATGACACACTTGCCTCTTGGCTTACACAAGAATATCTACCGGACGATGTTCAACACATCATCCGCCGTCATGTTGCTTGAGACACTGAAGCTCGGGAGCCGCAGGAACTGGTCGCGGAGGAACTCCTTGTCCGGCGCATTCCCGAGACCGAAGAGGTATCCGGCATCCGACACGACCTGCGTCACCCGGTCATTCACGCCACCCACCGGATAGTCGATGGCGAAGACTGGCATGCCTGTCATGTCCTCCAGGATCTTCCGGCTCTGCTCCACCTCCAGCTTCACCTGCGCATTCGTGAGCGAACGCAGGTCATCGCCGCTGTGGGCACCGGATTGGATGTCGAAGCCGTTGGCGACAAGCGTGAGGAGCGTCTTCTGCGTGATACCGGAGAGTCCCACCTGATCGGTCTGCAGGATGAACGTTGCCGGAATGCCGGAGGCGTAGAGCGCATCCGACGCTTTCCGGATGTTGTCCTTCGTGAGACCGGAAATCACGACGATCACCGGCTTCGAGGGAAGAGAGGCTTCACCGGACTCCTGCCGAAGCAGCAGATCACGGAAGCCCTTGAGCGTGAGGAAGTGCGTGCCCGCCTGCTTCAGCTTCGCCGTCTGATCGCCCAGAGCCTGGAGAGCTCCCTCTTGCGAGACATCGTAGCGCAGGATCGGAAGAGTGAACCGCTCCTGACGGACGAGGAACGTGGGAAGGAAAGGTGCGAGGTACTGCATGGACACGAACCCGTCCTTGCCCTGGAACGACACGCGCGCCCAGTCCTTGTCGATCTGGAGCGGACGGACGAACGCCTGGCCATCGATCTGCCCCAGCTTCCCGCTCTGCTGCTCCGGTTTCTCACGCACATTGACGAACCCGAAATGAACGTAGTACAGACCTTCGAATGCCTTCTTCTCCCCCGCCACTCTGTCACTCGTCGTGAGCTTCCCGATGTACTGGATCGCAGCGTATCCCTCTCCCCCGCTCGCGAGCTTCACCTTGGCCCAACCGGCATTCACGAACTCAATGACCGTGAGAAGATCGCCACGGTTCAGGCGCCCGATGAGAGCCGCTCCTGCATCCGGTCCCTTGCGAAGATTCAGGAACGTGTTCGTCACTTGGTACGTATTCTCGCTCCCACTCGAGAGAGTTCGGATCCCCTGGTAGGTCTTCATCATGGAGAGATCGATGACCGTGGGGGTCGTGGCGACTGCACCTGTTCCGAGCGCCAGTTCTCCGCCCACCCCTTCTTCCGGCAAAACATCGGAGCCGGAACCTATCACGGTCCCGCTCCCCGCTAGCTGCTGGAAGCGCGCCAGATCCTCCTCTGTGAACGTGAAATCATCCGCTCCCGACGGCCCCTTGATGACCGTCTGTCCGCTGCCGCACCCTGCGAAGAGGATGCCGAACGAAGCAATGAGCAGGAAAGCCACGAGCGGGCGGGCGTGGAAGCGTGCCACGGAGCGGCGGGTCTGGTAGCGGTTCATACAGGGAATGGGAAAAAATGGGCGGGGAAGAAAGAATTACATTTTGTCGGGAACGCGCAGGGTGAGGAGCTCCGCGCCGGTTTTCAACGCATCGGCAACCTGCGCCGTGAGAGCGAGGCGAAAAGCGCGGGCGGGCTCCGCGGCCTTCAGGATGGGATCATTGTTGTAGAACGCGTTGAAGTCCTGGGCGAGCTGGAAGAGCCAGTTCGTGAGCTTGTGCGGCATGCGCGTATCCCGCGCGGCGTCGACGACGGACGGAAACTGGATGAGCGTCCTGAGGAGCAGACGCTCACTGTCCGTGAGAGGAGGAACATCCGCCGGAAAACCCGCGATTGCCCCCTCTGCCTTGCGCAGGACCGATCGGGCGCGGGCATGGGTGTACTGGAGGTACGGCGCGCTGTTGCCCTCGAAACTGAGCATCTTGTCCCAGTCGAAAACAATGTCCATTTTCCTGTTTTGACTGAGGATGCCGTACGCGAGCGCTCCGATCCCCATCATTTCCGCGAGCGCCTTGGGGTCATCGGTCTGGATGGTGTCCCCATGCTCCGCGATGAGAGCCTCCGCCCGGCGCACCGCTTCCTCGATCAGCTGTTCCATGCGGATAGACGTCCCCTTGCGGGTGCTCATCGACGCACCCTGGAAACGCATGCGCCCGAAGACCGTGTGTTCGAACGCGGGGAGTTGCCAGCCGAGGAGACGACACGTGGCTTCCAGCTGCTGAAAGTGCAGACTCTGCGCGACATCCACGACGTAGTACAGCGCGCTCGGATGGTAGGTATCGATGCGATACCGGATCATCGCAAGATCGCGGGTGGCATAGAGCGTCGATCCGTCGCTCTTGCGGACCAGGAGCGGGGGCAATCCCGTGTCTTCGGGGAACGACACGATGAGCGCACCGTTCTCCCCCTTCGTGAACACGCCTTTCTTCACCCCTTCCTCCAGGATCGACTCCATCTTGTCCTCATAGAAACTCTCACCCGTCACCACGTCAATGTGAATATGCAGGCGTTCGTACAACGCATCGAGAGCGACGTACGACGTTGCAACGACATCTTTCCAGAACGCCCGTACCTGCTTGTCCCCACCCTCCAGGTTCGTGAATACCGCCCGCGCTTCATCCTCCAACGCCGGATTCTTCTCCGCCTCCTCATGGAAACGAACGTAGAGAGCCAGCAACTCCTCGACTGAATACGCACTCGATTTCTTGTCGCCCCAGAGACGATGCGCGACGGCGAGTTTTCCGAACTGCGTCCCCCAATCGCCGGGATAACTCCATCCGATGGTATGCACGCCCGTATGCTTGTAGATGTTGATGATCGCCTGCCCGATGAAGTGCGGCCCGAGGTGGTGCGCCCCGAGCGGTTTCGCGATGTTCGGTCCGCAGTAATCGATAATGACGGGCGGCTTCTTCTTGTCTATCGGCTGCGGTTTGATGGCACTGCGCGTTTCCTCAAGATGTGCAAGGAGGACAGACGGCTTCAACCAGAGATTCACGTAGCCTGCACCCGCCACTTCGGCTTTCTCGACGAACGGAAGCTTGGACAATCCATCCGCTAGCACCTTCGCGACAGCCTTCGGGTCTTTCTTCAGTTGCTTCGCGAAGGATAACGCCACTGATGTCGCGATATCCCCTCTCCCGCTCTCCCGCTGCATGGACCAACGAACATCCTCGGTGTCCTGACCGAATTTCTGCTGGAGAATGCGGCGCGCCTCAGCTGTGAACGTGTCAAACATGACGAAGGTAATAGTTCTCCCTGAACAAAAGTCATACTCAGGAAGTTAGGCAAATCTACCACTCATTTCCGCTGATTCCACTTGAAAACAAAAATTGCTCTTGCACACAGTTTGTCCTCGTTTCCTGAACACTATTTGTGTGCAATCTTGTGCAGCTCTCATGAGCAACAATTTGAGACGGACTCTGGCGCAAAGAAGTATCCATCAGATGAACATATTCTTATCACAACTTCATACTTTCTCCTCAGCATGAAGCGACGAATGAAACATGAAAAAAAGACGACGTTGTGGGAAATGAACGAGAACGATACACTGATCTCCCGAGTGCGAGCGCACTCCCCATGCAGCTTCGGAACACTCTCCTCGCGGCTTCGCTCCTCATCTCTCTCCCTGTTTGTGCAGGCTGTTCGAAAAAATCCGAACCTCCCGCTCCCGTAGTGGAGGAAAATACCCGTCTCGGATCCCCTCCTCCCAGCGCCCCCCTCGGCCAATACATCGGGTACTACCTGGGCGGAGGCGGCATCCCACTGAGCACATCAGCTCTCAAAGGAGTGGAGGCTGAAGTGAAAATCCACACCGAGTTTGACCCGCTTGAGAGCGACGACACGTTCGCGCTGCTGCAGGAATTGGGAACGGTCCTTCAGGTGAGCGTCCCCGACATCCTCAACCGGAGCACGGACCGTTCCGCGACGCTCACGGAGTACTCAACGGCGCTCCAGAACATCACGGAACGCGCGCAGAGCACCGCAGAAGACCTGCAGACCTATCAGAAGAGCTTGAAGGCTGAAGAGAAGACGCAACGAACGACATTGAACGACCTGCAAAAGCGGTATGACAAGGCGATAAAAGCCATCGATTTCGCCACAGCCGCCTCACTCCAAAAGACTCTGAACGAAGCGCAAACGGCACTGTCGCAGACACAGTCGAAAGAGAAGGAGACGACCAGTACGCTCGAAGCGTACACATCCCTTCTCGATGTCTCGAAGAAGCGTCTGCAGGCTATCGATCAGAACCGCGAAATTCTCGTCGCCGGATTGAAAGTGGTCGAGGTCCCGGGCATCGAAGATTTGGGCATCCTTGAACAACTGAAGAAGAGTCGAAACCTTGGAACGGGAATCCTGGGAATGTAAGGCGGAACACCGCTGGCGACTGCGGAAAACACACAGGAGAAGGTATTGATGCAAAGCGCGTTTTCTGCTACAATAATAGGATTTCATGAACCCCAAGGACCAAGCCTCCGCCGCGCCACCCGCTGCATCTCCTGCTGCATCTCCTGCTGTGCCGCTCCCGGCACATGTATCTCCCCTCATGCTCGCCATTGACGAGCTCCTGGGACTGAACAGGAAAGCGGAAGCGATCCTCGCGAAGGGGCTGACCGTCAAGGAAGGGGAAGAGGCTCCACTCACATCCGAGGAGAAGGAAGAGCTCCAGCACTACGAGGAGGGACTGCAGAAAGTCCTCGATATCATCGCACCGGCTGCCATGGAAATTCGCAGCAACGAAGTGGTCCTCAATGATCAGCACGCCCGCACGCTCTACGTGTACAACTGGCCGAGCTACATCTATCCCAACTGGCTCTCGCAGACGATCAACATGGACGCGCAGATGGACATCGCGCAGTACATCTTCCCTTCAAGTAACAAAGCCATCATGCGCATGCTGCGCAAGAAAGTGGCAGAGTTGCGCTCCTCGATCCGCATGCTCGAGCAGCGCGGCATCGTCCGTGACCCCACCCTGGAAGCGGCCCTGCAGGACGCCGAGGAGCTCCGGGATCTGCTCGCCCGCGGACAGGAGAAACTCTTCCAGTTCGGGATGTACATCACGATCTACGCCGATGACGAAGACAGACTCAAGAAACTGCAAACGGACATCGAATCGGTCCTCGGCGGCAAACTGGTGCTCACGAAACCTGCCAGCTTCCAGATGGAGCACGGATTCACGAGTGCTCTGCCACTCTGTCTGGACGAGCTGGAGGTGAACCGCAACATGAACACGGGCCCGTTGGCGACCAGCTTCCCCTTCTCCTCCTCAGACCTCACGAGCGACCATGGCATCCTCTACGGAATCAACCGGCACAACCAGAGCTTGATCATCTTCGATCGCTTCGACCTGCCCAACGCGAATGCCAACGTGTTCGCCATCTCCGGCGCAGGAAAATCCTTCACGGTGAAACTGGAGATTCTCCGGTCACTCATGATGGGAACGGAAGTGCTCGTGGTCGACCCGGAAAATGAGTACGGGGAATTGTGCCGCACGGTCGGTGGCACGTATGTCCCGCTCTCGCTCCAGAGCTCTTTCCGGGTGAATCCCTTCGACCTTCCGAGAGCCGTGCGCGGGGAACAGGCCGAGACGGGCGAGATCCTGCGCGCAGCCGTCATCAACCTCCACGGTCTCTTCAAGCTCATGCTCGGCTCCATCACACCGTCGGAGGACGGGGTGCTCGACAAAGCAATTCTTGATACGTATGCCCTCAAGGGCATCATGCTCGAAACGCCGGATCCGGGTGCCATGGAGACACCGACGCTCCACGACCTTGTGGACGTGCTCCTCACGACGCAGGGCGGCGAGAACATGGCGATGATCCTCCAGAAGTACACGGACGGAAGCTTCGCCGGCCTCTTCGACAAGCACACGAACGTGCAGCTGGATAAGCAGCTCGTCGTCTTTCAGATCCGCGACCTCGAGGAACAGCTGCGCCCGATCGCCATCTACATCGTTTTGAACTTCCTCTGGAACAAGGTGCGAAGCGAGCTGAAGAAACGCTTCCTCGTCATCGATGAGGCGTGGAACCTCATGCAGTTCGAGGATTCCGCACGCTTCCTCTACGGCATCGTGAAGCGCGCCCGCAAGTACTACCTCGGCATCACCACGATCACGCAGGACGTGGAAGACTTCGTGAACTCACCGTACGGCAAGCCGATCATCACGAACTCCTCACTGCAGGTGCTGCTCAAGCAGTCCGCAACGGCCGTCGACAACCTGCAGAAGCTCTTCTACCTCACGGAGGGCGAGAAGTACGTGCTCCTCAACTCCGGCATCGGACAGGGCATCTTCTTCACGGGCAACAAGCACGTGGCCATCGAGATCGTCGCGAGTCCCGCGGAGTCAGCCGTCGTCACGACAAAACCGGAGGAAATGATCGCCAGGCGCGCGGCGGAAGTCGTGAAGGAACGTGAGGAATCGATCAAGATGAAGAAGCGTCTTGGCTTGGATACTGCTGCATCCTCGGTCGCCACGGGACCTCCGGCTCCAGCGGAAGGTTCGGCTGCCCCGGCTCCTGCTGACGCAACCCCGTCACCTGCAACACCGGCTCCTTCGCCCGAATCAACGCCACCGGCGGCGGCTCAAACCACTTCTGAAATTTCCACGGTAGATACTCCCGCAGAGACGCCCGCAATCCCGGCTCCCTCCGCACAAGCAGTCGAACCGGCCGTGGAACAGACTCCACCGCCAGCCACTGAAGGAGAAAAAACTACAGACGCAGAGTAATCGTTCGTCCTAAGCCTTCGAGCTCTCCGTTTCTTGCGCTGCGTCATCCGCGACCACCTTCCACCTCACCTCCGGCTTCAGGTGCCCCGACAGTGAGAACCCCGCGGCTTTTCGATGGCCACCGCCAGAAAACTTGCCCGCCATCGCGGAGACATCCACGTCTTCCCGCAACGTCCGAAGCGATCCCTTCACCTTGCCGTCGCGCTCGCTCAAGATGAGTGAGAAGCGCATGCCCGGAATGGCGTTGACGTAGTCGATGGCCCCCGTGAGTTCGGAGTAGTTGGCGCCGGTCGCGCGGAAATCGCCCTGAGTGACGGCCGAGATGGCACCACCCTCCTCCGTGAGCGTGATCTTTTCCAGCACGCGTCCCCAGAGACGGAGCGTACTGAGCTTCGCAGTCCGGAAGACGGCATCCACCACCTGCTGGCGCCGGGCGCCCGCCCGAAGCAGCAGAGCGACCGTCCGGTACACCGGAGACGTCGTGTTGCTGTGGAGCAACCCACCCGTATCCGTGAAGACGCCAGTGAGGAGACACGTCGCGGCATCCGGAGAGAGCTTCCAGCCGAGGAGCTCCGTGAACTGAACGATGACCTCGCAGGCGGAGGAGGTGTCCGGCGCAATCAGATTGATGGTGCCGAAAGCGGTATTGGTCGGGTGGTGATCGATGTTGATCGTTCGAGCGGATCCGCTGAAGAGTTCCGGATGTGAACCCAGCAAACCGGTGAGCTTCGGTTCGGCACTATCGAAGAACACGCATACATCCTTTGCGCCGATATCGGCCATGGGGGGAACAACCGTGACACGAAGAGCCGCCGGCAGGAAACGAAATGTATCCGGAACCGGGTCGACGCAGTGGAAGGACACATTGGCATTCGGGAACTGCTCCTCCAAGAGCTGTCCGAAACCCAGCATGGCACCGATGGTATCGCCATCCGGGTTTTGATGGCAGATGCAACGAATGGAAGTCGCTCCCGCGAGGAGGTCCAGGGTAGCATCGGCGTCGGTTTTCGAGATAGGCATGGATCGACGCTCCGGAAGGAGAGGAAAAAGGAAGTGAGTGTAATGTCGATCACTCCTCTCCAGCAACGCGGTCGCCTTGCTGCCCGTTCGAACTGTCATGTGGCAATGTATTGTCAAAGTTTCATACCGGCGTAGCTGTCGCGCGGCGCGATGGATATTCAACTATCAACGAGCTTCGATGTCGGATGGCGAAGCCGTATCGCCGCGCAACAACCTGTCGATCCTGTCACCTCTCTCCGGACGTTCATCCAGACGAAAGCGAAGCGTCGGAACGCGGGCGAGCGAAACGCCGCGGCCGATGTCGCGTTGGAGCCGCTTGCACTGCCTTTCGAGGAATGGCAGCAGGAGTTCGGGGTGTCGAAGCGCGCTCACCGTCACCGTCACGAACGCATAATCGGATGACACTTCCACTTCTGTGATCGTTGCGATGCCACACTCCTGTGGCGCTTCCCGCAGTACCGGCGCGATGATCTCTCGGATCACGGAAGCCAGCATGGCAGGACGCTTCTTCTGAGGCTGTTGCATAGCAGCAGCATAGCACGGGATGCGAAGCCCCAAGCCCCAAAACCCAAACCCCAAGAACGATTCTCCGATTGGGATTTGGCACTTGGGATTTGGGATTTCCTTCTTTGGACTACACTGTGCCCGATGCCTCCAGTACGGATCCTCTTCCTCGGCACCTCCGCCTTCGCGGTCCCCTCGCTGAAGGCGCTCGCAACCGACGCCCGCTTCTCCGTCCTCGCCGTGATCACGCAGCCGGACAAGCCCGCCGGACGAAACAAGGAATTGACGCCTCCACCTGTGAAAATTGCAGCTCAGGCTCTGGGCTTGCATGTCCTGCAACCCAAAGACATCCGGAAGGAATGGAAGGAATTTGGCTTCCCCAAGCCAGATTTTCTCGTCGTCGTCTCCTATGGCCAGATCCTGTCGCAGGAAATATTGGACTTCCCGACTGTCGCCCCCGTGAACGTCCATGCCTCCCTCCTCCCCCGCTTCCGCGGCGCCTCTCCTCTCCAGCACGCGATTCTCATGGGGGACAAGGAAACTGGCGTGACGGTACAGAAGATGGTCCTGGCGCTGGACGCCGGCCCCATCCTCGGACAGTCGACAACGCCCGTCGGACAGCGCGAGACGACGGCAACGCTGCACGACCGCCTGGCGGACATGGGAGCGCAACTCCTCGTCGAGACACTCCTGAAACCATTGCATCCGATTCCCCAGAATGAAGCGAACGTCACGACGTGCCGCAAGCTCTCGCGTCAGGATGGCATCGTTGACACCGGAACGATGATGGCGGAGGAGATCGACCGGAAGGTCCGCGCCCTCACCCCCTGGCCGGGCGTCACGCTGAAGGATCAACCGCTGAAACTCCTGCAAACCTCACTCGAACCGACCACGGAAAGCACTCCCCTGTCCTGTGCTGGAAATTCGACGCTTCACCTCATCACCGTGCAACCTGCGGGAAAGAAACCGATGAGCGGGGCGGCGTGGGCGAGAGGAAGGCAATGAAAAGCGCGGCACCGGCCGCGCTTGGACACCTGACGGAATCGTCATGGTGAGCCTGTCGAACCATGACGCTTAAAGCTTCGTTTTCATTTCCTGAAACGCCTCGATGAACTTGTCGAGATCCTCCACGTCAAACATGATCGTGGTCTTCTGGCCGCCGCGCGACTTCTCCGAGACCTTGAAGAACTTGCCGTTCCCGGACTCCTTGAGGTCGATGTAGAACGTGCGCTGGCGCGCGTGGATGGTGACAGAGTGCAGGTCCTGCGCATACCGGCCGTTGCCCTGGTTAGCACCGCCACTGCTGCGGGGAAGCGTGCCGCCCAGCGGATCATCGCCTTGGTTTCCGGAACTCAGCTCCGACATCGGATCGAACATAGAAAATGGGGGAAGAATGATGGATCGCTGCTCCCTTCACCACTCCGTGCGCAAGCGCCGAAATCGGTCCGAGAGCATCTGTATTCTACAGAAATCGCTCCCTCCTGCAACAGGAGCAACGTCATGGTGAGCTTGCCGAACCATGACGCGGCTACTCACTTCTTCTCCAACGGCGGGAACAAGATCTCCGGTTCGCCGACCTTCTTCCAGCTCTTCTCACTCCCCCACTCCTTCATCTTCCCGGTGATCACGAAATCCTTCTCGAGCATCTTGTCCGCCCACGGAAGATTGAGCTGCTTCGCCATCCGCTGCGCTGTGTCCGGGATGAACGGGAGAAGAAGCAACGTCACGTGACGCAGCTGTTCCGCGAATATGGAAAGGCACCGCTGCCGTTCCGCACCCTCCAACTTCCACGGCTGGAGCTCATTCATCCGCCCATTCATCACATCCACGAGTTGAAACGCCGACTGCAAGGCACGAGAAAGATCGAACGCATCCATCTGACCTACATAGGATCCCCACACCGCCCCGATAGCTGTCTTCTCCGGCACATCCGCAGAAATATCCAGTGGCGTTCCGTCCTTCTTCAGGAGAACGAGTACACGGTTCAAAAGGTTCCCTAACTGATTTCGAAGCTTCGCATCATACAATTCGTCGAATCTCTTCCAGGAAAAATCACCATCATTCCCGACAGGAATCTCATGACTCAAGTAGAACCGGAGGATGTCCGCATTGCCATGTACATGTGCGAGTACTTCTTCCGGCGACACAACATTGCCAATCGACTTGCTCATCTTCTGGCCCTCGCTCGTGAGGAAGCCGTGGATGAGGAGGCGATCCGGAGTGCGGATCTCCGCATTCTTGAGCATCGCCGGCCAGATGAGCGCATGGAACCGGGAAATGTCCTTCCCAATGACATGGGTAACCGTCGCGTCATCCCACCATTCGGATTCCGCATGATCGGTGAGCAGCCCGACACCGGAAATATAGTTCGTCAGCGCATCGCACCACACGTACATCGTCTGTCCCTCATCACCGGGAACGGGAATGCCCCATGAGAGACTCGACCTTGGACGGGAAAATGACACGTCCTCCAACCCCTGCTGAATCAATTGCATCGTCTCGGGAGCGCGAAACTCCGGCACGATCTTGTACCCCTCCTCCTTCGTGAGGAGCTCCTTCAGCCAATCCCCTTCCCGGGCAAGCAGGAAGAACCAGTTCTCCTCCTGCACTTCCTGCGGCGCCTTGTTGTGCAGGGGGCACTTCCCTTCGACGAGATCCCTCTTCGTCAGAAACCGCTCACACCCCACGCAGTAGAGCCCCGTGTACGTGCGCTTCTCCAGTGCACCTGCAGCCACGAGCTTCTTCCAGAGCGTAACGACCGTCGGCCAGTGCACTTTCCGATCGGTTGTGCGGATGAAGGCATCGGCGGAAATGCGCAGGCGATCGTACAGATCCCGGTAGAGCGGCACCGTCTTCTCGACGAGCTCCGCCGGCGTCACCTTCTGCTTCTCCGCCGTCTGCTGGATCTTGATCCCGTGCTCGTCCATACCGATCTGGAAGCGCACCTCATCCCCGCAAAGCCGGAACCAGCGTGCCACAACATCCGCCATGATTTTCTCCATCACATGCCCCATGTGTGGTGCAGCATTGGCGTAATCAATGGCGGTGGTGACATACTGGCGTGGCATAGAATGATTGTATCAAACAAATCGTCGCGAAGGCAGGCTCCGCCTGCCTGGCCAAAGGTCCCCCAAAGGGGAAGCGACACCTCTCAGGGAAAGGATGGTTCATGGAAGGAAAACCGTAGGTTTGCCTTCTATGCTCACTTGAAAATCGTCATCAGGAAGCTCAGCGCATAGACGATGATTGCATCCGCGAGAAGCGCTCCGATAAGCCCAATGACCACGTTCTTCACGATCGATTTCGCCTTCGTGATGCCCTCCTCGTTCCATCCCGTCATTGCCAGACGCGCGCCGGCGTAGGCGAGGAGCGCGACGCCCGTCGCCGAGATGCCCCCGAGGATGATCATCTGCACACTGCCGAGCATGCCGCTCACAAATCCGGTTCCGCTCTCATCTCCGAATGGAAAGAGTCCCATGAATACCTCCCACATTTTTCCGACGCCATTTTCCTGACTCGACAGGGCACTGCTCAGCGATGCATGCGCGACGGGGATGCGGACGATGCCGACGATGGCACGGAGGAGCGGCATCACCAGCTGATGTTGAGATTGAGGAAGGCGAGCACGAGGGAGCGACCGAGGTTGGTGACGATGGCACCGATCACCGCCCACTTGATGATCGTCATACCCTTGCGGTACTCGTCGGATTTTCCCTGTGCCATGACCATCTTCACTCCCGCATACACCAGCACGAGGACGAGGAGACCGTTGAAGACGGCGACTCCCATCTGCACGATACCCGGGAAAAGTCCGCTGAAGAGGACATCACCACCACTCTGCCCGAAATTCTGCGTGACCACGAACGACACCAGCGACTGAGAGCTCATGGCGAGCGCCAGCCCTCCGAGCGCATACACGATGCCGTCCCGCCCCTTCATGGCCTTTCCCTCATCTCCGCCCGAGAGGAGCATCTGGAGACCCGAATACACGATGCCGATCACGGATGCGGCGGCTGCGATACCAAGAATGAGATTGGCAATCGGAAGTATTGCCTGACCGAGCATGTTCGCCGTGCCCTTCCCGCACCCGGGAAGACCCTTGGGACAGAGCGGCCAGGGGGCGACCGCAGCCTGGACCGAGACGGTATGGAATGTGGCCGACAGGAAATGCATAAGGAATGTCATGTCGCGTGGAAGAAATTTGCATTGATGGTCGCCAGGATCGCTCCGCTAAAGATGATGACGATCAAACCGATGAGAGCCGCCTTGAAGTGATCTTTCTCACTCTTGAACTTTGCGTCGTCACCCGCATTGAGGATCATTCCTCCCCCGGCCCACACACCCCACAGTACGACGAGTCCCGCGGACACACCGATCGCCCAGGGAAAGATCTGGTTAATGTAGTTAAAGAGGGTAGCGAGACCTTTCCCTATAGGAACGCAACCCTGCCCGTCAATCGACTCAAGTATCTGAATATTTGTTGTTGGATCGCAATATGTTCCATGGCAAAGCATGGGAACGAGAAAGAGAATAACGCCTCCCGCGACGCGGATCAGCACGCCATGCAGTTTGTTGGTGTTCATTTGTTAGTATTATAGCACAGAGATCAGAAAAACACCAGATACCCCGCTCCGATCACAAAGGCATGAACAGCTCACGAAAGAAGGCAATATCCCTGCGAAACCTGATGGAGCGGATGACGGGGCTTGAACCCGCGACCTTCGCCTTGGCAAGGCGACGCTCTAAGCCAACTGAGCTACATCCGCTTGAGCCAGGGAATGCTACGAATCTTCGGCATGGAGCGCAAGGCTTCCGGAGCAGATTAGTCCATAGGAAAATCTCCACTCCAGGCAAACACTCTCCAATGGAGCGGGATATTCGAGCTTATCAGGAACTGAATATTGTGGGAGCAGATTATTGAACGTTATTACATCTGCGACTCTTGCGGCTAGAAATTAGTGTCCATAGTCATGCAACCTTTCCCGATATAAGGTATTACAGTATTGAATGGAACGAGAAGAGGAAGTGCGGCTTGTAGAAGCGGCGCGCAGTGATGCGCAGGCATTCGGTGTGCTCTTCGACATGTATTACTCTCGCATTCTTCGGTATGTGTTGAGGCGCGTGCAGGATTCCGCACTTGCACAGGACATCACTGCCGATACGTTTTTTGCCGCTTTAAAGAAGCTGGATCAATTTTCCTGGCGTGAGGGTGCTGGTTTTTCATCATGGCTGTATGCCATTGCGACGAACGAAATCCGGCAGCACTTTCGCAGGAAATGTCAAAGGAAAGAGCTCTCACTTGAGTCGATGTTGGAAACAGGAGTGGAGTTTGCTGATCCTTCAGACCTGATTGGAGAATTGCTGAAAGCTGAAGCATGCATGGAACAGAGTGAATCCGTTGCAGTACTGAAATCTATTCTGCGTACGTTACCGACGAAATATCAGGAAGTGTTGGTTCTTCGATATTTTGAAGAATGCAGCATCGAAGAGATCGCCATCATCCTGCATAAGCACTCTGGCACCGTGAAATCTCTTCTCGCTCGCGGAGTAGAAATGCTCAAACGTTCCTTTGAGCGACTCCAATTGATGCAACCTTTTTCTTCCCTGCGCATTGTACCTTCGGACACTCTATGAATCTCTCCCCTCCCGCTGATCGGCTGAAAGAATTGGATGTTCCGGACATCTCGTTCCCTCTCCATCAGAAGCGTTTGCGTGCTGCATTGCTGCATGCTCATCGACAGGGAACAAGGGATCGAGAGCTGTCTTCTCTATCTCTTTCTTTACTTCCCTCTATGTTTTCTTCCCACAAGTGGCAACTCCTTTCCGCTAGCCTCTTCGTGATTGCGGCAGTCTTGATCGTCTCAGGCATCAAGCCATTTAGCACGGAGGCTTATGCGCAGAATGTTGTTCATAACCTCATTTTCCACCTCAATGAGCTTTCTCCGGCTGAACGTGAAGCTGTTCACGATCGCATGGCAGCGAATATTTCAACGGCATTGCTGGATGCACAGAATGCCCCCGATCTCCATATGATGCCCGTACAAGATTTTGAGAAAGAAATGTGGGATATGCACGAGAGCATGAAAGCGCTCTATCCCGGCATGGATTTCCCCAGTGAGCCTCCTATGCTCCATTACAAGTTAGCGCAGATTCTGCGATACACGGATACCAGAGGAAAATTGGTAACCATCGGCATTGACGGCGACAGTATTCCCGTGATGAAGATGGTCGGTCTCACCCATGCTGATTACGCTCAATTTGAACAAGGAGTGGTTCCGGAAGATCACCTGAAATTGGTCCCCTAAGTTGCTTCTAACACCTCCATGGGCCCGCCACAGCGGGCCCTATTTGTTTTTCCGGTTATCATACAAAAATCAATGGCTTCAGTTAGCCAAGAAATAGGTGGAGCGGGATATTGAAGCTTATCCGCAACAACTACCACGCCTCATCGTATCTGATATAAATTGCTGGAATTGAGTTTTAATTAAGAGCTTGAATCATGCATCCAGTTCCCGATTTGCATTCATACTCTAAAATCGCTTCGTTGATTGTCGCGAATATCCTACTTTTTGGATCTTCCTTGATCATAGAATCACCATTCCCAACATATAAAGAGCCATAGATTTGATTCGATTTGCGATTATTGATTCTATAAACGTAATCAATTTGATTGCTTCCTGCAGTTTCAATATTTGCAGCTTTAACATTTGCCAAATCAAATTCTCGTTTTACTGGTGTTTCGGTTCCCTTAAATACACCATAGTCAGTTAAATTTAGTCGATTGTATCGAACTTTACCTGCTCCAATTGTTCGAGGAATTTCCTCATTCAATTCAAATTGAAAATAATAATATTCGGGGATTTTATAGCTTGTTGTTGCAGTTGTGATCAACTTTATTGATTTAAATTGTCCTTTAAATTCAAGCAACAAATTGTCTCTACTAGGTTTATAGGGAACAGCTTTATTTGATGGATCAACCTGAGTTGTGAAGTCTTTTAGAACAACCGTGCTTTGGCTAACACTGGGTTGGCATGTTCTTTTAATCGGGAATACCTGATAGTTAATCCTGCAATTGGTGTCCTCATTTTTTTTCTGGATTTGTCTTTCTTCAAAAAATCCCTCATCGCTATTAGTACAAATCAACCAGCTACTAAATGCTAAGTTTTCCTCAGTACAATCAGGAATAAATTCACATTCAACTTTGTCGTCAGGACGCGCAACTTTCCCCGGATTCAGACATGCTATGTTATTTTTTTTAATGACATCTCGAATTTTAAAATTATTCATATTACATTCTCCAAAATCACTGATCATATATACATCTTCTGTAGTGCATTCTCCCGGAAGAATTCCAATTCTCTGAAGAAGAAATTTCACTCCAAACAGAGTGCCTGAAATTAGTAGCACTAATACTGCTAGTTGCATAACGCCAATCTTTTTAGTTTCGTCGACCATATGGCAATTTAATGTTAAAAAAGCTTAGAGCATTAAAGAAGGATAAGGAAATCATAATAGATAGGGCAATTCGTTTATGCTTGAAATCGAAGTCGATGAATTTTCGCACGGTACAAATTATCTTGTCTTCAAGAGGAATAGTAATTTTTGAATGGGTGCCGATGAAAGAAATAATGGCAAAGACTACTGTAAAGAAAGATATGATTGGATATGAAAATGAAATATACACACAGTTGAGGATAATCATTACTAGCCACGCAGTTTTTGCATCAATTCTGATCATGAATACATTTGCTAGGATCGATATCCTCGACTTAACAGACAATGAGAGAATATTCTTGGAGAGTATCTATTGTCTATATCTAGTCTTCTCTATGTAACGTCATCAAAATCAAGCAATTCCGAAAGCGAGAGATTTAAACCTTTTGCAATCTTCTCCATTGTGCTTAATCGCATATCCCTTGGCTTACTGCCTTCATGCTCCTGATAGTACTTGTACTTAATTCTGCATCGTTTGGCTGCTTCTTCTTGCGTCCAGCCTCGCTCAAGTCGCAGCTCTTTAATCCTTTTCGCCAGTTTTTGTGCTGCTGTTAAAGACACGCGCAAAGTATCGCGTTTGCCAACTCAGCTTTACACCCCGAAGCTTCGGGGTGTATAATATTCATGACATTAAAACAAATGCAGTTCTATCTCTCCATTCTTTTTGCCCTTCTAATGCATATGGCAAAAGAGCGGCCATTGGATACGACAACGTGTACGTATATCCGTTATGCCTATGTTGAAACACCGTGCTTTGGTGGTGGAAATTTTTGTGGAGGTGGCGCTTACGATTCATGGTAAGAGACGAATTGCTGTCGTCAGGATCTAGACAGGAATGAGGTATTATAGTTGATTGCTATGCCTCGATTTTTGACAGCAGATAAATGTGAGGGGATTTTAGGAATCAGCAGAGGAAGGCCGCAGTTTTTTTATGGAGAAACTGCGCTTTCTGTCGCCAGCGGCAACTCAAAACTTCCAAGCGCTCTATGAGCGTCACTATGGAGTAATTCTTCCCGTAAGCGAAGCAGAGCAGAAATTGACTGCCCTGTTGGGACTGCTCACCGCGGCACGCGAAGGGGCGAGCCATGGCTGCCCCGGAGCGGCGCAACGGTATTCCTTGGGTCACCGTGAAGTAACACGGTGACCATACTTTATGGAACTGAAGTATTTCCGCTTAGGCATCGACTGGATACGCTTCAATATTTCTGAGAAGGTTCCAACGGACTATTTCACTCTACTGTTCCTAAATTTCCCCAATTCTAGAGAGGGGGTGCCTGATCTTCCCTTTTTGGGTAATATATTCAGGGTCAAATTGGTTGAAAAAAAGCAACGTTTATTTTTGTATTTCTTCTTTGGAGCAGACTTGGTGTTTTGTCTGGAGAAAATTTTAGACATGGGTGTCGCTAAGGATATGCCCTATGCATTCACTTTTTACGGCACATATTTTTATTGCAAAGAACTGGATGAAATATTGGAACAATTCATCTTACGTTTTGAGCAAAACCTATCAACTTCCCGCATGGACATTGCCTTTGATACAAATGTTCCTACACAGGAATTATGGAGAAACCATACAACGCGGTTTCATTTTAAGGTACCCTACTTGGACAACGAAAAAATCCCTACCTTCTATTTGGGTAAGAAGAAGAACTGTAAAAAACATTTCATCCGTGTATATGACAAAAAGTCTTACGTTGCTAATCATCCGGAAGAGTGGCATCTCTTGCCTGCTTGCCTCAATGAGGAAATTTATACTCGTATTGAAGTTCAGATAATGACAAAGACTCTCAAAGTCATGGGAATAACACCAAAAGCTATTCTGGCCTATGAGCAGGCTCGTAAGAACGGGTTTCTCGACACAGAAAATATTCTCGAAGTCTGGTTTCGTTCTCTTTGTATTAACAAACACACAACCATGTTCAATCCATTGGAAAGAATTAATTTTCGCTCTGACCGAAAGATCATCGTATCAAAGTTTACTGGCCGTTCTGAAAATATAGATATGCTGCGTTACCCACGAACAATGCTCGGATATGCAAAGAGACTTCATTTCGCAGGTTTTGATGTTCGTAGCTACATCAATGACAACTTACCCCCGCTTGGAACTGGATCGAACTCACCGGATTTAACAGATAACCATATATGACGTACCCTGTCCCTCCTATGCGCTGCTTCCTCTACGCCCGTAAATCGACGGAGGAAAAAGAGCGGCAAATCCAGTCCATTCCTGATCAAGTTCGGGTTCTCAAGGAATTGGCCATACAGCGTGGTTTGGAGATCGTAGACATCATCACGGACGAGCGCACGGCACGGATGCCCGGCAGACAGGGCTTCAATGCCCTCATGCGGCGTCTGGAGGACAAAGAGGCACAATCTATCCTCTGCTGGAAGATTGACCGTCTGACGCGCAACAGTCTCGATAGCGGCGAACTGCAATTCAAACTCCAGCAGGGCAAAATTCAGCAGATCATTACTCCTGAAAAGACGCACTATCCCGATGACAACACACTCCTGCTGCTCCTTGAGTGCGGCATGGCGACGCAGTACAGCCGCGATTTGAGCCGAAACGTGAAACGCGGGATGCAGAGCAAGGTCGAAAAGGGCTGGCTGCCTTGCGAAGCTCCCATTGGGTATCTCAATGAGAAACTCGCGCTCAAGGGACAAAAGCGGATTCTTCCTGATCCCGCGCTCTTTCCAATTATTCAATCGCTCTGGAAGAAGCTTCTGACCGATCAATGCTCCACTATGCAGCTCTTCCGGCACATGCAGCAGCATTGTCCGATGTATCGAAACGGGAAGATCATGGCGTTTTCGACCTTTTGTCGAATCTTCAGAAACAAATTCTACTGCGGCCTCTTCCTGTGGAGGGGCGAATGGCACCTCGGCGCCCATGAACCCATGATTTCCCAAGCGGTATTTGCCGATGCTCAGAAATTCCTCGAACGCGGGAAAGGCACTCGTGAGCGCACTCTCGAATTTCCGCTCAAGGGATTATTCCGCTGTGGCACTTGTGACGCTTTCATAACTGCTGAACGGAAGACCAAGCTCGTGAAAACCCTTGGGAAAACCCAGGATTATGATTACTACCGTTGCGGCCATCGGAAGCGGAATATCCGATGTTCCGAAAAGCCGCTTTCTGCCCCAACTGTCCTCGATCAAATTGCCGCGGAAATTGACCTGCTTTCGATCCCCGACGAGATCATCCGTTTCGGGATTGAAACCCTCGATCAGATGGAAGCTTCGACGGAGGAGAGCATCAAGGAAAAGCAGCTACGGGAGCATTACGCCAATCTCTCCCAGAAAGTGGCGGCCATTGAGAAGTATATTGCTGAAGAGCCGGATACGGAAACGCGCGCCATCATGAAGCGCAGACTGAATCAGCTACGAATAGAGCAGAAAGCAACAGAGGAAGACTTGCTGAAAGCCAAGGCAGAAGGCGCGACAAGGTATGCGGAAATCCGGAGCCGTCTTGATCTCATCCTCCACGCGAAGCACGTTCTATATCACGGCTCTCCCGATCAACAACGCAGCGTCGTTCGCGGCCTCGGTTCGAACTGGAAACTTCGAGGCAAGAAGCTCGATTACGAGCCGCATTTCGTATCTTTGGCCTTGAAAGAAGCCAAACACACCTTCGCCAAAGAACTCGCCATGTTAGAACCGAAGAAAAGCTTGGTTGAGACTGCACAAAGTCTGCGTTGTGAGTTGGTTTCTACCATATGGAGCGGGATACGGGAATCGAACCCGCGTCTCAAGCTTGGGAAGCTCGCGTACTACCACTGTACTAATCCCGCACGGAAGACCGGGCGCAGGATACTCGGCCCTGCACTCAATTTCCATCGCTCTCCTGCATATGGCCACATGGTATTTCCCGAACAATGCTCTTACACTGATGACATGACTACCTCCGAAGAACAGGCGCTCCTGATCGAAATTCGGGATGCACTGAAATCACAACAGAAGATGCTGGAGGAAATTCGAGCCTCCCGTCCTTCAGGAAGGGTCACCGGAACGTCACACTGGAAATTCATGATCATTCTTGCCGGAGTGGTCCTGATTGCGGGATGCGTCGGAGCCTACCAGTACTACCGGATTCTCCAGTCGATCATCTCACAGTTTCCGCAATAATCTCGTTCTCATTTCTTTGACGTTCCGGTCGATTCAAAGGAAATCACCGCCTTTCGATACCCCTCAGGAGTACCGGTATCCAGCCGCTTTCCTGTGCACTCGTAGCCAAAAATACGAATGGAATCGATCTGAGCGTTTCTATTCCTGATCAACCCTCTGCTACACTCTTTTCCATGAAGCTCGCGATAGTCGGAACCGGCTACGTCGGCCTTGTCTCTGCGGCCTGCCTTGCAGAATTGGGCCACGAAGTCATTTGCGTCGACATTGATCCAGAAAAAATCCGAATCCTCTCATCAGGCAAGAGTACGATATACGAACCGGGACTGGAGGATCTGCTCGTCCGTAACCGGGAGAGTGGTCGCCTTTCCTTCACAACGGATCTCCTCTCCGTTCTGAACACGGTTCAAGTTGTATTCTCCGCCGTAGCAACGCCGGAAGGAGAGAACCACGCCGCAGATCTTCATGCGGTTTTCGCCGTAGCACAAAGCATCGCTGAACATGCCACGAAGGATCTGATTTTCGTGAACAAATCCACCGTGCCGGTGGGGACGGCAAAGAAATGTGAGGAACGAATGGCAGACATCTTACGCAAACGTGGTGTCTCATTCTCTATCCCCGTCGTGAGCAACCCTGAATTCCTCCGTGAGGGTATGGCTGTCAACGACACACTGATGCCGGACCGCGTCGTCGTTGGTATTGACGGAGATGTAAGAAACCACCACGTCAAAACCGTGATGGAAGAACTCTACCGTCCCATCACCCGCGTGGGCCGCCCGCTCCTCTTCATGAACAGAGAGAGTGCAGAAATCGTAAAATATGCAAGCAACTCTTACCTTGCCACACGCATCAGTTTCATCAATATGCTCACGCAGTTTACGGAAAAGACGGGGGGAAATATCCGCCATATCTCCGCAGCTCTCGGTCTGGACCACCGTATCGGACAAAAATTCCTGCATGCGGGTATCGGCTACGGTGGAAGCTGTTTCCCGAAGGACGTGAAAGCGTTCCTTTCAACGGCTAAAGAGTACGGTGTCTCGTTCGATATCGTGGAAGCTACGGACAGAATCAACGCAAACCAGCGCAGACGCTTCTTTGATCGCATTCTCAGTGTGTTGCCGAAAAAAGGGCGTGTCTGTCTCTGGGGCCTCAGTTTCAAGCCCCGCACGGACGACATCCGCGAGGCACCAAGCTTGGATCTCATCAGACTTCTTATTAAAAACAAGCATACGATTGCCGCCTACGATCCTTTCGCAATGGAGCACGTCCGAAAACTTTTCCCAGAGAGCATTCTCTATGCTCAAAAACCTCTGGAGGCGGCAGAGGGAGCAGATGCCATTGCCCTCCTGACAGAATGGGACGTGTTCCGGGGATTGGATCTTACATCCGTTCGTGGCGTGATGCGCGGATGCCATTTCTTCGATGGTCGAAATATATACGAGCCAGCGCAGGCAACGGCGGCGGGCCTCACGTACTATGGTGTTGGGATGGGCTGAAAAGTGGAATTCCATTGCCGGTCCAGGTACCATTTCCCGGCACTTTGAAATGCCACCCCTTTCGAAGACAACACACGTCGATGCTCTTTAAATTGGCATTGCGAAGGCAGTATCCGCCTGCAAGAGCAACAACATCTGATCATTATCCTGTTCGCGGAGCCAATCCCAACCTGTCTCAAAGAGGCATCGCGAACACTGCACTTGCTGCGGGGTAGAGCAGGAAAGGGTGGGTTCGTGGGAAGGACACTGTAGATAGCCCTTCCGCGCGCTTAGGCGGGATTAATACAGTGGTAGTACGCGAGCTTCCCGAGCTTGAGGCGCGGGTTCGATTCCCGTATCCCACTCCATCCGGCTTAGCTCCCGTGGGAGCTACGCCCAGATTTCGCTTTCAAAAATCATCTGCCGGATGGCGCGGCGCAGTCAGCAAACGGAGTTAGTCAGAACAAACGCGCCAACGGATTTCTGGCTTGGACGGTTTACTTTGATGCATCTCTCACGACGCCAACACTTCTCTCATTGAGATATATTAGGGATAAACTGCATTCCTCATCTTGCGTAACTCTGCCTGTTGCATTAAGTACAATACAACCGCTTGGAACAAGGCCGCTCTTTTTACAGGCATAGATAGCACTGATACACCCTGCTCCGCTTCTTCATCAAGTAAATGAAGCCTTCTCCCAATAGTCAGCAGTATTTCTTCCGAATTAACGGAATTTGAAGAAATTGTTGCACGTATTAGTTCCTTATATGTAGGTGGTCTCTCTCCATTTAGGGCAAGCAATTGGAGAAGACTATTATCTGCCTCAGAAAGCAAGGAATGAGGATCAATGTAATATTGGAATGATTTCTTTTCGCCCTTGTTCAACACCATTCTTGCTTCGGGCTTAATCAGCTTATGAATAAGTAGATACTGCACACTATGTCTAATAGTTGAACTGTACATGGCATCCTGAATTGGATAGAGGATCATCTCCGCATCGATTAAATATTCCTGAAATTCTTTCATCAATACTCTATTCCGGTATATGTCATGCACAGAAACATTATGCTGAAGGGCGAATGGAACAAGATAGCCCACAGCAGCGCCAAGACGCATTTCTACTGTATGCGTACGCAGAGCACTATTCGCAATTTGTGAGGTCCCGAAGTTAATTGAAGCGGGTAGCAAATTGCCTTCATTCTTTGCCAATACTGAACCCAGCGATATCTCGACCGGGAGACTTTCCCTTTGAAATTGCCAAAATGGTTTTGCCCCGGTCAAATCTACATTTGCTTGAGCTACTTCTTGAAATAGTTCTCTGAAGGATTGCGTATGCTGTTCACTTATAGAAAAAAGTGAGTGTACATCAAATGGGTAATATACTGCAGCAATCGCATCATCGAACAATACAGGTTCCTGAGCGTAAAGAGGGCAAAGATACTTTCCTTCTTGTACAGGCTCACAACTTTCTGTTTCGCAATTATCGGTGCATATGGAATATTGCACTGCAAAGTCTGCCTCGGTCATTATACGAACCGATTGGATTCGTCTCCCTTCTCGAACATATGGGACACGAGAAAAACCATCGCCAGTCCCCAAAATATTTGTAGCTAGGAGTAAGCGTCGAGGATCACAAATGAAAGAATAGTCGCTATCACATGCCAAATCGGTCGAATAACTTGCATTATGCAACGGAGACTCATACTTCAACCAGTAGTAATACGCATAAGCAAGCTGACGAGCACTTGCATCTAGTAAAGGTGAATCAATTGCATTTGCAGCTACTGGGGCAAAATCCGAAAAGCTATTCATTACTATTGATAATCCCAATGAATTTGTACCAATATCTGCTGGAGCTCCAAAAGAGGCACCTGAAGACAATAGCCTGCTAGGGGAGATTATGTTTCGATAATTGAAAAATGTTATCTGGTCAACTAACGGAATTGAGGAAATTGTTTCCTTAAGTAATGGCCTTTCAAAACCAAATCGCAATCTAGATACCTTTGGAATACTTTCGAAGAGTGATACTCGTACACTTCCCGAACCACCAACCTTTTCCACGAATATCTCCATCGGCCCGCCTTCATGAATAATCGAACCACTACCAATAAACATATTGGCAGAAAGAGTCAGTGCAATCTTTCGAAGATCGCCAATAGAAGATTTATAATAGAGATATTGGGGAGGAGAAGGCAGGAGATTGCCTGCATCGATTGCGATGCTAAATCTACCAGGCGGAAGGTATGAAAGGGCAGCTTTGCCGTTCTGATTTGTGTCAAAGTCGAAAATATCCGCTGAATCTGATGGGATAAGAACAACCGTAAATGGTGCCATCGCAGACAATCTCAGCTCTTCATTTTTGTCAGAAAAGATTTTTCCTATCGGAAAGAATATATTGCCCTTAGGGACCTCCGCTTCAATCGTGTCCGACATTGCACTGATCTTTACTCTATTCTCAGTTTTTGAATGAACCCAAACGTCAAATATGGCACGATTTTGTAGTTTCATCGAATGAATTCTATTTTCTTGAGAATATGCAATGTTCGATAATGATAGTGGGATAATCCGAAATATTGGCACTCGGCTAGTCGTAGCATTTCTTGTTCCAAAGCGCACAACGTAAGAAACGTTCTTTCTTAATAGCACTGCCTGCAAGGGTGAGTATTCTTCTCTGTTGACGTATCGATTATCAAATGAAATTCTTTGTACCTCCTTATCAGTTCCTTTTTCAACGATCGAAAGTGAACTCCATTGCCCAGATGACCAATTGATTGTGAACAAGAAATAGTCTGTAACATTAGGGGTTACGTCCCAGCTATACTCAACCACGTCATCAATAACATTTGCGGAGTTCTGCTTCAAATGACTGCCCGCTTCCACTTCCACAGCCTGATCTGCAGAATAGACAAAAGAAACCGGCAGAATAATAATTCTCCATGTATTCGCTGAAGTAGCGGCACCTTCTTGAATCTGAACGCTATTCCCTTGCTGAAAAATCGGCACATCGTGAATAACGTATACGCCCGATCCTGCGCTAATTCCTTGGTATTTTCGACTATTGATAATCACCTGCATTTGTTCACCATTCTGGAAATTATTTAAGGGCGAAAAATAAAAATCTGTCAACACTCGACGATATCCAACATAATCAAATGAGAATGGCTGAAGGGATCGAACCGGGGAAAGAATTATTGGCTCCTGGCGCACATTCCTCTTAACAAGAATAATCCCTTCTGCAGAAAAACCTCTCGCGGATGCAGCAATATCAATGTAAACAGGCTCATTCGCATTGAAAGACCAGGTTCCGATCTTAACAAATGACTGATCTTGGATCTTCCCAAACTCAAAACCCACAGATAATTGGGGATTTGCTGATGTCAACGATCCATGAACGCTCGCATTATTATGATTGATAAAGTAGATATCATACGAATCTGAAAATGCTGTTCGAGCAATATATTGCACATGACAATTATTCTCATTTGCCAAATACACTAGCTGCTTGTTTACAAATGATGGAATATCTGACTTCAACCAGCAATTATTCAAATCGTTTTTAGACGGACCTATAAAGGAACCGTTATAGCCCTTGTCTAGAAGCGCAAAGGGAACACTAATTGGCTGAACCCTATTCCCAACTGCTTTCCCATCAACGATCTCATGTTCAAGCAAATCTTTAACACTCTCTGGCATTGCCCCCCCTTCTCCTGTTTGTTCCTTGACATCAAACCCAACATTGAATGGAACTCCTGCTCTTTCCATTACTCTACCTGTCTCAGTCCCATCGATTAAATATCGAAATTTTACCCTAATGAAATGGGTTGGTCTTTCCTTCTCCTGCAGTAACGCCTCAGAAATACTTGAGCCATTCTTTGAAACATCAACAATCTCATAACCAAGTAAAACTCTTAATGTGGACTCAGACTCAATTTCGCTCTCAAAGAAATCTTCAATATCTTCTGGCAATGAACTTATGCTACCGACTGCCGCATATCCCAAACCTGCCCTGTTAGTATCACTTCCACTACCATACCTATGAATGAGAAACTGCTTCATTCTATGAAATATCGAATACTCCTCCCACCATAAATCCATCGAATCAATTGCACTGAGACCAGCATCAACCGCTTGTCCACCTACATGCATGGAATCGGTAGCCAACAATACTGCCCCCCCCTCAGATGCCGCAGTTATTGCAGCAGTAGTCCCACCTATTGAAGCACCATATACAAACACATCAACGGTCAAAGTGGGAATCCGAATAATGGACCACCAGAAAAATCCCCCGATGCATAATGCGATAAATGCAATGCGTGCAATTTCTGTACTGGCGCGTCGGGTAAGTAAAATATTCATGAGTTATAACATCTATAAATAGTGTGTCGCAAACAATAATTCTTCACTGTTTTGTTTCGCATAACGTAAGAGCTGGGAATATGCCGAAATAACCTCGCGCGGAACTTCGAGTATGCGAAGCAGTGGTGATACATCCTGGATGAAACGATTGTAAGCCATCCCATCAAGCAAGTGAAAAGACGAGCGCTCAACAACCTCGTACTGCTGCCCCTCCTGTACCTCCTGCACGATAGCAGTAATAGCTTCTATTGCTATGTCCAAATTTGTTTGCTCCTCCCACACAGAAAGCAATCGCCTTCTCAACAATTCATTGGGTAGATTATTAATTACATCCCGATTCACAGATTTCGTATAACAATACATCGAATTTACTTCCTCAAGAACAGACATCCAAGAACGATCATTTCCCAATAACCCATCAACCTCCTTTGACGGCAAACATGGACTCCCTTGTGCGAATACTCGAGAACCAAAGGGAACATTGTTCAATGCCCTGGCAAAGAAGCTCTGCACTAATATGATCTTTCCAGTTGAAGAAACAAATATGTCATCAGAAAAATTTTGCGACAAGATCTTGTATGTTCGAGATGAAATATTGTAGGACAAAGTCATCCATTTATGTCCATCAATAACACTGAAGGCTAAATGTTCGTCATCAAGAAAAATTGGAGAATAATGAATTTGCCCAACGCCCAGGAATGGAACAAATAAATTGTCCTTTTTGAGGGATAATAGATCCACTAATGTTAAAGTTGACTGAGCAGAATGATCTATTAATAGCACCCTGTCCTGAGATGGAGAAAATTGCATCTGTCGCTGAATTGGAAGACCGTGCTCATGTAAATATTTCGTCATGTCCTGTGTTCCTTCATTGAGGCGAATAACGTGTTCAGTACTACAGCCCGGATATCGAATATGTAGATTCGAAGTATCGCCATCTTTCGTGGTAAAGAGAACCCTAAGCTGATACTGATCAGAAAGAGCTAACTGCATATTCTTCCTCGAGACGAGAATGCCAATATCCCCTCTCGAGACATCATAGAGAAATGCCGTTGAATCATTTACAAACACAATACTTTCAGCATTGGCAAAAGAAATCGTCTTCTGCCATTCACTAGAACCTAGCAACGCTCCTGATAACATCACTGAATGAACTACGGAATCTGGAGACTCCTTGAAGTAGAGTAAAGATGGTACCCGTCGAGTAATCGATACAATTCCTTCATCAAAATATGCATTTCTTCCGTCATTGCTATCACGCAATTTTAATACTTCGAGTTTGGATTGAGAAGCAAACAGCATTGATTGTAGACCATTCAGATTCTTTTGCGATGCGGAAATTTCCTTCTTCCCACTGCTTGTTCCTGTGAGATAGTTCTGAACCGTCACAAATACTAATGCAAACACCATTAAAGAATAGAGTGTCCATATTACGAATGCACAATTACGCCGAAGGTTGGATGCGAGCTCAGTCATCATAAATTAGTGATTGGTATTCTTGGGGCGAAAGAAAATTCATCACAGATGAATGCTCAAGCAACGCCGCCTGTCCTGATGGCATCAGCAAAAGACCTTCAATAACAAATGGATTCTCATCAAGCTTCATAAGAGTCAAAGTATGTTTGCCCTGCCCCAAAACTAGCTGTCCCATTGGAACATAATTAAACTGGTAACTGACAGGCACAATGTCCTTCCATATTCGCTTTTCAAGCTGTGCCGAGGACAATTGGCTTGAAAAAATTGGCTTCCTAGTCTCGTTATATAAATCCCCCCTCCGAAAATATTGCGTCTCAGAATCATGAACTGTTAGTGACCGTTCGAGAGTTTGCCCTCCCTCTGAAAGAAGTAAGTGATTTATTGTTGGAATTGCTCTGAGATACACGTCATAGGTGCCAGCAGTGCTAACGGAAACAGAAAAATTCGTAGACGTTGAACCAGGCATGCCAACAAAATACCCTGTTAACGTGTCGAATATTCCCGGCATAAGTATTTTCATAAGGTTATATCGTGTAGGTCTAAACAAGCTCCAAAGAGACATGATATTCCCCGAATACAAAGTACTTGGAACAATGTTTGCATCAAATGCATCAAGAGAAGTGCTCGGATTGCTTAAAGCACCAGTGTGCGACTTCACAAATAAGTCAATCGAGGCCTTCTTTTTGTCAGTAGCCAACACATCAATGGTTCCTCGGACCAGATATGAATCAAGTGATTTCGGGTTGTAAAGAACATCATGAGTGCTCGTAAGCTGAGGAGAAGCTTGCTGGTAGCAAATAAATGTATCCCAGGGGACATCAAAATATAGTGGGCGGACTGCTGTTTCCTTTCTATCAACTAATTCATAAAGAACAAATCCTTCATTCTCGAAATTCTTGCGCATATAACTTCCTGAACGACGAAGGGATGCCAGCGTTGTCGATTCGATATCCATAAAATTTCTCACCCCAGCAATAGAACTAGCGCTAATTTCTTTGTTAATTACAACGTAACGAATCCCCTTCTCCCTTAGAACATTGAGCCACCAATACTCACCGTACTGTAACGAACGATAAAATAGGAAGAAATCGATCTTATTGCCGATGGAAGCATCAAGCCCATAGTAAACACTCGGCTTATTTAAGTAATATATGTAAAATTTATCAATAAATTTATGAAGCACTCCGTTTACATCTACAATTCTATTTGAAGCCTCACTTGGAGGGATCACTATTGTTCTGCCGGTCGGCAATGAATCAAGGAGGTTTTTTACCTCCCTCAATCGCACGAGAGGATACGGATGAAGGACTCCCCCCAAATCACCTGAAAAAAACGCATAGCGAAGGTCCCAATTACTGAGAAGTGGTAGGAAAAAAAGAGGAATTGTGCAGAAAGAAAATAATGTCTGTTGCCAATTCTGTTTCAAGTGAAGCTTCTCCATAGCTCTCTTCTCAAGCCAGGCAAGGCTAAGGGGCAATATACATAATGCAGAAAAAAATGTTAAAAATTGGAATCGGTGGGGGAATCTAAGAACATGAATGAATTCACTCAATATTGAAAGTACAAAAGTAAATAACGTGCTCGAATTACGTGTAAAGTAATGAGCAATAAAACCCAAAGATCGATGGAAAGTTGGCGTATGCTCGGAACCTGCGTATCCAAGACTGCACCAAACGGAAATAATCAACATGCAAAAGATGACAGCAACATATCTCCTCGTCTTTCTCTGTGACGAGAACGCTGTGGTAGGCAGTACCACAATCAACAACACTAAAAAATATAGGATATTGCTGAATCGCGGATTCTTCAGTATGTATTCTCCATGAAGAAAATTATCCGTTATTGAAGATATGTCAAACGCGAGCTGATGTAATATGGGGACAGAAGCATTCCGAATTAAATAATAATTAACCGGCACTTTTTCTGCCAAATCCTGAATCTGAGAAAGAAGGAAATACTTTGTATATAGACCGTATGGAATTACGACAAAGATCAATGTAAAACACAAAAATATGCATGCGCGTGCTGCTCGTGCTTTCCATGCAAATATACTAATAGTCGGAAAGGACCAACAAACGAAATATAAAGGTACTAGAATACAACAAACCATTAAGTAAAGAATTACATAATGAACGGCGGGATTGATAATTGCTAAGACTGAAGATAGAAATAGAATTTTCCATGGATGTCTTTCGCAAAAGAAAAGAGCTTCAATTAGTAGCAGTGCTGAACACACAAACAAAGTAAACCCAATGATGAGTGTATAGAAATGAGTGACCTTCGAATACAATAAAATCAATACGAACAGCGTTGAACTCAACGCGGAATACCGAATAATTGAACCTGAACTATAAGCTAAGGCCTTTTGATGGAAAAAGTAGCTAAGCGCAATTGTGAGCATCAGACAGCTGACAGCAGGTACTACAATAAGAGCAATCGGTAGCACCGGGTAATAGCGCATCCATGAAGTGAGGATTGAATAGCGAACACGAAGCTCGTATTGATTTGTGAGCGGACTAAATTTTCCTAAAGCCTGATCTAGAAATTGAGTGCGAAAATCAAAAAATGGAACTAACTCATCGGAATTAATGACAGCTTCACCCCTAAAAATACTTGGGATTGCGGCAGCAACATCCCTAAGAATAAATATGAATAATCCAAATAGCAGAATAGCAAGTACAACGAACAATTTCCGGTGCATCCGTAGAAATCGACTCAATGATTGCCCTGGAATGTCCGCCGGCAGCTGACAAACGTCATCTACTGATTGCATGCAAACCTTGATGAATGGGATTGACTACACCAAGCAAGGACTCAAAGAGGATTTTATCCCCACACGCGACTGCTTGAAGGACATCTGCATTGACGAGAGACCGTTCCTGCAACAGGGCAGCCTGTTGGTATAAGTGAGCTCTTACATTATCCATGTTTTCCACAAGGCGATGATGAAGCTGCAAGAGTGTTGCAGCTGAAAAGGAATCATCAAGAGACAATCCCCACTCACTACAGCCTATTTCATCAAGGAAATTTTTTACCTTTATGTCATATATTAGTGCAATAAACGGAACTGCATGTAAGCAGGCAAGAATTAGTGAATGCAATCTCATTCCCCAAAGAATTTGTATCGATTCGAACTGAGCTGAATACGATTTTATCGAAAAACTCCTGTCGATGTAGCACAAATCCTTATTGATAACCTTATTAACAATCTCCTCGCTTGTCGCAATATCGTTATGTGAGCTGTATGAAGTCTGAAAAGGTAGAAATACCGCACTAGCGCACTTCTCCTTTAACACTCCATCAATAGCCAATGACAATTCTGTTACAACTCGAGGATAATGAGATGCATGATCAATATTAAAAGTTGGGGCAATGCCTAAGAAACTCTCGCGCCTTGAGTGCGTAATGACAGATATTCGCTCCATCTTTGGAGAGATAAATGCCAGATCAGAACCCAGCAAAGCATGATTAGCTGCACCAAGTGAAATGCATTTCTCGTAACTTGTATTATCACGAAATGTTACTAGGCTGACATGTTTCAATATCCAACGAGTCAAAAATGTTCCGACTGTTGAACTGATGTCACCAATACCAACACCAAGCAACAGGATTTCTTTACCAGTTATCCTACATACAATTGTTAGTAACAAGAGGAGGAATAGTAACGAATATTTTGACCTTCCATACGACGATTTCAAGATTTTTAGCTGGTCCCCTCCCCCGACGACTACTACGTTAGAACGCAAAATTGTTCTTAGAAGAGAATTAAATTTCCTATGGGCATGAACTGCACTAATCAAATGCTCTGCTTCTGTAAGATCCGGTTGTGAAGAGGCAACCACACAACGAGCACCTCGCAATTTCGATAGACAACTACTAAGAAGAATTTCGTCTCCCAGGTTCCCCTGTCCATAAGCACCAACCAACACAATTCTAGGACTGGCACTTCCTATCAACTCCCGAAAGATTTTAATTGTTAGCTTTGAGGCAACATCCCATGTCTTATTGGCCACCACAGAATTATCAGACTGATTGTGAGCTTCTCTGTGCTGAAAATGATTGTTAAGAATATTTACAAGAGACCCCCCCCTCATAGAAAAGAATGCATTACCATTCTCTGGAACAAGACCCCTAAATGCTTCCGACACAAAATATGGAACGCCACTCCCCTGTGCAAGAGACAACGGTCCGCTTGAACCAAAACATTCTTTGTAGGGAAGAACCAAGCAATCGATAGTTTTAAAGAATTTTCCAACCTGAGATGAGCTGACCGGACCCATCCACATAACGCGGCCTGGGAGTATCTGGTTGTACTTAATACGCAAATTAGATAGATACGTATTGTAGGTTTTGTTGTATCGCAAATTCATTGTTGGCCCCCCAGCTATCATCAATACACTACCGGATTCTTGAGCGGCAAATTTCTCGAACTCAGAGAGTAAATAATCTAGGTCCTTGTTCGGGGAAAGAAAACCAAAGAAACCAATAACATGACGTACGCCACGAGGAATGCCAAACTCCCTAAATAACTCTTCTCGACTCAAGCTTACTGCCTTTGAGACATCTTCAACACCATGGGGGACAACGACAATCTTGGCAGGACTGAGATGGTACTCATTCTCCAGTACATTTTTCCAGCGATATTCGTGCACGATAATCTTGTTTGAATAAATTCCAACAAGGCGATAGAAAATTCTAAACCCCACTCTGAATACAAAATATGGTAAACAGCCAATAAGTTTGTGATGAATGTACTCTTCCCATCGCACCTGATTGATACTTACCACATGATGTAGTGTCACTACTACACGAGCTCTTAAGCGGGAGAGGGCAAGAAAAACAGGAAACATGAGAATTGTCGCAAAACCACCAAATAGGAACATTTCATGCTGAATATGAATGATATCTGCCTTAGTGAGGCAAACTCTCCATGCCAACCTCGGCAAAGAAAATATGCCGGGGCTGAACACTCTTTCTACAACAATTTTAACGCCCCCCCTTGAAACAAAATCTTCACTACCACTCGCGCAATCAGTCTGCAAAGTGTTCGCAAGAACATGGACGGAAAGCAAGTGTTCCTCTTCTTTTGAAAAATTATTCAATAGATTGTAGAGATACGTTGAAACAGCATCCTCGTATGGAGAACGAAGCTGAGAAGCTTGCGAAAAGGAAGAAATAGCCAATATTTTCATACATTTGTTATAACACAATGAAGATTACTTAAGTAGGGATAGCATTCGCAAAAGTTATGGGCAAAAGCACATAATGGGCTTGTCATAGACTTCTTCAATGTGAACCGCATTTTGTGCAGCATCCTCGCAAAAATTAAGGCATTTCTTGGCAACTATGACATCCCTAGTAGGAACAATTTTCTTCGAAAATGCACGAATAAATGGATCGGAACTCCATCCTCTATTGAATGCTGATTTTTTTGAGTCTCCAAAATCGTATTGAATATTATACGGATTAATCACTCGGGGAAATCTTGGAGGGTAATTTGCAATGAAAACAATATTTGCACCCATATTTTCTGCTAAAAAATCAATACTACTCAATTTATTCAAGTCATTGCGAAACGTCGTCACATGTTCAGAGGCATTTCTTATGGAAATTGGGTAGTACATGGCTAGTAGAAATACTAGTAACGCCCCTGATGACCATTTAATACTTCGCGTACCAACCTCCATCGTTAGGGCAAGTGAAAAAACCATAACGAGAGGCGAAAGGTACAAAATCCGCGGAGAGATCCAGCTGTTTTTAATCCCAACAATGAACTGTGAAACATAAGGCAAAACAATGACCACCCCAAAAATGAGAATCACTACCATCGCTCTTAGAATACGATCATTCCAAGAATTCGTTCGCCTGAAAAGAGTAAGCGCAATGCTCAATATCGGCATTAAGATGAGAGAGCACTGAATGAAAACAAGCCAAATAGGAAAGTAATTGTTTCCAAGAACAAAAACCCTAGACGCAGATACTTGGAAGTCAATTGCTTGTGATAGAGACATGATTGCAGTTGAAAGTGCCCTTTCGTCCTTCAGGCTTGTGGCAACTAGATAACTAATGAGCGCACCAAGACAGTAGGCAAAAATGATTATGGCAACTCTTGAAATACTTAGTATTCGTTTATCAGAGTCTCGAGAAATAATGGTTAGAGCCACCAACATGGAATAACAAATAAATCCTGCTAAACATCCCCCCTGATTAATTAGTGTTGAAAGTACAATAAGAAGAAATCCCAAATATAGAAACTTTCTTGGTGCAGGAACTGGCCAATGAACAACGAAAACGATCCCAAGCAAGGAAACAAAAGCGGAAAAGGGATCCGAATATGAAGCTAACCAATACGTCGCCTCACCATTTAAAGGCCAAACAAGAAACGGAAGTGTAACAAAATACATGAGGGGGAGCTTTCGATTTCTTTGTAATAACCATCCGATGATTACGGCCGATGCACAATGCATCGTGCCTTGAATAAGTCTTCCTACAAAACCTGCAAATGGCCAAGATATTTGAGAAAACAAGCGCATTAATGCTGCAAATATCACGGCGACCGGACGCCCTTGCTGTGTTGGAAGAAATATACAAGCACGCCAGGAGGTTCTCCCAAACCAAATTTCAAAGTCGTCCCTTGACCACCAAATATTGGAAATAGCGGGCCAGTTAAAGTATGCCCAAATTGCCACTGCTGACATGACAACTACCAAACCAAAGAGGATTTTATTGCGGAACGCGATGTGCTCAGGTGTTAGAACTGAAATCATATGTTTAGGATACATGCAAATATATACTACATAATGATGCACAGAGCTAACACAGACAATAATGGATTATTAGCACACACAAATCAAACCCCGCACCCTGCGATTAAGAATAAAGGGCTCTCGTTTCGGCATATCCCATAGGGGTACCAACATCAATTCGCTTGCCATCACATTCAAGCCCAAAAATGGAAATTGTATCAAGTTGAGAAATGAGTGCATCAATGAGACGGATTTCTCCGTCTACAGCTGTCGCATGAGTAATCCTCAACAAGCCTATCGTGGAACGTGGTATTATGTAACGACCAACTATTCCAAATGTTGAAGGTGCTTTTTCTGGAGTTGGCTTCTCAACTAATCCCTTCACCCGCATAAGACGAGCATTTGAGGCATGCCTCGAAGCTACATCTATGATGCCATACTTGTTTACCGACGCCCGCGGAATGTTTTCCACAGCAATTATTGCACGCTCACTCTCTTCTACTTGCTCATTTGCTCGAATGAGCTGTCTCAATCCACTCTCAGCTCCAAGAAACAGATCATCACCAAAAAGCACTGCGATCTCGTCACTATTCACCCAATCAGCTGCCTGCAGAATTGCATGACCATCCCCAAGCTGCTCATCCTGATATACCACATGAAAGCGCACTTCATCGTACTTGCGCAGCTCATCAATGAGATTGAGCTTTCCCCTCTTCTTTAGCTCAACATTCAAATGCTCATCCTGAGCAAAATACTGAGGAATAATTTCTTTGCTCCTTGAGATGACAAAACAAATATCTCTTACACCTGCTTCAAGGCACTCATCAACAATCAGTGCAATTATCGGCCTGGTTCCGATGGGCAACATTTCCTTCGGAACAGATTTCGTCCAAGGAAGAAATCGAGTGCCAAGACCTGCAATGGGCAATATTGCCTGAGTGATCGCTGTCGGAAGAAAAGCTTTCATGAGAACAGTTGATAGTGGTGCGCTTGGCGGGACTTGAACCCACAACCTTCGGCTTCGGAGGCCGACGCTCTATCCAGTTGAGCTACAAGCGCATGATAATTGATTCTACACATTTTCTCTAGTGAAATCACAGCTCAAAGAACCGCATTGCATTATCTGAAGTCACCCGATCAACCATATCGAGTGAAATGCCTTTCACTTCCGCAATGATCTTCGCTACCTCCAAAACAAAAGCAGGCTCATTTCTACGACCACGAAACGGGACAGGCGCGAGATAAGGGGAATCAGTTTCTATCATCATCTGTGATAACGAACATCGCTGAATTGTCTCACGCACATCCCCCGCATTTGAGTAGGATGCAATTCCTGAGAAAGAAATAAAGTATCCACGCGAAAGTAACGGTTCCACCGCTGAGAACCGTTCCGTACAGCAATGCAACACAAGCTTCGGCGGCTCAACTTCTTCAATAATTTCCATGAGTTCGTCGAGCGATTCTCGAGCATGAACGACGGCTGGCATACATAATTCCTTTGCAATCTGAAGCTGAGTTCGAAACACCTTCCTCTGTGCGTCTCGCTGCGAGAAGTCATAGTGATAATCCAAACCAATCTCTCCGATAGCACGTACCCGCGCAGAGCTCACAACCAACTCTCGTAGTCTCCGGCCATCTCCGTTGCTCCAAAATTTGGCATTGTGTGGATGAACGCCAACTGTACAAAAAATTTGCGGATACCGTTCCGCAAGCGCTATGGAACGCACGCTTTCCTCCAGCGAATCTGCAATGGTGATAAATCTCGTTACACCTAGATCTTGTGCCCGCCCAAGAACAGCATCAATTTCGCCTTTAAATTTTGGATCCGTCAGGTGGCAATGGGAATCGATCACTGATATGTCAGAAGAGAGATACCGCTACTAGTAGTATAACTGTGCATTTTTCCTGATCACATCTATAATTCTTTCGTCCCTCAATCAAGAATACAATATTGTTTGCTGCTTGAGGAAACGCTTCAATTCTCCTCTCATATGCACATACTTGTAACCGGATCATCAGGAACTATTGGCACACGACTCTGCGAGCGTCTTCTAGAATTAGAACATGACGTTGTTGGGATCGATCTTAGACCAAATGTTTGGATCACAACAATTGACCAAAGAACGCATATCGGAGACCTACGGCTTCCAGCAACCTTACCAAATCTTGAGCTAAAGAATATCGACCTTATCATTCATCTTGCGGCAAATGCTAGAGTTTACGACTTGGTTCAAGATCCCACTCAGGCGCTGGATAACGAAATTACGCTATTCAATACTCTCGAATGGGCTCGAAAGAACAAGGTACGACAATTCATATTTGCTTCATCCCGAGAATGCTATGGGAATATAGATACCTCTGAGTACACCGAAGATCTTGTTCGCATCGAACACTGTGAAAGCCCATATACAGCTAGTAAAATTGCTGGGGAAGTTATGGTGCACGCCTATCGCCGCTGCTATGAAATGACGACAGCTATTGTGAGATTCTCGAACGTCTTCGGTGCATATGATTTCAAGGATAGGGCGGTTCCCCTCTTCATACAAAGAGCAAAGAAGGGTGATCCTCTAGTGGTATTTGGAAAGGATAAGTGCCTGGATTTCACGTTCATTGACGATGCCGTCAATGGCCTCATCCTCTGTATGGAACAACTCGAAAAAGTTTCTGGAGAAACGTTCAATATTGCTTTTGGGGAAGGCATAACTATTCAACACCTTGCCGAAGAAGTTATCTCACTCCTACATAGTAATTCCTCAATCGAAATTCAACCTTCGAGAACAGGAGAGGTTACTCACTACATTGCCAATATTCAGAAGGCTAAGACCTTTCTTAAATATTCTCCTAAGGTTCCATTCAGTGAAGGAATTCGATTTGCAGTTGAATGGTATCGCACTCACTCTGCTTCGGCCAAACAAACTTAAGCCTCGATGGTAGCCTGAGAAAACCTGGGAAATCGCGTTAGACTTAATTAAATTAGTGTGTTATAATGTTCTCTATGAAAACACACACAATCTCAGTGGTCCTGCCCTGTTACAATGAAGCTGCAATAATTGAGCGGACGATCTTACAGGTCATTAATTGGATGAAAGAATACAATATCCATGGGGAAATAATTGTAGTTGATGATGGGTCGAAGGACGGAAGTGACAAATTGATCGATAGCCTACATCGGCAACTAAATGGGAAACTTACGATATTACACCATGCACACAACAAAGGTTATGGAGCTGCGCTTCGAACGGGTTGTGATGCTGCGAAAATGGATGTGATTGCATTCATGGATAGCGATGGTCAGTTCAACATACGAGAATTGAATGCCATGCTTCCCCTCCTCGAGAGCATTGAAATGGTTGCTGGCATTCGGAAGGAGCGTTCTGACAACATGGTAAGAAAGACAAATGCTCTGCTCTGGAATACTCTCATGCAATGGACATTGCGTCTTCATGCGAAAGATATCGATTGCGGCCTGAAAATATTCAACCGTCACATCTGGCCAACAATTCGCCCAGTCTTCGCTACGGGAAACTTCTTTGGAGCGGAACTATTCTTTCGCCTGGAAAGAAACAATATCCCTTACGCACAAGTGCCCGTAACTCACTATTGGCGCAGGCACGGAAAAGCATCTGGAGCGCGCTTGCACGTGATCTACCGGGCATTCAAGGAATTTTCACTCCTGCTTTGGGATATTTGGCTCTCAAAAAGCTCCGCGCAGCCTCGACTTCGCAATCGCACACTTGCTCACGAGTGACATTTTGTATGAACAGGGTGACGATACATTGGTAAGTCACATTTCTTGATCTATAGTTGAAAAGCCCTTCTGGGTCAGTAGCTCAGTGGTAGAGCAGTGGCCTTTTAAGCCATTGGTCGTGGGTTCGATCCCCACCTGACCCACCAACTAGTGCCAAACATTTTCGTTTACTCATCAGCAACAACAAACTCAGTTTTGCTTCCGCATACCATTCTGATCTCACTCTCTTGATGGCATCTCAAATGAAAGTGCACTAAACCTCACAGTACAGTTCCTCGCGTGCAGAACACACGCAGGCTTGAAACCAACCCTTTGTTCATCAGGAAAATTTTCATCGTACGGCGACTGCATCTTTGACATCGGCATTGAAGCCTCATGATAGAAACGTCCGTTACATTCAACGACAAAATAAACATTGTCTCCATCTACAGAATAACCCGTCTTAACCTGCAGCGACTTACCATCCTTTAGGCTACACTTCGTTGCACCCGAATACTGAGTATTTGTAGCAGAGACAAGGGAAGACTTTCCCCAACCAACATCAAAAAGAAGATGAAGCTTTCCTCCGACACCAGCGTGCACTGGCAATTGATACGCAATGGAAACCATATCATTCCCACCTTGAATTCGTTGAACCTCAGAAGAATAAATCCCTGAGGGGGACTGTGGACAAGGCAAAGCAAATAACGAATGCTGATTCTGTGCCGGATCTGGCACCCCAACGAGAGCTTCACCTTCTCTGGATACAACTTTCGACCATTGGCCTTTCAATGCACCTTTTGAAGTATCAAGGTCATGCAAAAGATCTTGCTTAGCAATGAAATCATGAGGGGAAACAATTCCTTCGACCACGAAAACTGAAGCAGGCTTAACCCCTGCAAAAACACTTGAATTCATTTTTCTCTCCAGAGAGGGATACTCTTGGGCGGATACCCTCGCAGCAGACCTCTGAAAATATAATAGAGACATAGCGAGTGCTTTTCCTTTCTTACTTGGATTTTCCTGTGCGTATCGAAGCCACTCCTCCGCTATGCCCCGAAAATCACTTCTTTCCAACATTTTTACTGAAAGCTGACTAAGCCTTGTATCAGCTCCACGCTGAAAATTGCGCAATCCCCACTGCCAATCATCCTTCTCGAAACAATAGAACTCCCCCATCGCCTGATTTGCCTCTGGATCATTCGGGTTCTCCTGCAGCTTCTCGCGAACAGGCTCGAGAGAATCATATGACTTCTTGAGAGTCTTCGCTCTATCCATGAGCCCCTTCAATGCATCACGAGCACCCGGTTGCTTCGATAGCTGAGCCCCGTACTGCTTACTCAATTCCAGGACAGCTGCGTAGTCATCCTGAAAGATTGCATTCTGCAATATCTGCGGAAGCTGCTGCAAAATCGCCATGCGCTCCTTGCCGGAAACACGATTGATGATTCCCCTCACAGCCTTCACTCTCTCCTTCGACATAGCAGCAGAATCAACATCGTACGCAGCCATGGAATTGAGTGCAACCAACGCCGAGACGAGATCGCCCTGTGACAATCCTCTCTGGTACCCCTCCATGAGATACGCCCATGCGAGATCAGCATTCTTCTCCTTCGTAGCCTTGGAAATGAGCGCGCGAATCACGTCTTTCGGATCCATCCCCGCAATATCAGAGTCATTCTGCACGGACTGGCGCAGCGAAACGAGTGACTCCGCACTCGGGACAGCTCTCTTCTTCTGAGAATGAAAAGGTAATGCCGCATCCGGACTCGCCGTGGAAGTTGTAATAGGCACAGACACCCGTCCTTCCGTCGGAACTACTGGCTGCTTCGATGGTGTCAATGATGCCACCGCGACCTCCGGCTTCGCCGGAGCAGGTTCTGGAGCCGGCTCGGGTGTAGCCTCCGCTATCGGTGCAACCGGATTGGCGTGGAATGGATTGACGGGGACCTTCTTCTCGACTGGCTTCACTTCATCCGGAACTTTCTGGACAACCGCCGGCTGCCTTGCAGGCTCACTCTTCGTCGCACTCTTCTGTACATCTGCCGGTACAACTGGAACCGGCTGCGCAACATGCGCCAGTTCCTTCGGTGGCTGAGACGTGGGAGCTGCTTTGGCTCCTGTCTCCGGACCGACGGGTGCATCCGACTTTCCCGACATCTTCCAAATCAAACCCGAAACCGCCAATGCAGCCGTAGCTGCTGCAGCCGTAAGTGCGGACCACTTCGATATCTTCACGTGAATCGCGCCGTCGGATTCCGTCGCCGGCTGTTCATCCGCGACAGTCTGCTCCTCTGCCCTCGCATCCTGTGCAACGGCAGCAGGTACTACTCTCTCTTTCTGCTGCTTCGGGCTGTGACCATTGCCCTTATGCTTTCCATTTCCATTACCCGCCTGCTTCCCGCTATCGCCACTTTTCAAGCGTTCCTCAACAAGCTGCCGGACCACTTTCATGAACGACACTATCTCCGCTCTCTCGCCGGATTCCGCGGGCAACGAAGGCATTACTTTCTGCGATACATCAGTGACCCTGTTCCTGAAACCCAAACGGTAAGCATCCGGAGTCTTCTCACTGATACCAAGCACCTGCAACAGCGTCGGCTTTTCCGCCAACCCCCAACGATCACGCAGAACCTGTGGAATGTGAACGTGCCGTGATGACTCAGAACCTGCTGCCATAGTGGTGAAATTATCCTTACATTACCCAGAAATGTCAAGTACCTCTTACATTCATCAGGCAACCCCGGATCCTACCCATTCTGGAGATAGAATCCACCATTTTTCGACCCGTTTTGGGTACATCGCAGCAGGGAGACTGAAAGAGGAATTCTCGCAAGGATGAGCTCAGGCGTTTGCCGTATACTCCTCCCACCCACCCATGAAGATTGCTCTGGTTCATGAACTCCTCATCATGAGAGGAGGCGCCGAAAAAGTCCTGCGAATCCTCGCGGAGATGTTTCCGAAGGCACCGATTTACACGCTCCTCTACGACGAGAAGAAACTTGGAAACTGGTTTTCAAGGGAGCGGGTTCGCTTTAGCACTCTTCAGAAATGGGCAGATCTCAATCCTCTCCCCCATCGCTACAATCACCACCTCTACCTCCGTCACTTTCCACAAGTTGTGGAAGCGTGGGACTTCTCCGGCTTCGATCTGGTCATCTCGTCCTCCTCCGCCTTCGCGCACGGCATCATCACGAACGGAACACCGAAACATCTATGCTACGTCCACTCCCCCGCCCGCTACCTGTGGGACCGTACCCACGATGTCCTCGATCGTGCGTCGGAAGGAATGCTCGGACCGCTCAAGCGTGCGCACCTTTCTCGCACGTTCCACAAGCTTCGGACGTGGGATGCGGAAGCCGCTGATCGTCCGGACAGGCTCCTCGCTGCATCGAAGACTGTACAGCGCAGGATCGAACTGTACTGGCAAAGGAAGAGTACGGTCATTTACCCGCCAATCGATGATTGTTGGCTCCAGGAACATCCCCATCACCAAGTCCCACATTCCAGGGAATATTACTTCGTCGCCTCCACGCTCGTTCCATACAAGAAGATCGACCTTGCGATCGATGCGTGCAATCGGAGGAACGCCACATTGGTCATCGCCGGAGAAGGACCGGACCGGAAGAGGCTCGAACGAATGGCAGGGCCCACCGTGGAGTTCATTGGATACAAGAACGAAGAGGGGCTCCGTAATCTGTACACAAATGCACGGGCAACGATATTCCCCGGCGATGAGGACTTTGGCCTCGTTCCGCTCGAGTCGCTCGCATGCGGCACACCGGTGATCGCATACGGGAGCGGCGGCGCACTGGAAACGCTCTCCGAAGACACGGCGGAATTCTTCACAGAACGTTCGGCTGAGGCTCTGACCGAAGCGATGGGACGATTCGAGCGGAAGAAGTGGGATGCAGAACCAGGCATGACACGAGCTTCCGGGTTCTCTCGAAGCCTCTTCGAACAAGCGATCAATCGGGAGATTGATACTCTCATGAAATGAGGATTCTTCTCCCCTTTCGAAGAATGAACGCGTACCATCCGTCCGATGAAAATATTCTCCGTCATCTTTGCGGCACTTCTTTCTCTCCTCATTTCGTTTCCTGCCCATGCAGCAGGTGCATCAGTCAGACAGAGCCCACGCACGATCAAGCATGAAGCCCTGAAACGTCGCTGGCGGGAAGTGCAACAATCCAATTACTCACAGATATCAGCTCTCTCGCAGCTCTTTCACTCCGAAACGTACGGTCTCAGCATCTACTTCCCCAAGGACTGGCACGGAGAAGAGGTTCTCCAGACATCGGGGGGTGTCACCACTATCGCACTCTTCCTCTCCCCACTCCAAGAGGGCGATACGGAACAAGAGAACATGAATCTCCTCGTGGAGGATATCCGCGACACGGGACTCACTCTGGACGATTACACACGAAGAGCGGTTCAGCAGGAACAGAATATCTTCTCCGACTACACACTCTTCTCGTCGGTCCCGCTGCAGATCACGGGCTTCCCCGCACACAGCATCCGATACAGCGCCGTCTTCCATGGGAGGACACTCTTCTTCGAACAGGTGTGGGTGCTGCGGGAAGGGAAAGTATACGTACTCACCTTCGCCGCGCCGGAAGAAACCTTCCAACAGTACACGATGACCTTCAGGCAAATGGTGGGGACATTCAGTTTCGAACCGTGAAAATTGCTGCTTGATACTTCTTACATGGTTTGGCCACTTTTTTTTCTCTATCACTGTGAGAAGATGTGTATCCTTCAGTTATGATTCGTCCTCTCCGCCTTGCCGCAATAACCCTCTTTACACTTACAATAGTTGCCATTATTGCTCTATTTCCATGGTTAAAAACACAAATCGGGAATAACAATTGGATACTTTTCAAGAATAAAACGCCATCGACGATTCAGAAATCTCAGAAATCAACTCCTCAAGCAAATATGAGTACATCGTCAGCAGCTCGGAAAAATGAGGACCCTCAAATCATCGAAGGTATCCCGTGCCGAGGACAGCCTATTGTCGTAAACTACCCTATGTTGAAAGACAGATCGAATACCCCTTTTGAATGCAAACCGTTCTGTACAACGCGAAAAACGGAACAGCATTTCATTCTGTATTCAGACGGTTTCGGCGCACAATGCGGCATTGAGAATTGTTCGGATTGGGGTGAGGACAAATGCATCATCTGCCAGGTCCCCGACGAAGTCCTTGCCCAATTCAGTCTCCCGAAACCGGAGGGTGATCCGCCATGCAAGAAGAAGACAACGAGCTCTGCGGCAGCTTCGTCTTCCGGCTTCATCTCTTCGATCAGAACAGCCCCGCCTGTCCCTGTCCCATGGACACCCCCTGCGGAATAGCCTTTCCCAGTTTCTCGTACGCCCGCTTCGTCGCGCAGCGGCCCTTCGGTGTTCGCTGAAGGTAGCCCTGCTGGAGAAGATACGGCTCGTACACATCCTCGATCGTCTCTTCCTCGTCGGCAAGGACTGCTGCGATTGTTGAAAGTCCGACGGGGCCCCCCGCGAACGTATCCACGATGACTTCCAGAATGCGCCGGTCGGTGGCATCGAGACCGTCCCCGTCAATCTCAAGCGCCTTGAGCGTCTCCTCGACACTGCCGAGATCCACCTTCCCCTTCCCGCCAACCTGCGCGAAGTCACGGACAGAGCGAACGAGGCGATTGGAAATTCGCGGCGTGGCACGACTGCAGCGCGCAATCCGGTGAGCGGCCTGGTTGTCCATCGCGACGGCGAGGAGCTTCGCGGAACGCTCCACGATCTGCTGCATCTCCGCCAGATCATAGAAATCGAGTTTGAACTGGTGGAGGAAACGGTCCCGCAGCGGCGCGCTCATCGCACCAGCTTTCGTGGTGGCGCCGACGAGTGTGAAGGGCTTGAGACGGAGACGCATGGACCGCGCGGTCGGCCCCTTGCCGAGGACGAGATCGAGCGCGAAGTCCTCCATCGCGGCGTAGAGCATCTCTTCCACGATCGGACGGAGCCGGTGGATCTCATCGATGAAGAACACATCACCCTCCTGCAAATTGGTGAGGATGGAAGCGAGATCACCCGGCTTCTCCAGCGCCGGCCCGCTCGTGATACGGATCTGCGCACCCATCTCCCGCGCGAGGATGTGCGCGAGCGTCGTCTTGCCCAGTCCCGGCGGCCCATGAAGCAACGTGTGGCCGAGCGGTTCCTTGCGGGACTTCGCCGCCTGCAAATGCATGAGGAGGTGCCCCTTCACCTTGCTCTGGCCCACGTACTCGGTCATGGTCTTCGGCCGCAACGCGGAATCCACCACCGCCTCCTGCGGAAGAACCTTTGTTTCAACGGGACGGGAGGAGCTGGATCGCTGGAGAGCCATCGGCGCCATGGTAGCACACCAAACCTTCCTGCCCTTCCTGCCTTTCCTCACTTTTCTGCCGTTCATTCTGCTACTATGTCACCCAATGCAGCAGAAAACCCTCCTCACCGGAACCGTTTTCGCAGCAGTCCTGCTCGCTCTCGGCGGGGCGGATGCGCTCTTCACCGGTGCACGAACCGTGCTTCCCTCCCCGCTCGCCGCCACTGTCACGGAAGCGGGCATCGTGAAGAACAACGGACCGACGGTCGGAGAAGTGCTGAAGAGTCTCGGTATCGAAACGACAGCATCTTCGACTCAGAGTTTGCTCGCGCGCATTGCGGGTGAGACCGGAAAGGTGCAGTCGATGGTCCTCCTGAAGAACAACGACCGCATCGCCTCTTTCTCCTGGATGGAATCTCCGGACGTGAAGCGCACGTTCAGCGCACTCAAGGACGCCCTCCACTCCTCCTTTTCCGGAACCGTAACGGACCTGACGGACGAGGTGCGCACGACCCCCGACCGCCCCGTTTCGAACTTCCTGACCTTCCGCGACACAGGCATCGATCCGGAACGTCTCGTGTTCCTGCGAGTCAGAGAACGCCTCTATGAACTACATGTCGCCGACGGAAAGGAAGTGGAAGTGAATGCCCTGCTTGAGGCGTTATCCAAATAATTCCGCGAAGGAGTAACAGAGTAACAGGAATGATCTGATTGAGACCCTGTTCGAAGAAGCCCTGATATTCTGTTACTCTGTTACTCCTCAACCGCCCCAGAATATGGATTGACGGTTCGGCAAAGGCTCACTACAGTACCGCGGCTATGGCAAAAGCGATCAAGAAAGTCATCAAAGTGCAGGCACGAGGCGGACAGGCCAATCCCGCACCGCCGTTGGGACCCGCTCTCGGGCAGGCCGGCGTGGACATCAGCTCGTTCTGTTCGAAGTTCAACGACAAGACGAAGAGCCGGCAGGGACAGCTGATCCCGGTCGTCATCACCGTGTACGAGGATCGCAGCTTCACCTTCGAGCTCAAGCAACCTCCGGCCACCGCTCTCATCCTGGAAGCGGCGAAGGTCGAGGCTGGAAGCGGCGAGCCGAACAAGAAGAAAGTGGGAACGATCACCAAGGCGCAACTGCGAAAGATCGCCGAGCAGAAGATGCCGGATCTGAACGCGGGGAGCATCGAAGCGGCCGAGAAGATCATCGCGGGGTCCGCACGAAGCATGGGGATAACTGTCGAATAACGTGAAAGGACAACCTACGGTTTTCCTTTCACGAACTATCCTTTCCCTGCAAGGTGTCGCTTCAGCGTCGGGTCCCGTCGTCCTTCGACTGCGCTCAGGACGACCCAAACATCAGGAGCTTCGTTTCTTCCAAAAGACCCTGAGCCCCGTCGAGTGGGTCGGAGCCACCCAACGCTTCGCGAATTGTTTCATTTGTGTCGGCACAATTCCGATGAGATGTTTTCCCTGCCCTGTTCTCTTCCATCATGTCTGCTGCACTCGGCAATGGATTTCTCGTGCGGGGAACCAGAGAAGACCGTACGCTGATCGCCGCCCTCTCCTTTCCTATGTCGATCCTCTTCCCGACCGGAACCGCCGGCCTCGTGGGTCTTGCCAATGCGGCTACCCTCGCGCTGTTCCTCCTGATCTTCTTCACGCTCCTCCTCATCCCCTCGCTCTTCGCAGCGAATGCGCGTCCGGAAGGAGCGGCGAAGGCACTCTACTGCTACCTGCTGCAGGGAATCGGCATCCTCCTCATGACTGTTAGCGGCTTCCCCGCCGTCACGAGCGTTCTTTCCGGCACATCATTCTCACCTCAAAGCTACCTCTTCCTTCTCCTTGTGTTCGCAGCAGGCGGTCTCACCTTCCTCTGGCACGAACGCGTCGTGACATCGGTGGACGCTTCCTCCCGCGCCGTTCCCTCCTTCCTCTACCACTACGCTCTGCGACTTCTGGGCTTCTTCGCGGTCCTGCTCGGCATCTTCTCCGTTCTCTCACCGCTCCTCTCCACTCCATTCATGGTAGCCGAAAAGTGGTGGACGGGGCCTCTCGTTCTCCTTCTCTACGGTATCTTCCTCCTCTGGGCCACACGAACACCGGCTCCCCCGCCCCCCTTCCGTGCGGCACCCATCCGAAACGGGGTACCGGAGAGAGTCAAGAAACTGGTAATCAAGAAAAAGAAGAAATGAGAGGAAATCGGCGAATCCGATGCTTCCTCAGCTCTTCTGTTTCCCTCTCCTTTGAGTTGCATTCATGCAGAGAAACATGCACAATGCCGCCCTACGTGGGAGTCCTACAGGACGCCCGCACCACGTTCCCCACATTTTTATGGTCAGCAAGAGAAGCCCGCTCGCGCGTCTGCGCGGCAAGAAGTACGCCGAGAAGAAAGCCCTCATCCAGAAGAAAATCTACTCCGTGGCCGAGGCCGCCGAGCTTCTTCCGAAGCTGTCGACGGCGAAGTTCGACGCCGCCGCCGAGCTCCACGTCCGCATCAACGCCGACACCACGCAGGCCGACCAGCTCGTCCGCACCACAGTCAACCTGCCGCACGGTACGGGCAAGACGGTCCGCGTCGCCGCGTTTGTCACCGACGACAAGATCGACGAAGCGAAGAAGGCAGGCGCCGACATCGCCGGGAATGAAGACCTGATCCGTCAGGTGACGGAAGGCAAGATCGACTTCGATATCGCGGTCGCGATGCCCCGCCTGATGAAAGATCTCGGAAAGGTTGCGAAGATCCTTGGCCAGAAAGGACTGATGCCTTCGCCGAAAGCCGGCACCGTGACCGACGCCGTGGGCAAGGCCATCGCCGAGCTCAAGAAAGGCCGCATCGAGTGCCGCATGGACAAGCAGGGCATCATTCACACGATCTTCGGTCGCATGTCCTTCGGCGGCGAGAAGCTCAAGGAGAATCTCGAAACCGTGCTCCAGGCCATCAAGGAAGCGCAACCTCAGGGCATCAAGGGCGAGTACATCGCCACGATCAACGTGTCACCGACGATGGGACCGAGCGTACGAGTGCAGCAGTAAGCGCTGAATTCTATTATTGACGCAATTTGTTTATTGTGTATTATTTATATGTGGGATTCGTCAGTAGTTCCAAATCATTGAGGAATGCATCACCGGAAGATGTGCAAGCTCTCGCATCCCACTTGCAAACAGAATTTCCGGATAGGGGTGATGATCTGAGAGCAGCTTCGAACGTAGCCCCACACCTCCAACATGCGACGCTCGCGCATGCGGTGCACGGAATCCTGCAGGCGATCGCTTGGCAACATGTCTTGGATGGTATTGCCCAGCCGACCGGACGCTTTGTTCGTACGGCGGAAGAGCAATTGGATCATGCACTGAGAGGGACACGAGAGATTCTCGCTTCTATTCCCCGGACACAGTGGGAGATTCTTGCAGACATACATGGATGTCCCGTTGCACTGGTACAGCAACAGGTGTGGGCAAGAGTGTTCAATGCCCTGCTGCTCCATGACTAAGAAGTACTACGAGCGAACGAGCTGACAAACGGTCCCGAGAATAGCCTCAACTTCCGACATACTCTCCACTCGCACCAGCTTCGCCCGCAGCTCCGCCGCCCCGGGAAACCCCTTCACATACCCAGCGAGGTGCCGGCGCATCTCCATCATTCCTCTCTGCTCGCCTTTCACCTTCACCGCCAAGCGGCAATGCTCCAGAATGACGGGAAGCTTTTCCTGCATCGTGAGCGCGCCCGAGACTTCATCTTCCATTTTCAATTTTCCATTATCCATTGCGGCAAAAGCCGCGCAAATCTCCTTCATGAGCCACGGATTCCCGATGGTCCCGCGCCCTATCATCACCCCGTCGAGGTTCCCGAGCTTCGCGACGGCATCCGCTGCAGAGAAGATGTCCCCGTTACCGATCACAGGAACCGAAACCTGACGTTTTAGTTCGTAGATCGGCTCCCAGTCGGCCTTCCCGCCGAAATGATCGTTAAACGTGCGACCGTGGACGGCAAGTGCGGAAGCGCCGGCCTCGATGAGTTTCGTACAGAAGGGAATGAGTGTTTCCTTCGTATCCCACCCCAGTCTCGTCTTCACACTGACAGGAATCGACACAGCTTTGACCGTCGCGGCGACCAGCTCCGCAGCGAGATCGGGGTTCTTGATGAGCGCGGAACCATGGCTGGACGAGACGACCTTGGCCGCAGGACAGCCCATGTTGATGTCGATGCCGTCGGCTCCCATCTGCTCCACAACTTTCGCCGCCGCAAGGAAATGCTCCGGACGCTTCCCGAAGATCTGGACGATGAACGGGCGCTCGAGCGCGGGATCGAAGTGCATCATCGACATAGTTTTCTTGCCGTTGTATGCCAGCGCGTCCGTGGAGAGGAATTCCGAGTACACGACAACATTCGGCGCCAGCGTCTTGATGAGCTGTCGATAGGACGCGTCCGTGACCCCCGCCATGGGAGCGAGACACACGATGGGGCGCTGTCTGTGTTGCCAGGAAAACGAAGGCATGAGCGGTCGACGAATAGCAATATAACAATATAGCAATATAACAATATGGCTAGCCAAAAAGAGACGCACCTGTCGCGCCGACAGCGACGGTGGGTGCAAGATAGAGTTCAATGAGCAGGTTCCTCTTCATCCAGACAGCCTTCGCACAGATCATCCCGGCAAGCGGCAAGATCGGAGACAGCTGTAACTTTGCAACCGGGGATTTGCACTTCTCGTGTGTCCCGCTCTTCATCGCGAATTTGGTTCTGTTTCTCTTTGGAGGCCTCGGCACCTTCGCCATCATTCAGATCATCCTCGCGGGATACGAGATCGCCACCGGTGCCGTGTTCGGCGGGTCCACGGACCAAGGGAAAAAACGCCTGAAGAACTCCCTCATTGGTCTCGCATTCTCCGTTCTCTGCTTCGCTATCGTTAATTTCGTCGTCAATACTCTCACCAGCTGACCATGCCCTCCAAGAAGCCCCACAAACGCCCCAAGGCCTTGCCATTCACATCCCTGCGTATCATCGGCGAGCGTGCCCAGCGACTGCTCGCCCGTGCACGGGAGATGCGGAGAACGAAGGAACCGAAGCCCGTCATTCCACGCACAGAGACTTCGTCCCCGCAAGTGGTACTACGCCTCTCTCCCGGAGGCGTCATGAAATCTGCACTCGTGATCTTCGGCATCACCGTCGGTGCACTCCTCCTCTACCTGCTGCAGGACAAAATCGTCCTCCTTCTCCTCTCGATCTTTGTGGCAGCCGTCATCGATCCGGGAGTGAAAGCCCTCAAGCGCCTCGGCATTCCACGGGGCATCGGCGTGATACTGCACTACTTCGTTGCGCTCTTCCTCTTCATCTTCCTCCTCTTCTCCCTCATCCCGATCCTCGCCGACCAGATCCGGCAGATCGCAACCTTCATCAACGAGAGTGTGAATGCCTTCCTCGCCGCCCCCGCCATTCACCTGCCGCTCCTAACCCCGGAAGTGAACGCCCGACTCACTGCCATCACGATCTCCACGCTCCATACGCTCTCGATTGAACGCGCGGCGGACGCACTGGGACAGTGGGGGCAGAGCCTCTCCATTGTCGCCCAGGGTCCCCTCCTCTTCGCTGCCCGTCTCGCGGGATCGGTGGTGACCTTCTTCTTCAACCTCATCCTTGTCCTCGTTCTCGGCTTCTTCATTCAAATCGAGAAAGAGAAGATCCTCGCGTGGGTGAGGAGCTTCGTGCCGTGGCATCTGCGCTCATACGTGGACGACAAGTCCGAACTCATCAACTGGAAACTGGGTCAGTGGGCGCGGGGGCAGCTGCTCCTCTGCGCAAGTGTCGCGGGGCTGGTCTTCCTTGCACTCGTGGTCCTGCGCATGCCCTATGCATTGACGCTCGCTATTCTCGCCGGCTTCACCGAATTCATTCCCGTCATCGGTCTCTTCGCCGCCGCCGTCCCTGCAGTGCTCATCGCTCTCACGCAACAGGGCCTCGTCTGGGCCCTCATGCTCGCCTGCGTCTACTACGTCATTCAGTGGTGCGAAACCAACCTCCTCGTTCCGCTCATCATGCGACGCACGGTCAATCTCTCCCCCGTCGCAACTCTCTTCGCCATGCTCGTCGGCATCAGCTTCCCTTCCGTGCTTCACCCCGTCCTCGGCATCATGCTCGCCATCCCCCTGACGACGATCATTGCGCTCTTCCTGGAGGATTGGCAGGAGTCACGTGCGCGGCGAGCGAGAAGTTAAGAATGCTAGACCTATTGAAAGGAGAGAACATTGACATACTGGCTGTCACTTATTTTGACAGTCTCTTTGAGGTAGAATATCCAGAAATACATCGACAGTTAGCACTCCTTTAGGTAGACTGCTAACAGACAGTTCCCTCCCCTTTCTCTCCCATGCACCCGTTCGATCGATTTACACCCAATGCGAAACTGGCACTGCAGATCGCGGAGCAGGAAGCCAAGAACATGAAGAGTCCGTACATCGGTACCGAGCACCTCCTGCTCGGTCTCCTCTCGATCCCGAAATCCCTCGGGTTCTCGCTCTTCACCGGCGCAGGTGTGACACAGGAGAACGTGCGCATCCTCCTCAAGGCGCTCAAGAGCAACAACCTGGAAGGTCAGCACGTGAAGCACGGCCTCTCGACCTTCCTCCACACGGTCATCGAACAGAGCGTCATCACGGCGCACAAGTTTCGCCACGCCAACGTGGGAACCGAGCACCTGCTCCATGCTCTCGTCTCGACCGGCAAGAATGCCGCCACGATCATCCTCGAGAATATGCAGGTGGATCCGGAGGATCTGCGCCTGCGCGTGGAGGAGATGTTCGGTCAGATCAACCAATTCAAGCAGCAGAACAAGAATCTTGAGCAATCCCTGGAGGCGTTCTTCCACGGTTTGCAGGGTGCGATGGTCGGCGGCATGCAGCCATCCATGGGAGAACCGGATGGCCTCCGGCGTCGCAAGGGTGATCCGAAGAGCAAGACACCGGTCCTCGACTACTTCACCGACGATCTCATCGCACGGGTGAAAGACGGCAAGATCGACCCCATCATCGGTCGCGATGAGGAGATCGAACGCATGATTCGCATCCTCAACAGGAAGACGAAGAACAACCCGGTCCTCATCGGAGAACCGGGCGTGGGAAAGACCGCCATCGTGGAAGGTCTCGCGCACCGCATCGCCACCAATAACGTTCCCCAGTCGCTCCGGGGCAAGCGTTTGCTCGTCCTCAATATGGGATCACTCGTAGCCGGTACGAAGTACCGCGGCGAGTTTGAGCAGCGCTTCGATGACATCATCAAGGAAGCGGCAAAGAGCGACAACGAGATCATCCTGTTCATCGACGAAATCCACACGGTGGTCGGAGCCGGTTCCGCGGAAGGTTCGCTGGATGCCGCAAATATCCTGAAACCGGCCCTGAGCCGCGGATCCTTGCGCGTTATCGGCGCCACAACGGTGGACGAGTTCCGCACCGTGGAGAAAGACCGCGCCCTTGAGCGCCGGTTCCAGTCCATCATGGTCAATGAACCCCTCGTGGAAGACACAATCAAGATCCTGCAAGGGCTGAAGAAGAGCTTTGAGGAGTTCCACCGCCTCAACATCACCGACGAAGCCATCGAGGCCGCCGTTCACCTGAGCAAGCGCTACATCACGGAGCGCTACCTCCCGGACAAGGCCATCGACGTCCTCGACGAGGCGGCCGCAGGCAAGAGTCTGCAGGCGGCGGAGACGGACCCTGGGCTCCGCAAGAAGGAGGAGAAGCTGGAGGTGCTCCTCCGCAAGCAACAGGAAGCCGTCCGTGAACAGAAGTACCACCTCGCGCTCAAGCTCAAACAGGAGCAGCAGCAGCTGAAGGAGGAAGTGGAGAAAGAGCGGAGCGAGGAAGATGGTGACCGGCGTTCTCCGATCTCCATTTCCGAGGACGACATCGCACAGGTGATCGGCCGCATGACGGGCATCCCCGTCACGAAACTCCTCAAGAGCGAAGCCAAACGCCTCACGAACCTCGAGCTCGTGCTGAAGAAGCACATCGTGGGACAGGACGATGCGCTGCGGAAGGTCGCACGCGCCATCCGGCGTTCCCGCGTCGGCATCTCGGATGTCCGCCGACCCATCGGCTCGTTCCTCTTCCTCGGCCCCACAGGCGTGGGGAAGACGGAGCTCGTGCGCGCCATCGCCACGGAGGTCTTCAACCGCGAGGACGCACTCATCAAGATCGACATGTCGGAATTCATGGAACGCCACAACGTCTCGCGTCTCATCGGCGCCACAGCCGGCTACGTGGGATACGAGGAAGGCGGCCAGCTGACCGAGGCCGTCCGGCGCAAGCCCTACTCCGTCGTCCTCTTCGACGAGGTGGAGAAAGCTCACCCGGAATTCTTCAACATCCTCCTACAAATCCTGGAGGACGGCACGCTCACCGACGGACAGGGCAAGCAGGTGGACTTCACGAATACCATCATCGTCATGACCAGCAATATCGGTGCGGATAAGCTGACGAAGCAGGCAGCGAAGATCGGCTTCAAGATCGAGAGTGAAGCGAAAGCGGAGGAGACGGAGTACGAGGAGAAGTGCAAGGAAGTCGTCGCGGAGCTGAAGGACCACCTGCGACCGGAATTCCTCAATCGCGTGGATCACATCATCGTCTTCAATGCTCTCAATCAGCAGCACATCCGCAAGATCGTCCGCATGCATGTGGACATGTTCGAGAGCCGGCTGCGTGAACAGGGCTACGCGCTTGATCTCGATCCGAAAGTGATCAACTTCCTCGCAGAGGAAGGTTTCGATCCGGAGTATGGTGCCAGACCCGTCCGGCGTGTCATTCAGGAACGTCTCGAAAGCGACATCGCCGAGCACATCCTGAAGGGCATTTTCCGCAAGGGCGACACGATCCACGTCATTCTGAAGGGCGACAAGTTGGATTTCCTGCCTGGGGAAGCCTCGAAACCGAGAGCCGAAGCGGAGAAGGAGGAAGAGGAAGTGACAGCTTGACGGAGGAAAGAAATATGAGAAATGATAGGAATGACAGAGGAGGTCTCCAGCCTTTCTCTTCTTCCTCTCGTTGTCCTCAAGCCAAATTCCTGCTATAATGACTCGATACTAACAACAAACATGCATGCCGATTGAAGCCGTCAAAATCCCCCAGAACGTGCAGATCGAGGACCGCATTATCGGTCCCCTGTCGCTGCGGCAGATCATCATCATGACACTCGGAGGTGGCGTCAGTTACGTCCTCTACTCCGCGGTCGCCAAGACGGGGGGTGGACATGCCAGTATCGCTGCAACCGTCATCTGCTGGACCCCGGCTGTGATCGCGGCGCTCTTCGCGATCATCAAGATCAACGACCTCAGTTTGATGCGCATCTGCTTCCTGACAATCGAACGCATGAGTAAGGCACCGATACGCACGTGGGCACCCCGACGCGGCCTCACCATCACCATCCACACGAGCGCGAAGGAAGATGAGCTCTCGGAATCCAAGAAGAAGCGAAAGGAGGAGGAAGTGCTGGAAACCGCAAAGAAGGTCAGAGATATCGGCAAAATCAGCTCCGTGCTGGACCAACCTCTTGAAGAGGAAACAGAAACACCTGAGAAGACGGTAGCCTCAGCCCCCTCTGCCACTCCTTCCCTCCCCGTCGATCCGGACCACATCGCCGTGGATCAGGACGTGGAGAAGAAACCCGACGACGGTCTCTCCGCCTACCGCGGAGTCTTCCGCGACATCTCACCCTCCACCTGACCCCATGGCAAACGCCACGCCAACACCGGCGTCGAAGAAGAGCACCGTCAGGCAGCGCAAGAAGGGTGCCGCGACCTCCACGCAGCGATACCTCCCCATCGCCGAGATCCATCACGACACGGTCGTGCTGAAGAACGGGGGCCTTCGCGCCGTCCTGGGCGTGGAAGCGATCAACTTCAATCTCAAGAGTGAAACGGAACAGCAGGGCATCATCGCCGGCTACCAGTCATTCGTGAACACCGTGGATTTCCCGCTGCAGATCGTCATGCGGTCATCCAAGATGAACATCGACCCCTACCTGCGACACCTGCGCGGACTCGCCGCGAAGCAGGGAAACGCCCTCCTCAAGGAAGAGACGCTCGCGTACGCCGACTTCATCGAGCAGCTCGTGGACGTCGCCGACATCATGCAGAAACGTTTCTACGTGGTCGTGCCGATTGACCAGACCCGTTCCCGTAAATCCCTGCTGGAGCAGTTCTTCAGCTGGATGTCGACGGACGACACGCAGGGAAAGGTGAGCCAGCGACGTCGGGAATTCCTCTCCATCTACCGCCAGCTCGGCGACAGGGTGAACCTGGTTTCGGCCGGCCTGCAGAACATCGGACTCGCCGTGCATCGTCTCCCCACCCGCGAACTCGTGGAACTCTACTACGGCATCTTCAACCCGAAGACGAGCATGGAACAGAAGCTCCCGCCGGACGAGCAGATGCACACGGATAAGACCACTCTTTGAAGGCAGAGAGGGCAGGGAGGGCAATGAGGCATATTGAAGATGTCCCTTCTGCCTTCTCGCTCCCGCAATAATTGACAAGAACAACGGTTCGGGCAAGAATAGCCGCCGAACCGACGTTGCTCGTGCAGGGACGCGGTTCCCCTTCTATTTCTTCCACCTGCACCTCTCTTCCACTATGGCACAGAAATCCCTCTCGAAGAACCGCTCCGCTATGATGGACGCGCTCCTGAAGGACTCGCCCCCCGTTCTCCGCTTCCAGCCGGGTGAGCTCATTCCAGGTACCGTCGTGTTCCGGGGCAAGAACAAACTGCTCCTCGATCTCGGCGGCGTCGCCACGGGCATCGTATCCGGGCGCGAGCTTCGTGATTCCTTCAATACATTCAAGGAGCTGAAACTGGGAGAAGTCGTCTCCTCGCTCGTCCTCGAAGAGGAGAACGACGAAGGCATGGTGGTGTTGAGCCTTCGTATGGCAAGCCAGCAGAAGGCGTGGGACCGTTTCCATCAGCTCGTGGAGAGTGACGCGACGATGAAGTTCACGGCACAGGAGGCCAACAAGGGCGGCCTGCTCTCGAATATCGACGGCATCCGCACCTTCCTCCCGGTGAGCCAGCTCGCCCCCTCGCACTACCCGCGGGTGAACAACGCCGATCCCAGCGAAATCATCAACCGCCTCCAGAAGTACGCGGGCCACACCTTCACTGTGAAGATCATCACGATGGATGAGGAAGCCGGAAAGATCGTGGTGTCCGAGCGCGAAGCCATGGCCGAGGAGCGCGCGAAGGCGCTGGAGCACCTGAAGATCGGTGAAACGAAGGAAGGAACGGTGAGCGGCATCGTGAAGTTCGGACTCTTCGTGGCCTTCGACGGCCTGGAGGGACTGGTCCACATCTCGGAGATCGCCTGGGGCCACGTGAAGAACCCCGCGGAATTCGCGCAAATCGGCGACAAGGTGAATGTGAAGATCATCGGCGTGGATGGCGAGAAACTCTCACTGAGTATCAAGCAACTGACGAAGGACCCGTGGGAGGAGATCGCCGAGCGCTACCCGGTGGGCAAGCGCGTTGCGGGCAACGTCGTGCGCTTCGCGGACTACGGCGCATTCATCAAACTGGAGAAGGATATTAACGGTCTCGTCCACCTCTCCGAACTGGCGCATCACAAGGTCACGGACCCGGCCGAAGTCCTCACGATCGGGCAGAAGGTGGAGGCGCAGGTCATCAACATCGATGTCGACGAGCGTCGCATCGGTCTCTCGATCAAAGCGTTGAAGCCCATCGATAAAGAGACGATGGAACGGATCAAGCGCGAGCGGGAGGAGGAGGAAGCCAAGCGCAAGGAAGAAGCCGCCAAAACGGACGCTCCCGCGAAGGAAAGCAAGTCCTCAACCGAAGAGAGCCTGACGGGCTTCGTCGCCTCGAAGACCGGCAAGAAGTACTACCCGGCCGATTCCGCCGCAGGCAAGAAGATCAAGGAGGAGAACCGCGTGTCGTTCAAGACGACTGCTGAGGCAGAGGCTGCGGGATTCAGCGCATAGGAGAAAGCTTTCAAAGAGTCCATCGATACCAATGATTCCAAGGATCACTCCTTGGATTCTTTGGTTTCCTTGGCATCATTGGCACCTTTACCGCTCCAACTTCTGCTCGCTCATCAGATGCAGGTGCAGGTACATCACCTCCTGCCCCCCGCCCGGTCCCACGTGAAACGTGAGCTTGTAGCCGTCAATCCCCTTCTCCTTTGCGAACTTCTGCGCTTTGAGGATCAGCATCCCCGGGATGTGTGCGGTTTCGGGTGTCACGTCCGCGATCGATGCGACGAAGTGCTTCGGCACGAAGAGGAGGTGTGTGGGTGCCTTGGGATGAATATCCTTGAATGCCAGCACATCTTCGTCCTCATACACGATGGACGAAGGGATCTCCTTATCACGGATCTTGTGGAATATGGTGCGCTCTTCTTCCATGGGAAGAGCGTAATCGTCGGCAACCATCCGCGTCAACGAACAGGCGGCCCATTCGTCATTCGTTCCTATGCACCCATCTCCCCGTCCCTGGCGCCGGTCCTGGCACCCCGCCCCATCGCGCAGACAAGTCGACCTGCCACCGTTGAGCATGCTCACACAATGCAGCAATCGTTGCAGCCGCCTGCTGCTGTTCCGGTGAAGTTGGAAGGAGAGGAATATTCGTACCGGATTCAGAGCCCCCGGGATGCGCATCGATGTGATCGAGCATAGTGAAGAGAAAGGAAATCTAACAATCATTCCGACGACCCACAGGCTGATCGAGAGTGGAAGCGAGCCGGCTGCGAATGATTGCCTCCGCACGATCCGGTTTGGCCTGGGACGAATCGGCTTCCGATGGCTTGGAGACCGGCTGTTCCGATGAATGGGAGAGGGAATTGATCATGAGAAAAATTGGTGAGGAATCAGCGGACTACTGCTTCGCATTGGTCATGGAACTCCTGTACGTTGCCCATGACCGGCGCACGCTTCGGGGGGAATGGCTCCAGCATTTCCGGACGATACAGAGTGAAGAAGCGCCGTTGCGCCTCCCGTAATCCCTCACCGATGAGCCGCTGCATCGTTCGGATCGTCCCGTGCACCTCCTCCGTGAGGAAGCCTGTGTGGCAACGAAGCTGCGCCTCGAGTTGTCTGATCTGAGAACCGTGCCTCCCGTGATTGCAGACGTACTGAACGTTCGGTCGTCCCATCACGTTATCCAAGTACTGCGCAAGCTCTTCTGCTGAACAAATGATGCGTGCGCGTTGGACATCGTCGGCGAGGATTGTCCCGAAGGATTCGGGGGGCTCCTCAAGAAACCTATTGGGTACCAGCATGGGAGGACGGGTTGAAAGAAATTTGAAATCCGGATGTCTCATCTCCGGACACTTCAAGCCCCGCAACCTGCCACAGAACCGTATGAATCCCTCTCGTTATCTGCGGAACAACGTGATTGCTCCCGCTCCTCATCAGCAATCCCGGCTTCTCTCCACGGACAATATCCATGAGGAGAAGGACCAGCTCCCGCACGCTCCTGCTCTGAGCCAAAGGCCCTTTTTCCGCAACGAGAGGCGAAAGTGCGTCGGCAAGCCGCTGCACCCCATCGACGGAACGGGGGCTCGCGAACATTTCTGGAGGTGCTGAGGTACTCATCGTGAAGGTGATGCTTCCTTCTACGCACGCAAACTGATTCGCACAATGACCCATGAAAGAAAGGAATTCTCATGTTCAAATTTCGAACAACATCCGTTGCCATGCAAATTCCCCCCGCGAAAGCCTGAACGCTGTTCGCCGGAAGAACGTTGACACTCGTTACACCTTGCCCCAACGAATAAATATTCTCTCATACATGGATTCGATGTCAGGGAAGATTGACTTTTTGGCTTAAAAGAGAGAAAATAGTGGAGGTATGACATCTCTCGTACCCAAAGAGAAAGGCCCCAATACTCTGCAAACTGTGGAGACGGCGAAGCTCGTCGTGAACCAACCGAAGAAGCTGCAGGAATTGAACCTGCTCCTCGAGAGCTTCGATGCACTGGACCGTCGCGTGAGCGAGCGTACCGGCGAAGACCGCTCGGGAGATCTCGGTGCAGCGGGCGCCGGCACGGCCGCAGGCGCACAACAGACGACTCAATCCGCACGCGACCTCGCCATTGCTGCCATGCCCCAGGCTCCCAAGGTCTTGCGTGACCGTCTCGTGAAACATATCGGGAAGGAAATCTCTCACCTACAGGCACTCTCCGCCCGCGAAGCGCACACATCCCGTCCCGGCGTCGCCTTCCGCCTCAACAAGCTCTACGCACGCATCCGGAGACTGAACGCGCTCCTCGTGGAACTGCTCGAGGCATCCATCGATATCCTCCGCCGTCTCTTCATCCGCGTCTTCATCGACGAACAGTCGATCCTCTAACGGGACAACGACGATCGCTCCATGTACTGCGCGACTTTCGTGAGGAAGTCACCCACAAGCGGTATCCAATCGATGTGTTGCAGGAACGAGAGGAGGAGCGGAATGATGATCGCCGCCGCTACCACGACACCGAGTGTGCTCGCGACCCCCTTGCCAAACGCAAGGAACAGACGTTTCCACGGACTGTAGGAGAAAGCGAAATCGAACTTCTTCGGCATCTCTGCAATCGTACGCTGCAACTCTGTCATCGCCCGCTCGAGACGCCGCTCCTGCGCGGTGTTGTCGGTCTTGTGCTTCATGGTGTCAGCTCACTTTCTTGTGATCGAATCCCTTCCCCTTTCCTTTCTTCTTGTCCTTGTCGAAGAGGGCAACGACGGCCGTGAGTATCTCGTCCATGATGGCAATGGGTTTGAGGATGAACGTCTCCACCTGCTTCGTCAGCTCATCCACGCGCTTCAGCACCCTCCGCAGATCCACGAGAATGAAGAGCAGGTGGTAGAGCGCGATGAGGAGCATGATCCCGACGAGGATGTACAGGAAGAGCATGACATCCCCGGCTGTGATCGGTGGCATAGGTTCGCGAGGAAAGGTTACCGCAGATCCTAGTCCCGTTGTACACTGTGTGCAATTCACGCGTTCGCGATTCATGGTACGGACACTCTTCTCTGCCCTCTGGCACCTCCCCCCGCAAACGGCCATCGCCATGATCCGCGCGTACCAGGCGACGCTCTCTCCCGATCACAGCCCGCTCAAACATCTGCACCCGTACGGGTTCTGTCTGCATCATCCAACATGCTCCGAGTACGCCGTTGAGCAATTGAAGAAACGAGGACTCATCGTCGGTTCCATCCTCACGATCACCCGTGTCCTCTCCTGCAATCCGTTCAAAGCACCAACCGACGCGAAGCTACGGGTCCTGGCGGAGCGCGCTCTAACGACGGGGAACTGATAACAACTACTCGCTCGTCTTCCCGTCGACCCTTCGACAAGCTCAGGGTGACGGCTATTCAGTCGTCTTTCCGTCGAACTCATCTTCCGTGTCCTTCACGGCATCCGCCTTGGTAACGTGCACCCTGCCATCGAGGTGCTCCGGCGGCGAGTAGATGGTGTAGAGCTTCATCTCGCTCTTCGCCGAATTGATGACGTTGTGCCGCGCGCCCGCTGGGATGACGATGCCCGAACCGTCCGCGACGGGGTACTCATTGCCGTCGATGATCGCCTTCCCCTCCCCCGCTTCGACGCGGATGAATTGATCCAGGTGGTGGACCTCCTCGCCGATCTCCTCTCCCGGTTTCAGGCTCATGAGGACGAGCTGACTGTGCTTGGCCGTGTAGAGGACACGACGGAAGTTGCTATTCTTCTTCGATTCCACTTCGAGATTCACGACGTAGCCTTTCATAGGAATGGGGGGGAACACAGATAATGTACAGACGAATGCAGCGAGGAACCATTGCATGAAAGAATTACTGGTTTCGCTTCCTCTTCAACTCCTCGTACGTTGCGTAGTACGCGTCCCCAGCATCCCCAATAATGCCAAAAGTGTTCCGAAGCAAATTCTTGAGACGGCTGACGATGGTTTTGGGCTTTTCTGGTTTGGACTGCCGTGATGCCGCCTCCCGCATCGTGTGGAATCCCCACTCCCCGAGACGGTCGAAACCATGCTGGAGGTGAGCGAGGCTCGCGCCGAGGAATCTGGCCAGAGAAGATCCTTTCATGGACGAATCGTATCACGCAGCAACTGAATCTGTAGAACTTCATCAGTCAAAGCCCGCTTCCCCCTTTGCCTCACCATCCGTATACTCTGCCTGCGGTCTTTCGATTTTGCGGGCGTCGTATAGTGGCTATTACACCAGCCTTCCAAGCTGGGAAGGGCGGTTCGATTCCGCTCGCCCGCTCCATTGACATAAATATAATTTAGTATAATTTGTATCCATGGCCGAGCATATTCTTTTCGTCGGAACCGTGCATTGCGACCCTGATATTGATGCGCGCTTAGAACGAATGCTCGATATCGAGCGTCCCGATTGCGTGACAATGGAGTACACCCCGGCATCCGAACCTCATCATCTTGCGACTCGCGACCGCATGCTGCGCCTTTTCAAAGAGCGCAAGAAACGCGAGATTCCATACGATGTCGCCCAGTACATCCGGCACCAAGCTGAGCATGTCCTCCATCGTCCTATCGAAGTGCTCCGGAAGTACTGTGCAGGGAAAGAGATCCCTCCCCAATTCATCGACCACCCCGGATCCTATCAGATGATTGAACAGGCCATTCCTTTACCGGACGACTCTACCTTCATCCGCAATCTCATCCTGGGAAATGCCAGCGTCGCAGACATTCGAAGCAAAACACAGAAGGACTACCTGCATTTGCATCAATTATTTCTTGCGAATGAACCTGAGAAAACGATGCAAGCCTTGGAAAGATGTCGAGCGCTATTCCATATTGGAAGTGCATTGCGAGATGTCTACCCCGCAGCAAAAATTCTCGAAGCTGCTCAATCGACAAAGGGAAAATTGCTCTACGTAACGGGTGCGATGCATATGCTTGATGATCCGAGAAACGAAACCGTGTTTTCCATGCTCAAAGATCGCTTCCCAATACGACGCCAGCTGCTCGATGAGTACGATCAAGATGCAACTTGAATAACATTCAGTAACCCGCGCCAATCGATATTTTAGGAAAATTATGTTATAATATACACATGCCGGATAGAGAACCTGAGCGGCCTTCCTCTCCCACATCCCCTCCTCCAAGCGACGAACTGCGTTTGTCGAGAGACAAAACAGCGACAACTATCGAAGCTCTCCTCACTGACGGATCATTTCGAGATCCCAAAGAAAATCAGGCACTTGCGGATGCAAGCGCATTTCTCAGATCCCCCACAGGAGAACCGACAGATATCGCGGAGCACGCATCAAACATCGGACAACTGCTCGATGACTATGAGAGGAGAACAGAAGCAATTGATGCAATGCATTGCCAGTTCCTCATCCTCCATTGCAAATACTATATTGACGCTATTCGTGAAGAGCTTGCCCGCTCTCCCATCGACACTGCCAAGGTTCGAGCCTTCATTGTGTCTGCTATGAACTTCGCAAAGTTACTAGCATCAAAATATATGAACGATTCCTATCTATCGGAAATTCAGGAAATTGAATCAACCATTGTCACGCCCTCCTAATACCATTCATCGCAGTTGTATTAACGTTCAGTACACCGCTCCAGACTCCAGTTTCTTGGCTCCTTAGAGCCAAGGATTGACATTGAAAAACTTGGTAAACTTTGCTATACTATATTCGTCATCGTCGAATACGGCGCAAGCCGTACCAGACATGACAAAAACAAACACCGTCACTCCCCTCAAAAGGTCTGGCGGTTTTGTTATGTCCCTATCGCAGACACGCCCCGTTGCTGCATCCCCTCTTGCACGTGACAGCACGACCGGCAATGGCGTTCTTCGTGCGGGCACCGGCCGAACAGAGGAACTCCGTGAGGACATTCCCCCTGCAAGAATCGGTCTTGGAATTCCAGCGGAGAGGAGACAGCGGATTGGAGCGCCATGTGCTGCGGGTCGTTCCCCGGACAGAGTAATCGGGACCGCCGTCGGTATCGATGCATTCGGCCTGACAGGTGGAGGAGCAACCGTCACCGGAGATCCGATTGCCGTCGTCACACCGTTCCGTGGGTTCCACGGCGCCGTTCCCACAGACATTGGCCCCCGAGGAGGCAACGGAAGAACGGGCGGAACTGCTGATCTGCGGGAGGGAGCTGGGTGCGGAGGAAGAGGAGAGACAGCGGTAGCACTCGCCGGGACAGGAGGGAGAACCGCAGGCGCCATTCCACTCCGGTGTGCAGGAGGCGAGGGAACTCGCGAGACATTGGAGGACGCCGCCCTGATCGGACTGCGTGCGCGTGCACTGGAAGCCCATGGGGCACGCGATCCAGGATGACTGGCTGGAGGAGGAGGCAAAGGAAGAGGACGCGAGAGAACTGGAGGAAGCTGCCAAACTGGAGGAAGCAACAGCGCTGGAACTGGAAGAAGAGGGAATGGAAGAGGAAGAGAGAGAAGAGGAGGAAGAGGGCAACAATGAAGAATAGCTGGCGGAAGAGGAACTCACGGGAATCGCAGCATTGATGTTGTACACGATGGTGGTATCGCGGGAGACCCGGCCGGCGGTGTCGACCGCCTCAAGGACGAGGTAGTACGGGAGCTCCTTCTGATAGGAACGGACATCGAAGGACGAGAAGAGAACGTTCCCGGACGGAGGAGCCGTACTCGACATGATCGTCGTCACATACTGCCCCGCACCGTCGTAGAGCTTGAAAGAGTAGTACTGAAGAGGGCTGGTGGTAACGGACCCGAGGAGAGGTACCACTCCGGAAAGTCCGCCTGCCGTGTCCAATCGGACAGGGTTATACGGCTGCGAGAAGGTTGCTGCATCGGCCTGAACCACCCCATACCCCTGGTACAGGATCCCCGCCACGGAGAAGGGGCCACAGGATCCCTCCGACGTCATCTGGCAAGCAGTATCCCTGAGCGTCTGCTTGAGGACAGCCGGTGTCATGTCGGGGTGTGTCTGCAGCATGAGCGCTGCGACGCCGGACATGTGCGGAGTGGCCATGCTGGTGCCGTTCAATTCCATGTGCGTATTGCTCCCATCACACGATCCGGAGAGGCTGCTCAATTTCGCCGAGCAGATGAGGGCGCCAGGAGCCATGATATCGGGCTTCACAGTGTAACCATTGGTCGGACCACGGCCGGAGAATGAGATAATAGCTCCGGGATATCCTCCCGAAGGAATGTAGCCCGGATCAAACACCGCCCCGACAGAGATGGCTTTCCGTGCCGCACCCGGAATGTTCACGGAGTAGAACCCGTCCTCCCCTGTGTTCCCGGCTGCCGCCACGATCACGAGACCTGCATTCACAAAGTTGTCTATTTTGGCGCTCCACTCATCATCCGGTGTTGTCGCGAGTTGCGTCGTGCCGATGCTCAAATTCACGATATCGACGCCGTCCGCGATCGCCTGCTCCAACGCACTTTGTAGATGAGAGAAATCCCCTTCTCCGTCTTCATTCAACACCTTGTAGGCGTAGATGTCCGCATCCGATGCAACGCCATTGAGCCCGTACGCGTTCGTCTTTCCCGCGGCTATCGCCGCCACGTGCGTCCCATGCCCATTGTCGTCCATAGGATTCGACGAACCTGAAAGGAAGTTCACGCCTCCCTTCACCTTGCACCCGGACCCGATGGAGGAACAGCTGCCAAAATCCGCGTGCGTCCAATCGATGCCCGTATCGATGATTCCGATCTTGATCCCCGCTCCCGTGATGCAGCCATTCCCATTGCACGCAACGCCGGACGCATTCTTCGAGTGCACGGTTGCAGCACCGATCCACGGAACCGACGTACCCGTCGTCATGCTCAGCCGCAAATTGGGGAACACCTTCTCGACACCGTCGATGCTCTCGATCTCCGCTTTCTCCTCGTCGGAGAGTGAGGCAACAGGAAGAACGAAGCCATTGAGGCCGAGCGAGAACGACGTCGTGGTCTCTCCGGTCCCGCTCAGGAGATCGGCGAGGAGTGTACTCCCCTGCGCCCCACGGAATGACTCAAGCTTCGGAAGCATCTTCCGAAGCTTCGACTGCACCGAAGACTGCTGGGACTTGATGCGCGGCTTGCGCGCGTTGAGAAGCGAATGGAGAGAGCCTGAAGCGGAGGACGCAGCGGTCAGAGATTTCCTGAGCTCATTCGTCTCGGTAAACTTGCGGCCCTTCGCCGAAGCCGCCGCCATCCCCGCCGTCCGCATGACCCGCGATTTTCGATCGGCATCCCGCTCGGCGCGATAGGCGGTGGCGATCTCCGGACGTTCGAGGAGTGCAGGTTCCGTCATCTGCACGATGTAGCCGTCAAAAGGGGGCAGCGTCTTGGGACCGCCGCCGATGATCAGCTGACCGCGGAGAGCCCCGCTCCCCTTGCCGAGGAAGAACCAAGCCGCAGCGGCAGCGCACACACAGACAATGAGGACGGTGAGAATCCTGCGACGGCTCATGAGAGAGATGGAACGAATGAAAGAAGAAATCAGCGCGCGCAGGCGCCACTATTGCATCCCCGCTTGCACGTGACAGCCCGGCCCGCGATGGCGTTCTGGGTACCCGGACCGGTGGAGCAGAGGAACTCGGTGAGAACGTTCCCCTGACAAACATCTGTTCTCGACGTCCAGCGGAGAGGAGCGGAAGGATCGGAACGCCAGGTGCTCTTCGTCGTTCCCCGGACAGAGTAATCGGGACCGCCGTCGGTATCGATGCACTCAGCCTGGCAGGTGGAGGAACAACCGTCACCGGAGGTCCGATCGCCGTCGTCACACCGTTCCGTGGGTTCCACGATGCCGTTGCCGCACGTGTGGGGACCCGAGGAGGCCACGGAAGAGCGGGAGGAGCTGTGACTGCTGCTCAGGGAAGAGCTGGGAGTGGAGGACGAAGAAGCGCAGCGATAGCACTCTCCAAGACAGGAAGGAGAACCGCAGTAGCTCCCGTTCCACTCGGGCGTGCAGGAAGCGAGGGAGCTCGCGAGACACTGGAGGACACCGCCCTGATTGGACTGCGTGCGTGTGCACTGGTAGCCCGTGGGGCACGTGATCCAGGAAGACTGGCTGGAGGAGGCGGGATGAGAACTGGAAGAAGGAAGAGACGAGGAAGAGTGAGAGGAGGAAGAGAGGGAACTGGAGGCGGCGGAACTACTGGAGGAGGCAACAGAACTGGAGCTGGAAGAGGCGGGTGAGGAAGAGGAAGAGAGGGAGGAGGAACGAGAGGAGGACGAGAAGGAGAGGCACGACGGCACGGAACTGTTGAAAGATTTCGACGTGATGAGGGCGAGAGCATCCCGCGATACCTGGCCGGATTGATCGGTCACTTCCAGCACAATGAAGAAGTAGACGTTGTTCTTCCAAAACGTATCGGGTTCGAGCGACAGGAGCAGACCCGACTGACACACGTTCGCCTGCGACAATATGATGCCCTGCTGGCATCCGCTGCCATCCGACGCGGCAAGGAGGACCCGGTAGGACTCGCATCCGGAAATATCGCCGATGTTCGACCGCAGGGTAATACCGTTACTCCATACATAGCCGTTCTGATCTGCGCCGAGTGCCGTGAGATGAACCGGCTGATGGGGAGATGCGAAGGCCGCTGCGAGAGCATCCACCATTCCATAGCCGGACGTTCCGAGATTGCTCGGATTGAAATTCTGAGATCCGAATGTGGAATCCCTGAGCGTCTGTTTGAGGACATCCGGCGTCATCTCGGGATGTGCCTGCAGCATGAGCGCTGCGACTCCCGTAACATGCGGCGTGGCCATGCTGGTGCCGAAGAGAGACACGTGAGAAGTATCACTGCAGTACGTATTGAAGGAGGAGAGACGCGATTTCGCCGCACAGATAGTCCCCGGCGCAAGGACATCCGGCTTCACCAGCGCACCGGTCCCGTACGGTACCGGACCGTAGCGGGAGTAGGACGGCTGCCACGCGCCATTGTCATTCGAACCCCCGACGGTGATGACCGTCTGCGCCGCACCGGGTTCTGTGACGAGCACATCGGGGCATTCCGTCGTGTGAGAATTGCCGGCGGCAACGACGACGTTGATGCCTGCCGACACCATGATTTCCACCATGTTGCTCACGTAACCGTCCGGATCATGCGAGGCACAGGAGTCGAAACTCATGTTGACGATATCGACCATGGGAGTGGTATACGTCGACCCTCCCAGGATCTCATTGATAGCGCCGGCAACGTAATTGGTATTGCCACCTCCGTTCGCATCGAGCACTTTGAACGCATAGATCTCGGCTCCCGGTGCGACCCCGTTGAAACCGGAGCCGTTCGTCGACTTTCCCGCCGCAGTCGCCGCGACATGCGTCCCGTGCCCATTGTCATCCATAGGGTCATCGGGGTCGTCCGCGGGGACGAGAACACCATTTTTTGGATACATCACGTAGTTGTACCCCCACCTCACCTTGCACGAGCCACCGGGTGCGGTGCACCCACCCAGATCCGCGTGTGTGTAATCCACGCCCGTATCCATGATTCCGATTTTGACGCCCTTCCCGGTCATACAGTCATCACTCCCGGATATGCATGTCCCCCCCGATGTATTCAACCCCCACACGGAAGGGGCATTGATCGCCGGAACCGAAGTGTCGAGAGAAGCCCGAATCAGAGAATTGGGAAAGACTTTCTTCACGCCCGGAACACTCTCAATACCCGCGATCTGAGCGGCCGTGAGACGCCGGACGGGAAGGTAGAATCCATTGAACGCCATGGAATACGAATCCCTCGTTTCCACCCATCCCTGCACACTCGTGCTGAGGACTCCGCCCGATGCGAGGAGCGCATTCACACGAGCCCGTACGGATCGCTGCTGCGCCGTGAGTGTCACGCGCTCAGGTTCCACGATCGCCTGCAGAGTCTTCGTGCCGTTCGCGATTTTCAGATCGAGCGACTGGATCGTCGCGGCCTCTGCCGACGTCTCCCCGCCTACTGTGTTCGCCTTCAGCACCCGCCGTTGCCGATCAGCCAGAGCCAGCGCGCGATACTTCTGCGCAACGTTCTCACGGGCAAGGAGCGGCGGCTCCGTGAGCTGTACGAGGTACCCGTCGGCCTGCGTGTCTCCGGAAACTCCACCGGTGAGCTGCGCGAGCCACCATCCACGAGATACAAACACCGCACCCACCACGAGAGCAGCAAGCAGCAGGGACAGCAGCAAACGGCGTCGACGCATCATTGCTCCGCAGTCTAGCACACACGAACCCTGACGGAAGATAGCCTGAGATGCTGCCTCGGCAGCAATGAAATATCTCGCGCGAAGCGGCGGGTCTCGTGGGTCCCTAGAGCTTCCGCGCACTGCTAAGGGAAGGGTCCTTCGACTCCTCGCTTCGCTCGTCGCTCAGGATTTCATTCGGGGCTAGGTGCTGAGCCTGTCCCGAGCGAAGTCGAGGGATAGGTGGCCCTTCCACGCCCTATGGCAGGCATGCCCCATTGGCACACCCCTTGGAACACGGCGTCATGCGCGTGGAGATGGCCCCCTCGTAGGGCGAAGTTTTGGAGCAGCCGTACTCGAGGAGGGAATCGCCCTGACAGGCATCGGTCTTTGTATAGACCGTGAGAGGATTCGTGGGCGTACGGGTCCACGTGGAGCGAACAGTGCCAAGCACGTACGGCATATTATTGCCGCCGTCGCTGTCCGTGCATTCGAATTTGCACGCCGAGGAGCAGCCGTCTCCGGAGGTCCTGTTGCCATCGTCACACTGCTCACCCGAGTCGATGCGTGTATTGCCGCAATTCGTGCCGGAGGAGCTCACGGCAGTTGTGGCGGGGACAACCGAAGATGTGGTTGCTGCACACACGATGTTGATTGAAACGCTCTTCTCGATGGGCGTCATGTTCGCACTGAGAGGAACGAGCCCCGCGAAGTACTTCACAGTGGAGTTGCAGGGGGCAGTCGCAGGAACTTCGATGGAAATGGGAATGGTCTTCGACTGTCCGGGGGCGAGGGTGAGGCCGTTCTCCGTCGTGCCATAGAACATGAGGATCGTCCCCACGGGCAGGTACGCGATGCCCGAAGACTGCGTAGGTTGTAACGACGGGAACGATGCCGGAGTCCCGTTGGTCGTATCGATCAACGAAGCTTGCACCAAGCTGATCGCAGTGGTCGTCCCGTTATTCGTAATGATGACGGACTGCTGGAAACTGGATCCTGGGGCCACCGAGGAGACACCCTGCACCGAGACCGAGAGTCCGTCCTGAGATTCGGAGGGGGAACAGAAATTGAAGTGGATGCAGTAATTGAGGAATGGAATGCTCGCGTCGATGGTGCAGATGTTGCCGTCGTCACAGTTCAACCCCGATGTCGACGAGGCCTGAGAGGATGAGCTGAGAGAGGCGGAACTCGCGACCGAAGAGGAAAGATGTGAAGAGGAGGAAGCCGCAGCCGAAGAGGAGGAATGTGAAGAAGAGGAGGCGGCAGCCGAAGAGGAGATCCCGGAAGAAGAAGAGCTGCGGGAAGAACTCTTTGCTGAGGAAGAGGAACCCATCACGCAGGCACCGTTGCTGCAACCCCTGGCACAGGTCTGTCCCCACGTGACGATGGCGTGGTAGTACGTTCCCTGCTGCTGGTAGCAGTAGTTCTCCGTGAGGAGATTGCCGTCGCAGACATCTTCCTGCGTGGTGACGGTGAGGGGGTAGCGCGGGGTCGAAGGCGTCCACGTTGTTCTCGTCGTTCCTTTCAAGTAGATATTCTGTCCGCCATCCGTATCCGTGCATTCGAAGAAGCAGGAAGAGGAGCAACCGTCGCCTGAGAGGGCGTTTGAATCGTCGCACTGCTCCCCGCTCTGGAGAATGCCGTCACCGCATCCGGGTGACATGCTGGAGCTAGAGCGAGAGGAGGAAGATGGAGAGAGACTGCTTGAAGAATTGAGGGAAGAGGAAGAGGACAACGAACTCGAAAGGGAAGAGAAGGAGGAGAATGAAGCTGAAGAAGCATTCCCTGATTGCACGGTCACGAAGGGGGTGCATCCCTGATGCTGGACGCACAACTGCACCCGCATCCCCGGAGACACGGTCGAGCAACCGGATACAGTGCATACCGGCTGTGACACCGTCATGTTCTCTCCGAGGGAGCAGAACGCACTTCCGTTCGCCCGCGCCACACCCTGATCATCGAAGAGCACGGGGCAGAAACACGTGGGACACCAGTCGAGCACAGGAACGCGATTCGTGAGAATGAACCGCGCCGTCTCGCCATCGGTGACGACGCTCGTGAGGCTGACGCCGACACACCCGTTCTGTGTGCAACCGAGAGAGCAGTTCACCGTTGTCTCCCTGAGGACATACTCGCCATTCGACACGGCACAGTATGTCTCACGAAGTTGTGTGGGACTGAGACAGACATCCTCACTGGAAATGGTCCCGGACGCGTTTCCACCCGCCGTGGGACTGTAGAGGTAGGGATCGTTCCCCCCGTCCCATTCGCTGCAGAAGGACTGACAGGTCGCCGAACATCCGTCGTTTCCTACGGTATTTCCATCGTCGCATCTCTCACCGGTTTCAAGCGTCCCGTTGCCACAACCTGTCGCAGGACGGGAACTCGAGGAAGAGGTGGAGGAGCGGCTGGAAACCGGATGAGTCGGATCGATACACGCTCCATCGTTACAGCCATTCTCACAGCGGCCGGAGGAACCGGTGATGGAATTGTCGTAATCCCCTCCCTTCGTGCAGTAGTACTCGAAGAGGGTATCGCCCTCGCACACGTCCTCCTGCACGTACACCGTGAGGGGGTAGCGGGGAAGGTTCGTCCACGTACTCCTCGTGATCCCCTTGCTGTACCGGTCGTTGCCACCATCAGTGTCGGAACACTCGAACCGGCATGTGGAGGAGCAGCCATCGCCGGAGAGAGCGTTTGAGTCGTCGCACTGCTCACCGGCATCCGCCCTCCCGTTGCCACAGGTACCGTTCTCGAGGGTGCACGTGGCGGAGCAGCCGTCGCCGGAAGTCGTATTGTGATCGTCACACTGCTCGACCCCAACCTTGATGCCGTCCCCGCAGAGCGAAGCGCACACCGACGGACAGGAAGTGGACTGCACAATGAGCGTGTCCGTTGTTCCGAAGAGTGACGCGACGAAATGGCCGAGCCGCAACCAGAGACCCTCCTGCGCCTGAGGAGCAGGACAAATCTCACTGCAGACCCAGCCCAGCTCTACCGTGCACGACGCCGAGCAGCCATCGCCATTCTGCACATTCGCATCGTCACAACCCTCCGAACCCTGCTTGATCCCATTGCCGCACGATGTCTGGCACACTCCCATTCCCCACGACGGTGATGCTTTCCAGCATGTCGTTTCTCCGGGATGATTTGCCTGATTGTTGATGCAGTCCGCATCGGTGGAACACTCGTAGCAATTCCCATCGGCCGGGTAGCATGCCGCATTCAGACCGCTGCATGCCACGGGTGTCCCCGCGACGCAGGCACCCGTCATTTGATTGCATGTCTCGATGCCGTTGCACTTGTTTCCGTCATCACATACGCCGCAGCTTCTTGCCGAAGAGCTGGCAAGCGGGAGCGAGGAAGAGGAGAGGGGCGCATTCGTTTCGTTGGGATCGTTCAGGCAGATGCATCCGGGGTCCTGGGGATAGTCGGCTTTGCCGTCTCCATCGTTGTCGACGCCGTCAGCACATGCGGGCTTGAGCGGGAGACTGCCGACACAGAAGCGGCCGGCGAGTGGAGTCGAACCGGCCCCCGCTGTACCGAAGGTGAAGTAGGAATCCGTGCCACCGTCTACATTGGCATTCTTGAAGAAAAATACGGACGTCGCATTCAGGTAGAGACCCATGGAATCGATGCCGTCGCCGTTCCAGTCACCAACAAGTGGTTGATAACCGTATCCCCCTGCACCCTGCCAAGTGAAGCTGGTCTCAACGGGGCCGGATGTGTTGACGTTGCGCAGGGTGAAGATGCCTGTCGTCGGGTTGAATGCGCCAACCGTGTCGATGCCATCACCGTTCCAGTCACCGACGAGCGGGAAGGAACCAGCGGTGAATGCGACCATGAGATCGGCACTGCCGGACGTGTTGGAGTTCCGGAGGTAGAAGATCTGCCCGGAGGGATCGTAGGCGCCGATGGTATCGATGCCATCGCCGTTCCAGTCGCCGGCGAGCGGGATCCAGCCCTTATTGGGCGAACCGAACCCCAAAGTGATATCCGCGTAACCGGAGGAGTTGGTGTTCCGGAGATAGAAAGAGGAAGCAGTGGGATCGAACACACCGGGCGTGTCGATACCGTCGCCGTTCCAATCACCCATGAGAGACTTCCAATTCGCTCCGCCGTAGCCAAACGTTGTGTCCGCAGCACCCGCGGTCTTCGAATTCCGGAGGGAGAAAACCGCGGAGGCGGGATTGAAGAGACCGATCGTGGCCGTGCCCTCGCAGACCGCAGGCACGGAAGACGATGAAGCCGCGAGGGAAGATGATGACGGACGGGATGAAGAGGAAGCGGGAGCTGCGGAGGAGGAAGCCGGAACGCAAGTGAATGTGGGTGTCGCCGCATTGAGCGCCACGTTCTGTCCCTGGCCGATATTGATGGCATACGTCGTCAGCGTGTGCGACTTGCCGTCCTTCAGGGAGACGGGAAGTGCGAAGGAGAAGCCGTGACTGCCGTAGCCTCCGCACGCAGCAGCCGCGTCTACGCGGCTGGCGTTCGCTGCGGCCCCCATGATCATCGTGTTGCCCTCGTACACATGCACATCAATGGCCTGCGCGAAATTGTCGGGGTCGCACGCCCAGCCGTAGATGCCCGAACAGCTCACGCCGTCAAAATAGCCAATGGGGTTCGAGCCGGCAGGCGGGACGGACGAAGCGGCCGCAGATGAAGCGGCGACAGAGGAAGTAGCTGGAGACGACGAAGAGGAAGGCCGTACGCAGTCATACGCCTGACAGACGCACACTCCATTCTGACAGGTATTGCCGTACGGACACGTCTTGTAACTATAGAGGGGCTCTTTCCCCGTCGGACCGCCGCAATAGAATTCCTGCACTTGCACTCCAACACATTGGTCTGTGAATGTCGTACTCACGGAACTGCTGCTGGAAGTGCAGGAGGCAGTACAGTTCGTCCCTTCGCACAAATTATATGTGTAGGCCCAATACAACGACCCCTTCGTGAATACATCATCATTCGCACTCGTTTTACCGCATCTCTCCGAGGTTTGCTTCGCAAGAGGCGTCCTGCAGCAGGTGCCGTCCGGACAGTCACAGGCGCCTTGGGTACAGGTATACCCCGTCGGGCATGTCACCTGCCTGTAGGCAGGATTCCCGGTACTGTCGCATATCGCCTCGTAGAGCAGACTGCTCGACTTGCAGTAGTCAGAGAGAGTCGTCGAATACAGTTTCGCCGAATTGCTGAAGAAGATTTCATAGCTCGCGGGACTGGTGCAGAAACCGGAAGTGTTCTTCATGCAGATATCGGGGTCGGAGCATGTCGACGCCGTCGCTGCGCTCAACGCACCTCCCTGCACCTCCAACCCCCATAGTCCCTTCATACTGAAGAGGGAGAGGGATACCCCGAGAAGGGCCGTTGCGGCGAAGAGAAATCTCAATCGGGGAGAACGCATAGGATGTGTATTTGAAATCTCATTATTATAGCGAAAATCCGGCTTCCGGTACAGAGCAAACCTCGGGAAGAGGAGACAGGGACCACCTCTTCTGAACTTGCTGGATGCTGTGCTCCAGAAGGGGCGTTCCACGGGAGCATGGAACCGTTTTTTGCGCGAATGAATGCGAAAAACGACGGAGGACTCTGAGAAAATCCTGACAATGTATTGCCCCGCTTGTCCACCTCCTGCAAGCTGGAACCAATGGCGCAGACAGTTCTCCTCATCGATGACAATGGCAGGGTCACAGGGGAAATGGACCGGACGGAGGCACACACCGGCATCGGCACGCTGCATGCGGCCTTCTCCGTCTACATCTTCCGCGACGAACGGAAGGAATTTCTCATGCAGAAACGTGGCAACGGAAAACTGTGGGCGGGAATCTGGGCCAACACCTGCTGTAGCCACCTGCGGAGAGGCGAGACACCTCGGGAAGCCGGCGAGCGGCGACTCCAGGAAGAGATGGGTTTCACGTGCCCGCTTCGCGAAGAGGGCTCTTTCGTCTACCGCGCAGAGGACCCGGAGGGGAGAGGCGTGGAGCATGAGCGCATCACGCTCCTGACGGGGGACATTCAGAAACGAATCATCCCGACGCCGGATCCCGCGGAAATCGCCGAGTGGGAATGGATCTCTGTCGCAGACCTCTCCGCGGACATACTGAAGCATCCGGGTTTGTACACCCCGTGGTTTCGCATCGGGCTTCGCCGCATCATCGGGCAGGGGTAGAATCGCAGTCCATGCCGGATTCCCCTCCCCCGCTTCACATCGCCATCATTCCGGACGGCAACCGCCGCTGGGCTCGTGCGAAAGGACTCCTGGCATGGAACGGTCATCAGAAAGCCATTGAGAATTTCAAGGACCTGACCGAGTGCTGCTACGACGATCCGCGCATCGGGACACTCACGGTGTGGTGCTTCTCCACTGAGAACTGGAAGCGCGACCCTCAGGAGATCGGGAAGCTCATGAACATGCTCGAGGAATACCTTCAGAAAGAGCGAAAGGGGTTCGCGGAGAAGCAGACGCGCTTCCTCCACTCGGGGCGCACCGACCGTCTTCCCCCCTCCCTCGTCACGCTCATGCGGGACGTGATGGAAGAAACGAAGAACTTCAACCGTTTCACGCTGCACCTCGCCGTGGACTACGGAGGGAAGGATGAAATCATCCGTGCGCTCCGGAAAGCCAAAAATCCTTCGTCGCTGTCGGAAGAATCCTTCCGGTCTCTCTTCGACCAGCCCTCTCTCCCGGACATCGACCTCGTCATCCGTACGTCAGGCGAGATGCGCACGAGCAATTTCTTCCTCTGGCAAACCGCATATGCGGAGTGGGAATTCGTCGACAAATTCTTCCCCGACTTCACGGCAAAGGATCTCATGAACGCAGTCGACGCCTTTGAGAAACGCACGCGACGTTTCGGCACATGAACACGACCGCCTTCGCTCCCGGCAAAATCATTTTGTGCGGAGAATATGCCGTCGTCTTCGGCTCTCCGGGCATCGCCGTGCCTGCCCCGATCGGCATGAAGGTGATGATGGAGGAGAACGCGGCGATGCGAGGCGTGAAGATTCAATGGCATGGCATCGAGGGAACGGAGGAGTGGAACCGTTATGCGCGGAGCGCGATCGAGCTCCTGCATGAGGGCAAGAAACCCTTCCGGGGGACCGTGACGATCACAAATGAACTGCCGCTCGGCAAGGGCATGGGCTCCTCGACGGCGCTCGTCTGCGCGCTCACCCGCTGCCTCCTTGGGCCGGGGAAACGGGAGGAAGCGTTGCGAGTGGAAGACGCGATGAATCCCGGCCACAGCGGCCTCGACTTTTCCGTGATCTGGAGCGCAAAACCAGTTCTCTTTCAGAAGGGGAAAGAACCGCAGGCCATCGACGTGCAGAACATGCTCCAGGATGCCGTCTTCATCGATACCGGCATGCCGACAGAAACGACGCCACAGCTCGTCGCATGGGTGAAGGAACGTTCAGAAAATCCGGCGATCAAACGCGCACTGGACATCATCGGAGGGTGTGCGCCCCGCCTCCTGAATGGAGAAGATCTTGAGGATATTTTCCGGGACCATCATCGCGCACAAATCACGCTCGGCGTCGTGCCTCCGGCGACGCAGAAACTGATCGCTGATATCGAACGCGCAGGGGGCAGCGCGAAAGTGATTGGGGCGGGAGGGAAGACCGGGGGAGGAGGGATTGTCCTTTCACTCGGAATATCCGAACATACGGTCAGAAAGCTCCCGGGCGCCAAAGGATTTCTCCTCCTGCATCTCTCATGAACACCACTGCCGTCTCCTTCCCGAATATCGCCTTCATCAAGTACTGGGGAAACAGGAACAATGCGCTCCGGCTTCCCGCCGCGGATTCCCTCTCGATGACCCTAGACCGGCCATCGGTAGAGATCACGCTTTCAGATGCGGACCGCCTCTCAATCCGATCATTCGAGGCGGACGGGAAGGAGAAAATACTGACGGAAAAGCAGATTTCTCGCTGGAAGGAAACACTCGATCTGATGCGTTCCTCCCTCGGAACGATCGGCGCAGAGGGAACGCTTCCGGAGACGTTGTCCCTCGAGATCCGCTCGCACATCCCCCCCTCGGTCGGCCTCGCCTCCTCCGCCGCCGTCTTCTCCTGCCTCGCACGCGCCGTGCAGGGATTCATCTCGGACAAGACGCGCCTCACGGAGGAACAGACGAGCGTCCTCGCACGACTCGGCTCCGGCTCCGCCGCACGGAGCATCTTCGACGGGTACGCGGCGCTCCTCGCGGGCAGCGGGAACGACATCGATGCCGCCGTCGGGAAGCAGATCGCGGATGAATCGCATTGGACGCTGTACGACTTCGTCATCATTCCGAGCACACACGAGAAGAAGGTGGGATCCACCGAAGGCCACGCACTCGCACACACGAGTCCCCTCTTCGACCAGCGCGTGAAGGACATTACGGAACGGCGCCAGCCGCAGTGCATCGACGCCGTCCTCCGAAAAGATTTTGAACTGCTCCAACAGGTCGTGGAGGAAGACGCACTCGACATGCACGCCGTGATGGAATCGAGCACGCCGCCCCTGAAATATTTATCGGAAGAGACGCACCGGATCCTCCGGGAAATCACATCCCTTCGCGAGGAACGTCATTTGCCCGTTCTCTACACGATGGATGCGGGACCGACCGTACACCTCATTTTCGAAGAGAGCGCTCTCGGAGAAATGAAACAGTTCACAGACATACAAAAACAAAAACGCTGTTTGATATTCGAAGCCAAAGTTGGGAAAGGAGCATATCTGAAATAAGAGCGTTCCGAATATTCGAATATTCGAGTACTCGAGTACTCGGGCTTGAAGACGAACGTTCACCTCACAAGTTTGCTATACTTGAATCGATGGACCTTCGCACTCTTCCACCGGACCTGGACGCCGAAGGCCGCTGCAACGAACGCCGCAAGCGCGTCGAGAAATCTCTGGGTACTCCCCTCTCACTCCTGCGAACGAACAAGGACGTGATCGGTCACGCCGATGAACGCAACTGCGAACAGATGCTCGGGTGTGTGAGCGTGCCGGTCGGGTATGCCGGACCGCTGCGCATCCAATTCAGTTCCGGTGACGAGACGGACGTCCACCTCCCGCTCGCCACCACGGAGGGCGCACTCGTCGCGAGCATCAATCGGGGATGCAAAGCACTCGCGACATGCGGTGTACACACGTCTTCGACGCTTCACGGAACGACACGTTCCCTCGCATTCCACGTCCCAAAGGAGACACGACCGTTCACCTCCGCACTCACGGAAGGAAAGAGGAATTGGCAGCGTATCGCGGAGGGGACGAGCGAACACCTGACGTTACTTTCCTTCGACATCGATACGAAAGGAGACTTCGTCTTCCTCACGCTCGCCTTCGACACCGACGAAGCGATGGGCATGAACATGGTAACAATCGCGGCGCAGGCGGCGGGCGAATGGATCACAGAGAAGCTCCTGCCCGATGGGGGGAGTTTTGTAACGGTGGCGGGGAACGTGGACAGCGACAAGAAACCGAGCCGTCGGACGAAGGAACGTGGCAGAGGGATTGAAGTGACGGCGGAAGCGCTGCTCGACCGTGCGACAATCGAGAAGGTGCTGAAGACGACGCCTGAAATGATGCTAAAAACTGCCGAAGCGAAGCTGAAATACGGCTCTGTCGTCGCGGGAGCATTGGGGGAAAATTTGCACGCGGCGAACGTTATCGCGGCGCTGTACATCGCGACGGGGCAGGACCCGGCACACGTGGTGGAAGGCTCGCTCGCGGACACCGTCGTGAAGAAGAGTGGAAACGGTCTGAGTATCACCGTCCGGCTCCCTGCAATTCTCGCCGGTGTGCGGGGCGGAGGCACATCCCTCCCCTCACAGTCGCAGTGCCTGAAGATGCTCCTGAAACCGAAGACGAAGCTCCACCCAAAGAAGCAATTGGCGGAAAGCATCGGAGCTGCCGTCCTCGCAGGAGAACTCTCGCTTCTGGCTGCACAGGCGAGCCATACACTGGCTTCCGCACACAAGAAATTGGGGAGATAAACCCCCTCACTGCGCACTCCTCTTCTGGTAGACTCCCTCCGATGTCCCGCTCAGCCATCGTCGGCTTCGGCAGGTACCTCCCCACCTTCCGCGTGAAGACGGAGGAGATCGCGACTCACTGGGGACAGGACGGGAAGGCGACAGCCAGATCGCTGGGATTGGATGCGAAGACGGTTCCCGGCAGGGACGAGGACAGTTTCACGATGGCTTTCGAGGCGTCGCGACAGGCACTCGACGTCTCCGGTTTGAAATCCTCACAGATCTCCGCGGTTTTCGTCGGCTCCGAGAGCCACCCGTACGCCGTGAAACCCACGAGCGGGATGCTCGCTGCGGCACTGGAAACCGATCCCTTCTGTTTTGCGGCCGATCTGGAATTTGCCTGCAAGGCGGGAACGGCCGCGATGCAGATCGTAGGCGGATTCATCGGGAGCGGGCAGATCGAGTACGGACTCGCCGTGGGGACGGACACGGCACAGGCACGCCCGGGTGATGCGCTGGAATACACGGCGGCGGCGGGCGCGGCGGCGGTGATCCTCGGAACGGAAAAATCCAAGCATGCACTCTGCTGCATCGACCACACGCTCTCCTTCACCACAGATACACCGGATTTTTGGCGTCCTGCAGCAGAGAAATACCCACACCATGCGGGGCGCTTCACCGGGGAACCGGCCTACTTCCACCACGTCCGGACGGCACTCACGGGCATTCTCGAAACGGCGAAAATCTCCATCGCCGACATCGACCACGTCGTGCTCCACATGCCCAATGCGAAGTTCCCGAAGACGATCGCGAAGGAGTTCGGCATCTCGGAAGAACAATTGCACCTCGGCTTCATCTTCCCCTCGATCGGCAACACCTACAGCGCCTGTTCGCTCCTCGGTCTCACCGGCGTCCTCGAAGCGGCGAAGAAAGGTGAGCGGATCCTCCTCGTCTCCTACGGTTCGGGCTCCGGCTCCGATGCCTTCCTCTTCACCATGCTCCGGGACGGCGCTCCTCTCCCTCCTGACGAACGAACACCGGAGGAGCTCTCCTACAGCGAGTATCTGGAACATTCCCCCCAAGTGCACTGAACATGGAACGAGACATCTTCCTCATCGGCGGCGGACAGACGAAGTTCGGTGAATGGTGGGGGCGAAGCCTGCGTGATCTCATCGAGGAAGCCGTGGAAGCCGCGTTCAAGGACGCTCCGTGCACCGCCCTCGACATCGATCTCGTCGTCATCGCGAACATGCTCGGGGAGATCGGCAGCCACCAGGCACAATTGGGCTCCCTCGCCTCCTCGCTCCTCCCGCACCGGCCACCCGCCGTGCGCGTGGAATCGGCCTGCGCCTCCGGCGCACTCGCCCTCCACACGGCTTGCGCATTCCTGGAGAGCGGCCGCGCGAAGACGGTCCTCTGCATTGGTGCGGAAAAGATGACCGACGCGTCGCCGGACGCAATCGCGGAGGGGTTGATGGGAGCTGCGGACGCGGAAGTGGACCGGCCATCCGGCATCACGTTCCCGGGACTCTTCGGACTCATCGCCGCCCGCTACATGCACGAGTACGGACTCACACGGGACGATCTGAGCCTCGTGAGCGCCGTGCACCATAGCAACGCCTGCCACAATCCCTTCGCTCAGTTCCACTCGACGATAACGCCGGAGGCAGTCTCGCGAAGTCCGCTCGTGTCCGATCCCCTGCGCCTCCTCGACTGCTCTCCCGTCACAGATGGAGCCGCCGCCTGCATCCTCTCGACACAGATGCCGAGTGATCTCCGGCTTCGCGCATCGCAGGTGGCCACCGACACGCTCAGTCTCACGCAGAGAGCGACACTCACCTCGTTCAGCGCAACGAAAGACGCTATGGGGAAAGCTCTTACGGAAGCGGAAATCTCGAGGAGTGAGATCGGAGTGCTGGAGACGCACGACTGCTTCTCCATCGCGGCAATCATCAACATGGAAGACCTCGGATTCGCCGAGCCCGGCCGCGGCGTCGAGATCTACCGCGCGCTCCACCGGGGCAAGCACGCACCCTTCCCGGTCAATTTGAGCGGCGGACTGAAGGGCTGCGGACATCCCGTGGCGGCAACCGGCATCAAGCAACTCCTCGACGTCGGAAAGGCATTGCGGAAGAATGACGGCGCCATCGGTCTCGCACACAACTTCGGCGGCGCAGCTGCCACCGCAGCCATTCACATCCTGGAACGCACCCATGCCTGATTCCTCCCCTACCGCTCACCGTGCACTGAAGACGAAGCGATGCAAATTGCAGGATGGCATCGTCCTCTCCTGCACGGTCCTGCGTCATCCGCCGGCCCGCTTCGGTCCTCGTCCGCGCCCCGTCGCGCTCATCGCTCTGGAAGACGGCGCACGCGTCCTCGCGCCACTGACGCAGGCTCTCCCCATTGGAACACACGTTCGTTCGCGACTCCGACTTTCGCACATCACCGCCGAGGGTTTGCGCATCTACGACGCCACCTACGAACCGCTCGTGCTTTCGAAAAATCCCGTCCCGGACTTCCCCGGCTACATCCTGGCACTCACCGGTCCTTCGGGCGTCGGGAAATCCACCGTGAGCGCCGTCCTCATGCGCATGTTCGCCGAGTACGTCGAGCGTGTTCCCATCGTGACGACACGGGAGCGACGGGAGGGAGACGACGGCGAGTACCGCTACGTGAGCAAGCGCGTGTTCACGGAGCTGCAGAAGGAAGGGAAACTCATCGCAATGACGCACATTCCCGCGACAGCGGAGGAACGCTGGTACGGGTATCGCGCCAGCGACTTGGAGCGAATCTGGAAGGCGGGAAAACTGCCCGTCGTCATCACCGAAATGCATCTGCTGCAGGGCCTCGCCGAGCGCTACGGCCGGCGCTCGATCCTCTCCTTCGGCCTCCTCCCGCCGGGCAAGAGCAAACGCGCGATGCTGAGCCACCTCCTGCACCGCCTCCGCCTGCGCGGCCGTGAAACCGAGGAACACATCAAGGACCGCCTGAAGAACGCCGAGGAGGACATCGCATTCTTCTCGCGCCGCAAAGACCTCTTCGATCGCATTCTCGTGAATGAGAACGTCGAACACGTCATCGAAAACCTGCGACAAACCGTCCCCGGATTGTCCGAAGCCAGAACAGAAAACTGAGCATTCCCCCCGGGCGGTTGATCGGATGGGGTTTTGTCTGGAATATCTGGCTGATTTCTGCTAAAATAGTGAGATTTCACGTGTGCTTGAGCACACGAAAACAACAGACACACATGCACCTGATGCACACCTTGATGTTCGGCTGGGAATACCCACCTCACCATTCCGGAGGCCTCGGCGTCGCCTGCCAGGGATTGGTACGGGGGCTCCTGCGCAACGGAGTCCGCGTGACACTCGTGCTGCCGCACAACCTGGGGGAATCGGAGCAGCATCTGGACATCCTCTCCCCGACGGACGAATTGCGTTCCACGATCCACGTCCCAAGCCTCCTCGACCCGTACGACTCCGTACGCTCCTACGAGGATCGAATCCTCTCCACGAATATCCCGCGCGACACCAACCACCTCTACGGACCGGATTTGGGACAGGCCGTGGAGGAGTTCACGGCGATGAGCGTGGACATGACGAAGCACATCAATCCCGACGTCATCCATTGCCACGACTGGATGACGTACGGCGCCGGAGTCCGGGCGGCGCGGTACCACCACAAACCCCTCGTCGCGCACATCCACGCAACGGAGTTCGACCGCACTGATTTCCACCCCAACGAGTGGATCGCAGGAAAGGAGCGTCATGGTCTTCTCGCGGCCGACCATATCATCGCCGTGAGCGCCTACACGAAGAATCTCCTCATTTCGCACTACGGGATCCCCCGGGACAAGATCATGGTCGTCCACAATGGTCACGATCAACCGAGAAACACGATCCCGCCTGCAATCCTCACACAGCACGGCAAACACCGTGATCCGCTCGTCCTCTTCCTCGGACGCCTCACCATCCAGAAGAATCCCTGGCAGTTCCTGGAGATCGCCCGCCGCGTCCATGACCACAGGAAAGACGTGCGCTTCGTCATGGCAGGCGACGGACCGATGATGGCAGAACTCCTCGATCGCACGTGCGAACTGGGCCTCGGCGACAGCGTCATCTTCACCGGCAACGTGCGCGGGCGGGAGGTGCAGGCGCTCTACACCGCCGCGGACTGCTTCGTGATGCCCTCGCTCTCGGAACCGTTCGGTCTCGTGGCACTGGAGGCGATCGCGCACGACACTCCCGTCATCGTGAGCAAACAATCGGGTGTCGCGGAGGTCCTCGATCACGCGTTCAAGGTGGACTACTGGGATGCGGATATGATGGCCGACTGTATCCTCACGATCCTGCGGGAGGAGGCGCTGTCGGGACAGCTGAAGGCGGAAGCACCGCGCGTACTGCAGCGGCTGACGTGGAAGAACCAGGCGCACAAAGTGCAGTCGATTTACCAACATCTCATTTCGAATCATTCCCATTAATTCCATGAACAAGCCTCTCATCTGTCTCTACTTCCAGGTGCACCAGCCCTACCGGTTGCGCGACCTTCGCATCAACGACATCGGAAAGGGCGAGCCACTGTACTTCGACGCGGAGAAGAATCGCTCGGTCTTCCGGAAAGTCGCGGAGAAGTGTTACCTCCCCGCCAACGCCCTCATTCTGGAACTCCTGCGAACGTATCCGGATTTCCATGTTGCCTACTCGCTCTCCGGCGTCTTCCTCGATCAGTGCGAAGAGTACGGACAGGACGTTCTGGACTCGTTCCGCGCACTCGCGGCGACGGGCAAAGCGGAGTTCCTCGCGGAGACATCGCACCACTCGCTCTCTGCGCTTCGATCGGTCGGGGAATTCGCCGAGCAAGTGCGATCCCAGGTAAAACGCGTCGAGAAGCTCTTCGGCCAGACGCCGCAAATCTTCCGCAACACGGAGCTCATCTACTCAAACGAGCTCGCACAGATGGCACGCCTCATGGGTTTCCGCGGCATTCTCGCCGAAGGCGCCGATCACCTCCTGCGCGGACGCAGTCCCAACGAACCCTTCGTCCCCCCCAGTTTTCGTCTCCCCCGCAAAGTCGAGGCGGCCATCGCGAACGCACGGCCGCTCACCACGCGCTCCGAACAGATCCACGTGCTCCTGAAGAACTACCGGCTCTCTGACGACGTCGCGTTCCGCTTCTCGGACAAATCATGGGTGGGCTTCCCGCTCCACGCCGACACCTTCACCAACTGGCTCACGGGTGGCGGCGGACACAGCGTCAACCTCTTCATGGACTACGAGACCTTCGGCGAGCACCAGTGGGCCGACACCGGCATCTTCGAATTCCTGAGAGCCCTCCCGCGCGTCTGGCAGGAGCGCGGCATCAAGGCTGCAACGCCCTCGCAGGTCCTCGACGCATGGGAATCCGAGCACACGCAGGAGTACGACGTCCACAACGTCATTTCATGGGCCGATATGGAACGCGATCTCTCCGCCTGGCAGGGCAACCGCATCCAGAATGCCGCACTCGACGCCGTCTTCGCACTCGAACATGCAGTGAAGGAAACGGGCAATCCCCTCCTCCTCGAAATTTGGCGGAAACTCCTCACCTCCGATCACTTCTACTACATGTCCACCAAGTACTGGAGCGACGGCGACGTGCACAAGTACTTCAGTCCCTATGACTCTCCGTATGAAGCCTATCGGAGATACAGTCATGCCTTGTGTGACTTGAGGCAGCGATTGAATGAAGGGGAGGGAAGGAAAGTTAGAAAAGGCAGAAAGGGCAGGAAAGTATCCGAGACGAGCCTCGATGAGTAAGTAGTTCCCTTCGTTTCTGTCCTTCCTTACGTTCCTGCCTTTCCTGCCCTCTCTCATAACCCTCTGAACCCCCACTCATGCCGCGTTCTCTCGTTCTAGGTAACGGCACCATGCTCGCCACGTTCGATGCAACGCTCCAGATGCGGGATTTCTACTTCCCGTGCGTGGGTATGGAGGACCAGACGACGTACGGACACCTGCATCGCATCGGCGTATTCGTGCCTGGAAAAGGCATCTCGTGGCTCGGAGACGGCACATGGAAGATCGCCCCGCGCTACGCCGCGGAAACACTCGTGGGGAATTCCACGCTCGAGAATGATGCACTAGGCCTCAGCATCGTCGTGCAGGACTACGTCCACCCGGTGCACAACGTCCTCCTGCGCCATTTCTTCATCCACTCCAAGGACGGACAGCCGAAGGAGGTGCGTCTCTTCTTCAACCACGATTTCTTCCTCTACAGCGACAAGCAGAAGGACACCGCCTTCTACGAACCGCTCACGAACTGTGTCATCCACTACCGCCAGACACGCTACATCCTGGTGGGCGGGACACCTGACGCATCCAAACCGCCCGCGCAGGCGGGAGGGCGCGGCGGCCGCTACGGCTCGGTCCTGCGCAGCCGCGAGCAGCTCTTCGCCTCCGGACTCTCGTCGTTCACCACGGGGAAATCCCACTTCCGCGGACTCGAAGGCACGTGGAAGGACGCGGAGGACGGCGAACTCTCGCGCCATCCTGTCGAGCAGGGATCCGTGGACTCCACCGTGAGTCTCCACTGCTCCGTTCCCGCATCAGGAGAGACACAGGCAGTCCTATGGGTATGCGCGGGCAAGACGCTGGAGGAAGTGCTGCAGCTGCAGGAAACGGTCCTGACGGAAACACCGGAACGCCTCCACCGCAACTGCAACAACTACTGGAAGAGCTGGGTGAATAAGACGCGCTGGGATCCCGGGTCGCTTCCGGCGGACGTCTGGGATCTCTTCAAACGCAGTCTCCTCGTGATCCGCTCCCATGTGGACAGTCACGGAGGAATCGTCGCCGCAGCCGATTCGGACATCATGGCGTTCAACCGGGACACGTACTCATACGTCTGGCCGCGCGACGGCGCCTTCGTGTCGATGGCACTCGACCGCGCAGGCTACGCCGAGGTGACGCGCACGTTCTTCCAATTCTGCGCGAAGGTGCAGTCGCCGGACGGCTACTACCTGCACAAGTACAACCCGGACTACTCGCTCGGCTCCACCTGGCATCCTTGGTTCAAGGACGGGGAGCCACAGCTACCCATCCAGGAGGACGAAACGGCGCTCCTCCTCCACACGCTCTGGAAGCACTTCGAACGGCAGCAGGACTTCGAATTCCTGCAGGAGATGTTCGAGAAATTCGCCCGAAAAGCCGCGCAGTTCCTCACCGATTTCCGTGAGGAGCAGACGGGTCTTCCGCTCCCGAGTTACGATCCATGGGAGGAGAAGCGCGGCATCTTCACCTATACCACCGCCTGCACCATCGCAGGCCTCCACGCCGCCGCACAGATCACGAACATCCTCGGCCACCACCTGCACTCCGAACGGTTTCAGGCTGCCGCGGACCAGATGCGACAGGCCCTGCTCTTCCACCTCTTCGACGAAACGGAGAAGCGCTTCGTGAAGATGATCCGCCGCAAGGACGGGCAGACTGTGGAGCGCGACCTCACTCCGGACGCAAGCATCGCCGCAATCTGGCTCCTCGATGTCCTGCCCGCGGACGATCCCCGCGTCGTCTCGACGATGAAGCAGCTGCAGGAACGCCTCACGGTGAAAGTGGGAATCGGCGGCTGGGCGCGCTACCCCGATGACCACTACCAGGAAGTGATCCCGACGAGTCCGGAAATGCCAGGGAACCCCTGGATCATCACGACCCTCTGGAACGCACAGTGGCAGATCGCCATGGCGAAGAAGCCCGAGGACCTCATACCGGCGAGGGATGCACTGCTCTGGGCCACCGCACGGGCATCCGCCAGCGGCATCCTCGCGGAGCAGTACCACCCGTACACGGGCGCTCCCCTCTCGGTCGCGCCGCTCACCTGGAGCCACTCAAGCTTCGTGGAAACGGTGCTGAAGTACGTGGAGAAGGAGAAGGAGATGCAGCGGAAATGATGGAAGAAGTGTCACCCCGAACGGAGTCGATGGGTCGTCCTTTTCCCTTTGCCATCATCCACGTATGATGGCTCTCAATCCATGGACGGACGACGTTCCTTCCCCGCCGGCCTCGCCCTCGGGCTGCTCCTCGGTCTTTCGGTCACGCTGTATGGAAAAGGAACGGCGAGACTTCTGTCATCACTGACTTCGACCCCGATCACCCTCATCAATTGCCCTGCAGACGTGAACCAGGACGGATGGAAAACGGAACGGAACGCTGTTTTCACGTTCGAAATCCGCCATCCCCTGTCCTACGAGCTCCGGAAAGAGACAGGCTCCCTCGTTCTCAGCAACGGAACCGAACGTATCGTCTTCGAGAAATTCCACTCGACCGTCGCACGGGAAGTGAATGTGGAGATGCGTCAGGCGGGCTGGAAGATCGCTGACCGCAACGTCTACGCCCTCACGACATCGTACTTCACGAATGAAGACGGAACGCTCTCGGAAGAGTACCTCTTCATCCGCGACTTTCCCGCCATCGGCACGAATGATCAGACAGCCATGATCCGCGCGACGATCACGATGAGCGCGAAGAATCCCGAACTGCTCGCAGCGAAAGCAGCCGGCATGACGGATGTGGAGCAGATCCTCACGGAACCGGAGCAAATTCTCTCCACCTTCCGTTTCTTGCAGTACGGCGAGCTGCCCGGAAGCAATTGATGACACACGAAAACGAGTCCTGAGACAAGCGGGAACGGGCTTCCCCCCGCGAATCCGGCGATATACTCGCCGCATGAGTCTACGGAAAATTTCCACTCTGGCTTTGGGAGTACTCGTGAGCCTCCCGCTCCTCTGCTCCGCAGCCACGGAAGAAGATCCGCTCACCGCCGACAGAGCGACACGCGTCGCCATCCTCACGGGAACTCGCTCCACAGCAGACGATGCAGCCTTTCGCGAGGCGCAAGCCGCCTTCGTGAAGAAGCGCACCGCTCACCGTGTCTCCTGCCGCCTCGACTTGCGCCGCGCGAACAGGGACAAGACATTCCCGACACTCCTGCAGTGCTTCCGCGGTGAACTGACGCTCGAGCGGGACTTCCGCAAGCAGGAACGGACGTACGTGTCCGAAGCTGCAGGTGTGACGGATCAGGTTCGGACGTCTGCGCTCACCTCCCTCGACGCATTCCTCGATGCCGTCGGCGCCATCGTCACCGGCATCGACAGCGGTGTCTACCAGGAGAAGGACACCCTCGCCGACGCGCGGCTGAAGCTCCAGCAGAAGTACCGTGCGCAGCTGCAAACCGCCCTCTCGAAGGTTCGCGCCGATCGCGCCGTCTCGTGGATCTCGCTGCTCCGCTCCGAATCCTCCGCCTCCTGCCTCGCAACAGTGGAAGAGGCGCTCCGGTCATTCCTGAAGAATGGAACGGGGAATCTGACAGCAACGCTCACGACGCTTTCAGCCTGCGCAGTACCGCTCGCCTCACCCCTTTCTCAAAGCTCCTCGTCGTCGTCCTGAGAAGAATCTCCCAACGTTCAAATCCCTCATTCCCGTCCCTGTTACTCTCTTATTCTCTTACTCTGTTATTCTATTCTCTCAAGCATTCCCCACCGGATCGAACGCACTCGTAACCGCCACTCCCGCGCGGTTCTGCAGGGCGACACCATTGTCATTCGTCTCGCCCGCAACTTGTCGCTGTCAGAGGAGCACCGTCACATCGAGAGCCTGCTCAAACGTATGGCGAAGGCCGTGGCCGGCGAACGGAAGAAGGCTGTCATCGATCCGTTCCGCCCGCTCTTCGAAGGAGCCTCGTCGCTCCTCCTGGACCTCCCTTCGGGCAGGCGCTGCCTCTTCGCGCTCCAGCCCGGGAAGCGGACGAAGGCGAAGAGAATGGAGCAGGGGTGGATCGTCGACATCGGAGCTTCCACGCACCGTCGCACGCTGCACCGCTTCCTCTGGCGCCTCCTCGCGGACCGGGAACTTCCCTCCATCCGCTCTCTCGTGCAGGAGATCAACCGCGAGACGCTCCGCGTGAGGATCTCCGGCGTGCGCATCGCCTGGGCCTCTTCCCAGTGGGGAAGCTGTTCCGCGAACGGCATCATCATGCTCAATGCGTCGCTCCTCCTGCTTCCTGAGGAATGTCTTCGCTACGTCATCATCCATGAACTGGCACACCGCCTCGTCCACAGGCATTCGACGAGGTTCTGGAAAACGGTCGCCTGCGCATGTCCGGAGTACGACAGCTTGCGCGCGCGACTCCGCATGTATCGCTTCTGTTCGTTGTGAGTGACGACGGGCAAAGGTACAATCCACCCATGACTCCATCTGCAACTTCGAAAACGGGACCCGGCGACGATGACGACAAGAAGGAGAAAAAAGATGTGAACGGTGAAGAGGAGCCCGGCCCGATGGCCGGCGACTACGCGCAACCGGATCTGGACATCGGGGAAGGTGACGAAATCCCGAACAGGGCGCAATGATTCAGAAGACGAAAGGCGCCTTCAATTCCTCCAGCAATTGCCCGAAGAGGAACACGGGAAATCCGACGATGCTCGTCCAGTCGCCGCGGATTTCGCTGATGAGAAACTGACCCAACCCGTCGATTTGGAAGGAGCCGGAACGCCCCTCCCACTTTCCCTTCTCAACCCACCAGTCGATCTCCCGTTCAGTCAATCGCTTGAATGTCACATCCGACGACGAGACACCTTCCGCATGCCTCCCATCGGGCGAGAGCAGGGAGAGGCCGGAATGAACCGTGGACATACGCCCGCTCTGCGTCTTGATCATGTGCCGCGCTTCATCCGCATTCTCCGGCTTCTCGAAGAGCGTCCCATCCGGCGAAACGACGAGCGTGTCGCAGCCGATGACCCACGCGCTCTTGTTCTTGTCCCAAACATCCTTCGCCTTCATCTCCGCGAGCACCCTGGCACGAATCACGGGGTCCGGCTCGGGACAGGCCGCCTCATCGACGCTGCTTGGAACAGCTTTGAACTTCAGGCCAAGCCCTTCGAGCAGTGTTTTGCGCTGAGGACTTGCCGAGGCGAGAATCAAGCGTGTCATGGTGAGCGTAGTCGAACCATGAGACGCGTGTCCCCTTCGACTACGCTCAGGGTGACACGCTTTGCGTTCATAAACCAACGGCCTTCCGAACTTTCTCCATTGTCTCCTCCGCAACCTCCTTCGCTTTGGCAGCGCCCTCTTCCACGATGGAACGAACGAGGTCCGGCTTCTTCACATACTCCTCACGCTTCTTCCGCATGGGAGCGAAGAAGTCGAGGTACGCATCAAGGAGCTTCTTCTTCGCATCGCCGTACGGCAGGCCGTTTCGGTACTCCGCTGCGAGCGCCTTCTGCTCGGCCGGCGTCAGGAACAATTTGTGGATCTGGAAGATGACGGAAGTGTCCGGATCTTTGGGATCGTTCGCACCTTTGGAATCGGACACGATCCCCATGATGGCCTTCTTCGCAGCCCCTGAGCCTGTCGAAGGGTCATCTCCGAACAGCGGGATCGTATTGCCGTAGCTCTTGCTCATCTTCTGCCCGTCCGTACCGGGGACCACCGCGACCTCCTCGCGAATGAGCGGATCGGGAATGGTGAAGGTCTCGCCGAACACGTTGTTGAACTTCACGGCGATGTCCCGCGTCATCTCCAGGTGCTGCTTCTGATCCTTGCCGACGGGAACCAGGTTTGCCTGGTAGAGCAGGATGTCCGCCGCCATGAGCACGGGATACGTGAAGAGCCCCGCCGAAGCCGTGATCCCCTTCTCCACCTTCTCCTTGTAGCTCACAGCGCGCTCCAGGAGGCCCATCGGCGTGAGCACGGAGAGGATCCACATGAGCTCCGTGTGCTCCGGAATCTGCGATTGGTAGTACAGCACGGACTTGTCCGGATCGAACCCGCACGCCAGGTAGTCGAGGATGATATCCTCCCGCGACTTCCGCAGAGCCGCCCCGTCCTGCACCGTCGTGAGGGCGTGGAGATCCGCAATGAAGAAGAAGCTCTGGTCGGCTTTGCCCTGATACCCGAGATTCGGCTTGATGGATCCGAAGTAATTCCCGATGTGGAGCTGGCCCGAAGGCTGGATACCGGAGAGGACGCGCATACGACCAGTGTACCAATGAATAATGGATAATGGATAATGGATAATTATGGGAGCATTCCAAGAGGAGAGCTGTTTCTCAGAATATTTTCAATTATCAATTATCAATTATCAATTCGTCGCGTCCCTCAGCTTCTTCAGAACCACCTCAAACGATTTGGGCATCGGCGCTTCGATCCGCGTCTTCTCCTTCGTCAGAGGATGGATGAACTCGAGGGAGAACGCGTGGAGGAAGAATTTCTTGTAGTGGAGCTCCTGAATGAAGATCCTGTTGAATTTCCGGTCGCCGTAGACGAGATCCGCACAGAGCGGATGGCCGATCTTCGCGAAGTGGCGCCGGATCTGATGGTGTCGCCCCGTCTCGATCTGTGCCTCCACGTACGTGGAATTCACGAAGCGCTCGAGGACACGGTAGCGCGTGAGTGCGGGCACCAGCCTGTGCTGAGCCTGTCGAAGCATTCCTTTTCCCGAACGTGCGGGCAACGGAGTCGAAATCTCCCCCTGATCGCTCTTCACTCTCCCCGCCACGAGCGCGCGGTATGTCTTCGTCCATGGCACATCCTCCTCGCGCTGATGCGTCGGAACAGCTCGTTCAAATGCCTCCTTGGTCCGCGCGAAGAGCACGACGCCGGACGTCTCGAAATCCAGCCGCTGGAGCGTGCGCAAGCCCGGGTACTCCTTCCGGAGAAAATCGAGGAGCGGCAGCTTGTCCACCTTCCCGGCGCCCTTCACCACCAACTCTCCCGAGAGCTTGTGCACGGCGAGGAAGGAATCGTCCTGAAAGAGGATCCTGTCTGAGTTGATCGGCATGAACGCAGTGTAGCGGAATTGGTGCATTCTGCCGGGCAAAACGTCACATACTTGAACGTACTGGCAGGTTGTTTGAACGCCTGCGCATGGTATGCTGCCCCCCGTCTGTGGGCGGCTAGCTCAGTGGTTAGAGCGTTCGGTTCACATCCGAAAGGTCGTAGGTTCAACTCCTATGCCGCCCACCAGATATCGCTCAGCTCACTGAAACTCCGAATCCATCGAGAGCCTGCTCTCTTCCGGAAGCACCTGCCCCATGTACTTGCTCCCCGGCTTCTTGTTGTACGGCATCTCCGCGGGACTCGTCATCTGCTCGAAGGCGATCTGGCACACGCGCATCCCCGGATAGAGCGCCACGGGCAGACGGTTCAAATTGCTGATCTCCAGCGTGATCGTGCCGGAGAAACCGGGATCCACGAAACCCGCCGTGGAGTGGATGATGATGCCGAGCCTGCCCAAAGAACTCCTCCCCTCGACCCGCACAACCAGGTCGTCCGGGACTGTCAGCGTCTCCTGCGTGACGCCGAGGACAAACTCTCCGGGCTGCACGATGAAGGACTCCCCTTCCGCAATCGTGATGGTTCGCATATTCCCGCGGAATGTCTCCGGGTCCTTCGGATCGAGAATCGCGAATGTGCTGTGCTCGTAGAGCTTGAACACATTGCCGAGCCGCAGGTCCATGCTGGACGCGTGGATGTGAAGCGGCTGCGGCGCGTCGATCTTCACTCTCCCCGACGCCAGCGCCTTCCGAATGTCCGTGTCCGAAAGAATCATGCGGACAGACTAGCAATCAACTGGCAGGGGTGAAAGAAAAGCTGCGGAATACCAGCGAAACACACGCATACGATGCTAGTATTCGCGTCCATGGTCGCCGCCACTCTGTCATCCGTCGCCGACGAATCTCCTCGCCTGAACGAGGAAGGCCCGGACGGAATCGAGCAGGCAGATGGGAACTTCCAGCGCGCAATACGCGATCGCATCCGGCATGAATGCCGCTCGAAGCTTCAGACATGTGCGATGGACCCATTGTCAGCCATGACCATGCGGGACGTGGCGGACTACATGAACCCGATGGAAGAGCAGAACCTGCGGGGACCGGATCTCCGCAGCGAAGAGGACAAGACGCGTGCCGTTACCGACCTGGGACAGCGCTTCGCGGAGAATTTCATCCGACAGTCGAGGAACACGGCCGCGACAGCGCTGGCTCTCATCAAAGAGGCAGAGGACAAGAAGTGGATCCATACGGTCAGCGCCCAGAAGTGGCGCATGCGCCTGAAGAACGAAAACAAGTCCTGGCTGGAGAAGAAGGCGTTCATCGAGAAAACGCTGCCGACCTTCCATCACAACTGGCAGAGTCTGGCCGCGGACTACAAGAAGGCGCGCGACCTCGAGAAGGCCCTCGGCATCACGAAGGAGGAAGGGGCGAACTATCCGGAACTCGTCGACCTCCATGCTGAGGACTTCAAGAACTGCTCCCTTCGGTACCCGGAACGCCGCAATCGGGTGAACAAGGCCATCGCCTTCCTCAAGGCCATGGAGAAGGACCGACAGAAGGGCGGCGCGATGAAAGGGAACAAGGGGATGCAGAAGCTCTACACCCAGGCGAAGGACATACTGGAGGATGCGGCTGACCGGAAGGTCATCTCCCCGTGGAAAGTGGGCCTCTGGCTCAAGCGTATCTTCCAGACGGAAGCGACAGAGAAGCGGATCCAGGAATTCCTCACGAAGGAGCTCGGTTCCCTCGCGCACAACTGGACGGAAGTGAAGCAGCGCTTCGACGCCATCGAGGAGAAGCGGAAGGAGAAAGGTACGCCCCGCAGCTTCCACTTCGTGCACCTCGATCTCTTCCTCAGCTGGAACTACCGCAAGCGTGAGGCGTACGTGCGCGAAGCGGAGCACCGGTTCACCGACATCGAGAAGGAACGCTACAAGTTCCTCCTCATCCGCAACGCACTGGATACCAAAGACTGGGAAGGGGCGAAGGCGCTCATTGAGGCGGAGCGCGACGAGGTGGAGGAGATGACCGATCAGGACATCGAGAAACTGCGATCGATGGAGGACTTCCTCCACAAGCACGAACCTGCTGTATCGGCCGCGAAAGAGGGGGAGAAGAAATCCCCCACCGACCTCGAGCTCGTCTCCCGGATGCGCGGTCTCCTGTCGCAAGTGCCCGCTTCCATGCGTCAGACGTACATCGAGTCACTGCGCCTCGGATACGGCGCGTTCTGGACGAACTGCACCGTGGATTACAACCTCGTCTGGTGCGAGGAGCACGGGTGGTGGAATCCGCGAAAACAGATGGAGAAGGAAGAAGAAGCGAAGGAGTGCACTCCCGATCGGATCGACGACGGGCACGGACGGGGATTCGAAGCCAATGACCTCCGTGGAGCGAACAACCGTTCCGCAGCGATCCGCAAGCAGGACCGGCTCGCCGCCCCTCAGTGGCTCTTCATGGGACCGGAGAGCGCGAAGACGGCCGCCGATACATTCAACCGCATGCAGTACAGCCGCAACTTCTGGTACTGGACGAGCGGGATTCATGAAGGCGTGTCCTTCTCGCAGCATCGGAGCGTCGTGAAAGGCCTCCACCCGCAGCTCAAATCCCTCGCCAAGCAGATCGACAGCCGCGGCATCATCTACACGCAGGCCGGTGACCTTCAGTACAAGGCTACCCCGCGTTCATCCTCAAAGAAGGCGGCACCCGCAGAGGGAAACGTGTACGCGTCGAAAGCTTGAAGGAGCGACCGAATGCAGTACACTACGTCCTCTTTCACCAACTGCCCATGAAACGTTACCTTTTCCCTCTCTTCCTGGCACTCCTGCTCGCAGGCTGCACTCGCAGCGATAGCGGACAGGCAAACGTCCGGTGGGAGAACCTGATGCAAAATCCTCTCTACGCCGACCAGTACTGGCTGGACATGGTCAACCGCATGGTGGAAATGCAGCTGCAGGAACCGGATCTCGCGAAGAACAAGACACTGCTCGCGACCGTCGATGAAGTGCGTCGCAATGCTCTGCTCCGCGAACAGGCTGAGGCGCGCAAGCGGCGCGAGGGGAAGGAAGGCAGTTTTATCCAGGTGAAAGAGTTCACCGAAGGACGCGCACTGCTCAGGGGAACGACCCTCTCCTTCTCACCAACTTTTTCAACGGTCCCGGGCCCCAATCTGCGCATCTACCTCAGCCCCTCGCTCGACCCCCGCGATGCCGCCTTCCCGGATACGGGATCCTTAAATGTAGGCAGATTGGAATCGCCCTACGGCGCTCAGGAATACCTGCTTTCGGAGGAAACGGACACGAAGCCCTTCCGTACAGTCGTCCTCTACGATCCGAAACTGGAACGCTTGTACGGGTTCGCGCAGCTGCAGTAATTACAGCTTCCTCGTCCCATCCACCGCCAACGCCGCATTGATCGCCGCGCTGACCGATGCGAGATCGTTCTGTTCGAGCTGCTTCCCGTTCACGAAGAACGTCGGTGTCCCGCCGACATTGAGTTTGCGCCCCTCTTCGAATTCGGCAAGAACCGCCGCTTTCTTGATGTGCGACGCCGTGCAGCGGCCGAAGACCTCCATGTTGAGTCCGAGGCTCTGCGCCCACGTCGCGATGTCACTGCTCGCCACCTTCTTCTGCTCCTTATCCATGGCGAGCTGCTGCTCGTAGACCATATCGACGAACTCCCAGAACTTCCCCTGATCCGCCGCGCATTCGGAAGCTTCGGCGAGCGGTAAAGCAAGTTCATGGATCGTCAGGAGCGGGAACTGCTTGAAATCGAAACGAATCTTCGTCCCATACTTCTCGAGGAGTGGCTGCGTGGTGATCACGTGCGTTGTGCGGCAGGCGGGGCACTCAAAATCACTGAATTCTGTCACGACCACATTGGCATTGGGATCGCCGCGGGGCGTCTTGCTGGTCAGCGAAGAGAGTCCGGTCGTATCGACACAGCCGGCAAGGAAGAACGTGACGGAGAGGAGGATGATGAGCTTCTTCATAGGGCGACAGTGTGAAGGAAGAGGCCGGATATTTCAAATGGAATGAGGATTCCGAGGAGCCCGACGAGTCCGAAGATTCCGAGGAAACAAAGCCATCGTCCCTTCATTCGTCGGAATCCTCGGCTTCCTCGGAATCGTCGGAATCAATCAACCCCTTCAATACTGGCACTCACCCCGGCGCCCGCTATACTGATCCCCCTATGTCCCTCTACAGAAAATATCGCCCTCAGGCCTTCATCGATGTCGTCGGACAGGAGCACGTGGTGACGACGCTGGAGAATGCGGTCAAGCAGGACAAACTGACGCATGCATACCTCTTCGCCGGCTCGCGGGGAACGGGCAAGACTTCCGTGGCCCGCATCCTCGCCAAGCACCTCCTCACGAGAGGCATCGAGGATGAGACGCTCCGTCGGCAGATCGAAGAGAGCGTCGCGGAGGGATCCATCGTGGATCTGATCGAGATCGATGGAGCCTCGAACCGCAGGATCGAGGACAGCCGCGAACTCGTGGAGAAGATCCAGTTCTCCCCCGTCGTGACGCACGCGAAGGTGTACATCATCGACGAAGTGCACATGCTCACGAAGGAGGCATTCAATGCGCTCCTGAAGACGCTCGAGGAACCGCCCTCCTACGCATACTTCATCCTCGCCACCACGGAACTGCAGAAGATCCCCTCCACCATCCAATCGCGCTGCCAGCGTTTTGCCTTCCGTCAGATTCGCGAGGAGGACATCGTGCGGAGACTGCAATTCATCGCGGATCAGGAACACATCACGGTGGACCGTGCTGCGCTGCGCATCATCGCCCGCCATGCAGCCGGAGGAATGCGTGACGCCATCTCGCTCCTGGACCAACTGCGCTCTCTTGAGAAGATCACCGCCGCCGACGTCGCGGTACGCATCGGAGAATCCGGACAGGAGCACATCGATGCGATCTTCGCCGCTCTCGAGAGCGGAGATCGGGAAGAGATTCTGCGCGTCGTACGCGAGGTGGAAGAAGCCGGAGCATCACTCGACACGTTCCTGCGTCTCCTCCTCGGTGAAGTGCGAACTCGCTTGCACGCCGCAATCGGGCAGAATCTGCCGACAGGAACGATGTCGCGCATGCTTGATACCTTCCTCTCCGCTCTCCGCGACATCCGCATTGCGCCTGTTCCGGGCCTCGTCCTGGAATCCGCCCTCCTCTCCCTCTGCGAAGGAGACGTGCCGGCCATCGAGAAGAAGGCCGTCAAACCTCTGAAGAAGGTGAAAGAGAAAGACAAGGACGAAGCTGCGCCTCTGTCTGAAGCGAAGAAGAAAGACAAGGACGACACCCCAGAAAGGGTGGAACGCGCGAAGGAGAAGACGATTGACGCACTCGTAGAAGCGCCGGAACTCACACTGGACCATGTCTTCGCCGTTTGGCCGGAGATCATCGCGAAGGCCTCTCCCCCCTCGGTGAAGATGTCCCTGAAGAACGGCCGCGTTATCGGCATAGACGGAAAGACGCTCACGCTGAGCTTCGTCGCGAAGTTTCACCGCGATCGTGTGGCACAGCAGGAGTCCTCCCGGGCTCTCGAGCAACTCCTGCAAGATCACTTCAAGCGTCCCATTCGCCTCGAGTGCGTGGTGGAGGAAGAACGGGGCACCGTCCCCATCGCCGACGCGGGAATGGTGGATTTGGCCGAAGCGGTGTCGGAGATCTTTTAAGAACCAAGCCCCAAGTCCCAAATCCCGGGAACGATCTTCGATTGGGATTTGGATCCTTGGGATTTGGGATTTCGTACCTTTTCGAAGATGCTAGGCTGTCTTCCCATGGACGCACCACATGAAAAATCGGCGCTCCGATCACAGATGAAAGACCGTCTGGCGCTCCTTTCACCGAAAGAACGCACAACGCAGAATCGAGCGGTGTGCGAGCGTCTCCAGCGGTTCCTCCACGACAGAGTCCGTGGTCTCTGCGGCTACATCGCCCTGTCGGACGAACTCGACGTGGATGCGTTCCTCCGCGAGACACTGGCACGAGGGATTCCCCTCTTCCTTCCCCGCTACGAGAACGGGTCCGTGAGTTTTCACGCCGTCACTTCACTGGAAGAGCTGGAGCGGGAAGAGAGATTTGGGCTGCTTCAACCTCACCCGGCTCTCCCGCAACCGGATCCGGACGCGGTCAGTCACGTCCTCGTTCCCGGGCGCGCCTTCGATCCCGCCGGGAACCGCCTTGGTCGCGGAAAAGGCGGGTATGACCGCTGGATCGCGATGCAGCGGAAGGCACATCCTCAAACGCAATGCATGGGCGTTGCTTTCACGGAACAACTCCTGGCCGCTGTTCCAACAGAGAAGCATGACGCACGGATGGACATCGTCGTCACGCCCTCACACACATTTTTCGAAGATCCCTTCTCCAAAGACTGAACAACAAACAAGAACAGAGATCGTCTCTTTGGTTTCTTCGGTTTCTTTGGTTTCTTCGGCTTCTTCTGCGTCGTTCTTTGCCGAAAACCTCTCTCCTGTAGTAGTCTTGAATTCCCCCCTTCCCCCCCTCATCCGATGCCCGTCTACGACGCACTGAAGAAGCAGGATCCCGACGTCTACGCCGCCGTTGCGGGAGAGATGCAGCGTCAGAAAGATGGAATGGAACTCATTGCATCGGAAAATTACGTCTCCCCGGCAGTTCTGGAAGCTTTGGGAAGCTACCATACCAATAAATACTCGGAGGGTTTCCCCGGGAGACGCTACTACGGTGGGCAGGAGTTCACGGATGCGGTGGAAACACTCGCGATCGAGCGCGCCAAGTCGCTCTTCCACTGCGACCATGCGAACGTCCAGGCGCTCTCGGGGGCTCCCGCGAACATCGCACTCTACTTCGCATGGCTGGAGCCGGGAGATACCGTTCTCGGCATGGATCTCTCTCACGGGGGGCACCTCACGCACGGAAGCCCCGTGACGTACATCGCACGCTTGTTCAACTTCGTTCGCTACAAGATGAAGAATATTGAGACGGGGGAATTGGACTACGACGAGATGCGGGAAATCGCCAAGAAGGAGCGGCCGAAGATCCTCCTCGCCGGCTTCTCCGCCTACCCGCGAGAGCTGGACTACGCGAAAATGAAATCCATTGCCGACGAAGTGGGCGCCATCGCCGTCATGGACATGGCACACATCGCAGGATTGATCGCCGCAGGCCTCCTGAAGAATCCCTTCGACTTCGGATTCAATGCGGTGACGACGACGACGCACAAGACGCTCCGGGGACCCCGGGGCGGCATGATTCTCTCGCGCGGGAAGGTCAGTAATCCGCTGAAAGCCCTCGAGAAGACAGTGGAGAACCTCCCAACGCTCATTGACCGCAGCGTCTTCCCCGGCTTCCAGGGAGGCCCCCACATGAACACGATTGCTGCACTCGCCGTGGCACTGGGTGAAGCAATGACACCAGAGTACAAAGTCTATGCGAAGCAGATCCTCGTGAACGCAAAGCGCATGGCGCAACGTCTCATGGACAAGGGGTGCAAGCTCATCACGAACGGGACGGACAACCACATGATGGTCGTGGATTGCATGAAGTCCTTCGGCATCGACGGCATGGAAGTGCAGCACCTCCTCGATGAGGTGGGCATTTCGACGAGCAAGAGCACAATCCCGGACGATCCGCTTCCGCCCTTCAAGCCGAGCGGCCTGCGGCTCGGGACTCCCGCCGTCACCACGCGCGGAATGAAGGAGCCGGAGATCGATTTCGTCGTCGACGTCATCCTCTCCGCCATCGAGAAGCGTAAGGATGAATCCGCGTTGAAGAAGCTCCATGACGAGGTCATCAGCTTCTGCCGGAAATTCCCCCTCCCTGGAACGAAGTAACGCTTCCAGATGAGATCTTCCTCCGCGCAAGAGCCTCTTCTTGACTCTCAGAACCATGAAAACGAGAGTAGTCGCACTATGCGTCCTCCCCGTTTCCTGACCGTCATCTCCATCGTCGCAACCGTCACCAGCCTCACAGCAGGACTTCCGGTTTCCGGCGCGACCGAATCTTGTTCTTCTTCCTCGAGCGAGAACACGAAGCATCCGATCGCCCGCGAACTGCGCCGGTTGAAACGACTGGAATGGCAAGCCCGCGCGGAGGGAAAGCGTTCGAGCGACGCGAGTACCGTCACGAAACGTTCCGGTCAGTTCACCTACGCTCCCTATTCTTCGGACAAAGTTGGCAACGGACAGAAGGCTCTCCTCTTCTTCTACGGTCTCTGGTCCATCCCGGCCCGCGCGAACGATGCAACGCTCAAAAAGTGGGCATCGGGCAGCGGTTTCATCATTCCCGCATACAAGGTGGAGTACGACACCGAGAAACAGCTGCGGAAGAAGTACGGAGTGACATACATCAACTCCTTCGTGCTCGTTGATGGAAAAGGAACGAAAGTACAGCTCCTGAAAAGCCCCCACGAAGCCGCACTGAGTTTCATCCTCTACGGTCGCTGATCGTCGCCAGTTCTCACGGAAATCTGCCACTGTACATCTTTGTACACATTTTGTATTCGTAGAATAGTTTTGTTCTTCCTCTACACCGAAATCTTGCACAAAAAATTAGGACGACTACGATGATCCGATTTCCCGGGAAGGGGAATCACCCACAGAAACAATCCATACAAACAGGACATTTTTTCGCCCCTTCACATCATCAGCAGAGAGAGGAATGGCCATCCGAATGATAAACGTTCCTCCCGGCCACTCATTCAACAGCATGTTGCATCACCTGGGCATAGCGACCGTCTTGTCCCCGGGTGACCATTCTCCTCTCTGCTCCGCAAAGTCGCTCACCGTCATCGAGGATAGAACGGTGAACGCCACTTCCTCCTCCCCAGTGTCCCCTCTGATTCTCTTGAATCTCACGGTGGACCGGCACGGGGACCTCGTCCGGTTGCGAGGAGAAACAAGAACCGCAGCGGGGCAAAGAATCGAGGGCTCCTCCCCTCCTCCATCTCCATGTCACTGGAGTACACACACTCACACACAGACGCGGAGATACAGACAAAGACCGAACCACGTTCGGTCTTTTTCGTGAGTGCGCCATCACACACACCTGTTCAACGGACAGCGGAAAGTGCGACTTCAATTTGTCCTCCTCCAATCGAACACTGTTTTATTTCGATGCAATTTCATTTGACCCTCACTTGGTAAAGAATCTGACACACATGCCAAAATCCATTCTTCTCTTCTGCTGCAGCATCGGTCTCGTGGCCTGCTCGTTCTTCCTGTGCCCCTCTGCGCTTGCGAACTGCGGGGACGGGAACTGTGAAAGTGAAGAGAACTGCGGAAGTTGCATCAGTGACTGTGCCTGCAGCGGCGATGCGCTGTGCGATGTAACGGGCTGCGTGTCGACCTGTCCCTGGTGGTGGCCCTGGTGCTCACCCGCCCCGCTGTGCGGGGACGGGAGCTGTAACGGAGAGGAGAGCTGCGGCAACTGTTCGAAGGACTGCGGAGTATGCCCCACCGTCTGTGGAGAGAACGGCTGTGAAATGGGAGAGAGTTGCAGCAACTGCCCCGTGGACTGCGGAGCATGCGCTCCCACCGGCCCCACCTGCGGAGAGAACGGCTGTGAGACGGGAGAAGACTGCAGCAACTGCCCCGTGGACTGCGGAGCATGCGCTCCCACCGGCCCCACCTGCGGAGAGAACGGCTGTGAGACGGGAGAAGACTGCAGCAATTGCCCGAGTGACTGCGGAGCGTGTCCCTCCTGCGGGGACGGAAGCTGCAACGGGACGGAGAACTGCGGGAGCTGTTCCCTGGACTGCGGAGCGTGTCCCTCCTGCGGGGACGGAAGCTGCAACGGGACGGAGAACTGCGGGAGCTGTCCGGATGACTGCCTCTGTGGCGAGAATACGGAATGCAACGGAACGACCTGCGTGCAGCTCTGCCCCTGGTATTGGCCATGGTGTGCGAAATGCGGAGACGGTCACTGCAACGGAGAGGAGAATTGCGGAAGCTGCCCGGGTGATTGCCCCTGCGCCGACGGCAAATCTTGTTCGGCTACTGTCTGCGTTGAAACGATCCCGCACTGCGGAGACGGAAGCTGCAACATCCTCGAGGAGGATTGCGCGAGTTGCCCGGGAGATTGCGGGGCGTGCAACAAATGCGGGGACGGGACGTGCAACGGAGAGGAGAATTGCGGGAGCTGTCCCGGAGATTGCGGCACCTGCCACTCCTGCGGGGACGGGAGCTGCAACGGAACGGAGACGTGCAACGACTGCCCTGCTGACTGCGGAGCGTGTCCGTCCTGCGGGGACGGGAGCTGCAACGGAACGGAGACGTGCAACGACTGCCCTGCTGACTGCGGAGCGTGTCCGTCCTGCGGGGACGGGAGCTGCAACGGAACGGAAAACTGCGGAAGTTGCCCCACGGACTGCGGAACATGCCCCTTCTGCATGGACGGAAGCTGCAACGGGACGGAGACGTGCAGTGATTGCCCGGAAGATTGCGGACCATGTCCCGCCGTCTGCGGAGCGAATGGATGCGAAATTGGAGAAGATTGCACTTCTTGCTCCATGGACTGCGGCATGTGTGCGTCCTGCGGAGATGGAACGTGCAATGGAACGGAAAACTGCCAGAATTGCGTTCTGGATTGCGGGTGGTGTGATTTCTGCGGAGACGGAGGGTGCTCTAGTACTGAGAACTGCCAGAACTGTGACAAGGACTGCGGATGGTGCGGTACAATTGATGTATGCGGAGATGGAATCTGCGATGGGAAGAACAACTGCGAAAACTGCTCGAAGGATTGTGGAACATGCGGGGATCTTTCCTGCCCCACCTACTGCCGCGGGATGGTGAGCGTAGGCTCGTGTTCCATCCTCGAGACCCAAATCGATCCCATCAATAATGGACAGATTGGCTTCCTCTCGCGGACATTCCGCCTCATCGGCAGCCTCTTCGGCTTCGGCTCTTCCTCTCCGGTTCCCATCGCCTCGATCCATGGACTAGTCTGCTGCTGCCCTCGCGGCCTGTCCGCGAAATGCAACGGCAATGGTTCCTGCGAAGCGCCGAGAGAAACAACAGAGAATTGCTTCATTGATTGTCCACCACCTCCTCGCACCCTCACCTGTCCCGACGACGGCTGTCAGGCGTGCGGCTGCCCGGACCCGAACACGCGCTGCAATGCCGAAACGAACAGTTGTGTTCCGAATGTCGCCTCCTGCGGCATGAACGGGTGTGAGACGGGAGAGAATTGCGGCAACTGCCCGAGCGATTGCGGCTGCCTCACGGGCCAAATCTGCAAGGAAGACACTTGCACGTTCGATGGTCCCGCCTGCGGAGACGGAGAATGCAACGGCGAGGAAACCTGCACCGTCTGCCCGAGTGATTGCGGGGAGTGTCCGATCTACTGCGGGGACGGGAGCTGCAACGGTACGGAGCTGTGCAGTGATTGTCCCAGTGACTGCGGCTTCTGCCACCCTGCCGGCACCATCTGCGGAGAGAACGGCTGTGAAGGGGGGGAAGATTGGTCCACCTGTTGCAAAGACTGCGGCTGCCCGGGAGACCAGGTTTGTACGAACGACGTCTGCACTCAACCCGGCCCCACCACCATCTGCGGGTCGAACGGGTGTGAGATCGGCGAGGACTGGTCCACCTGTTGCAAAGACTGCGGCTGCCCTGCCGGTCAAACATGCAAGGAAAATGCCTGCGTTTCCAGCGGCCCCGTCTGCGGTTCCGGCGGATGTGAGATCGGTGAAACCTGCGGAAGTTGCCCGGAAGATTGCGGCGCCTGCCCGATTTCCTGCGGAGACGGGAGCTGCAACGGATCGGAAACGTGCAATGATTGTCCAAAAGACTGCGGAGACTGCCCCCCTTCTCCGCCTTCTCCGCCCTCTCCCCCCACCGGTCCTGTCTGCGGATCGAACGGATGTGAGATGGGAGAAGATTCCAGCAATTGCTGCACGGACTGCGGTTGCTCAGCGGGGCAGACATGCAAGAACAATCTCTGCGAGCTGGACGGTCCTCCCGTCTGCGGGGATGGAACCTGCAACGGACTGGAAAACTGCAACGATTGTCCGGGAGACTGTGGTGCCTGTCCCCCCGTCTGCGGCATGAACGGATGTGAGACGGGAGAGAATTGCGGCAACTGTCCCGGTGACTGCGGAATCTGTCCCACGATCTGCGGGAACGGCACGAAGGAAGGCGATGAAGAGTGCGACGACGGGAATACAACGGATGGAGACGGATGTTCGGCGGGATGCATGAAGGAGGTAACGGAAAAAATCGCCTGCTGCAAAGACGGCTCCTGCTCAATGGAAGACATAGCCACTTGTATAACAGAAGATGGTGCCTACGGCGGAGAGAGCTGTTTACCGGAGGATCCATGCGAAGGAGAGGAGACCGGCGCCTGCTGTGGGTCCGATAACAGCTGCGCGATGACAACGAAACCTATGTGTGATGATATGAAGGAACATTTCATCAGCGGCGGAAGTTGCTACAACCCCATCTATAACCCTTGCCTTTCCGTCTGCGGGAACGGCACGCAGGAAGACGAAGAGGAGTGCGATGACGGGAATACGACGGATGGAGACGGGTGTTCGGCGGGATGCATGAGTGAAATCGCCTGCTGCAAAGACGGCTCCTGCTCGATGGCAACCATAGACACTTGTATAGAAGATGGTGCCTACGGCGGAGATAGCTGCTCACCGGAGGATCCATGCGAAGGAGAGGAGGCTGGCGCCTGCTGTTCAGCCACTAACAACTGCTTGCTGACAACGAAACCTGTGTGCGATGACATGAAGGAACGTTTCATCAGCGGCGGAAGTTGCTCCAACCCCCTCGATAACCCTTGCCTTCAAGGAAGCAGTTCCTCCTCAAGTAGTGCCACTACCTGCCCCTCCAATTGCTCGACCATTCCTGCCTCCGATTCCTGCCCCCCTGGTACACAGGAACGAAGCAAAACAGTTGCATCGGGCTTCTTTGATAACTTCTGGCGTTTACTCGGCTCACTCTTCAACTTCGGCCCCATACAGTTCCAGCTGGAGAATCCTCTGCAAATCCAATGGGAAACTCCACTACAAATCCAAGCTGAACCTTCGAAATGCTGCTGTCCCTGTACAGGCTACTTCTGCGATGATGACTGTCGGGGACCTTTCGATGTCGGAACATGCCTGCCCGATGAAGAACAATTCAGCGCAAGAGGAGAAGCTTGCCCCATTCTCGCAACCAATGCCTCTCCTCTCACCGCCCTCCTCTCCCCGGACAAGAACTCTCTTCTGGTTGAGTCGATCCCTACCCCTTACTGCTGTTGCCCGCCAGAACCTTACGACTGCCCCGAAGCCGGCTGCTTCCTTTGTGGCTGTGAAGATGGAGAAAGGTGCAACCTCATCATGGGCGTCTGCCAACCCAATCCCACCTGCGGCAATGGAATGCTTGAGACCACGGAAGAATGCGATGACGGCAACACGAAAGATGATGACGGATGTTCTCACGGTTGCATGCAGGAAGGGTACTGCGGCGACGGAAAAGTGAACGATTTGGGTGAAGAGTGTGACAACGGAACAAGGAACGGCAGCCATGGAAATGATTGCGATTCAAACTGCAAACTTGTCGACAGCGTCTGGTGTTGCGTCGCCTACGGAGAAGTCTGTTCCACACAGCCTTCTGAGGCTGATTACTGTTTCATCAAATCTATTGATAAATTCTCCTGCGATTCCACCTGCCTCTCTAAAGTGTACTGCGTTTTGGGAGGGGATTATTCCTCACCAAGCTGCGTCCTCATGCTCGGTTCTCAGTGTGCCTCAGGGATCGCCTTCAGCTCTTTGCAGGAGTGTCAGCATTCCATTGGCACTCCAGCCTAGACTCTCTTGCTCCAGTCCAATCTCCACCGCATCATATCGAGAACCCTGCAAAGGCCTGCTGTACGGCAGATGACGCGGAAGCGTGTGAACGGAGAACGGCTTACTGGGGATCCTGCGGTCACCATCGAACGACGGGGAGATACATCCGTCATCCGCGTGAACGAACTGGAGGAGAAGGGCGCCTCCGTCCCGGTGGCCGAAGTGATGCTCGAAACGGCCTCGGGAAAGCTGCAGGGAGCCATCGTGCATCCGCAGCGCTAGCTGCAGCGGACCGGCACAGGGAGTACGCACACTCACATACCTGTTCAACGGACAGCGAAAAGTGTGACTTCATTTGTCCTCCTCCAATCGAACACTGTTTGATTTCGATGCAATTTCATTTGCCAACACGGCCATGACATACTCCGTCCGTGAACAATGCCCCGCGACACCTCCCTCCCGGTGTGGTGACGCTCCTCGTGACAGGAGCACTGCTCCTCGTCCCTTCTGTTGTTTCCGCGTATAACGCCTGCGGCAACGGCCTGTGCGAGCCAGCGAAAAAAGAGGATTGCTTGTTGTGTCAGACGGATTGCGGCGAATGTGAGCCCTGCGGCAACGGAACCTGCGACGTCCTCGTGGAGGATTGCATTTCCTGCGAAGAGGACTGCGGTGCGTGCCCAACCTGCGGGGACGGGAGCTGTAACGGAGAGGAGAGCTGCGGGAGCTGCCTGGAAGATTGCCCGTGCGGTTTGAATGAGACATGCAACGCGATGAATGTGTGTGAATCCATCGGGAGCTGTCCCGCGAACTGCAGTGAAGTACCACTGGAGGAATCCTGCCCGGCTGGTACGATCGAATCCCCGCGCGTCTTTGGCTTTTTCCAGCGTCTCTGGGCATTTCTCGGCCAGATCATCGGCCTACAGGAACCTAGAGAGATCGCGCAAGTGACGACGAAATGCTGCTGCCCCATCCCTATCGTATGCGGAAATACCGTCTGCGAAACGGGAGAGAACTGTGGAAACTGCACCGCTGACTGCGGCTGCCCCTCCGGTCAGTACTGCAGCGGGGAGTCCTGCGTTTCCCCCTCCTGCGGCAACATCGTCTGCGAGCCGGGAGAAACCTGCAACGATTGTCCCGGAGACTGCGGTATGTGCTGCGGGAACGGTTTCTGCGACAATGGAGAAACCTGTAACGATTGTCCCGGAGACTGCGGTGCGTGCCCTCCGGCCTGTCCGGACGGGACGTGCAACGGGACCGAGACATGCTCAACCTGCCCAACGGATTGCGGAGAGTGCCCTCCCTCTTGCGGGGACGGAAAGTGCAACGGGGCGGAGACTTGCAGTGATTGTTTCACAGACTGCGGCCCCTGCCCTCCGGCCTGTCCGGACGGATTGTGCAACGGCGATGAAACCTGTTCTTCGTGTGTCGCCGACTGCGGTGCGTGCTGCGGGAACGGTTTCTGCGACAATGGAGAAACCTGCAACGATTGTCCCGGAGACTGCGGTGCGTGCCCTTCCTGTCCGGACGGGACGTGCAACGGGACCGAGACATGCTTAACTTGCCAGATGGATTGCGGCCCCTGTCCTCCGGCCTGTCCGGACGGGACGTGCAACGGCGATGAAACCTGTTCTTCGTGTGTCGCCGACTGCGGTGCGTGCTGCGGGAACGGTTTCTGCGACAATGGAGAAACCTGCAACGATTGTCTCGGAGACTGCGGTCCCTGCCTTCCGGCTTGTCCGGACGGGACGTGCAACGGGACCGAGACATGCAACGATTGTCCAGGGGACTGCGGCGCATGCTGCGGGAACGGTTTCTGCGACAATGGAGAGACCTGCGGCGATTGTTCGCAAGACTGCGGAACGTGCTGATCCGCCTCTTCCGTCTTCGCTGCTGATCCTCTCCCCTCCCTTCATCCCTCAGTGAGACTCCTCCATCTTCCCTCCCCGGTCCCCCTCGCCCTGCCTCTGGCAACGTGTCTCCTCCTGGTGCTTCCCTCCCTGTGCCACGCCTATCAATCCTGCGGGGACGAAACGTGTCAGCCGTCGCGACGGGAAAACTGCGAAAGCTGCCCTACAGATTGCGGGGCGTGTGAACCCTGCGGGGACGGAAACTGCACGTTCGTGGAAACTTGCAGCGATTGCCCGGATGACTGCGGAGTGTGCCCCTCTTGCCCGGAAGCAGGATGCGCGCTCTGTGGGTGTCCCGAAGGTCTGTACTGCGAAGGATCGGTGTGCAAGCCGAACGTATGCGTGCCTTCCTGTCCAGAGGGATACTGCGGACCGGATCAGTGCGGCACTCAATGCGCCTGCGACAATAATATGCGCTGCGAGAATGAAACCTGTGTCTGTTTACCAACCTGCGGCGCGTGCGGGGATGACGGATGCGGAGGGACCTGCACGGATACCTGCGGATTGGGAACGCACTGTGAGGGGACGATCTGCGTGCCGGACTGTGTGCCTTCCTGCGGCGCGTGCGGGG